>Ga0233443_1000162_pt1 | contig 81174 bp, 73 predicted proteins | sample SI_123_September_2_FD_182784 | JGI IMG/M metagenome (GOLD analysis project Ga0233443, IMG submission 182784) | Seawater microbial communities from Saanich Inlet, British Columbia, Canada - SI_123_September2016_200_MG | ecosystem: Environmental > Aquatic > Marine > Inlet | place: Canada: British...
AGAGAGCTTCAGAACCTTTACAAGGGCTCAAAAGGTGGTCACAGCACGCCAAGAAGCTCTTCCTAAGTCCAGCCCCAGAGAGAGCTAGCGACCCTCTGACCACTTGCGTGCCGCGGTAATTAACATGCGGACACTTGGATCGGCCCTTCGACAAGATCGTCCCAGAGCACCAGGCATTTCCGGCACGCTACATATTCCAAATAGTGCGCGAAGGAAGTAAGCCCAATACTGCAAATGGCATCAGCTATGGAGATAGATGTCTTGTCTGTCATACCGATAGCTTACCTCAACTTCCCGACAACATCATCAGCCCTCAGGTGAGTGTAACGAGCGAGCATGCGATAGTCCTTGTGGCCGGATATCAAGGCTACCTCCGGAACCGACAACCCCATCTCAAAGAACCTACTGATCGCTTCATGCCGCAGGTCATGGAAATTCAGGTCCCTCAGCCCGGCGCGATTGCGTAGCCTCTCCCAAGCCTGGCGAACGGCCACTGGCGTTACAGGAAATATACGTTCGCTGGTTCTGGGCAATGCCCCCAGGATGTTCACTGCCTTGCGGGTCAGGGGGATCGTTCTGTCGTCGCCGTTCTTTGTATCGCGGAGGGTCAGCTTACGCCCTTGGATGTCCAGATCATCCCATGTGGCCTTCAAAAGCTCACCACGGCGCATGCCCGTCTCAATTGCCAGTTCGATAAGAGGCCATATATGCCAGGCCTTGGATTGGCGGGATGCGTTGAGGAGAGCTTCGTAGTCTCCTGGGTTCAGTCTTCTTTTGCGGGGCTTGCCAGAGGGAGGTTTTTGCAATTGCTCAATTGGATTTACCAAGAGAGGCATACCCCATTCAGTCTTGGCTACCTTGAGGATGTGTTGCAATAAAACCAACTCTCGTTTGACAGTTGATGTCGCTACAATCCGCAGCCGTTCATCCCTATAAGCTGCGAAAGCCTGAGTGCGCAAATTAGCTAGCGTGATACCTGAGATCGCGTTCCTACCCAACGCGCAAAGTATGAAGCGCTCAACATCTCTCCCCTTCTTGTGGGGAACGATCTCCGCCAAATACCGCTTGATCAAGTCGCCAAGCTTAATCTCCGAAAGCATTTCACGCTCAGAACGATAGTCCTTAGCCTCGTCCTCGATCTCAGTGACCCGCGCCCAGCGATAGGCATCAGCTCTTTTGTGAAAGGTTTTTGATAGACTTGGCGATCCCTTTTTACGTATCTGGGCTTGCCACTTATTACGTCGTTTTACGACCGTTGCCATGGAATAATATCTCCGTCAGTGCAGCACAATTACTGCACAACGGATCGACGCAATTATTCCAAGGTATCCATCCCCTTCTAAGCACTTGAAATACTTAGAAAAAGAATGGTGGGCACGGCTGGGATTGAACCAGCGACCCCTGCAATGTCAATGCAGTGCTCTCCCGCTGAGCTACGCGCCCTTGAAGCCGTGGTTTATAGCGAAATGGACGTGTTTGGCAAGCCCCGCGAGGGTCTGAGGCGAAAAATGTTGGCTGGCAAGGCATCACAGCGGCACATTCACGCAACATTCACATCACATCCACATCACATCCACATCACATCCACATCACATTCACATCACATTCACACTACATTCACTGCGGCAAATCTGCCAAACAGGGTTGCCCGAACCGCGCCTTCGCCGTAATTATCAAGGGTCATGTCAAATCCGGAAATCCCCTTGGGCGACAGTTATCAGCCCACATATATTAATGCCTTCGAGGTTCGCCAGCCTGAGCGGGCGCTGTCGCCGTGCATCTTTACCTCCCCCCACAGTGGTGCCAATTATCCGGCGGCCTTTGTTGAGGCATCGCGCCTTGATCCAGTGGCGTTGCGCGGATCTGAGGATGCTTTTATCGATGAACTGTTTGCCGCTGCACCCGCGCACGGTGCACCTTTACTGAGCGCCCTTTATCCGCGCGCCTTCGTTGACATGAACCGGGAGGCCTGGGAACTGGATCCGGCCATGTTTGACGGTGAATTACCACATTTTGTAAATACGGCATCACAGCGCGTGTCCGGTGGGCTTGGTACCATTGCCCGGGTGGTCAGCAATGGCTCAGAAATTTATGCCCACAAGCTGCCCTTTGCCGAAGCTGAACGACGCATCCGCGAAATCTATATGCCGTATCACAATGCCCTGAAGGACCTGATCGCCTGCACTCAGGATGCCGTTGGTTGTGCCGTGATTGTTGATTGTCATTCCATGCCGTCCATTGGTGGCCCCATGGACGAGGACAAGGGACGCCACAGGGCCGATATAATTCTGGGGGATCGCTTTGGCTCCAGTTGCAACAATGTTGTGACCGACACGGCAGAAGAAACTTTCCAGGGCCTGGGTTATTCTGTGACCCGCAATCTGCCCTATGCCGGCGGTTTTACCACACGCAATTATGGTCGCCCAATTGGTGGCATCCACACCCTGCAAATTGAAATGAACCGGGCCTTGTATATGAACGAAGAAGACATCACCCGGGGCCCGGATTTTTCCACTATTCAGGGCCACATGCAGGTGGTGGTGGAGCGACTGTGTGCACTGGACCCGGAACCACTGGCACCCTTGAGGTAACCAGGTCATGCCGCAAGCCATAACCATTCGCCCGGCCGTGGAAACAGACCTGCCTCAAGCGCTGAAGATTTATGGTCACCATGTGCTGCATGGTCTGGCGTCGTTCGAAGAGCAACCACCCGAACTGGCCGACTTCACCAGACGCTGGAAAGCCATTGTCGAAAAAGACTTGCCCTATGTTGTGGCCGTCACTGAAACGGGCAACCTGTTGGGATACGCCTATGCCGGGCCATACCGGGCCCGCCCGGCCTATCGGCATTCGGTTGAAGACAGCGTCTACGTCGCCCCTGATGCCCCCCGCCAGGGCTTGGGCAAAAGGCTGCTGTCACGGGTCATCGAAGATTGTGAAACGCTGGGTTGGGTGCGCCAGATGATTGCCATCATCGGCAACAGCGGTAACGACGGCTCCATCGGGCTGCACGCACATCTGGGATTCGAGATGGTGGGCACCCTGAAGTCCGTCGGCTTCAAACATGGCGGCTGGGTCGATACCGTGATGATGCAACGCGCCATCAGTAATGGCGATACAGTCCTGCCCTGAGGATTTGTGGCAGGTGCCCAAACGACTATTTCCCTCGTCAAATAACGACTGCTATTTCTGCCAATACCGGCGTCTTAATTCGGTCGGTGGGGCACCGAAGTGTTCTTTGATGTGGCGTGAAAAATGGTTGGCGTTCTCGTAGCCGCACCGGTAGGCGATCTCTGCCACTGACAGGCCACTTCGGCGTAGCATCTGAGCGCCCTTTTTGGCGCGGAGAGACCACAAATATTTAATTGGTGGCTGCCCCGTTTCGTGTTTGAAAATTCTGGTCAGGTGTTGCGGGGTAACGTTGGCGTATCGGGCAATGCTGTCCAGCGTGCAAGGTTCGGATATGTTCTGTTCAATGAAGGCCCTGGCGCGCAATACTGAGCGATGGATTGGTCGCTCACGTATCCTCAAATCAGCCTGGTAGAGGAATTCCTGAAACAAGGCACGGCCGAGTGCCGCAGCCAAAAGCACAACTTCGTTTTCCGATCCAGATCCCAAATCCATGCCCATACGCTGCAGTTCCAACATGCGCCTGGAAACAGGCAACATCATTGGCTGCGCTGCCACCAGGGAAATCAGGGCTGTATGGGACGGCGGCAGCGTGGCCTCACACCACAGAACCCGCGTGTCGATACCGTCACGGTAGTCGTACTGAAGAGAGCTCTGGCTCAGAACCAATGCTGCATAGCCTTCGATAATCTGACGATTGCTGCCATCAACGTTGATCTCGACGGCACCGCTCTGAACAAAGACGAACTCCAGTTGCGGTTGCCTTATGGGACCATACCGACCCCCGCCAACATAGGTATCCTCGCCGAACAGACAGGTTTCGATTGTTGAAAGCGCATTCATTTCAAAAAGACCGAGTTCATCAGATATTGGAAAAACAGGTCGCATTTCTCCATATACTCGCGACTTGTGCCTACTAAAATACTCGCGACTTGTGCCTACTAAAGCAACACTATCCAATTTGCATATATTCATTTGAGTAAGAAACTGAAGAAACAGAGATATTGCCAGGACCTGTGATATCAGGGAATGTTTGCCTCAACGCAGCAAGGTGGTGGAAGCGATCAGTCGTTGCTCATCACAGTCGAGACTACAGAGGAAAATATGAAAATCAGAGACCTTATCCGTGCGGGTGCGGGGGACATAAAATCAGACCTTGTTATCACCAATGGCAACCTGATCAATGTGGCCTCGTCAGAAATTTACCCGGCAGAAATCGCGATCAAGGGAACGCATATCGTCGCCATCGGTGACGTGGAACATTGCAAAGGCCCTGACACACAGTATCTGGATGCCAAAGGTCAATACCTGAGCCCTGGCATGATCGATGGCCACCTGCATGTGGAATGCAGCAAATTGTCGGTGACCAGCTTCGCCAAACTGGTGGTGCCTCTCGGGACCACAAGTATTGTTTCCGGACTGGATCAAATTCTCGTCGTTTCCGGCCTTGAAGGGGTGCGGCATTTTCTTGACGAAGCCAATGCCGGCCCGATGACAATTTTTTGGGGTGCGCCCTGCAAAACGCCTTACACCATGCCCACGTCGACGGTTGGACACTATTTCAAGCCTGGGGATCATCGCGCAACTCATGACTGGCCCGAATGTATTGGTATCTGGGAGACAGTGCGTGAATTCATTCAGGAAGAAGATGACGACGTCCTGGAAGCCCTGGAAATTGCCGCCAAAAACAAGCTGCCGGTCTTTGGCTGCGCGCCTATGTGCCGGGGCCACAAGCTGGCCAGTTACGCCAGTGCGGGCATTCGTCTTGACCACGAAAGTTACAGTGCGGACGAATCACTGGAGAAGCTGCGTAACGGCATGTTCGTCGTCGTACGCGAAGCCTCGATCTCGCACTTCCTGAAGGAAAACATTCAGCTGGCGACAAAGCTGGCGCCCAAGGCCGCGCACCGTATCAGCTTTTGTACCGATGATGTGGTGGCCAGTGACGTGCTGAAACGCGGCCATCTCGACAACATGGTCCGCATGGCCATTGCCGAAGGTGTCGACCCGCTCAGCGCCATTCAGATGGCCACAATCAACAGTGCTGTGGCTTATCGTATTGATCATAAAGTCGGTTTAATAGCACCTGGTCGCCTCGCTGATATTGTAATTGTCGATGACCCTGCGACATTTAATGTGCAACAGGTAATTGCCAAGGGAGAACTGGTTGCGCAAGGCGGCAAGATGATTGTTGACCTGCAACCGCCAGCCCGCCCGGCTTATCTTCAGGGCACCCTGAAAGTTAAACCGGTGACGCCCGATGAACTGAAACTCCGCACTGACATTGATGCTGACGAAGTTAATGTCCTGGCCATTAGCGTGACGAACGAAATTTTTATTCGCAAGCGGCATGACGCCGTCATGAAGGTCAGCAACGGTGTCGTCGAACCCGATGTGGCGCGAGACCTTTTATACATCACGGTTGTGGAGCGTTACGGCAAAACCAACAATCGCCCCACTGGCATTGTCTCAGGCTTTCACCTGGAAAGCGGTGCCCTGGCCACATCAACATCACCTGACGATAACAATATCGTATGCGTGGGTACCAACAGTGAAGACATGGCCATCGCCATCAATCGGATCATCGAAGGCGGCGGCGGGCAGGCCGTGGTAAACAATGGTGAAATTCTGGAGTTCCTGGAATTGCCCATCGCAGGTATTGTCTCTGATATTGAGCCTGAGGAAATGGCCGGTTTTGAAGAACGCCTCGACGCCGCCGCCCGATCATTGGGCTGCGATTTGCCCTGGCCGCTCATGTACATGTTCGTCCTGTCGATCACGGCAATCCCGGATTATGCCATGACGGACCTGGGTGTCGTGGATTGTGTCGCCCTGGAAATCGTCGACCCCGTGCAAAGCGCCGCCTGAAATTACGAAAGAGAAGATAACGATGGAAAATCTGGACAAATTTATTGAAGGCATGCCGAAGGCCGAACTCCATGTTCATGTGGAAGGAACGCTGGAGCCAGAGCTTAAATTCAAGCTGGCAAAACGTAATAACCTGGACTTGCCTTACGCTTCAGTAGAAGAAATGCGGGCCGCCTACAATTTCGATGATTTACCATCGTTTCTGAAAATGTATTACGAAGGCATGGGCGTCTTGCTTGTCGAGCAGGACTTTTATGACCTGACATACGCCTACCTCGAAAAGGCCCGGTCCCAGAACGTTGTCTATGCAGAGATATTTTTTGATCCACAGGCCCATACCACACGCGGCATTTCCTATGACACTGTCATAAGCGGTATTCACCGGGCGCAAATGGAGGCGCAAGAAAAACTCGGAATCAAAACGCAACTCATTATGTGTTTCCTGCGCGATATGACACCAGACTCCGCGATGGAAGCTCTGGAACAGTCGTTGCCCTACAAAGACTGGATCATCGGCGTCGGCCTTGATTCAGATGAACGGAATAATCCACCCATCAAGTTCGCCCAGGTATTTGAACGTGCCAGGGCGGAGAATTATTTGCTCACTATGCACTGCGATGTGGATCAACAGAATTCAACGACACACATCTGGCAAACCCTGAATGATATTGGCGTGGATCGCATTGACCACGGGGTTAATGCCCTGGAGGACGCAGCGCTTTGCGATGAAATCAAAAACCGCAAGCTGGCGTTGACCGTCTGTCCAATTTCAAACGGTTATGTGACCGACAGTATGAAAACGACTGAAATCAAGGCCATGCTGGAAAAGGACATACGGGTAACGGTGAACTCCGATGACCCCGCTTATTTCCCGGGATACATGAACGAAAACCTGATCGCCACCCAACGTGAAGCCGAACTCACCAGGGCACAGGTTATTCAACTCACCATCAATGCATTTGAGGGGAGCTGGTTACCGACCGCTGACAAAACAGCATTCTTGCAAAAACTCGACACTTACGTGGCCTGAACACAGCGAAGCCAGAGGCGGTCCATATCGGTTTTCGGCGGCATCGGGAACTATGGCGTTCATACGATTGTGATTTGATTCCCACAGGCAAAGTCGCGGTAATACTGTCGGGAACAAAAATACCTCTGGAGGGGAAAATGTCAGAAAATATAAATGTCGCATTGGTGGGACTGGGCCGGATCGGCCAACAGTTTGCGCTGAGTTTAGCCAGTCACATCAAGGAAGGTGACAAACCTATCACCATCATTGCCGTCGCTGAACAAGACCCGAACTCCGAGGCTGCCAAACAATTTGCGGATGAGGGTGTATCTGTTTTCACTGACGCTGCCGAGATTGCGGCTCTTGGTGACCATCTGGATATTATCTTTGATCTGACAGGGGTTCCGGCGGTGCGTCAGGCCCTCCGCGAGAAGCTTCAGGAAACGGGTAACCGCAATACCGTCATCGTTCCCGAAGTCTTTGCAAGATTGCTCTGGTCTTTTCTGGAGGATGGTGCCGAATTGGCTGCGCCAGTCAGAAAGGGCTACTGATTGCTGCCGCTTTGAACCACAAAGTAAGCCGCTATTCAAAGAGCACTGAGCCAGCGTTGGAAAGCAGGCATTGTCCTGGACCTCATTGGTAATCCTGTTCGGGTGCCTGGATGCCGGAGGATGGGTGCAAATGATTGCATAAGGCTCAAACCTGTTAAACCGTGCCTGCTCCAAACCTGGTTTTCGGTTGCCGGCGAACCCATATACTGTGTAGCAAATATTGACCGTGGTAAACGTTGTCTATTTTTCATACCTTCAGTTGCCAGGATAGGTCGTTGAGCCTGGGAGCGATGGTATGGCCGAAATATCCACTCACATCGATGATAGTAGAAATATTGTGACCTTTGTCATTCGTGGAACTGTAACCTCAAGTGACATTGTCAATGTGGCGCGCCAACAGCCTGAATTTCGTATCCTCAATCATTTGGTTGATATGACAAAGGCCGATCTCAGCTCACTCGACTCAGTTGGAATCCAGGAGATCGTCAAGGAATTTGCCAAACATGACAAGGCTCGCCAAAACGGGCGTACCGCTGTGGTCGTTGCGAAGGAAGCTGAATCAGGTCTGGTGAAACTGTTTGCCACTATGTCTGAAGTTTTGGCAAACAGCGAAGTTAGCTATAAGACCGTATTTTCACATAGCGAAGCACTTGAATGGCTTTCGCCACCCCCCTGCTGAGATAGAGGGGTAATCAAGGAAAATTCTGGAGCTTGGTTGCTTTCGGGGCCGTTACCGACAAAGTCGAAAATCGCTTCATGTGACGGCTAAACATTCAGGGTGGAGAAGTTTCTGCGTTGTTCCAGCCGTCGACATTGTTGAGATAGTTCACGCAAGTTTCCACGGACTCCACATCGGCAAACTTGGCGTCGATGTCATAGAGGTTCCAGGCGACAGCGCCTGGGACCCGGTCACCGATACATTCCCGTACGGCTATGGTGCGAAAGCCATCCTGAATACCGTCGCAGATCGTCGTCCGCACACACGCAGTTGCCGTAACGCCGGTTACAATAATCGTATCCACGCCACAGGTTCGCAAATATCCGGCCAGTGGCGTTCCTGAAAAAGAGGATGCCCGCTTTTTCATCATCACCCATTCCCCCTCGATGGGCGCAATGCGTGAGTCGATCCCCCACAAGTGCTCGTCTTCCAGGCTAACCGCTTCAACGGGGATCTTGTTGTGCCATTGACCCATGTCGGTGTGTGGATCATCCCGGTTCGTATTTTGGTAGGCCGTTGTCACGTGGACAACGGCATGACCATTGGCGCGGGCTGCTTCCAGCAAGCGCTGCATTCCAGGAATTATCTCGTTGTCCATTTTCTCCATATCGCAAGAAAATGGATTACCTGGTCGGGTCCAGGCGTTTGCCAAATCTACGCTAATGATGGCCGGCCTTTTTCCAAAGCCGATGCGGCGTTGAAACCCGCGCTCCTGATAGATTTTGCTGCTTTCGTCGAATGCCTGTTGCAACATTTCATCCAAATTTTCAACGGACATTTTCTTCTCGCTCCTTTGCCTGGGTTCTGTTGTTTAACCGGTAACCTTCGGGTCATGGACCACTCGGCCGATCACTTTCACTATCGAAGCCGAAAAAATACCCTGCGTGAATAGCCGTTTTCACCTATGTTAATGTGAAATTCACATTAACCCAGGTCAGGACGTCGCCGTGAAAACGCTGCCCGACATCAGTCAAATAACGGCCTTCATGGTTGTCTCGGAGGAGTTGAGTTTTAAACGAGCGGCAGAGAGGCTTGCCGTAGATCCTTCTGCAATTTCCCGGCGGATCAAGGAGCTGGAGGTTACACTCGGATTTCCATTGTTTTATCGATCGACCCACGACGTCCGATTGACCGACGCGGGACGTCACTTTTATGACGGAAGTCTGGACCTCGTCGGCACGCTGCGAGATACGATTGCAACGGCTTCCCGCGTTGCCAAAGGCAATGTCGGACACATCCGGATCGCCTACATGACCTTTGCCGGATTGAGTATGTTGCCGACGGCACTTTCGGAATACAGGAAGCTGTTTCCTGAATTAGCCGTGTCTCTTTCATATCAGCCGACACAAGATCAAAGAATTTCGTTGGCGCGCGGCGAAATTGACGTGGGGTTGATGCTCGGACCATTCAAACATACGGAGTTTGATGTTTTGAGTGTGGCGAGCGAGTGCCTTTTTGTTGCGATGCCAAACCAACACCCTCTTGCAAGCAAAGCAGAGGTTTCAGTTTCGGATTTTTCGGACTTGCCCCTGGTAATGGGAACTGATCGCCAATGGGATTTCTATCGAAGCCGGGTTGGTCAAAGTCTCTCTCTAACTGACCTCGAGTCCCGTATCGAATATGAAGCGCCCGACATGATGGGCATGCTTGGGCTTGTAAAATCAGGCCTCGGCATCACAATCGTGCCGGAAGTCATGAAGGGTTATTGCCCCAGTGGCGTGGCCATGCGTCGCATTACCGGAAGTGAAGGGGCCATTGAGACCATTGCCAGCTGGCGAAGACCGGTTGAAGCGAAAGTAATTGACTTCACGAATATACTGAAAAAAATCTCAAAGCAGCCCAAATAGCAGGCCTCGCTTGAGGACACCTGAGGTCCGATCCGGGTCCAGGAGCGGAGCTCTTTGGCAAATTACAGATACTTTTCAAAAGACATATGACCCACAAATGACAGTGGCCGCATCGGTGTCTGCGAGGGGAGGTCGACACCGATGCGGCCTCCGTCTGGAACGATGCCCAATATGTGAACATCTGGGCCCGGTGCAACGAGGGGGGAGGTCACGGGCCTGCATGAGATATGGGGTCGCCAGGTGGCAAATACCAGAGGCCGGTCACGAGAAATTTACTAGCCAAAGCCCTTGAGTTGCAAGGGTTTTAGGCGCTTCAGGCGATCTTCACGGGCTGGCGTTTGCGGCCCCAGTCACCAGGCAAGCCATTGAAAATACCGGCACAAACATGGCCGCAGGCTGTGCAGTTCCCGGCCTCTGTCAGGCCCCAGTCAGATAATTTATACCAGTCCCGCCCGATCAGTTTATGGCCACATGACGGGCACCATGTGCTGCTGGCTACCTCGTCATGCACATTGCCGACAAATACATAATGAAGCCCGGCATCCAGGGCGATCTGGCGGGCGCGTAACAGGGTCTGGTGTGGTGTGGCTGGAATATCGCGCATACGGTAGTCAGGATGAAATGCCGAAAAATGCAACGGCACATCCGGCCCCAGGTTTTTCATGAACCAGGCCGCCAGTTCTTTCAGTTCGTCATCGCCATCGTTCTGGCCGGGGATCAACAATGTTGTGACTTCAAACCAGACGTCTGAGTGGTGGCGCAACCAGATCAATGTTTCCAGCACCGGCGACAAACTGCCCGTGCAAAGGTCGTGATAAAATTCTTCCGTAAAACCCTTTAAGTCGATATTCGCCGCGTCTATGTGGGCGAAGAATTCGGCCCTGGGTTCAGGGCAGATATAACCGGCCGTCACCGCCACCGTCTTGAGGCCCAGGTCATGGCAGGCTTTGGCCGTGTCGACGGCATATTCCAAAAAGATCGTTGGATCGTTATAGGTGAAAGCAACTGATTTACAGCCATGGGCTTGCGCCGCGCGTGCCAGTTGTTCAGGTGTGGCCTTGTCGGCCAGGGTATCCAGCTCACGGGATTTCGAGATATCCCAGTTCTGGCAAAACTTGCAAGTGAGATTGCAGCCCGCCGTGCCAAAAGACAGGACCGGTGTGCCTGGCAGAAAATGATTGAGCGGCTTCTTTTCAATGGGATCGATACAAAAGCCGCTGGATCGCCCCCAGGTCGTCAACAGCATCTCGCCACCCTTGTTGGCGCGCACAAAACACAGTCCGCGCTGGCCGTCCTGCAATTTGCAAAAGCGTGGACAGACATCGCACTGCAAACGCCCATCATCCAAGCGGTGCCAATAGCGCGCGGGTGTGCCGGAAATTTCTGTTTCTGTGATGTTGGTTTCTGGCATGTTTTATTATCCATTGCTAACCACCGGCAATCCGACTTCTAATGGTCGCATTAGCAAAGACTTGCCGGATTGCCAGGCGACGCCCTATCATACATGTATTGCCCTGAACTGATGATCAATTTTTCCTGTAATTCAGGAGAGCGCCATATGAACGATCCACAAAACATGTCAGCACCATCTGTGCGACCACCAGCCGTTGCGGGTCAGTTTTATCCGGGCGACGCGGCTACGCTTGGGCAAACGGTTGATGATTTTCTGGATCAGGTTTCGCTTGCACAAGATGATCGGGTCAGCTGGCTCAAGGCCATCATCGCGCCCCATGCGGGTTATGTTTATTCAGGCCCCGTGGCGGCTTCGGTTTATGCCTGCCTGCGGGCCGCAAAGGACACCGTCCAGCGCGTTATCTTGTTGGGGCCGGCCCACCGCGTTGCCTTTCGTGGGATGGCCGTGCCCTCCGTCGCGGGCTTTGATACGCCGCTGGGTGTGGTGCCGCTGGATACCCAGGCGATTGAGCAAATCAAAAGCTGCTCTTCGGTCATCATTTCAGATGAGGCCCATGCGCAGGAGCACAGCCTGGAAGTTCACCTGCCATTTCTGCAACGCGTTCTTGGTGAATTTTCTCTTGTGCCGATCTGTGTGGGCGATGCCCGGCCAGAAGATGTCGCCCAGGTTCTGGAGATGCTGTGGGGCGGGCCGGAAACCCTGGTCGTGATCTCAACCGACCTCAGTCATTATCACGCCTACGATGAAGCCCGCTTGCTGGATCAGGCAACTGCCCAGGCGATTACAGACTGTCGTGCTGATAACGTCAGCACACATGGTGCCTGTGGTGGGCGGCCTGTGAATGGATTGCTGAAGGTTGCGCAAATTCGCGGTCTGAAAATCACCTTGCTGGATTTGCGCAATTCAGGGGATACGGCAGGCAGTAAAGATCGCGTTGTTGGTTATGCGTCGTTTCGGGTGGATGAGCCGGACGTCGAGGTGAAACCCGCGGCCGTTTATGATTCGGCACAGCGACAAATAATGATTGATGTGGCGCGCCAGGCAATTGAGCATGGTCTAGAAACAGGGAAGCCGCCGGACCTCTCGGCAACAGATTGGCCCGGCTGGGCCCAGCAATCCGGGGCAGCATTCGTCACCCTGGAAATAGACGGAAAGTTACGCGGCTGCATCGGGTCACTTGCAGCGCATCGGACCCTGATTAATGATGTCGCAGAAAATGCCTTCGCCGCCGCTTTTCGTGACCCGCGCTTTGCCAATTTATCGGGACAAGAATATGAACATCTGGATATCGGCATATCTGTATTAAGTGAGCCCGAACCGCTGAACATTTCCGGTGAGGCGGATTTGCTGACAAAGATGCGACCAGGCATTGATGGCCTTATTTTGCAATCCGGGTCCCGTCGCGGTACCTTTTTGCCCCAGGTTTGGGAACAATTGCCTACAAAAAGCTCGTTTTTAACGCACCTGAAAACGAAGGCAGGACTTGCCACCGATTACTGGTCAGATGACATTCGAATCTGGCGCTACACCACGGAATCCTTCAAATAATGCGCGCCGAAGCCTTTACCTGAAAGGCCGCAGCCGTTAGACAAAGGCAATATTATTGACCTGTTGCCTGCGCTGCATTTCCCCTCAAAACTTGCGATATTTCTAAAGCTGATTCAACCACGGACTCCAGATACATCCTGGCAATTTCTTCATATTTGCATGAGAGAAATGTTGGAATGCATTGATTCAACAGGTAAAAATGCTTGACTTCGATTCGAGGTTTGAGCATCTTGTTTTTCATATTTGTGTGAAACCCGCAGTTTCCGGCCACATGGCAAGATATTCTGCAGGAATAGAGGCCCGCTTCAGGAGAAGAAATTGCAGCAAGGCGACACTGAACAGCCGCAAATGAGCGCACCAAAAGACCGTCTGGATGCGCCGAGGCTCGCAGCCTTCGCCGCGATTACTTTGGCCGGCGTCGCTCTGGTTGTTGTTTCCGTAACCGGTGCCCCCAGCGTCGGTGCCAGCATCATCAATAATCTGCCGCTGACAACGGTTACCCACGGTGAAATTGTCGAGCGCTCAGCTGTATCTGTTGCAGCCCAGGCTAACTCAACACCCGTTCAGACTGCGTCTGTGCAGCAACCTGAAGTTCAACTGGCCGCGCTATCGCCGGTTACGGCGCCCTCGAAAGCACCAGATGTCGAAGCCGAAGCTGTTGTGGCACCTGCACCGGAAATCAAAACAATTCGTGTGCGCAAGGGTGATACCTTGATGAAGGCACTGGTTCGCGCCGGTGCGCCGCGCCCACAGGCCTACAAGGCTATCGCGTCCCTGGGCAAAAATTTTGACCCCCGGCGTCTGAAAATCGGCCAGAAACTGCAAGTTGCCTTTGCACCTAACAATGGCGCGCCCAAATCAAAAGCGGAACTGCTTTATATTCAGATCAACGCTGATGTTGATCGGGATGTTATTGCCCAGCGCAATGAAGACGGTTTTACGTCACGCGAAATCTTGCGTGAATTGAACAAAGTCCATATGCGCAGTACCGGCACGATCAATGACAGCCTTTATCTGTCGGCCCGCCGCAGTGATATGCCGGTCGCCATCCTGATGGAGATGATCCGTATCTTCAGCTGGGACGTAGATTTCCAGCGCGATATCCAGCGCGGCGATAGTTTCGAACTTTTCTACGAGCAATTTAACGATGACAGCGGCAAGGCCGTTAAATTCGGTGATGTTCTCTATGCCAGCATGATTCTGAGTGGCACCAAAGTTAACCTCTATCGTCACAAGCTGGCTGATGGCGCGGTCGATTATTTCAATCAAAAAGGCCAGAGCGCCCGCAAGGCCCTGCTGCGCACACCGGTAAACGGTGCCCGGTTATCATCCCGTTTTGGCAAGCGTCGCCATCCCGTGTTGGGATATACCAAAATGCACCGCGGCCTCGATTTTGCAGCGCCGCGCGGCACACCGATCATGGCAGGTGGCGATGGCGTCATCGAAATGTCCCAGCGCAACGGCTCCTACGGCAACTATGTGCGGATCCGGCACAACAACAATTACAAGACGGCCTACGGGCATCTAAAGAATTTTGGTCGTGGCATCCGTCGCGGCAAGCGCGTCAAGCAGGGCCAGATCATCGGCTATATCGGCACAACGGGCCGCTCCACCGGACCCCACCTGCACTATGAAATTCTTAAAGCTGGCCGCCAGATCAATCCTTTACGGCTGAAACTGCCAACAGGCAGAAAGCTCAAAGGCAAGGCCCTGGCCCGCTTCCAAAGTACCCGGATCAAGACAGATCAGGCATTGGCAACAATCCTGACAGCCTCGGAAGTCGCCAGCAACACCAAATAATCAGGCCTCTGATTTTGCACGGTTGATCGTCAACAAAACCGCCAAGGCGGCTTTAACTCGCCCCGAATGTTGGTTAATCTTTCTGACTGATTTTTGATTTTCCGTCCCCGCCACAGGCTCGCCCCCCGATATATCTCTGGAGATAATTATGCAAACCCGCATCACAGAACTTTTTGGTATCAAGCATCCCGTCATTCAGGGCGGCATGCATTATGTTGGCTTTGCTGAGCTGGCCGCCGCCGTTTCCAATGCGGGCGGAATGGGTATCATTACTGGCCTGACGCAGAAAACACCGGCAGACCTGGCCAACGAGATCGCCCGTTGCCACGATATGACGGGCAAACCCTTTGGCGTCAATTTGACCTTCCTGCCGTCTTTCGCGGCCCCGCCTTATCCTGAATATATCGAAGCCATCATCAAGGGTGGCGTCAAGATTGTGGAGACCGCAGGCCGCAGCCCGGAAGCCTATTTGCCTGCCCTGAAAGAAGCCGGGATCAAGGTGATTCACAAATGCACGTCTGTGCGACATTCCCTTAAGGCTGAAAAAATTGGCTGCGACGCCGTCAGTGTCGACGGCTTTGAATGTGGCGGTCATCCGGGTGAAGACGACATCCCCAACATGATCCTGCTGCCGCGCGCAGCCGAAGAACTGACCATCCCCTTTGTCGCATCTGGCGGCATTGGCAACGCCCAACAACTAGTTGCAGCACTTGCCCTGGGCGCAGAAGGCATCAACATGGGCACACGTTTTATCGCCACCACCGAAGCACCTGTGCATCAAAATGTTAAGGACGCAATTCTGGCGGCTAGCGAGCTGGACACCACCTTGATTATGCGTGGATTGCGCAATACAGAGCGCGTCATAAAAAATCCGGCTGTCGACAAGATTGTCGAAATTGAACGCGACAAGGGTAACGATCTTGCTATTGAAGATATTATCGATCTGGTTGCAGGCGTTTATCCAAAGGTTATGGAAGACGGTGATATGGACTCCGGGGCCTGGAGCTGTGGCATGGTCGCCGGCCTGATCCATGACGTGCCCAGCTGTCACGACCTGGTCAACAATATGGTCGCCGAAGCTGAGGATATCATTCGCGGCAGACTGGCCGCCTTCGCCTGATCTGAACGGGTAAATCCTGGGGTAGCTCCAGGGCTGTATCCACATGTCAGAGGACCAGGGCGTCACTTTCCTGGTCCTTCAGCACATTTTCGCGTGACAACGCTCAAACAGCTATTGGCGTGAAGGTTAAGGTGGCGTAGACACATACTCAAATTCCCATCCCCCGCCATATTGGAGCGACCCTCATCATGACATCTGAAGTCAATCGCGAAGTTCACCTCGTAAGCCGCCCCGTCGGCATGCCAACGCCCGAAAATTTTAGTGTCGTCGACGCGCCGATGCCGACAGCGGGGGCTGGCGAAGTTTTGATCCGTAACGTCTGGATGTCGGTTGACCCCTACATGCGTGGCCGCATGTATGACCGCAAAAGCTACGCCCCGCCTTTTCAGTTGAACGAAGCCATGGGCGGTGGTCATGTTGGCCAGATCATGACCTCGGACAATGCCAATTTTGCAGTTGGTGACTATGTTGTCGGTTTCATGGGTGGCTGGCGTGAGTATTTTGTCTCCGATGGCATGGGCCTAGAAAAAGTAGATCCTGACCTCGCGCCACTATCCGCTTATCTCGGCACATTTGGTATGCCTGGCTTCACAGCCTATGTGGGTTTGCTACGGATTGCTGAACTGAAAGACGGCGAAACCGTCTTTGTCTCAGGTGCCGGTGGCGCTGTTGGTACCGTGGCCTGCCAGATCGCCAAAATCAAAGGCTGTCGGGTGATCGCCAGCGCTGGATCAGACGAAAAGCTCGCTTGGCTGAAAGACGAATGCGGCGTTGACGAAGTCATCAACTACAAGAAAGTAAGCGACCTCAACGAAGCTGTTAGAGCGGCCGCCCCCAAAGGCATCGACGTTTACTATGAAAATGTTGGCGGTGAGCACCTTCAGGTCGCGATCAACAACATGAACGCGTTTGGCCGTATCGCTGCCTGCGGCATGATCTCCGAATATAACGCAACTGAGCCCGCCCCTGGTCCTTCAAACATGTCCATGATCGTTGGCAAGAGCATCAAGATTCAGGGCTTCATCCAGACTTTCCATCTCGATATGCGCCCCGAATTTGTCGCCGACATGGGCAAGTGGATGTCGGAAGGCAAACTCAAATGGCAGGAAACTGTCCGTGAAGGTGTTGATAACGCTGCAGGTGCTTTCATCGGCCTGTTCAGTGGTGAAAATACCGGCAAAATGGTTGTCCGCCTGGGCCCCGATACGGTTGATTGATCAGAATACCTGAACCGATATCGGCTACAAAAAAGTGTCCCCGAAAGGGGACCCTTTAATTTTGGCGGAGAGAGAGTCCGCCTATATACCGCAGAAAATATGGTCATATTGTCTACTAAAAATATCTACCCACGTTTCTACTCATGTTTCCGTCGTTGATTGACAGATATTGGCAACCAACTGGCCCCACAACAAATTGCCCTGACAATCGTCGTAAAGGCGTGCCAATTGTTTTTCTGAACAGATGCTGCGTTTGAACGCCAACGCATCTGAACACCGATCCTCAGAACACTGGCACACACTGAAAGCGGGATCACCGCCACAGTTACGACAACGAAAGACATGAGGCTCTTGATGCCTGGGGGCAATGGTTATCTGTCATGCTGTCAGACTAACTCGCTGTTGCGCCATACAGCCGGATTCGCGACACTTGCCCGCTCGCCTATGCCTAAAGCCACAAGTCATCGCAACTGCTCTCAGACCAGCTAAAGTGGCCCTACCCGTATCCTCAAGATATACAATTTCTCTGGCAGTCATCATCGTCACTTTGGCAACCATAAGTGACAAATCTGAAAAGTCGTATACAGTTTTTGATGCTGGAAACGCTAGACTAATTGTGGGGCATGGGTCGTTTGGGGGAATCACCAAATTTTTGCTTTTTAGAAAGCCACACGCCGCAATTAATGCGGCTGGGTGTGCTGGCTGAGCGCTATTTTGCCGAGGACCCAAATACCAGCATTATGAAGTTGCGTCAGTTTGCTGAAATCATGGCGCAGTTAACCGCCGCAAAGATGCGGGTCTACACAGAGGACGACAACCGTCAGGTAGCCCTATTGGCGCGCTTGCGGGATGAGGCTGGCATCAACAAAGGAGTGCTTGACCTTTTCCACAATTTGCGAATTTCAGGCAATAAGGCTGTCCACAATCTGAAAGACGATCATGGTCTGGCCCTCACCAGCCTGAAAATAGCGCACCGTCTGGCGATCTGGTATCACCGTTCGTTTGGCAAGGATCGGCAGTTTACGCCTCAACCATTTTCGCCCCCATCTGACCCCACAGATGCCACCTCGGCACTGCACGATGAAATAGCAAAACTTCAGGCTAGGTTGAATGAAACCCTGACTGCTTCACAGGTCGCCCAGCGCCAGGCCGACCACGAAGCGGCACTTCGCCTGACGGCTGAAGAAGAAAGGAGCCGACTTGAAGCCTTGAATCAAGAGGCTGAGGCGCAGGCTGCACAACTAAATGCACAATTGGCAAAGATACAGGCGGATGCTGAAGTCCAGGATGTTGCCCATTTTGACTCAATGGTCAGCGAAGCCAATGTTGCCGCCGAAGGACTCGACCTTGATGAATCGGATACGCGGCGAATAATTGACGCTCAATTGCGCAACGCGGGTTGGGAGGCCGACACAGACAATCTGAATTACAAGGCTGACGTGCGCCCACAGCAAGGCAAAAATCTCGCAATCGCTGAATGGCCCACTTCCAGTGGCCCCGCTGACTACGTTCTGTTTATTGGCCTGAAATGCTCCGGCTGTTTGCAGCTTCATGTGTTAATCAGGCCTGATCACAGACGTTTTGGCTTGGCTGAGCCGCCTTACATACCAAACTGCGCCTACCACGCTGTGACCAGCTTGTCAGGCGATTGGACAGGTCTGCCTCAAGGTGATTAGCAGGCGTGATTCTTCGCCTGCTTGATTGTCGGTTATTAGCCAAAGGTGGAATAACTTGTGTAGTCCAACCACATAGAAACTGTTTGGCCACACCGAAAACCATGTCTCCAGGGTTTCTTTGACCTTGATCGTGATAGTTCTCCTTGGTTCGCAACCGAAGCTGCCGTTGATCAACTCGCGGGCCGCAGCCGAAACATGAACCTTGCCAGATTCGCCTCAGCGCACCATTCGGCTTGCGCCTTTCACGGTGCCGCATACGTCAAACTGTCAATTTGAAGTGTCGGTTATTCCAACGACAACCGCGCCTGAATACTCGCCAAACTGAATGATTATTTCCAACTCGCGCAGGAATCTACTGCAGTTGGTCAATCATATTCTGTGCCGAGGCCATAGTGATATCGATGAAGTATTTATCAGCGACGGTACGTATCTTTTTCTGGTCGCGCATTTCCACAAACCAGTCTAATATCGAAAACATTTTGTTGAGTGATTCGACCATTCCCTACGGCATCACCCAGGAAAACAGGAGTCCAAGACCGCCGACGTGCAGCCATATTCTGATTGGTTTACCGGGCGTCAACGTTTCCCGTGGGGCCTCGCCGAGGGATTTCAGAGTTCGTTTTTGGCCTGCTGGATTAATTGTGCAAGGCCGTCAGTGGGGCCATCTTTTGGTTTGTGGACGCCGAGATAATGTTCAAAAAAATCGATGAACTCGTCGACCATGGTATTCGGGTCTTTTGGCAGTTCCTTGATGCCAAAGAAGGCAAAGGCGGAAAAGTTTGCGGCGGCGTGACGCATGCCTGAGGCAATCGCCTCCGGACTTTCACCACTTTCCAGCTGTTTGTTGGCAAGGTCGATGATCTGGTTGGCGATCTGAACACCCCTGCTGGCATGTTCATCGTCGTGGTTGTGGGGTGTTTCATCGCTCATCGTCATATCCCGCAAGGTGGGTGTGAATTTGATATCTTGTTTCGCCGGCCACGAACTCAGTGAACCGTCGGATCATCTTCGTCATCTGTCAGTTTGCCCGAGATATATTCGTCCGTGGATCGCGGTAGCGGCCGGGCACCGCCGGCCATGGGGTCGGGGGCGTTTTGGACCATATCGACAACCCGGCAGTCGGCGCACATTTTCAGGCGGTTCAGGGCCTGTTCGTCGCCGAACATGCTGTGGCCGGAAAGTTTTTCCACCATGTGGTCGATGGTTGACCTGACGCCATAGGGTTTGCCACAGCTGATACAGGCAAAGGGCTCTTCTTCATGCAGCACACGTTTTTCCATGACATCCGGGGTCAGACGCAACCGGGTCTCCAGGCTGATAACCTTTTCCGGACAGGTCTGGCGACACAGGCCGCACTGGATGCAGGCGTTCTCCAGGAAGGACAGTCGCGGATAGTCAGGCGTGTCCGACAGGGCACCGACCGGGCAGGCGCTGACACAGGAGAGGCACAAGGTGCAGCCCTTTGTTTCGATGTTTACCGAGCCAAAGGGTGCGCCATCGGGCAGGGCGATCTGGTCGACCGGCTGAGGCGCGGCTTCATGCAGCATCTGCAGGCCCAGGCGCAATACTTCGCGTTTGTTGCCAAGGGGCAGGAAGGTCGCCGGTTTTGCCGCCGCGATGGCTTTGTCGGCCAGGTCGTTGAGCCGTGCCCCCAGGGCTTCGGGATCGGCCTCGTCCAGCAGGTGAACCCCGTATCTCTCATAGCCAAGACCGGCCTGGACGGCATCAACCCAACCGGCAATTTCCCGCAATCCTTCCGCCTCGTCGACCCTGGCGGGCGGTACCAGCAGGGCAATTTGTGCGGCCCCCCAGGCCTGGGCGCTGATCAAAAATTCCATGCCAGTCTGGGTCACTTCGTTGACGGCAAAGGGCAGGACGTTGGCAGGCAGTCCGCCGAAATGGCGACCGATGTAGGTGATCATTTCTTCGCCATGGCGGGTGTCATGGAGCAGCAGCACGGGCTTTTCGCCCCCCGCTTTTCCATAGGTTGCCAGCAAGGTCCGGCCCCGGGTCAGCAGGGTCGACGACGTCGGGACCTGATAACCGGCGGCACCCGTCGGGCAAACGCTGGCACACATGCCGCAGCCACCACAGACATGGGCATCGAAGCTGACTTTTTCTCCGGCACGAATGATGGCACCGGCCGGGCAGATATCCAGGCAGCGCGTGCAGCCGTCGATGCCACTTCGGTTATGGGCGCAGATCCCGGCGTCGTATCGTACATATTCCGGCTTGCTGAATTCCCCCACCATATCGGCCAGGTCAAAAAGTGTATCGGCAACGGCCACGGAATCGTTGGTGTCGACCCTGAAATAGCCATCCCGCTTTTCCGGCGCCGTAATCAGTGATGCCGACCGCGTCAGGTCCAGAACCAGATCAAACTTCTGTTGTTGTGGGGTGCCGGGTCCGAAGGTCATGACCTCACGGGACGCGGGCAGCATCATGGCAAGGTTGCCAAAATTGACGTCAAAGGCTCCCAGATGACCGACCAGTCCGGCAACCTGGCCACGGTAAATCGGAAAGGCGTCGATGGCGGGCGGTGCCAAGGCGAAATCAGTTGTTATGACAAGGGTGACATCCAGTCGTTCGGACAGGCGGCGGGCACTTTCCAGGGCAGCCTCATCCTCGCCCAGCACCAGAACATGCCCCTCGCTTTCCATCTCGATCGTGGCGTAACCCGGTTGTTCGACCAGGGCTTCCGCCAGCAGGGCGGCCATTTTGGCGGTCGCGGGTGCCTGACCCCGGCTCCAGCCGGCTTTCTCGCGAATGTTCAGGAACTGCAGGTCGGCGTCGTGCCCGGTTTCTTCGGCGGTCTCAAGAAAGACCGCTGCCTCCTGGGTGCAGGCAATTAAAACAGGCGCATCTCCGGCCAGTGCTTTTTCCGCCCGGGCCAGGCCTGATCGACAGAGATCAGTTGCGGCTTCAGGAATTTCCCTGTCCAGACTGTCGGCAATTAAAGTGTGATCGATGTGCATGCTGTTGTTGCAGCTACACAGTAAAATACGTCTGGAATTACTCATGAACCCTGTTTTCCCCACCTCGGCAAGGGAGGAATATTGCGCGGATCACCTGCATGATGCAAGCTGACCCGACAAGTAGGTGAATATATTCCTTTGGGGAAAATCATGCAGGCAGACGCAGAAGTTTATTTGGGGGTCGTCGTTGAACGCCGGGAAATTGATAACCCCTGGGAGGACTATATCTGGCGACCGGTCATGGTCATGCCGGGTGCGCCAATGGATGTTGCGTGGAAGGACATCCACGAAGGCGAGGGCTGGAAACACTTTCTGGCACGGACCCTGCCGCTGGAACTTCATAAAAGCGATACCGAAGGCTATCGGGAGAACCTTGGCCAGCCTGTGCCACTGGTTTTTGTTGCCCTGCGACCCGGCGAAGAAGTTGAGGAAGAAGAGGTTGAGCCTTTTCTGCTGACCGCCTGTCCCCACGAGGCCTCTGGCTATATGGAAAGTGGCGACGTGATCGTCGAAGGTGTGGAAATGCCACCTAGCGTGGCGGCCTGGCTGGTTGAATTTGTCGAACAACATCATGTCGACGAACCCTTTCGCAAACGCAAGAACAAACGCCACGAGGACCGCGACCAGGGGTCCCGGCCGCGCGGACGTTTTGGTGGCGGAGTCCCTTCATGAGCACCAATGGCAAGGCCCCGGATACAGATACTGGCGCTGGTGCTGGCACAGACGCGCTTCCCGGCGAATCCCGGTTTCAGCGATGGTCGCGTCTGAAGTCGGACGACCGCAGCGGGCCGGCTGAGCCGGATCAGTCGCTGGTTGTTGATGATCCGGAAGGACTTTTGGCCGGGGCCGATGAGGCTGATGAGGTGGCAGATACAAGGACGACGGAAGAGATTGTCGCCGATTTGCCGGACATCGAGACGCTGGAAAAAGACAGCGACTTCACCGGCTTCATGCAGGCAGGGGTGCCGGAGGAACTGAAGAACCTGGCCCTGAAAAAGCTCTGGCTGAGCGATCCTGTGCTCGCCAATGTGGATGGCCTCAACGACTATGACGACGATTTTAATGTCATCGACAAGGTCATTGAAATCGCCTCGGATGTTCTCGACAAGGTCTCGGACTCAGCTGAAAAGCTGGAAGAGGTATCGGAGACTGAAGCCGCGACAACGGCGGAAAATGCTGGCGAAGAGGTCGCGCCAGCGTCCGCGGAACCGTCAGAAGCCATCGTTGCGGAAGTGGATGAAGAATTGCCCGCCCAACCCGATATACGACCGCCGGATGGCCTGGAACCTGATAAATAGTCATATTGTCCGACTATATGAAATAAAAAGTTTACATTTTGGGAATTCGGGCCTAGCATTTGACTCTCCCAGGTTGCAGATACTGCCTGTAATATCAGGTGGTTATATTTTTATTTTGTAATATTCAAAGGCCTGGGGCAAAAATGAGAACAAGAATAGAGTAAATCCAACGGGGAGTTGGGGTATGAGCGAGGTTCATACGACAATAGTCGAAACCTCTGCAGAAGCGGACTTTGACGGGATTCGCGCGGGGTTTTACGCGCTTCTCGCGCGTTTGCTCGCCCGCCCTCTGGACGACGAATTTCTTGATCATGTATCCCGCCTCGAAGGCGATGACAGCGCACTTGGCCTGGCGCTGACGAAAGTCGCAGGGCTGGCGAAGGCGGGGTCGGATGATCATTTCCAGGACGAATATTCCCGGCTGTTTTACGGTCAGGGCCAGGGTGGCGAACTGCTGCCCTTCTCCTCCTATTATCTGACCGGGCAGCTTTACGATGCGCCATTGGCCGCTGTCCGCGATGACATGGCGACGCTTGGCATCCAGCCGACCGGGTCTGTGAAGGAGCCGGAAGACCATATCGCCGGATTGCTGGACATGATGCATGGCCTGATCACCGGTCGCTTTGATGCCGGGACCGTCAACCTCGTCGGCCAGCAGGATTTTTATGATCGCCATATTGGTCCGTGGGCCAGCGATTTTTTTGCAGACCTGAAGAAGGCTGACTCCGCTGAATTTTATGCGGCGGTGGCCGAACTGGGACTGGCCTTTACGGATATTGAGGCGGAGGCATTCAGACTGGCCGCCTGAGGTATGGGTCCGGCAAGGCTGTATGAAATTTTACCGGAACAGAAGACAGAAGCACTGACAGAAGCACAGAAAGACGGATCGCCCGAGGGCGAAACAACAAATCAAAAAACGGGAGACAGGGCAAGATGGATCACAAAGACAAGAGCTCAAAACCTGAAAAACGCGGTCGTCGGGAATTTTTGACCCTCGCCGGCATAAGTGCCGCGGGCGTTGGTGCGCTGGCGGCTGCCGGTACGGCGGAAGCCGCAGAAAGCAAACAAACGGACAAGGGACAAGGCTATCAGGAAACGGCCCACGTCCGCACATACTACGAGCTGGCCAAATACTGATTTTCGTAAATCAGACAGCCAATAAAAAAGCAGGAAAACAATACAGGAGGCTCGAATGCTTGCAAAAAAAAGCAGCGCAAAGGCCAGCGGGAAGAAACTAAAAGATTCGTTGAACGGTGTCGTCGGACAAGGTGTTGACCGTCGCTCCTTTCTGAAAAAGTCGGGTATCGCCATGGGCGGCGTCGCCCTTGCCGGGACAGCATCGCCAGGCATTGTGAAAAAGGCCAAGGCCCAGACGGCGAAGGCCGACGTCAAGAAAATCAAATCCATCTGCACGCACTGTTCAGTTGGCTGTACGGTTATGGCCGAAGTTGACAAGGGTGTCTGGACCGGACAGGAGCCAGGCTTCGACAGCCCGTTCAACCTTGGTGGTCACTGCGCCAAGGGTGCCAGTGTGCGCGAACATGCCCACAACGAACGCCGCCTGAAGTACCCCATGAAATTGACGGGTGGAAAATGGCAGCGCGTTTCCTGGGAACAGGCCATCAACGATATCGGCGACAAGATGTTGGATATCCGCAAGGCCTCGGGTCCGGATTCGGTTTATTGGCTGGGCTCTGCCAAGTTCAATAACGAACAAAGCTATCTGTTCCGCAAGTTCTATGCTTTCTGGGGTTCCAACAACGGTGACCACCAGGCACGGATTTGTCACTCGACCACGGTTGCAGGTGTGGCAAACACCTGGGGCTATGGCGCCATGACAAACTCCTACAACGATATGCATAATTCGCGGTCGATGTTCCTGATCGGATCCAATCCGGCAGAAGCACATCCGGTCGCGGTGCAGCATATCCTGCGGGCCAAGGAACGGAACAATGCAGCCCTGATCGTTTGTGATCCGCGCTTTACCCGGACCGCAGCCCACGCTGACGAATATGTCCGCTTCCGTCCGGGCACGGACGTCGCCCTGATCTGGGGTATCCTGCATCACATCTTCAAGAACGGCTGGGAAGACAAGGAATTCATTCGCCAGCGCGTCTGGGGTCTGGAACAGATCAAGGCTGAAGTGAAGAACTGGACGCCGGAAGAAACCGAACGGGTCACCGGTGTTCCGGGCGCGCAACTGAAGCGCGTTGCCCGCACTCTCGCCAATAACCGTCCGGGCACCATCGTCTGGTGCATGGGTGGCACACAGCACACCAACGGCAACAACAACACCCGCGCCTACTGCATCCTGCAGCTGGCCCTTGGCAACATGGGCAAGGCCGGTGGCGGTGCCAACATTTTCCGCGGCCACGACAACGTGCAGGGCGCAACCGATTTCTGCATCCTGTCGCACAGCCTGCCGGGCTATTACGGCCTGTCATCCGGTGCCTGGAAGCACTGGAGCCGTGTCTGGGATGTTGATTACGACTATATCAAGGGTCGCTTTGCCACCAAGAAACTGATGGAATCCAAAGGCATTCCGGTGTCTCGCTGGATCGACGGTGTGCTTGAGCAAAAAGAAAAGATCGATCAGCCGGATAATGTCCGGGCCATGGTTCTGTGGGGCCACGCTGTGAACTCCCAGACCCGTTTGCCGGAAATGAAGAAGGCCATGGAAAAGCTGGATCTGATGGTGATCATCGATCCGGTGCCGACTTTTGCTTCCGTCATTCCGGACCGCCAGGATGGTGTCTATGTGCTGCCGGCGGCAACACAGTACGAGACCTATGGCTCGGTCACGGCCTCCAACCGCTCACTGCAGTGGCGTGACAAGGTCATCGAGCCGATCTTCGAAGCCAAGCCCGATCACGAAGTGATGTATCTCTTCGCCAAGAAGCTCGGCTTTGAGAAGGAGATGTTCAAGAACATCAAGGTCAATGATAACGAGCCGTTTATTGAAGACATCACGCGTGAATTCAATGGCGGCATGTGGACCATCGGCTATACCGGTCAGTCACCTGAGCGCATGCGCAAGCAGATGGCGAACCAGCATACCTTTGACCGCACAACCCTGCAGGCCAATGGCGGTCCTTGCGACGGTGAATATTACGGTCTGCCCTGGCCTTGCTGGGGCACGCCGGAAATGGGCCATCCAGGCACGCCGATCCTCTATGATCCGTCGAAGTCGATTGCCGAAGGTGGTCTGACTTTCCGGGCACGCTTTGGCGTCCAGCGCGAAGGCACCAACCTGCTGGCCGAAGGTTCGTATTCGGTTGGTTCGGAAATCAAGGACGGCTATCCCGAATTCACCATGGCCATGCTCAAGAAGCTTGGCTGGGATGGTGATCTGACGGCTGCGGAACGTGCGTCCATTGAAAAAGTCGCCGGGGACAAGACCAACTGGAAAACCGATCTTTCGGGTGGTATCCAGCGGGTTGCCATCAAGCATGGTTGTGCCCCCTTCGGCAACGCCAAGGCCCGGACCGTTGTCTGGACCTTCCCCGATCCGGTGCCGTTGCACCGCGAGCCGCTCTATACGCCGCGGCGCGATCTGTTGCCGAAGTACGAGACCTACAAGGACAAGCAGGCCTATCGTCTGCCGACCAAGTTTGCCTCGATCCAGAAGAACGATTTCTCAAAGGATTTCCCGACCATTCTGACATCGGGACGTCTGGTGGAATATGAAGGCGGTGGTGACGAAAGCCGGGCCAACAAGTGGCTGGCTGAACTGCAGCAGGAAATGTTCCTCGAGATCAATCCACGCGATGCCAATAATCTCGGCATTCGTGCCGGCGGCCAGGTCTGGGTGCACAGCCCGGAAGGCGGCAAGGTTCTGGTCGCTGCCCTGATCACCGAACGGGTTGCGTCCGGCGTGGTCTTCATGCCCTTCCACTTCGGTGGTCACTGGCAAGGCAAGAGCCTGCGGGACAAGTATCCGCCCGGTGCCGATCCTTACGTTCTCGGCGAAGCCATGAACATGTGCGGCACCTACGGCTATGACTCGGTGACGCAGATGCAGGAAACCAAAGTGACGCTGTGTCGCGTCGAAGCGGCATAAGGGAGGAGACATATCATGGCCAGAATGAAGTTCCTGTGTGACTCCGAACGCTGCATCGAATGCAACGCTTGCGTTACCGCCTGTAAAAACGAAAACGAAGTTCCCTGGGGCGTCAACCGGCGTCGTGTGGTGACCATCAATGATGGCTCACCTGGGGAACGGTCCATTTCCGTCGCCTGCATGCATTGCTCGGATGCACCATGTATTTCGGTGTGTCCGGTGGATTGTATCTACCAGACCGAAGACGGTGTTGTGCTGCACTCCAAAGACCTCTGCATCGGGTGTGGCTATTGCTTCTATGGTTGCCCGTTTGGCGCCCCGCAATATCCGCAGGCCGGCAACTACGGCAGTCGCGGCAAGATGGACAAGTGCACCTTCTGCAGCGGTGGTCCGGAAGAAGATCATTCCTCAGAAGAATTCACCAAATACGGCCGTAACCGTCTGGCTGAGGGCAAACTGCCGCTTTGTGCAGAAATGTGCTCAACCAAGGCCCTGTTGGCCGGTGATGGTGACACGGTTTCAAATATCTACCGGGAGCGGGTCGTGGAACGCGGCTTCGGGTCCGGTGCCTGGGGCTGGGGGACCGCCTACAAGCAGAAGTCCGGGTCCTGATGTGACGTCTGGACAGGACATTTGAAGTAACGATTGGCTGATCAGTCGCCATTAACCGGCTGGTCAGCCTTTTTTTGCCAAACCCGAATGACGGGGGACGGTTGATGTTTTCATTTGGGAGGTTTCGACAATGAAGACAGTCGGAAGCATAATTCTTGCGCTGGTGATGGTGCTTTTGGTTGCGACGACCGGGCAGCCGGCGAAAGCGGCTGATGTGCGGGCACCGTCAAATGCCACCCAGGCAACCATGGGTGCGGTACCGGGAAATGTTTCCGGCAATCTCAGCGATGCCACGATCTGGGGCAAGGTTCGCCACGGGGCCGCAGGGTCCGTGACCATTCCTGACAAAAAAGCCGCGGTGCTGGTTCAGGATGGCGGCGAGCGTTTACGGCTTTTCCGCAATGGGGCCCAGACCAAATGGGGGACCTGGATCCTTCTGGCCGCTGTAATGGCCTGCGTGGCCATGTATGTCGGTCGCGGCAAAATCCGCATCGAAAGCGGACCCAGTGGCCGAACCGTGCAGCGCTTCAACGAACTTGAACGGTTCACGCACTGGTTGACGGCGGGCTCCTTTATCGTGCTGGGCCTCAGTGGTCTGAACATGATGTTCGGCAAATTTGTCTTGCTGCCTGTGATCGGTGCCAGTGCTTTTGGCACGCTGACCCTGTGGGGCAAATACGCCCATGATTTCCTGGGTTTTGCTTTCATGGTCGGGCTGATTCTGTTGCTGATTATCTGGCTTCGCCACAACATTCCGAACCGGCTGGATATTGAATGGCTGAAGAAGGGCGGTGGGCTGTTCAGTGAAGGAACGCATGTCCCGGCCCGCAAATTCAATGCCGGTCAAAAGCTGATCTACTGGGCCGTGATCCTGCTGGGCATTTCATTGTCGGCCAGCGGTCTGGCCCTGTTCTTCCCCTATGATATCCATTTGTTTGGCGGAACCTTCAAGCTGCTGAACCTGTTTGGTCTTGAACTGGAAACCAATCTGACGCCGTTGATGGAAACCCAGTTGGCCCTGGTCTGGCATGGCACAGTGGCCCTGGTGATGGTGGCAATAACCATCGCACATATCTATATCGGTTCGATCGGTATGGAGGGGGCGCTGGATGCCGTGGTCAGTGGTGATGTGGACGAAAACTGGGCCCGCGAACATCACGAACTGTGGCTTGAAGAAATCAACACATCAGTCGTCAAATCCGAACCGGCTGAATAGCCTGGACCTTGACTATCCGGACACCTATGAACCGGACCGTGCCAACACTGACGTTATAATATCTGTCGTTAAAACATCTCTGCAAAGGCTGCTCTCCACTGATGAGGTGGAGGCAGCCTTTGTTGTTTTTAAAGCCGCACGCTGGATGTACTGAAGGCAACATCCGTGCCGGTATTCATGCCTGTCAGGGCGAAGCCCGCAACAAGTGCAATGACAATGGCAACTGCAAAGCCCAGAAACATCGGTTTCATATTTCCCCCTTCAGGGTTCGTCCCTGAAATAACTTCTGACAGGCCGGACTATACCATAGTCAATGTGGCCTTGTCAGGATTTCAAGGTAGTCGATCAGGTTGCCCAGATCGACCTCGTTGCCAATCCGTTGCACGGGCATTTTTGTGCCCGGCAGGAACCGGTCCGGCCCTTGCGAAAAAAGTTGCATCAGGTTTTCCCGGTTCCAGGCAAGATCGCCTTTCTGCAAGGCCCGGGAATAGCGATAACCCGTGACGCTGCCCATGACCCGGCCGGGCAAACCCTGGAAATGGGGGCCGGAACGTTGTGGTTCGGACGCCGTCAGGGCATGGCAAATGGCGCATTTGCGGAAAAGCGCGGCACCGGGGTGCGGGCTGTCCAGCCACGGCGTCGGACGCTGGAAGGTTGTTTCCCCTGCCAGCGTTATCCTGTCGCCGGAGTCAATGTGCCAGACCCGGATACGTTCAGACTTGCCCGCACTTAGCAGAAACCGGTTATTGGCTGTGAAGGCAAGGGACCAGACCGGACCGTTATCCGCCTGCAGCTGTCTTTGCATAACGCCTGTGACGGCGTCGACGATCATTACCGTGCCATCCAGATAGCCCACGGCGAGAAGGCCACCGTTGGTGTTGACGGCACTGGCGCTGACCCGCCGGTTGGACGCGACGCCATATTCATGCAGCAACTGAAATCCTTCCAGATCCCAGATTTTCACAAAACTGTCCGGTCCGACGGTGAGCAGCCGTTGCCCGTTGGCTGATCGCTGCAGTTGGAAAAGGCTGACATTATGCGCCTGCAGTTTCGCGGTGCGGACGCCATCGGACAAACGCCAGCGGGCGATATCGCCGCTGCGCCCGGCGGCGATCAGATGCCGCTGATCTGCGGTGATGGCGACACCAACGACAGCTTCCTTCATATCGAATTCTGCGGTTGCCGCGCCACTTTGCACATCCATGAGAATTATTTTGCCGTCCCAGCCGCCGCTTATCAGGTGTGTCGCGTCGACCGCCGCCAGGGATGTTATGCGCCCCCGGTGTGCCTTGATACGGTTCTGAATCCTCATGTCCGGCCCACCCCAAATGATGACCTGACCGTCTGCGCCGGCTGTCGCAATGCTGTTGGAGGACAGGAAAATGGCATCATTCACGGGTCCGTCATGGCCATTCAGAACCTGAATGGTGGATTGCTCGTCCAGGCGCCAAAGGCGGGCGCTGTGGTCAAAGCTGGCGGACAACACAACCGATCCATCGGGCGAAACCCGCAAGGCACGGATCATACCGCCATGGCCGGTCATGTCGGCAATCACCTGTGCTGGCAGTCCAACGGCCAGCACGCTGGCAAGCAGAAGTCCGGCCAGGAAATATCGGTATCCTCCTGCACGGTGACTGTATGTTGTACCCTTCAACACACCTGTTCCTCCCCGAAACAAATATAAGCCAAATTGGTCCAAAATCCTGAAATTTCTGCTCCTCGTGCGTTGGATTGTCTGGTCCCCGGGGGTACCATTTTTTGACTTAATTCAGGGGATTAAAATGATCGATGTTTTTCCGTTTTCCGGCTTTACGGTGGCCGTTCTGGGGCTTGGGCCTTCCGGCATCGCGGCAGCCCGGGCGTTATCGCTGAGTGGCGCCACCGTCCGGGCCTGGGATGACGATGCGGCCCGGCGGGACCAGGCCGCCAATGCCGAAGACGGCCAGTTTGAGATACTCGATCTGGCGGACAATGACTGGTCCGAAACGGTCAGTCTGATTGTTGAACCTTCATTGGCCCCGACCGACGATGCCGTTCATCCGGTCGTTGCCGCAGCAAAAGTAGCTGACTGCGAAGTGATCTCGGATGTTGAACTGCTGGCCCGGGCCCAGCGCGATGCCAGTTATGTGGGTGTGGCCGACCGGAACCACGATGGCCGGGCACTTGAGGTTATTACCCATGTCCTCAGTGCGACCGGACAGGACGTTGAAGCGGCTGGCACGGATGACTTGCCTGCTCTGGATTCATGGGCGCTGGAGGCCGGATGCACCTATGTGCTGTCCATGCCACCGGGTCGCAGTGCCCATACCTTGTCGATAACCTTTGACGCCGCGGTTTTGCTGGATACCGGTTCCGGCGCCTGGCCACCTTATGGCAGCATCAAGGAAAGCAAGGCCGCCACGAACTGGCTGTTCCACCGTCAAAGCGGACCCCAGGGCGCCATTCTGAACCTGGACAACCCGGCCATCGCAAAGGTTTTTCAGGAACTGAAGCGTAAAAAAGCCCAGATTGTAATTGGCCTGTCGACGCGAAAAAAGATTCCCGGCGGCGTCTACGTCCTGAACGGCCAGCTGTATGATGATATTGCCGGACAGGACGTGCCTGTCTGTCAACTGTCAGAGGCGGAAGACGAAGCCGGACGACGGGATCATCTTTATGCCGCCGCCGCCTATGCCTGCGCCGCGATCCGCGATGTCCCGCCTCATATGGCCGTGGCGTCCCTGATGGCGTTCCTCAGTGTTTGACTTTGAGAGCAGCATTCCGGAGACAAGGAAATATTGAACATACTGGTGGTTACCCCACGATTCTGGCATCACATGCATAAAAGGTTCCCGGCTTCAGCCGAGAACGGTTGCTTGGGGCCTCTCCGAACCGTCAGGCGGATATCGTGGTAATTGCTGCGCATTGGACAAGGTTGGTACAGGAACTCATAATTTTGTTTCCATAGCGCACGAATGGTGCCCCTCGGGGCGATCAAACACGTCGCAACACCGCACGCCACGGCTCTCGAATTCAGTTCACCCTTTGATTTAACTATCCCGGTCGGCCATCAAGTGTCGTAGTTTGATTCAGGACCATGTTTCGCAATCAGCGACCGGCCAATTCTCTGTGCCACTATTTCAACAACAAAGAAAAATCCCAATTTCGATAATTGGATCAAAGAAGCATGTCCGCTTTGGGCTGTGGGTGGAAAGCGGACTTGATGATAACCGGCATTTTATACAGACGGTGATTACAACAGCCCCCCTGGGGCATTCACGCCAGCCCGCCCCCTCCCCTGGCAAAAACATGGCCTGCCGCCACGCAAAACTTTAATGCCGCGGTCAGCGGCCACCAATCGCCGCCCCACAAGATACAGCCAACAACTCGGTCACCACCTTCCTTGAGCCATTCAGCCCCGACCAAACAGCCCGGTCCCAGCCAACCCAACCTGCCGCCGAAACACGGCGCGACCGGGCTAGCCAGTTTTACAACCCGGTTGGACTCCATTGTGCAATTCCCCCATACTCAACCTACATGTGGTCTCCGGTGGCGGGATGGCCATCGGCGGCTGCAACGGGGGAAGATATTTTGACATGGTGAAACAGGAAGACCCATCTGAGGAACAATTCGCCAAATGGTATAATCATAACAACCCCATAGATCAACGGTTATCCGATTTCTCAGAAGCCGGGTCGGCGATGATGATCAAATTTCTTGGAGCTGCAAATGCGGGGGGAATTATCGTCATATTGACTTTTCTTTCCACAGCATCGAAGGACGTCACGGTTATCAGTATCTTGTGGGGCCCGCTGGCTTGTTTTGTCCTCGCAACTAACTGTGTCGGTGTTGCTACGTTTTTACGTTCTACCAGAATGACCATTCAAGCAAACATATTTCACAAGTGGATGGTGGAAGTTTCGAGGCGCGAGGCCGACCTCACTAAGCAACCGTCGTTCTCATCGACCAACCCACTCGTAACCTGGAATGAAAGATTGTTTGGTATCTCCGGGGTGTTGTTCATCTTCGGCTCCATTTGGGCCCTGGCTACGATGTACTTTTTCTTGCGGTCGGCCAGTTAAGGGTCGCCAGTTCGGCATCCAAGCCGGGATGATCAGTGGAGGCGGCGGCGACTTCTTTTGCAGCCTTATTTCCTCTCCCGTCCCACCCGCATCGCCGCCAACGTCCGTGCCAGCCCGTCAACCGTGCGCGGTCCCGTACTCAACCCACCATGATTACGACAGCGCCCGTTACGCGGCTCGTCCCCGACCTTGTCCCAGACAGCCCGTGCCTTGCAATTGCCGCCAGACCGCGTCTTTGCGCCACAGCGGGGTCGTTCCGATTTGGCTGTCGTCATTGGTCAAAGTCCATGTCGTGCGCGCGCAAATGTAATGGTTTACTGTAGGCAATGCCGCCCCCGCCAAAATTGTTCATACACATAAATCACCCGCACTAATTTCAGCCAGCCTCTGCTCCGCCACACGAACGCGGATTGCGCGACGAATAAACTCTGACTGATCCACGCCCTCTTTGGTGCAGGCAGTGGTCATATGATCAAGATCGTTCTGTGCGATGTTGAAAATCAGTTTCTTTGCAAACTTTTTCATTTGATGGTTCCTGCTATTTGCCTACGCTTATCGAAAGTGACGAAAGTGACGTTTTTGTGCCAACCAATAATATTTAAAAACAATTACTTTTGAGTTTTTTAGTTTTTCCCCCGCGATTGGTATGACTAATTTCGTCACTTTCGTCACTTTTTGCTGCGGACGAGCACTGGCTGTCTCCGTGTGCGGGCGTTACATGTCTTGAGGGTCGAAGTAATGTCCGTCCACAGCGAGACCGAACACAGTCTGGCCAGTGTTTTGCTTGCGCACGTCGTAACCCAGGTTGGCGAGATTCGCTTTGACGATGCTTTTTGAGGGAACACCGCGAATGCCGGATTCTTCAGCCCAGTCTTGAAACTCTTTATAGAGTACTTTCAACGGCGCGTTCGCGCTGACGGAAGAACTACACTTTTCATCGATGAATGCTTTGAGCGGATTTGCATGATTCAGCCAATCATCCACAGCGTGTACGCAGTCTATTGGTTGTGCGAATCGCCCTCGCTGTCTTAACCGGGCCAACCCTTCAATCGCACGGTTGAGAATGCCGGACATTTCGTGTTCCCAGATGTATGGGAATAAGGTGTTGTCGGCATCGTCATCAGTAAAAACCCGATCGAATGGTATGATTTGCGCTCTGCGTAGAAGTCCCTGAGATAAATCAGCACTGAAAGGCGGGTTGTTGGCGAGCATCACCACCATCGCAATGCAAACAAATTCAAAGCTGTCCTTGAACTTCAACTGACCAGTCATCAGCTTGCGCTCTGATACTTTCTTGATGAACCCATCCGGTAGTCTGGTGCCGGTGTCGACGTCGTCGTCGATCAACAGAAGTTTTCCCGCAAGCGCACCAACTGCAAACTTGTCTTTTTCTATATTTGCCAATCGATCCGAGTATACTGCACTCTTGTTAACGAGCCGCTCAACGGTCTCAATGAGTTTGGTCTTTCCGTTGCGTCCCTTGCCACGCAACATGAACCATGAAGCAATATCTCTCACTGGCTGAACGGCGTAACCAACAAATTCTTCAATGTGCCTCGCCATATCAATTGGATCAGATGAATCGCGGAAGATATCCAGCAGCGCCTGATCAAAACGCGGGCAAGTAGCGGCGGGGTCGTACTCGACATCAAGTACATATGTCAGATAACTGCTGTGAGAATGAGGCCGAAGTTCAACATTGCCATCACTGGCTATCCATAACTCGCCGTTCTGGCAATTGATGACGGGTGGCGGTTCTTCAGTCAGCCTCAAAATGTCTCCTTCAGCAGCTTGCATTGCGACTGTTAAGTCCAGCGCAGCGCGCACAGTTGATGCGTAGGTCGCCTGTCCGGCAACGACTTTCTCATTCACAATGGACAGAATCTTGTTGCGAATCTGTTCATCCGTCGTTCGTTCCCAGTGCTTCCCGCTGTAGCGCCAAAAGCTTCTGTCCATTGCGCGGATAAGATAGGTTCCGTTGGCGAAGTATTTTTTCAACATTTGCTTTGCGACGGAGTGAGCAAGGTCGTCGCCCGAACCCTTTGGACCTCGCTCCGCCTCAGCGAACGCTTTGCGAATGCTGGGAAGGGACATACCAGTTGCTGCTTTCATAGCAGACTGTAATTTATCTATTTCTATCGTATTCAGTTTGGCTTTTGCCGCCAATTTGACAACTTCCTGAATTTCGTCGGGTGAACTCTCCTTGTCCAACGCTGCGACAGCTTCAGCGCATTCTTCATAGGTAGCCTTGTCAGCGATGTCGTCAGCGTAAACAACCTTCAGATCGGTTCCGCCGTGTATGAATGAGCGGACAACAGCTTTTCGCTCACCATCGATATAAAGACGCGCCCAGATGTCGCTGATTTCTGTCGGGTCCTCGACATATTCGCCATTGCGGTTTTGCTCAATCAAGTCGGCGATAGTTATCTTTTCACCTGATTTTGTTTGCAACACCGTAATTGCGCTTATTGTACCTTTTCCAGCGGCGCAAAGCCGCTCGTACACATCTTCCGGCCTTTCACCTGATTTTTGAGCGATCTTGCTGGAGTAATCCCGGCGAACAGTTTCTTGCTCGGGTTTTAGCCACTCTTTCGCCTCCGCCACCATGATTTGATATTCACGTTCTTCGTCGTCAGAGAGGTCGGGCATACGTGAGGTGTCAAGAATGGTTCCTTCTACATACTCTGTCTCAGGCAGCCGCTGTACCAAGCCATCTTCAAGGACTGCACCGCTGACGAAGTCACATCGTTCGGGGCTGAAAACAGAACCGTCAAAAACACTCCGAACATGTGCGGAACCATTTTTTGCCAGGCGGCAGTGTCCGTATTGATCTGTTGAGAGAATGGCGCCTTTTCCGTGGAGCCATAAGCGTTTGAACAATACGTCCTTAAACCTGGGCAGATCAGCGGCGTTGGATACAACAAAGTAGATGTGATATCCGAACTGTTCGTCACTCAAGCGGTTACCCTGCACATCGAAAATTTCGGCGCTTGTTGACAGCTTCACAACACGGGCAACTTCGGCAAATTCAGGAAACACTTTCGAAATTATTTTCACCAGTTTTTCAGGCGTCAAGTATACTCCAACGCCATCTGGGTCGTGATCGAACATAGCCAGGCCCGGCTCATTTTCAGGATACGAAAAGTAGTCTTTCGTCCGATGAATGGTCCCTTCAACAGGATAGTCTTTTGGCGTGATCTGTATTTGGTCATAGCCGCAACGGCCATGTATCAGGCACTGATCCTTTGTCAGACCATCTATCACCGCCGGAAACTCGTCAAAACGGACTTCCACAGTTTTCGCGATACCCGAACCAGCGACAACGGAGGTTTTTGAAAGCTTTCCTTTGTCGAGCGATATCGTCTTCGTTAATTGTCGATTGCCAGTGAAGATGCTCAGTTTGAAACTGGGTGTGGTCAAGGCATTACCACCAATGTCTTCGGCAATGGAACCAGCAAGAGATACGTTATCAGAACCGGTTCGCCGGTTGAGAAAATCAGGGATGTCAGGTTCTTGTTCAGAGATATTCATTGCTGAAACCCGCGATGGGGCTTGTCATCATGGGAGGCTGTATATGTACCTGCCCCCCTGGCGACCGTTGTCAGCCCCCTCCCCCTTGCCAGTAAATCGGTTTGGAAAAGCAGCCAGGGAGAATAAGTCGTGATGGTCATCACGCTGTGCCGATCACACGACGTGTTTGCCACGCTTTCGCCTCATCATCTGGAATAAGTGTTCGCTTTCCGACTTTGGAAATTTTGATGTCGCCGCGTTTTACTTCTTCGTAGAAAGTTGTTTTGCCAATCCCGTGAGCAGCACAGAAATCGCCAACCTGCCAATTGATTCGATCTACTGGATGTAGTGAGTTATTTTTTTTGGGCATCGTCCGCTCCATTCAGTTGTGAACATAAACAGACTATCGCGCTTCTTGGCGGGATGGTCACAGGAGTGGATTAGACGAAATTGGCCTCTAACTCTTTACTCTTGGAATATCATTCGACCTTACCTAGTTTTCTGGCGGCGATAAGGGCGACATGAGTTTTCTGATGGAAGGTCGTGATAATATCTATATTAAACTCAACAGCACACGCTTCCACAAAGCATTGAAAAGATGACGGACTGTCAGCATCAAATTCGTCCCCAATTTTGTTGGACGTTGCTCGCTTGCCGCTAACTTTCTGAAACAGGTTGGCTAAATCCCTAATTAGATGTGGAAATGCTAAATCTTCGTCTTTGCCTCGCTTGACCTTGGGCCTCAGATCGACGTTCATTTCAGATGCAATTTTGGCTGAATTACGCAGAGCATCTATCAATGGTTCAAACCAATGAGGAGTGCCGTCTTCTACGTGCGCTTCGCCACCGTCATCGAATTCATACTCGTATCGATGTTCAATGAACTCGATATAGTCGTTTGACGACCGCTCAATCTTATCCAACCAATCTCTCAGTTCCTTTAAGGAAGGGTACGGCTCAGAAAATCTATTCTCGCCTGTTTGAGAAAGCCTGATTTGCCAATAATTGCATCTAGCGTCCCAAAGTGCGGTTCGGAAAGCCTGTATATTGCAGCCATCTATAAACGAAACTGTTTCACTAATTCTCTGGAAACCTCCTTCGCTGATGAATGGCCTAATGACAACCATTACATCTTTCCCTCAACCACAAACTCATTCGCAGTACTCCCAATTTGATCTTGATCACAGAACTCAGCCCAACTGTCCATCAGAAGCATCCGTTTCTTGAGAAGATCACTGCGAAGATATGCAGCTTCAACCTTGTTGCCGATGGCATGAGCCAGAGCCATTTCAATCACTTCGCGTGAATGCCCGGTTCGTTCGGCTGCCCAGTCCCTGAACGTTGATCGGAAACCATGAACGGTTACATCAACACCCATTCGCTTGAGTAGCGTTAGAAACGCCATGTTTGACAGTGGGGCATTTGCCTTTTGCCCAGGGAACACGAAATGGCTTGATTTCAGCCTTCTGGCAACACCAAGCACCTCAATTGCCCTTGGAGACAGCGGAACACGATGCTCCTTACCCGCCTTCATTCGGCCTGCCGGAACTACCCAGACCCCTGTATCCAGATCAAACTCATCCCACGTCGCTTTAATAACTTCTGTTGTTCGTGCCGCTGTGAGGATCAGGAATTCCAGGCCAATGGCTGAGACACCGCTTTGCCCACGCAGGCGAGCAACAAATTCTCCGATTTCGTTAACCGGCAAAGCTTTATGATGTTTCTCTTTCCGAACTTTTGACTTCGGGGCCAGTATCTGGTCCAAATGCCCCTTCCAACGGGCTGGATTCTCACCCTCCCGGTACTTCATGGTTGTCGCCCAATCCAATATCGATTCAATCCGCCCTCTTACACGAGAGGCAGTTTCGGTCTTTGACTGCCAAATTGGCTCCAACACCAACTTCATCAATTCAATATCAATATTTTGAACGGGCAGATCGCCAAAAACAGGGAAGGCGTACGTTGCCAATGTGTTGGACCATTGGCTGGAGTGTTTAAGGTTTTTCCAGCCAGCACTATGTGACGAAATATATGCCTCACTGCATTCCCTGAAGGTCTTCACCTTCCTGGCATCGACCTGACGCCGGGCCCGCAGCAATTTCCTCGCTTCGATGGGGTCTTCTCCATTGCGTACCATTTTGCGACATTTCAGTGCTTCCTCACGCGCCTCAGCGAGACTGATCGTATGTACTGGCCCAAGCCCCATGTCGCGGGTCCTATTGTTCATCGCGAAACGGAATACCCAGGATTTGCTGTCATAATTGCTGACTTGTAAATACAGACCGCCGCCATCGGCGTGCATGCCACGCTTCTTTACGGTACTTGCTACTCTTGCCGAAAGCCGGTTAATCCTGCGTCCCATAGCCTCGCCTGCCTTTTAACCCATGTTTCTACCCATAGCATAAACATGGTTTTAGGTGAACACAAGCGAACCTTTACGAAGGTCAATGTGTAATTATATGTGCTGTGTGCTTTAGTTAGCAGGACATACACGATTTTGCGCGAACGTCTATGAACATGAAAATGGCGGAGAGAGAGGGATTCGAACCCTCGATACGGTTTCCCGCATACACGCTTTCCAAGCGTGCGCCTTCAGCCACTCGGCCACCTCTCCGTTTCGGGGCGGAAACTAACACCGCCGCTCCTGGCTTTCAATACGTGAGCGCAGGGTAATCCAAATTATTGGTTTATTTCACGGGACAGGAGATATCGCGACGGAAAAGTTCGAAATGCAGGGTCTTGCCGCGCTCCCCAGCCGTGCACATCCACACGACCGCTTCTTTTGTGCCATCCTCTGACGGCACCAAACCTTCGGCCAGGCTGCGGGCGAACAATAACTGCACACCGACATGCCCGGCTTCAGCACCTTCGAGGAAGACCTGATAGGCGCGGTCGATATCCTTTTTCACGCTTTCGCCACCCAGATACATCATGGCCAAGGCACCATAGGCGGCACCAAGTCCGGCCTTGCCTGCCGTTTCATAGTAGCCGATTGCCCGGGCCACATCGGTTTTAACAAAATTGCCCTGGCGATAGATCACAGCCAGTGAAAAACTTGCATAGGCATTTCCGGCTTTGGAATAATCTTCCAGACGCGCCAGGCCCTGGTCAATTTTTTTCTCTGTTCCAGTGCCTTCGACAAGCCAGGTGGCAGCCGAGGCTTGGGCATATTTGCTGCCTTGTGTGGCGGCTTTTTCGGCCCAGTAATAAGCCTGTTTGGCATCGCCCTTGAAAAAATTGCCAGAGCTATAACCGCTGGTCAGCAATAGTTGAGCTGCCAGATATCCATTTTCTGCAGCCCGGATAACCTGTTTCAGGCCCTGTTTCTTGTTTTTGTGCAAAAGCAGCAAGCGACCGAACTGATAGGCAAGGCGCGGATTGTCCTCATTCAGAATTGTCGCCTTGTTGCAGGCGGCCATCGCTTCGTCACTCATCAGTGTTTGATAGGATACACCGTCAGCGACACGGGCCCGGTCCATGGGGTCAGTCGCCAGACGGTCACACTCGGTGATGGTCTCCGATTGTACGGGCATAGACAGGGGCAGCAATGCAGCAAGGGACAAGCCAAAAGCCAGTGGAAGGTTTTTTAATCTCATTTGATCAATTTTCCTGAGTAAAAATATTGCCTGCATTTTAGCACAAACTCACTTTCCTGAAATCCTTCAATGACACAATCCCGTCATTCAGGGCACAGAAAAGAATACCTGGCTTGCATGCCGGGCCAAAGGCGTTAATCTTCCGCACATTATGATTATTGGACGCATAATAGGCTGGCTTGTCTGCGCCATCGCCCTGATGGCGCTGGGGGCCGAGACGCTCGCATCCCTCGAAGGTGGCGGCTATCGTGGTCTTGCCATTGGCGAGATCTGGTATCTGATTGACCGGGGCAGTCTGAACCTGATGCAGGCCGTCGTTCAGCGCCACCTGATCCCGTCTATGTGGGACGGATTTGTGGTTATCCTGCAACAACCGGCCTGGCTGATATTTGGCGCTTTGGGGCCAGTGCTGGTCCTGCTGTTTGGTATCAACACAAAATCTGACAAATAGCGTGGCTGATAAATAACCTGGCTGACAAATAAGCTGGAAAATGCGGCTTAATCGTCGCTGGTTTTGAGTGCCGCGATAAAGGCTTCCTGGGGAATGTCGACCTTGCCGAAACTCCGCATGCGCTTCTTGCCCTTCTTTTGTTTGTCGAGCAATTTGCGTTTACGACTGATGTCGCCGCCATAACATTTGGCCGTTACATCCTTGCGCATGGCGGCGATGGTTTCGCGGGCAATCACACGCCCACCAATGGCTGCCTGTACCGGAATTTTGAATAACTGGCGCGGGATCAAATCCTTCAGGCGTTCACACATGCCACGACCGCGGGCCTCAGCCTGGGCTTTGGGTACGATAACGGCCAAAGCATCAACTGGTTCAGCATTCACCAGAATTGACATCTTGACCAGATCGCCGGTCTCGTAGCCATCCAGTTGATAGTCAAAACTGGCATAGCCACGGGAAACTGATTTCAGGCGGTCATAAAAATCGAAAACCACTTCGTTCAGGGGGAGGCGGTATATCACCACAGCGCGGGCGCCAGCATAGGTCAAATCAACTTGTACGCCACGGCGTTCTTCACATAATTTCAGCACACTACCCAGATGCTCATCGGGGACCATGATCGTGGCTTTGATCCATGGCTCTTCAATATAATCCACATGCACCGGGTCCGGCATATCGACCGGATTGTGCAGTTGGATCATCGAGCCGTCGTTACTATAAATTTTGTATACCACGCTGGGCGCAGTCGTGATCAGGTCGAGATCGAATTCACGGGACAGGCGTTCCTGAATGATCTCGAGATGCAGCAAGCCCAAAAATCCGCAGCGGAAACCAAAGCCCAGAGCGGCAGATGTTTCGGCTTCAAATTCAAAGCTTGCATCGTTAAGGCGCAGCTTCAGCAGGCTTTCCCGCAGACGGCTATAATCACCGTTATCAATGGGGAACAGGCCACAGAAAACAACCGGCACGCTTGGTTTAAATCCCGCTAAAGCTTCCGAAGCAGGTTTTCTGTCATCGGTGATGGTATCACCCACATTGGTATCGGCGACTTCTTTGATACCGGCGATGATATAGCCCAATTCACCGGGCCCGAGCTGGTCAATCTTTTCGGTCTTGGGACGGAAAACACCGACTTGCTCGACAAGGTGGCTGGAGCCTGCGGCCATCATACGAATCTTCTGGCCCTTGCGAATAATACCGTCGCGCACACGCACCAGGATCACAACGCCCATATAGGGGTCGTACCAACTGTCGACCAGCATGGCTTTTAATTCAGAATCTGCGTTGCCGGTGGGTGCCGGTAATTGCGTGATAATGCGTTCAAGCACTTCTGGCACGCCGTCGCCGGTCTTGGCCGAAACGGGTAAAGCATCACTGGCGTCGATGCCAATGACTTCTTCGATCTGGGCCTTGATTTGTTCTGGTTCCGAGGCAGGTAGATCGATCTTGTTCAGGACAACAACAATTTCATGGTTGGCATCAATGGCCTGGTAAACGTTGGCCAGGGTTTGTGCTTCGACACCCTGGCTGGCATCCACCAACAATAATGAGCCTTCACAGGCTGCCAGCGAGCGCGATACTTCGTAGGCGAAATCCACATGGCCAGGTGTATCCATCAAATTCAGGACATATTTTTCACCATTTTCAGCCGTGTAATCTAGGCGTACGGTTTGGGCCTTGATGGTAATGCCGCGTTCACGCTCGATATCCATGGAATCGAGCACTTGTTCCGTCATCTCACGTGCCGTCAAACCGCCGCAGACCTGGATCAAGCGGTCGGCCAGGGTCGACTTGCCGTGATCAATGTGGGCAATGATCGAAAAATTACGGATGTGGCTAAGGTCTGTCATGAGGGCGGCTTCTATCACTCAATTGCTAAACAGGCAAATCAAAGATGGTTTGAGGGGATACAACGTCAAAGGATTTAGCGGTTCGTTTGTTGACACCACTGGAGCGCACAACCGGGTCGCCATCAACCGACAGCAGACATGTTGAAAAGGCCATATTTCGTGTCATGCGAATAACCTCGGTCTCGCCGATCAGCCAGGCACCTGCCTTTACCGGCACGGCAAAATCTGTGGACATGTGCATGGTGGGCATAAAATTGAATTCATCGGTCTTGAACATGGTGCCGATGCCCATTTGCACGTCAGCAAACATCATCAAGGTGCCGCCGTGGCACCAGCCAGCTGTGTTGCAATGACGGTCTTCAATGCGCAAGCCAAGGCGCAGGTTGTTGCCTTCAAGATGCGCATGGTACGGACCGTTCACATCCAGGACGGGTCCGGGCACATTGGCCAAACGAAAGCCTTCTGGTGGATTAGACGGGCCTTGATCAGCAATGAAAGCGGGGGCGGTGTCTGTAAACAGCTGTGCCGGATCAAGGGGCGCGAAATCCGTGCGCCGCAAGACGCCACTGCACCGCATGGCCAGTTCGTCGTCGACAAAGACCATGGCTTCGGCAAATACCAGATTGCGCGTCGCCCGAATGACCTTTGTTTCACCCCTGAACCAGCCATCCACCACACCGGGCCGGACAAAATCGACCGACGTGTTCACGGTCATCAAGGGTGAATAGTCATCCATTTTTGCCATGGCACCCAGAACAAGTTGGGTATCGGCAAAGGCCATGGACATGCCACCGTGACAAATGCCACCAACATTGGTGTGCTGAACACCGATTTTTAAACCCAGCTGAATGTCATTACCGTCGTGGCGGCCATAAATTACACCGTTTTGTGAAAGGAATTTTCCTGATCCTACATTCAGGGGGCGAAACCCTTCAGCGATATCAAGTTGGGGTAAAGCTGTCACTTTGATCAGGCCTCGGCAGGTTCGAAAAAACGCTCAAGGTCAACGGTTCGGGTTTCGTCCTTGCCGGCACGTTTCATGATGCCGCTGCCGCGAAATACAGGTTCTTCCCCATGCCAAAGGATGCATGACGAGAACAAAAGATTTTTGGTCACCCGGATGATATCTGTGGTGCCAAAAATAAAGGCACCCATGGGCGATGCCTGAACGAAATCACAGGTCATGTTCACAGTGGGCAAAAACTCCCAGGCCTTTGTCCGGGCCATAGAGCCAACACCCAACTGCATATCCGCCAGTGTCATCAACATGCCGCCATGACAAATGCCAACAGGATTGAGGTGGCGTTCTTCCACGGAAAAGCCCATGGAAAGGCCTTCATCATCCAGTTGCCCGAACAGCGGGCCGTTGAAGCTGGCGAAAGGGCCACCAATGCGCATGCGACGATAACTGGACGGAATATCGTCGATCTTTGCGTCTTTATCCGGGCCCTTGTTTGTTGATACTGGCATGATTATCCCCGTAAGGCCCCGCCGGTTGCCTTGACCACCTGGCCGACAACACGATCGGCGACGGCGTCGATTTCATCTTCTGTCAGGGTTTTATCCGACGGCTGCAAACGCACGCGTATGGCGACAGATTTTTTGCCTTCGCCCAAAGAAGCTCCTTCAAAGACGTCAAACACGACGACATCCACAATCAGATTTCTGTCGACACCTTTTGCAGCCCGGACGATTTCCTGAGAGGGCACGTCCTGGCCCACAACAAAAGCAAAATCACGATCCACGGCAGGCAAGTCTGACACGATCAGGGCTGACCGGTTATGGCTGGCCCTGGATTTTGATTTGGGCAGGTTATCAAGGAAGACCTCGAAGCCAACCAGCGGGCCTTTGACATCCATGTCAGCCAAAACACGTGGGTGCAATTCGCCAAAGGCTGCGAGGATTGTTTTAGGGCCCAAACGCAAAGTGCCTGAGCGTCCAGGGTGGTACCAGTCGGGGGCTTCAACAAATGTCTGCAAATTGCTGACGGGGGCACCGATTTCTGCCAGCACAGCCATGGCATCGGCCTTGGCATCAAACACATCTACATCACGCGCGGCTTGTGACCAGTGCTTCTGGGCATTTTCGCCTCGTCGCACGCCACCGGCGACAGTTTGCTGTTCATCCGGCTTCACACCGCTGTAGGTGTTGCCGACTTCAAACAAGGCCACATTGGCGACGCCGCGATCTACGTTGCGTTTTATAGCGTCGATCAGGTTCGGCAGGGTAGACGGCCGCATAATGTCGATGTCGGAACTAATCGGATTGGCCAGGCGCAGGGCATCAGCCCCACCACCAAACATTTCTGCCCAGGGTGTTTGGGTGAAAGACCAGGTTACGGCTTCGTTCATGCCACGCGAGGCCAGCACCCTTTTGGCGGTCACCATCTGGCGTCGCAGCGGGGTAATGGCCGGACGGGTTACAGGTGCCGGATTTCGCAGGGGAATGGCCGGAATAGCATCATAACCAACAATGCGGGCAACTTCTTCTACAAGGTCGGCTTCGTCATGCACGTCCATGCGCCAGGTCGGCACGGAAACTTCCAGCACATCGCCCTTGTTTTCCAGAATGCCAAAGCCAAGGCTTTCGAGAATGGAGATGCTTTGTTCAGGCGATGTATCCAGGCCGCCCAATGTCTGCATGCGGGCTAGCCGGAAAGAGACTGTCTTGTTCCATTCAGGTTGCGCGCCAGCTGAGATGATTTCACTTGCTTCACCGCCACAAATTTCCAACACCAGTTTGGTGGCCCGTTCCATGCCGGAGACAACAGCTGCCGGATCAATGCCGCGTTCAAAACGATAGCGGGCATCGGAGTCGATTTGTAATTTTCGACCGGTCGTTGCCGTGCGAATGGGATCAAACAAAGCCGCTTCTATGAAAACGTTGACCGTTTCTTCGGTACAGCCAGACGGCACGCCACCGATGACACCCCCCAGACCAAGAACACCATTGTCATCACAGACAGTGGTCATCTCGTCGTCCAGGTCATAGGATTTATCGTTCAGGGCGTCGATGCTTTCACCTGATTTGGCGAGACGCAAATGAATATTGCCCGCAACCTTGTCCGCATCAAACACGTGCAAAGGGCGGCCCATATCAAAGGTGATGTAGTTGGTCATATCAACCAGTGCCGAGATCGGGCGCAAACCAATGGCCAGCAAACGGTCCTGCAGCCACTTGGGGCTGGGGCCATTTTTGATCCCGCGCACATAGCGACCCACGAAATATGGACAGGCATCAGCAGCGTCATCAGCAAACTTCATCTCAACCTTGATGGGGCTTTCGAAGGTGCCTGCCAGGGTTTCAGCGTCCGGGGTGATGACCTTGCCAAGACCCGCCGCCGCGAGATCACGGGCAATGCCCGCAACGCCTAAGGCGTCCTGATGGTTCGGCGTAATGGCAATCTCAATAATCGGATCATCCAGACCGGCCAGTTTGGCGAAGGGTTCACCAAGGGGCGCGTCTTCCGGTAAATCAATTATGCCGTCATGTTCATCCGAGAGACCCATTTCCCGTTCAGAGCACAACATACCCTTGCTTTCCACACCGCGAATTTTAGTTGCGGAAAGCAACATGCCATTGCCGGGGATGGTCGTACCCACATCCGCGAACACACCTTTCATGCCTGTGCGGGCATTGGGGGCGCCACAGACGACTTGTGTTGTGCCGTTACCTGTATCGACCGTCAGGACGCGCAATCGATCAGCATCGGGGTGCTGAACGGCTTCAATGACGTAAGCCACGGTGAAGGGGGCGAGGTCCCTGGCGCGGTCGGTGACTTCTTCGACTTCCAGACCAACAGCGGTCAGGGTGTCAACGATCTGATCGAGGCTCGCGTCAGTTTCCAGGTGTTCTTTAAGCCATGAGAGAGGGAATTTCATCGGGCCAGTCCTCCGGCAAGACCGGGTACATCCAGGGCGGAAAACCCGTAATGACGCAGCCAGCGCAAGTCAGATTCGAAAAAGGCGCGCAGATCAGGAATGCCATATTTCAGCATGGCGATCCGATCAATGCCCATGCCAAAGGCAAAGCCTTGCCATTCGTTGGGATCAACGCCGACATGTTCCAGCACCTTGGGATGAACCATACCGCAACCGAGAATTTCCAGCCAGTCATCGCCGCCGATGGTCAGGTTGTTGCCCTCGCGGGTACAGCCGATATCCAGTTCGGCGCTGGGTTCTGTGAAGGGAAAATAGCTGGGACGAAAACGCACGCCCAGGTCTTCCACATCAAAGAAGGAGCGGGCGAATTCAGCCAGGCACCCCTTCAGGTGACCCATGTTGATGTCGCGATCAATGACCAGACCTTCGACCTGATGGAACATCGGTGTATGGGTCATGTCTGAATCGCAACGATAGGTGCGGCCCGGTGCAATGATCCGGTACGGCGGCTTGTTGTTTTCCATGGTACGAATTTGCACAGGTGATGTATGCGTGCGCAGCAACATGCGCTCAGCCCCATCGCCCTGGTCGTTCAAATAGAACGTATCATGCATCTGACGCGCAGGGTGTTCCGGTGGAATGTTCAAAGCCGTGAAATTATAAAAATCCTGTTCGATATCCGGGCCTTCGGCAACCGAAAATCCCATGTCACCAAACACAGCTGTGATTTCATCGATGACCTGGCTGACAGGATGGATAAAACCATCGCGTTCCGGGCGCGGTGTCAGGGAAACGTCAACCCGCTCCGTGGCCAGACGCACATCCATTTCAGCTGCTTCCAACGCCTGTTTGGCGCTGTCCAAGAGACCGGCAATTTCATCTTTTAAGGCGTTCAGGGCAGGGCCAGCGGTTTTACGCTCTTCCGGCGACATGCCTCCCAGACCCTTCATCAACTGGGTCACCTGACCTTTTTTACCAAGGGCACTGACACGAACAGCTTCCAGGGCGGCCTGGTCTTGTGCAGCTGCAATATCAGCTACCAGGGTTTGTTTCAGATTTGCGATATCATCCATGTCATTTGCTCAACAAAAAAAGGGGCCTTTTGGAAGAGGCCCCTGGAGGTACTGCCACTCTGGTGATGTTGCTTTGAAGCAACGCCACCAGAGTGATAGCCCGATATTGTTTTTGGATACTGACGACAGCGCCAGTGGGCCCGAAGTTATCCGGCTTTGTCGAGAGCAGCTTGTGCCTGTCCGACAAGGTCCTTGAAGGCCTCAGGTTCGCGTACGGCGAGATCGGCCATGACTTTACGGTCAAGTTCGATGCCTGCGAGGTTGAGGCCGTTGATAAATCGACCGTAGTTCAAGCCATGCTCGCGGGTCGCGGCGTTGATGCGCGCGATCCACAAAGAGCGGAAGCTGCGTTTCTTGGCCCGACGGTCGCGGTATGCGTACTGGAGGCCTTTTTCAACGCGTTCAATCGCTGCCGTGAAGATCGATTTATTACGACCACGATAGCCTTTTGCGCGTTTGAGTACTTTACGGTGGCGGGCGTGGGTTGTTACGCCGCGTTTAACACGTGCCATTGTTCAATCTCCTCTAGCCGTAGGGCAGCATTTTTTTGATGATCTTTGAATCCTGCGGCGACAAAATAGTTGTCCCACGCAAATTCCGGATCTGCTTGTTTGTGCGTTTAATCATGCCATGCTGTTTACCAGCCTGGTTCGCACGAACCTTACCTGAGGCAGTAAGACTGAAGCGCTTTTTGGCGCCACTCTTGGACTTCAATTTGGGCATTTGCTTCCTTTCTGATAGAGGCAACGGATCAAGCAATTCTGTCCGATGCTTAAGTTCTGCCTGACGATCCCTTATGGATTATCGGGCCGAAGCTTCTGAGGTGCCACGGCATGCCCTAACAGGCCGGACCACTCGCAAGAGCGGGGTTTATAACGGGGACTTGGGAGCTTTGCAAGCCCGAATGCCCGGTTTGTAAGGGATTCAAGCCAGAGCGACGTTCGCGAGAACCGAATCACCGGGATTCCCATCCAACAGCAGAGTAATTTTAATGGTTCGCTCAGGCTTCCTTGACATTTGATCAACATCCAACTACATATGAATAACTGTTCATATTTACATACCTTACTTTTACCAAAGATAACACATTGACTGACACGATCACGCGAATAGACCTGAATGAAGGCCAAACTGAAACCCTGGCAGACATGCTGCATCTGATGGGGGAGCCTAACCGGTTACGCATCCTGATGCTTTGCCTTGATCAGGAATGCGCCGTTGGGGACATCGCAACCGGACTGCAAATGACACCCTCATTAACCAGTCACCATTTGCGTTTGTTAAAAGCAGCCCGACTGGTGAAGGGGCGACGTCAGGGCAAACAGGTCTTTTATAGCGCTGCTGATGATCATGTGCGCCATGTCTTGCGAGACCTGATTGCCCATATCAAGGAGGATTGGTCATGAGTGCGGGCTGCGGTCACCATGTCGACACATCAAATGTCACAAAATCTCTCAAGCGCGTTCTGTGGGCCGTCCTTGTAATCAATGCATCCATGTTTGTTGTTGAGATCAGCGCCGGTGTCTATGCCGGGTCCGTGTCCCTACTGGCGGACGCCGTTGATTTCCTCGGCGATTCTGCAAGCTATGCCATCAGCCTCTTTGTCTTGTCGAAAAGTCTGCGCTGGAGATCGGGAGCAGCTTTGTTGAAAGGCTTGTCCATGGGGGCCTTCGGCTTGTGGATTCTGGGGACTGTCATCTATAACGCCATCAACACGGGCACACCTGTCGCCAGCGTCATGGGATCGGTTGGCCTGATGGCTATGTTGGCCAACCTTGTAGCGGCGTTCTTGCTTTATCAATACCGCGATGGCGATGCCAACATGCGCTCGGTCTGGCTTTGCACCCGCAATGATGTTTTGGGGAATATTGCTGTGGTCATCGCCGCCTCCGGCGTTTTTGCGACCGGCAGCCAATGGCCTGATCTGGCGGTCGCCCTGATCCTTGCATCGTTAGCCCTGCATGCGTCGGTGCAGGTTCTGAAACAAGCGCTTGGTGAACTAAAATCAACGAACACCGAGTCACCTCAAACTTCCTGACTGAAGCCAGTTACAGCAAGGATAAATTTTGTCTAAAAATTTAGGCAAATTGGAAGAGAAGTTTAGATAAATCCGAATCGATAGTTCGTGAAATTTGTAACGAATTCAATTATATAAATGGTAACTAACGATGAGTGTTATCAGGAGTAAACATCATGTCCCCCAGTTCCATTGGTTCCTACGCCCAGGCCGCTGAAGCAACACCACCGCCCAAGCGCGATGAAGGTCAAAGCGTCAAAGATAAAGCCGCAGAAGAAGATAAGGCAGCTGGCTTGAAATCTGCCGCCGGAGAAGGTCGTGGCGGAAAAATTGATATCAACGCCTGATCAGGTTTTTGCAACTTCAATAAACCTTCAAACGTAAAACGCCGGGCAGAAGCCCGGCGTTTCGCGTTTGGTTATTCGAGCTAATCTTTATCTCGGGCCCATCACCATGGTCATCATGCGGCCTTCCATCTTCGGAAACTGCTCGATCTTGGCAACTTCGTCGACATCGGCACGTACACGATTGAGCACATTCATGCCCAGTTCCTGGTGGGCCATTTCACGACCACGAAACCGCAGCGTTACTTTGACCTTGTCACCTTCAGCAATGAACTTGAAGATCGATCGCATTTTAACGTCATAGTCATGTGTGTCGATATTCGGACGCATCTTGATCTCTTTCAGATCGATGGTCTTTTGTTTCTTGCGGGCAACATTGGCTTTTTTCTGGGCTTCGTACTTAAACTTTCCATAGTCCAGAATCTTACAGACGGGTGGGTCGGCGTTGGGAGATACCTCAACCAGATCCAAGCCATGATCCGCTGCCATTTCGCGGGCAGCGACGACAGACATGACGCCTTCCATTTCACCATCGGGTCCGACAAGACGAACCTCGGGGACTGTAATAAATTCATTAACGCGCGGGCCCTCTCGGGTCGGCGGCGCTGCAACGGGCCTTCTAACTATGGACCATACTCCTTCAGTGTCCGTTTCGAAATATATGCATCCAGGCAATCTCTATTTTATTGCCCGGACATAGTTAAGTGTTCCTGTCTCGCCTGAATGTCAAGCACTTGTCGCCAAACAAGCGCTTATCAAGTACGTATCAGGTGCCTGGAATCCTGGATTCTTCCACCAGACTAGCAATCGCGTCGTCCAAATCAAGGATTTGTTGACCTTTTTCGCCCAAACGACGCACCGCGACTTTGCCGGATTCGACTTCTTGGCGGCCAACGGCAACGATGACCGGCACCTTGGCCAGCGAATGTTCGCGGACCTTGAGATTGATCTTTTCGTTGCGCAAGTCGACATCGCCCCGCAAGCCGGCGGCTTTCATTTTGGCCTGAACCTCAAGAGCAAAATCATCAGCATCACTGACGATGGCGCAGACAACAAACTGTTGCGGTGCAAGCCACAGCGGGAATTTACCGGCATATTCCTCGATCAGGATACCTGTAAAGCGTTCCAGTGAACCAAGGATCGCCCGGTGCAACATAACCGGTGTATGCTTTTGGCTGTCTTCTCCGATATAGGAGGCACCCAGTCGTTCGGGTAGCACAAAATCAGCCTGCAGGGTGCCGCATTGCCATTCACGCCCGATGGCGTCGGTCAGGACAAAATCAAGCTTCGGGCCATAAAAGGCACCGTCGCCGGGGTTGAGTTCGAACTCGTAACCTGCTGCAATAACTGCATCTTTCAGCGCACTCTCGGCCTGATCCCAAACCTCGTCTGTACCCGCCCGCACTTCAGGGCGATCTGAAAATTTGATAGCGACGTCCGTGAAACCAAAATCCTTGTAGACCGACATCAGCAGGTCGCAAAAGTCTTTCGTTTCGGAGGCGATCTGGTCTTCGCGGCAGAAAATATGGGCATCATCCTGAACAAAACCGCGCACTCGCATCAAACCGTGCAAGGCACCCGAAGGCTCGTAGCGATGACAGGAGCCAAATTCAGCCATGCGCAAAGGCAGATCGCGATAACTTTTCAAACCCTGGCGGAAGACCTGAACATGACAAGGACAGTTCATGGGTTTAAGGGCGTATACACGATCCTCGAATTCCGAGATATACATGTGTTCGCGGTATTTTTCCCAGTGGCCAGATGCTTCCCACAACATGCGATCAACCAGCTGCGGTGTCTTGATTTCTACATAACCCGCAGTATCAAGCCGAAGACGCATATAGTTTTCCAGGCTGCGATACAGGGTCCAGCCTTTGGGGTGCCAGAAAGCCATCCCGGCGGCTTCTTCCTGAAAATGGAATAAATCCATTTCCTTGCCCAGTTTGCGGTGATCGCGCTTTTCTGCTTCTTCAATGCGCAACAAATACGCATTCAGTTCCTTTTCACTGCGCCACGCAGTGCCATAGACCCGCTGCAGCATCTCGTTATCCGATTTGCCGCGCCAGTACGCGCCTGCCAGCTTCATCAATTTGAAGGCGTGACCCAGTTTTTTTGTCGACGGCAGATGTGGGCCCAGGCACAGGTCAGTGAAGTCGCCCTGGGTATAGACGGTAATCACTTCGTCTCCCGGCAGGTCAGAAATCAGTTCGGCCTTGTAATGTTCGCCGATGCCCTTGAAATAGTCGATGGCCTTGCTGCGTTCCCAGACATCACGCTCGAGCTTTTCATCGCGATTGACGATCTCGTGCATGCGCTTTTCCATGGCGTCCAGATCGTCTGGCGTGAACGGTTCAGCACGGGAAAAATCGTAATAGAAGCCATTTTCGATGGACGGGCCGATTGTCACCTGGATGTCAGGCCACAATTCCTTGGCAGCTTCGGCCAGGATATGCGCGGCGTCATGGCGCAACAAATTCAGAACCGTTTCGTCATCATCTTTCAGGGTCACAATGGCCACGGCAGCATCGGTCTCGATGGGCCGATGCAGGTCCCAAAGGTTTCCATCCACGCGCACGGCAAGGGCGGCCTTGGCCAACCCAGGTCCGATGTCAGCGGCTAAATCTGCACCTGAGGCTGCACCGTCAAATTCACGAACGCTGCCATCAGGAAGTGTCAGGGCAACCATGCCAGTCCATATCCTTAAGAAGTTGAAAATGTGTCAGGGTGAAAAGCGCCCTGAAAGCCGGAAAACTATAGGGATTCGGGGGTCTGTCAAGCAAGCTAAGGCAATTCCGCCTCAAGCGGAAATGCTTCTGCATCAATTATTGGTGCATGCCTTCAGTTTGATGTAGCGCAGCGTTTCCTTAAAACGCGGAAACGCGTTGGACCGGAAATACATTTAGTCTTTACACATTTATGCTAAATTTGCGCATACTCGCTCAGGCTGTTTGCCCTCGGTTATATATCTCCACGTTGGCAGATAGAAAATATAAACCAGATCATGGGGTCGTTCATGACGGACAGACAAGATATATCGGGTTCATCGTCATCAGGTGCAGGCGATACCGTCCAGGGTGGCGCTGACTTTCAGGGCTTGTCCCGTGAGATCATCTGGCTGGTGATCAAGAACCTGCTGCTGACTATCGTCACGCTGGGCTTCTATCGCTTTTGGGCACGCACCAATGTGCGACGATATCTGTGGGAAAAGATGCATGTTTTTGGCTCGCCCCTGGAATATACCGGTACCGGCAAGGAACTTTTTCTCGGGTTCCTGATCGTTGCCTTCGGATTTTTCGTGCCGGTATTCGTGATCAACCTTTTGGTCTCCATGCTGGATAATTATGTGGTTGCTGCCATATGGGGTCTGTCGCTTCCGTTTTTGTTTTTCTATCTTATCGGCGTTGCCATCTATCGCGCCCGACGATACCGGCTGTCCCGCACACGCTGGCGCAGTATTCGCGCTGGTCAGACCGGAGGTGGCTGGACCTATGGTCTGTGGCACATATTGCTGAATGCCCTGATGATTTTCTTTGCCCTGATCTTGCCCTACAAAAACATGAAGCTGTGGCGGATCAAAATGCAGAACACGCATTTGGGAAACAGGTTTTTTGTCTTTGACCAGGACGGTGCGGCACGCCAAACACTGGTGACCCTGTATCTGTCCTATGTTGTGATCGCGTTGGTCGTGATCGTTGTTTACGCCCTGCCATTCATTGCTGTTGGCCTGACCCTTGGGGGGGAAGTTTTCACGGGCGCCTTGAGCCAGGCGGAAATCCAGACCCAGGTTGAGATGAAGCTTCAAACCAACTCTGGTATGCTGACAATGTTTGCTTTGGTCTGGCCGATATCCTTGCTGGTTTTTGCCATCGGCATGGCCTGGTACAAATTGAAGGAAACCAGGTTTCTGGTGGGTTTGACGACTTTTGAAGACCTGAAACTCTCCTTCAATGCCACGTTGCTCTCCTTCTTCTGGCTGTATCTTGGCAATATGTTGATCCTGATTTTCACCCTTGGCATTGGCTTGCCCTTCACCCAGGTGCGCTACGCCCGTTTCCTGGCTCACCACACCGGCATCGACGGGGAACTGGATCTGGGCACGATCAGCCAAAGTGCCGACGATGACCTGACAAGTGGAGAGGGCCTGGCGGAGGCTTTTGATATGGGTGCTGTTTGAATATTTGGGAATACCGGTAGAGCGATGGTAGCTGGAAATCAACGAAATACAATTTTATAGTGATTCGAAATTATGTTTTTCTATTCTCTATAAAGTGCAACGTATTATCTAATGACTGAGCAGCAAAACGATCCGGCGTCCGACGGTTCTGGTGTGAACACCATAAAGCATAAGGCCTTTGGCGATATTATTTTTCATGGTCGCGCCAGAGAGATCATCGGCCTGGTTTTCAGGAACTTCGTTCTGAACATCTTCACAATTGGTTTTTATCGATTCTGGGCCAGGACCAAAGTGCGACGGTATCTGTGGGAAAACATGTACATCATGGGTTCGCCACTGGAATACACAGGTACGGGCAGGGAATTATTCCTCGGATTCCTGATGATCATATTTGTCATCTTCCTGCCCTATGCCGTATTGAACGGATTCCTGGACGGCATGGGCTATCTTCAGGACACTTCAACATCATTCTGGATCAGCCTCGGAACCGGCGCTATTTTTGTCTATCTGATCGGCGTTGCCTCCTACCGCGCCAGGCGATATCGCCTGACACGAACCAGATGGCGCGGGATCAGAGCTGGTCAAACCGGCTCCAGTTGGAAATACGGTTTATGGTACATTTTATATACATATCTGACTGCAATACTGGGTTTGATAATGCCGTGGAAAAATATGCACCTGTGGCGCCTGAGGACAAAAAACACTTTTGTTGGTAACAGGTATTTTGTTTTTGATCCGGACAATCAGGCGAGGAAATGTCTGGTCGGGCTTTACAAAAATTTCACAGTATTTTGGTTGATTTTGACCACAAGTGTAACGGTGCCTGTTATCGCATTCTGGTATTTGTATCAAACGGCATCCAACAGATATCCTGGACTTACCAGTGAAGAAGCAGGCAGCATTGCAGGCAGCAATATTGGATCGATGTTCGATAAAGATGTCTATGGATACATTCTCCTGACCATATGGGTCATATTGCTTCTGGCGGCACCGGTCGCGTTGGCATGGTACAAACTTCATGAAACCAGGGCTTTGATGCAACTCACAACGTTTGAAGGCTTGCGACTTTCTTTTCGAGCCGGGCTCTTCAAATTTTTGGGCATGTATGTCGGAAATCTTGTCATCACAATTTGTACCCTGGGGTTTGGCACAGCTTTTACCCAAGTAAGGTTTGCGCGTTTTGTTGGCAGACATACTGACATCAACGGCGAGCTTGATCTCGCCACGATAATGCAAAGCGATGATGATGATATATCCAATGGTGAAGGTCTCGCCGATGCCTTTGATATGGGTGCCGTCTAGCTAATGACCGACAATTCGATAACAGGGGTTTATCCAGCTGAATTTTTTGACGGCTACTCGGCTTTGTCCAGGCAAGTCATGGTTCGTGTGGAACTTGAGAATTTACAGATTTCAGATTTGCAAACGGCTGAGCTTATCCAGCGGTGGCTTATTTCCGAAACACGCTGGATCAGCGGCAAAGGCCCTGCGGCACTCACAACCGCCAAGACCCCTGATGCCCGGCTTATCCTCAAGCGCCCGACACTTGCCAACAAGCTTCTGGATTTGAACCCTGATCTGAAGAAGCCGGTCAAATCTGCGAAATCGCAAAAGACCCACAAAATGGCGTGGGTGCTGGGTATTTGTGCGGTGGTGTTGATTGTCGGACTTTTGGCGATGGCACCTTTGCTGTCCGGGCCCTTGGCGAAGATGGCCACTGACGACTGGCGGCAAAGGATCGGCAAACAATCTTCTGCCCAGATCGAAGCCTTCCTTGGCAAGTCTTGTTCCGGTGATCAGGGTCAGGTTGCCTTTTCCGACCTGGCCCGACGCCTGGCATATCATTTGCCGGTTTCAGAGAAACTGAACGTCAAGGTTATCGACAACGACATGGTCAACGCCTTCGCCCTGTCCGGTGGCAATATTCGGTTCATTCGTGGCCTGATTGACGAAGCAAATGACCCGGATGAAATAGCCGGCGTTCTGGCCCATGAAATAGCCCATGTGGCCCTGCGCCATCCAGAAGAACTGGCCTTTCGCAATATGGGCTACGACATCCTGCTTTCGACTTTTGCTGACAGCGGCGCGGTGACAGAGGTTGCAGCGTCAGCTGGCATCATGTTGGTCAATGCGGCCTATTCACGTGAAGCGGAATCAGCAGCTGATGCCCTGGCTTTCCAATTGTTGAAGGAGGCAAATATTTCGAGCACAGGTATGGCGAGTTTCTTTGCCCGTATCGAAAAGAAGGAAGGCACGTCTCCACGGTTTCTGAAATATTTCAATTCCCACCCGGCGACAGGCAAGCGTCGTGAGGCGGCAACTGCCCATGCCAGCGAAGGCTATGCGGCCTTGTCAGTCAAAAGCTGGCAAGCCCTGAAGGCAATCTGTGACTGAAGCCGTCAAGGCTCCATCCTGGTGACTTTGATGCCCGTGAAGTGATCACCGCCACTGCCCAGTCCGGCCGTCTCGACAACATCCAGAAACGGAATACCTGAGGTCATCATGGCACTCAGGATCGTAACATCCGACCCCCGTTGGCCGCAAAGTTTGGGATCAGAATCGGTACTGAACAAGACAACGGTTTTACATCCCGTGGGCGCAATCAAGTGCATGGGGCCGGTATCGTTGCCAATGGCGACACGGGCGTGCCGGGCCAGTTCGGCTATGTCCGCCAGACTTGTTTTGCCGCAAAGATTACGCGCCAAAGGCACATCATGCGCGACCTCGGCACAAACGTCTGCTTCAGCCTCTGCGCCAATAATTACGGGCGCAGTGCCTTGCTTTGCCATGTGTCGGCCCAGTTCCCGATAGGCCACAGCGGGATAGCGTTTGCCGGGCCTGTGGTGCGCCCCTCCTGGCACCAGCAAGGCATAATCTTCCGGCAGGTCAAAGTGACTGACATCGGATGTCAAAAAAGAGACATCAGGTGCAGGCAGATCTTGGATCCCGGCCATATGAAGCTGTTCGGCCTGGCGTTCGATGGTGTGCATTTCGTCCCGAAAGGCATTGTCGTGGGGGTGTGAGCAACCCTCGGCAATGCCGGACCAGTCCGGTTTGGGCGCGCGCAACAGTTTGAAATACCAGGACGTGCGGGTCGAGGTTTGCAAATCATACACGCAGGTAAAATTCGAATTGTTCAAGCGCTGGCGCAGTTCCATCCAGGCGCCTGGCTGCCAAAGCTTGGGCTTGTGATCGATCCAGATATCATCAAACCACCCCCCCTGGCGCGCCATGTCCGCATAGGGTTCGGTCGTCAGTAAGGTAATATGGGCATCAGGATAAGCTTGACGGATGGCTTTGAATGGCCCGGTCGACAAGATGAAATCACCCAGCGCACCATGCTTGATGACCAGGACCCGGTCAGGTTTTGCCATCAGTTTTTTTCCGCTTCCGGAGACATCAGTTTTTTTCCGCTTCCGGAAATGTTTTGGCTTCCGGAAAGCCCAATAATTCGCGATAGACAAACATCGTCCGCGCGGTCATCAGTTCGACTTTGTATTCTTCCAACACATGGGCACGACCGGCTGAGGCCATTTCGGCGCGGTCATCCGGATCAAGGTGCACAGCCTTGCGCAAGGCGCTGGCCAGTTCAAGGGCATCACCTGGTGGCACCAGCCAGCCGGTGATGCCTGGCAATATTGTTTCCCGTGCGCCGCCATGATCTGTGGCAATTACCGGGCGACCCATGGCCTGTGCTTCAACAGCGACCCGGCCAAAGGCTTCCGGATCGGTTGAGGCGGAAACCACAACATCCGCCAACATGTAAGCCGCGGCCATGTCGTTGCAATCCCCGACAAATCGCACAACACTTTCGAGATTATTTTCACGCACCAAGGCTTCCAGCTCTTCACGATATTTGGTCCGGCCTTGATCATCTCCCACCAGAACACAAATCACGTCCTGTTGACCGTAATGTTTCAGGGCATCAATCAGGACAGTATGGCCCTTCCAGCGCGTCAGGCGGCCCGGCAACATGATTACCGGCAAACCATCTGTCAGCCGCCAGCGATCCGCCAGCTGAATGATGCGTTCGGCACTGACGGCAGCGGGATTAAAGAAACGGGTGGTTTCAATACCGCGGGGAATGGTTATCAGGCGCCCGGCGTCATCGCCAAGGCCCATACCATAATCCTTGCGTACCCGATCCGCGATAAATTTCGAATTGGCAATAACACGATCTCCGCGCGTCATGACCGAATTATAGAGCTTCTTGAACGGCCCCTTAAGGCCATAGGTGCCGTGAAAGGTTGTCACAAAGGGCACCTTGTTACGCCGGGCGGCCATCAAGGCGCTCCAGGCGGGTGCACGGCTACGGGCATGTACCAGGCTGACACTCCGGTCATAGATCAGCGCCGCCAGCTGAGCCGCATTTTTATGGATTTGCAGGGGGTTTTTTGAGGCCAGGGGCAAAACAATATGTTCAGCACCGATGCGGTCAAGTTCGTGCTGCATGCGGCCGCCTTCGGACGCCACCAAAGCCGTCCAGCCAGCAGCCGTTATGGCTTTTGCCATATCCACTGCCGTACGTTCAACGCCACCGGTTTCAAGCGCGGGCAGAACCTGAAGCACGATGGGCTTCTTGTTCCCGCCCCCGTCGATGTTATGCTCTGTCGTAACAGACAAATTGAAATTCCTGAATATTCATCAAGGTCAGAATGAACGATACCAGTAAAATAGATGCGCAACCTGATATATTGGCACGCCCTGATGGCCAGACAATCGCTTATCACGCTTGGCCAGGCAAGTCACCGGGTGTGATCTTTTTGGGCGGCTTTATGTCAGATATGACCGGCACCAAGGCGTGCGCCCTGGAACAGGCCTGTCGGGACGAAGGCCGGGCCTTTGTACGCTTTGATTATTTCGGTCACGGGCAATCGTCCGGGGGTTTTGTGGACGGCACCATCGGGCGCTGGAAAGACGATGCTGTCGCCGTGCTGGATGAAGTCGCGCAAGGGCCACAAATTATGGTCGGTTCCAGCATGGGGGGCTGGATCATGTTGCTGACAGCCCTGGCTCGCAAGGACCGGATTGCCGGACTGGTGGGCATCGCACCGGCACCAGACTTTACGCGATCCTTGATGTGGGAAGATTTTAACGATGAAATCCGGGCAACCCTGAAACGGGATGGCGTTTATCATGAGCCCAGCGAATATTCGGACGAACCCTACACCATCGCCTACAACCTGATTGAGGAAGGCGACAACCATATGATCCTGGAAGAGGGTATCGATCTGGATTGTCCTGTGCGAATTCTTCAAGGCATGCAGGACCCGGACGTACCGTGGGAACATGCACTGAAACTTGTTGCAGCCCTGAAATCAAACGACGTCACCCTGAACCTGAACAAATCCGGCGACCATCGCTTGTCAGAACCGGATGATATTGAGCGACTTGTCCGTACAGTCGAAACCCTGTGCCGACAGGTTTCATGATGAACGCAGCTGTGGACACTGTTGTATTTGATCTGGGCAATGTGCTGATCGACTGGGACCCGCGCCATCTGTATCGCCAGGTGTTCGATGATGAAGCGCGGGTGGAGCAATTTCTTCGAGACGTATGTTCGCCCGATTGGATCCGGCAAAGTGATGCCGGCAAGCCCATGGCCCAGTGCGTTGCGGAGCTGGCCGATCAGCACCCGCACGAAGCTGAGTTTATTGAGTTGTTTGAAAGCCGATGGCCACAAATGATGCGCCAATGCATTGGCGGCAGTCTGCAAATTCTGGAGAAGCTGAAATCTCAGGGCACCCCCTTGTTTGTACTAAGCAACTGGTCTGCTGATACATGGCCACGGGCGGTTGAGCAATTTGATTTTCTGGATTTATTCGACGGTCTGGTTGTCTCGGGCCTGGAAGGTGTGGCCAAACCAGAACCGGAAATCTATCGCCGGCTTGAACGCTTTGGCGTGAACCTTGAACGCGCAGCCTTTATCGATGATCGACCGGAAAATATTGAAGCTGCCAACGCCCTGGGCATGACGGGCATTTTATTTACCGAGGCAGATGTCCTGGCAACTCGATTGTCAGAACTGGGGTTGTTGGCGGAATAGGGGGCACCCCAAGCTACTCACACCAAGGCTATTCAGCTTCGAAAATTGTCCGCAGCCCGCTTTGGTAATCCGGGTACTTCAATGTCACGCCAAGTTCTTCGTGCAGTCGATCATTGCGCACACGTTTATTATCTGACCAAAACGTCTGTGCCATGGGTGACAGGTCTGCCTGCTCATAGGGGATGATTGGCGGCACCGGGACGTTCAAAAGCTCACAGGCGAATGCCGTCACTTCCGATGGCGCTGCCGGATTATCGTCACAGACATTGTAGGCGGCACCGGCATTGGGTTTTGCCATAGAGGCCCGCAAGATCGATACGATATCTTCCACATGTATGCGGCTAAAGACCTGGCCGGGACGATGTACCCGTTTGGCCCGGCCCGCCCTGACCTGGTCCAAAGCACTGCGTCCGGGCCCATAAATGCCCGCCAGGCGAAACAGGTGAACAGATATGTTTGCGGCTTTGCCCAGGGCCAGCCAGCCATCCTCGGCATCAACCCGTCTTTGACCCCGTTCAACTGCCGGGGTCCGCGGCGATGTCTCGTCCACCCAGCCACCATCCCTGTTGCCATAAACCACTGTTGTCGAGAGATATCCGACCCAATCCAGATCCTTGCCAAGGGATTGCAGGTCTCTGGCGTGGCAATCCAGTACCGGATCGCCTGAAGCGTCCGGCGGTATTGAGGCCAGCACATGCGTGACGCCTTCCAGTAGCGCGGCAAGGTTATCAAGAGGCTGGTCCCGGTCAAAGACAACAGCATCAATACCCTGCGCCTGGAGCAAAGCAGCGGTTTCTTGCGTGCGGCAGGTTCCGGCCACTTGCCAGCCATCTGCAATCAGTGCACACGCCAAAGCCTCGCCTGTATATCCAATGCCGAAGCAGAACAGTTTTCCCGTAATTGCCTTAATCCTCACTAAATCATTGTAAATAAGAGCCAAATTCTCCAAGGCATCTTGAGTAAAGCCAAGTAGAATGAATTTCATCTGAATTTATTACAAAGCTGTTACAAAATAGCACTTATCTGACATAAGCCTGATACATAGATTGTGTTTAATTGAAGTCGACAAGAGCGGTCATCAGGGCCATCCAGCTGGATTTGAGGTTTCTCTCCACTGGATTACATCCCCAGGCCCTGGCTGCCCCCTTCTTGTCTTCCCTGACCGGCACCCCCCTGCCGGTCCAGACTGACGCCTCCCCGTCAGTCTTCCCTGTCTATAACTTCCCCTCGCTTTTGCGAGGGGATTTTTTTGTTCACTGTCCAGGCGATTCCGGTTTAGACGTAATCGCTTCAGATTTGTTCATTGACGCACACCTGGAGCTTGAAGCAACGCTACGTTTCCGTGAGCCCGGAAACGTTCTCCCATTCTGCCCGAACGTCCGCATCTTCTTCCTGCGCGGTATGTTTTTCAGCCAGGTCGGCAAATTCCTGGGCAGACTTTAGTTGAGACAGCGCCCAAATGGCAGCGCCCCGGACAACAGGTGCTGGATCATGCAACAAGTCTTCGGCTTTTGTCGCAAGTTCAGGCATATTTGAGTTGCCAATAGCGATCAATACATTGCGGACAAACCGGTCCCGCCCGGTTCGTTTGATGGGAGAGCCTGAAAACACCTGTCGAAAAGCTGCATCATCCAGCGTGACAAAATCCCGCAATTGCGGTGCCGTCAGTTCAATGCGCGGTAAAAATGCCGGTTCTTTATGAGCATCTGCAAACTTGTTCCAGGGACAAACAGCGAGACAATCATCGCAGCCATATATGTGGTTGCCCATGGCTTTTCGATACTGCCTGTCGATGTGACCTTTATGTTCGATGGTCAAATAGGAAATACAGGCCCGGGCATCCATTTTGCCGTCGGGCGACAATGCCCCGGTAGGGCAGACCTGAATACAGGTTCGACAACTGCCGCAATGATCTGTGTGGGGTTGGTCCGGTTCAATTTCCAGGGAGGTAAAAACTTCACCCAAAAACAGCCACGAGCCGAATTCACGTGACACCATATTCGTGTGTCGCCCCTGCCAGCCCAGTCCGGCAGCTGCGGCCAGGGGTTTTTCCATAACAGGTGCGGTATCAACAAATACCTTCACATCACCACCAGCCTCTTCGATCAACCAGCGCGCCAGGCGCTTGAGACGACTTTTTACCAGATCGTGGTAATCCCGCCCCCGGGCATAGATTGCGATATTGCCACGCTCAGGGTGGTTCAGCAGGTGCAACGGGTCATCTTTTGGCGCATATGACAGGCCAAGAGAAATCACCGTCCGGACATCTGCCCAAAGGCCATTGGGGTCCTGGCGCCTGTCCGTGTTGCGCGCCATCCAGTCCATTTCACCGTGCCGGTCATCGGCGATATAGGCAGTTAGATCATCCGCTTGTGGTCCGCCCACAAAGGCTGTTGCCGGTGCAAATCCGACGGCATCAAACCCGAGGGCGATGGCCTGCGCCCTGATTTTTTCTTTAAGGTCAGCGTCTACGGGAAGATCGCCGCTCATATGAAACCCGCCATCCCTGTGAAGTTCGTCATCCGGGGATGCACCTAAAAGTCCAGGTCGGCGTAATGTTTGGGTGGCGGCAAACCAGGAATATGATCCGCCAGAAGGGGGCGGAAAGTCGGGCGCGATTTGATGCGTGCATACCAGTCCTTGGCCGCCTGATGATCTTCCCATGGCACATCGCCAAGATAGTCAAGACAACTGAGATGTGATGCGGCCGCAATATCGCCGAGGCCATATTCGTCTCCTGCCAGCCAGTTGCGCCGTTCCGTCAGCCAGCCGATATAGTCCAGGTGCGTGTGTAAATTATAATGTCCTGCCCGCAAGGCATCGGAATTTGGCTCACCAAGTCCCAGAAAGCGTCGCCAGACCTTTTGATCCAGCAAATTAACAGAGACTTCCTGATTGAACTTTTGATCAAACCAGGCGACCAGGCGGCGGGTTTCCGCCCGTGTTTTCACGTCCTTGCCAAGCAATGGTGGATCGGGATGTAATTCGTCCAGATATTCACAGATTACCATGCTGTCAGAAACCACGGTTCCGTCTTCATCGATCAAGACCGGAACCGTGCCCGCAGGATTAAGCGCCAGAAATTCTTCCCTGCGTTCCCAGGTTTTTTCCGCCTCAAAATCCGCGACAAGATCTTTTTCGCCGAGTACGAGACGAACCTTGCGGGAGAAGGGCGAGAGCCATTGATGATAAAGCGTGCGCATTTGCCAGAAAGTCAGATTAAATCCGTTAAAGCCGACATCACTCTACAGTGGTTCCTGGAAACGTTGAATCACTTCGATGGAAAATTTAGCTATATATCAAAAAATTGTACCTTATCAGCGAATCGAGTTTCGTTGATAAGCCTTAAAGGGCGCAGCAGCTGTTTCTCAACTACTCTACGCCCCTGATGAGCTTGGTTATGTGATCAGGCCAGTTGTTGTGCTTCTTCATCGCTGTCTGAAAGTGGCTCTTCCAGCTTGCCGATCATTTCCTTTGGGCAAACTTGCCAAAAATGCCCCACAACCGTTTCCCATTCCGCCAACATATTCGTGGCGAAAGTAGATTGGGTCTGGTGCGCATGTTCGCGAACCTGGGCCTTCAAAATCTCTTCCCAATAACTGCTGCGCAAACGTTGATAAACGACTGAGTCCGGGTTCACATGGCTTTCAAAATTATTGCCACGATCATAGATGAACGCCATGCCGCCGGTCATACCGGCACCAAAGTTTTCACCCACCGAGCCCAGAATAACGGCCATGCCGCCGGTCATATATTCACAACCGTTGGCTCCACAGCCTTCAACAATCGCCAGACCACCTGAGTTGCGGACACAGAACCGGTCACCAGCCTGGCCCGCGGCATAAAGTTCGCCGCCGGTCGCACCGTAAAGCGTGACGTTGCCGATGATGACATTGTCCTGTGACTTTAATGGCGAGGACGTCATCGGGCGCACAACAATAGTGCCGCCTGACAAACCCTTGCCTACATAATCGTTGGCGTCGCCAAAGACTTCCAGTTTCAAACCCTGGACGGCAAAAGCGCCCAGAGACTGACCGGCAGAGCCCCGGATACGGGCCGTGATATGACCAGGCTGCAATCCATCCATGCCAAATCGACGCACAATGTGCGATGACAGCCGGGTGCCAATGGCACGTTGTGTATTCTGGATGTTGTAGGCTAACTGCATTTTTTCGCCCACTTCAAATACCGCACTGGCATCTTCGATCATTTGGGCATCCAGTGTATCCGGCACTTCGTTACGCCCCTCGAGGGTGCAATAGCGTGGATTGTCACCTGGATCAGCCATCGCCAGCAGCGGGTTAAGATCAAGATCGTCCAGATGTTCGGAACCACGACTGACCTGGGCCAGCATATCAGCGCGACCGATGACATCTTTCAGGGAACGCACGCCCAATGAAGCGAGAATTTCACGAATTTCCTCGGCCATGAAACTGACGAGGTTCACGACTTTTTCTGCTGTCCCTTCAAACTTGGCCCGCAAGTCTTCATCCTGGGTGCAAACCCCGACCGGGCAAGTATTGGAATGGCACTGACGCACCATGATGCAGCCCATGGCCACCAGAGCCAGGGTACCAATACCAAATTCCTCGGCACCCAGCATGGCGGCAATGACGATGTCACGACCGGATTTTATGCCGCCATCAGCCCGCAAGATGCAGCGGTGGCGCAGATTGTTCAATGTCAGGACCTGGTTGACCTCGGCCACACCCATTTCCCACGGCAATCCGGCATATTTGATGCTGGATTGTGGACTGGCACCGGTTCCGCCATTGTGGCCCGACAGCATAATCACATCAGCTTTGGCCTTGGCGACACCGGCCGCAACCGTACCAACACCGGATTCAGCCACAAGTTTGACCGACACCCGGGCTTGTGGATTGATCTGCTTCAGATCATAAATCAGCTGCGCCAGATCTTCGATGGAATAAATGTCGTGGTGTGGCGGCGGTGAAATAAGCGTCACGCCTTCGGTCGAATGACGCAGGCGGGCGATGGCTTCGGTCACTTTGAAACCAGGCAACTGCCCGCCTTCACCAGGCTTGGCGCCCTGGGACACCTTGATTTCGATTTCGCGGCAGTTGTTAAGGTAATCTGCTGTGACACCAAAGCGGCCTGAGGCCACCTGCTTGATCTGGGAGTTGGCGTTATCGCCATTGGGGCGTGGACTAAAGCGCTCCGGATCTTCGCCACCTTCACCTGAGTCAGATTTTGCACCGATCCGGTTCATGGCAATAGCCAGGGTTTCGTGGGCTTCTTTCGACAAGGCCCCCAAAGACATGGCTCCCGTCACAAAGCGCTTGCGGATCTCGGTAATGGATTCAACTTCATCCAGAGCCAGGGGATCCGAAACAGGGCGGAAATCAAGCAAGTCCCGCAAATTGACGGGGCCCATTTCCCGCAAGCCCTGAACATATTTGCGGTAGGATCCATAGGAATCTGTTTCCACTGCCGACTGCAGCAAATGGATCAGCGGTCCATCAAAAGAATGCAGTTCGCCACCTTGGCGGAAGCGATAAAGACCGCCAATGGGCATGGGCGGCGTGACACCGGACCAGGCTTTTTTATGGGCGCCCAGAGATTTGCGCTGAATACCGACGAGGCCGATACCGGAAATACGCGACGCCATGCCAGGGAAAATGTCGGCAACCAAGGCGCGGGATAAACCCAGTGCTTCAAAGTAGTAGCCTCCACGATAAGAGGACAGTACCGAGATGCCCATTTTGGACATCACTTTCAAAAGACCCGAATCAATGGCCGCCTTGAAGTTGGCAATACATTCTTCCAGGGATAGTCCCGGGAACAGGCCGCGGGCGTGGCGGTCGGCAATCGCTGCCTCAGCCAGATAGGCATTGACCGTGGTCGCACCGACACCAATCAGGACGGCAAAATAGTGCACGTCCATGCATTCGGCGGAGCGCACATTTAAAGAAGTATATGTGCGCAAGCCCAGGCGCACGAGGTGGCTGTGGACGCCACCGGTGGCCAGGATCATGGGGACCGGTACTTTGTTCGAGGACGACGTTTGGTCCGTCAACACCAGATGGGTGCAGCCTTCCCGCACCGCATCTTCGGATACCTGGCGAATGCGATCAATAGCCACGCGCAAGGCATCTTCGCCACCATCTGCATCAAATGTACAATCAACTTCGACAACGGTGTCGCCGAGATGTTTGCTGATCCCGACGGCCAGAGCCGTTGTCAGAACAGGCGAATCCAGTTCAAAAATATTCGTCTGGGCCTCAGTTTGTTCGAAGACATTGCCAAGATTGCCAAGCCTTGTGGTCAGAGTCATGACGCTTTTTTCACGCAAGCTGTCAATCGGTGGATTGGTCACTTGGGAAAAATTCTGGCGGAAGAAATGGTGTAAGCCCCGGTATTTTTCAGACAGGACGGCTGACGGCGTATCATCACCCATACTGCCGATGGCTTCCTTGCCGTCTTCGCCCATTGGATGGAGGATCAGTTCCAAATCTTCCGTCGAGAAACCAACACTCACCATGCGACGACGCAATTCGTCCTTGTCATAGGCTTCGACCAAACCGGGTATTGTTTCAACGGTTTGTGCCATCGGCACAATGTTCTTGACCCACTCCTCGTAAGGGTGGGCATCGGCCAGCAGGTCCTTCATTTCATGGTCGTGATAGAGCTTGCCTTCATTGAAATCGATGGCAACCAACTGACCCGGCCCAATGCGACCTTTTTCAATAACCTTTGATTCAGAAACAGGCACCATGCCCGCTTCCGAACCAACAATCAGCAGCCCGTCAGTGGTCACAGTGTAGCGCAAGGGGCGTAGTCCGTTACGATCCATACCAGCCACAACCCAGCGCCCGTCCGTGGCGCAGATCGCCGCCGGGCCATCCCAGGGTTCCATCACACAGTTACTGTAGTTCAGCAAGGCGCGGTGTTTCTCCGGCTTGGTATCTTCAGGTGACCAGGCATCCGGGATCATCAGGACTTTTGCCAGAGGTGCGGACCGTCCGGCCCGGACCAGGGCTTCGAAAGCCGCATCAAGGGCCGCTGAATCCGAACTGCCGGATTGCACAATCGGTTTGATCTCACTGGCATATTCGCCAAGGCTTTCTGATTCCAGACGCTGCTCGTGGCTTTTCATCCAGTTAACGTTGCCACGCACAGTGTTGATTTCACCGTTATGGGCCAGCATGCGGAACGGCTGGGCCAGGCGCCAGGTCGGAAATGTGTTGGTCGAATAGCGCTGGTGGTAAATGGCGAAGTTTGAAACGAAACGCTCGTCCAGCAAGTCCGGATAAAAGTGCGTCAACTGTTCCGCCAGAAACATGCCCTTATAGATGATCGAACGGCAGCTCAGCGTACAAATATAGAAGTCGTTGATATGCTCTTCCAGCAAACGCCGTTCAATGCGGCGGCGAATAACATAAAGGTCACGTTCGAAATCATCATCCGTCACGCCGCGGCGGTTATCGATCATGATCTGCTCGATTTCCGGGCGCGTGGCATTGGCTTTTTCGCCAATGATGCTGGTATCAACCGGCACCTGACGCCAACCATAAATGTAGTAGCCGAAATTCAGGATTTCGGTTTCAACAATTGTCCGGCAGGTTTCCTGGGCGCTGAAGTCGTTCTTGGGCAGAAAGACCATGCCAACCGCCAGACGGCCTTCCGACGGCTCGTGGCCCGTGCGGGCGATATGTTCCTTGAAAAAGTTTTGCGGAATTTGCACATGGATCCCGGCACCGTCACCGGTCTTGCCGTCCGCATCAACAGCACCGCGATGCCAAACCGCTTTCAGGGCGTCAATCCCGGCAACGACAACAGAGCGACGTGGCTCACCATCGATTGTTGCCACAAGGCCAACACCACAGGCGTCATGCTCATCTTCAGCCCGGTACATGCCATTATCTTCAAGGGCACGGGCATTTTCAATCCAGCTCTCGACGAACTGCTCACCAGCGTTGAGTGAATTTTTGGTATTGAGAGTCTTGTGATTTTTCATTTCTTTAACCCAATCCGTTTATTCTGCTGCCTGGAACTGACGTTCCATACCGCTTCTTTTTTGTGTCAGATAGCGATCCATGCGTTGCGCCGCATCGCGACCATCACGCACAGCCCAAACAACCAGGGCGGCACCGCGCACAATGTCACCGGCTGCAAAGACGCCGTCGATGTTGGTCATCATGGAGCGATGATCGATTTGCACTGTGCCCCAGCGACTGACACCCAATTCAGGTGCGTCGAACAGGGATGGAATGTCATCGGGATCAAATCCAAGGGCCTTGATCACCAGATCGGCTTTAATGTTATGAGCTGAACCTTCGATCACCTTGGGTGTTTGGCGACCACTGGCGTCGGGCGATCCAAGGCGCATTTTGACAGCCCGTACAGCCGTCACATCTTCGTCACCAATAAATGCTTCCGGTGCGGTCAGCCAGACAAATTCAACGCCTTCTTCTTCTGCATTATTCACTTCACGCAGGGAGCCTGGCATGTTGGCCCGGTCACGGCGATAAAGACATTTAACTGATTTGGCACCCTGGCGAATGGCCGTGCGTACACAATCCATCGCGGTATCACCGCCACCAATCACAACGATGTTTTTGCCCTTGGCATCCAGATCGCCCGACTGAAACTCAGCAATAGTATCGCCCATCCCGACCTTGTTGGAGACTGTCAGATAATCGATGGCCTGCACCGTATTGTTCAGACCGGCACCGGGCAGCTGCACGTCTCGTGTATTATAAACACCGGTCGCAATCAAAACCGCATCATGGCGTTCGCGCAGGTCAGCCAGTGTGGCGCCTTTGCCGACTTCGAAATTGGTGTGGTAAACAACGCCGCCTTCGGCCAGCAGGTTCGTACGCCGTTCAACAACTTCCTTTTCAAGTTTGAAACTCGGGATGCCGTAAATCAACAAACCGCCCATGCGATCATAACGGTCGTAAACATGAACCTCATAACCGGCGCGACGCATTTCTTCGGCCGCAGCAAGTCCCGCCGGGCCGCCACCAATAATACCGACAGACTGGCCAAGTTCGGCCGCCGGGGTTGGTGGTTTGACCCAACCTTCTTTCCAGGCCGTTTCCGTAATGTATTTTTCAACGGTGCCAATTGTGACCGAATCAAAGCCCTTTTCGATGACGCAATTGCCCTCACAAAGCCTGTCCTGGGGGCATATTCTGCCACATATTTCAGGCATATTATTGGTCGCCGAAGAGAGTTCATAGGCTTCTTCAAGGCGACCTTCAGCCGTCATACGAAGCCAGTCGGGAATGTTGTTGCTAAGTGGGCAGTGCACCTGGCAAAAAGGGATACCACACTGCGAACAGCGGGCGGCCTGTTCAGTTGCCAGGTCCTGACTGAATTCCTGATAGATTTCGTCGAAATCCTCAACACGTGCTTCTGCTTCACGCTTGGAGGGCATTTTTTTATCGACAGAAATAAATTTCAGCATTTTTTGCGCCATAAACGTTCCCCGCCCCGGGATGATTGATTAATTTCCGGGGTGCATAGATTTTCAAACTGTTAGAGCGTTTCCTGGCTTTATGGAAACGCAACGTTGCCTCAAGATCGACGCCGGCGCCGACAACTGAAGCAGAAGCAATTCCAAAAAACGGGAATTGCCCCAAGACGGCGTTGTTTAATGCATTTTGCCGAAAAACACCAGTCAAAATTAGTTAATAGGTCATATATGTTGACTAATTAGCCTATTTTGGTGTCGCCCGCCAGCAGAACCTTTAACTGTCGCGCCAATATTATCTATATTTAGGTCCGATATAGGACTATAATCAGCTATGGTTGTACTAAAGTCGATGCTATAAGCCATTTGCACACTGTCAGGCGCAAGGCCAGGCAAAACAGGCCTGCCAATTGTCAGGCTGGAACAGGAAACCCGACTTGAGCCTTTTTCACATCTTTGTTGTTGCTATTATTCAGGGTATCACCGAGTTTTTGCCAATATCGTCGTCCGGTCACCTGATCCTCATTCCTGAATTCACAGACTGGCCCGACCAGGGTCGTGCCATAGATGTCGCCGTTCATATTGGTACCCTGTTTGCGGTTTTACTATATTTCTGGCGAGATGTAATGACAGCCTTCAAGGGCTTCTTTCTCTTGTTTGTCGGGCGCAACACAGCGGGCGGACGGCTTGCCTTTGCCCTGATCGTCGGCACCATTCCTGTTGTCATTGCAGGCTTTTTTGCCGCCAAAACCGGGTTAATCGATCAAATGCGATCAGCTGAGGTCATTGGCTGGACCATGCTGGGTTTTGGCATTGTGTTATACGCGGCTGACAAGACCGGTATGAAAATTCACCGCATGGAGCATATGACAGTCACGAACGCCTTTGTCATTGGTCTGGCGCAGGTTCTGGCCCTGGTCCCCGGCACCAGTCGTTCTGGTATTACGATGACAGCTGCACGGTTTTTGGGATTTGAAGCCCACGAAGCGGCCCGTTTTTCCATGCTGATGTCCATTCCCACAATACTGGCCGCCGGACTACTCGACGGTCTGGACCTCTATGAAAAAGACCAGTTAGCCCTGGGGTCTGACGCAGTCGTCACCGCCGTTCTTGCGTTCTTTTGTGCAACCGCTGCCCTCGCGGCCATGATGGCCTGGCTCAAACATGCGAGCTTTACGCCATTTGTAATTTACCGGGTTCTCTTGGGCACGGGGCTTTTATGGTGGGTTTACGCCTGACCGCGCATATGGTGGGCTTATGCCTTACGGCGCATATGGCGGGTTTACGCCTTAAGGCGTATGGATCAATCAGTTGGTTTGAAGCCGCGGATTGCGACCGGGTTTGCGATAGCGAGCCATATAGCCTGGCAATACAGCTTCAATCGGCGTTGCAGTGATTCCGAGGTCGGCAAGACCTTTTGCATTTGCCGCGACCACATTGTCGGTCTCCATGGATCGTACCTGATCACGGGTCAACAACGGTACTGGCATAATCTCCAGAAAAAAAGCATAGAAACGCGCAATGCCGAGCATAATCGGTATCGGGATACACAAGCGTTGGGTTTCGTGCGCCGTGATATTCAGGCAATCCCGCCAGGACAATATTTGATCGCCGCCCAGTTCATAGGTTTCACCCCGGCTATCGGCGTTATCCAGGCTGTTGCAAATGGCTTGTGCAACATCACCCACATAAACGGGCTGCATACGCGTGCCTTCGCGGTCCATCAGTTCGCGGACAAACAACGGCATAAATGGCGAGAGCGCCATCATCTTGCCAAAGCTGTTGAAAAAGCTGTCTTCCGGTCCGACCAGAACACTGGGCCGCATGATTGTTGCACTCGGGAAGGCTTCTTTGACAGCCTGCTCACCGGCAGCTTTGCTGCGGGCATATTGTGACGAAGCAGCGGCATCTGCGCCCAAAGCCGAGACCTGAACCATATTTGATGCACCCGCACTTGCTGCCGCTGCGGCAATTCGGCCTGCGGCGTGCTCGTGCACAGCCTCAAAAGTTTGCTTGCCGGAATTGTACAAAATACCGACCAGATTGATCACAGCATCTGCGCTCAGGCAGGCAGCAGCAACCGACGCGTCATCCCGCACATTAGCCTGAACAAGCCCGACCTGACCGGCCTCACCCATGGTTCTGAGGAATTTCCCTGATTCGACATCCCTGAGGGCAACACGGACCTGATAGCCTTTTTTTGCCAGATTGCGGACGACATTGCGCCCCAGGAAACCCGTGCCGCCAAAGACCGTGACCAGCTTGGCCCCATGGTTTCGCTTGTTGGCCACGCCAGATGCCTGGCTGGAAAGTTCACTCATGTCTTTTGCCTCAATCAAAAATGAATAACGTGGCGCATCATAGTCCCTGATGCGGTGTGAATGAAGACCTTCGAGGCGCTAAAAATTGTCGCATCATTGTCGCATGACTTGACTTCCATCTCAGAGCGCTTTAATCCAACCGCTTGCCGCAGCCTATGTGTATGCCCAGGTGGCGGAATTGGTAGACGCGCAGGCTTCAGGTGCCTGTGGCCGCAAGGTCGTGGAAGTTCGAGTCTTCTCCTGGGCACCAACACTTCGGGAACCTGGTTTCCTGCTGCAGTGAATTAAAGATACTTCTGATTTTGCCGGCAATTCGCAATAGACTGACATGCAGTCCTGCATTGCCTGATCAAGGCAGAACCTGGTATCTTACAGCTGATTTGAAATTTGCCACATTAGCAGGACGATCATGACCATACATGTGCATCGCGGTGATTTGCCGAGCGGTATCAGCTTCGGTTCCTCAGTTGCAGTCGACAGCGAGACCCTCGGCCTCAAAACCTTGCGCGACCGATTGTGTGTCGTGCAATTATCTGCCGGAGATGGCGACGCGCATCTGGTGCAGATCCCCAAATCAGATATTGACGCACCCAATCTTGTCGCCCTGATGGCGGATGCAAATGTCACCAAGATATTTCATTATGCCCGTTTTGATGTTGCTGCTCTCAAGCACTATCTGAACGTTGATACGACGCCAATCTATTGCACAAAAATCGTCTCCAAGATGACCCGGACCTACACGGATCGTCATGGCCTGAAAGACCTGTGTCGGGAATTGTTGGGCGTTGATCTGTCCAAACAACAACAATCATCTGACTGGGCCGCCGAGGAATTAAGCAAAGAACAACAGGCCTATGCGGCATCGGATGTTCTGCATTTGCATGCTTTGAAAGAAATTCTTGATCAACGCTTGGTACGAGAAGGTCGGACACACATGGCCAAAGCTGCCTTTGACTTTTTACCAACACGGGCTGAACTTGATATGGCAGGTTGGGGCGAAGACGATATATTTGCTCATTAATATGCTGTTTGTAGCGTCATAATCCGGCCATATTAATCATCCAGAGATTAATCCGGTTTTATATCTTCGGTGAATTTCTCTGATAATCAAATCTGATACGACAGAAACCCAAATCCCGGCGGATGGAAAACTGAATATGACATCTGAACAGCCGACCAGCCCAGAGATCAAATTGCTTGATGGTGGACATGACGATCTGGCCTCCGCCCGGCGCGTGCTTAAGCTGGAGGCCGAAGCCCTTGAAATGCTGGCCCAATCGCTGGGCGATGAATTGGTAGCGGCAGTTGATCTGCTGTATGGCGCCACGGGGCGGGTTATCGTTAGTGGTATGGGAAAAAGCGGCCATATCGGACGCAAAATTGCTGCAACCATGGCCTCGACAGGTACACCTGCAAGTTATGTGCATCCCGGAGAAGCCAGTCATGGCGACCTTGGCATGATCACGTCAGATGATGCTGTTTTGGCGCTGTCCAATTCCGGCAACACCCCTGAACTTGGTGATATTGTTGCCTATACCAGACGCTATCGCATTCCCTTGATCGCGATTGTGGGCCGGGATAACAGTACATTGGGTAATGCGGCGGACGTTGCTCTGGTCTTGCCGCCAGCACCTGAGGCGTGCCCCATGGGGCTGGCACCAACGACCTCAACAACGCTGACGCTGGCTTTGGGTGATGCCCTGTCAGTTGCCCTGCTGGAACGCAAAGGGTTTTCGCCAGACCAGTTTCAGGTGCTGCATCCTGGCGGTCAACTGGGGAAGTCTCTGGTCAAGGTTGAAGACATCATGCACGCGGGCGACAGCGTCCCGTTGGCTGGCCCTGATATCAAAATGTCAGAGATCATCATCGAAATGTCGAGCAAAAGCTTTGGCTGTGTTGGCATTGTGGAAGACGGCGAACTTGTTGGCGTCATCACGGATGGTGATCTCAGACGGCATATGTCTGGCGACTTGTTAGCCATGCCTGCCCGCGACGTTATGACAGTGTCCCCAAAGACTATTCGCCTTGGGGCCCTGGCCGCCGAAGCTGTTGGCCTGATGAACGAAAAAAACATTACTTCACTATTTGTCACCGATGCTGTCACTGATGACCGGCAAATGGTTTCCGGCATCATACATTTGCATGACTGTTTGCGTGCGGGGATCATTTAAGACATGACCGCGTTCAAGCCAGGCTGATCATGAGCACAACCGACCATTCCGATTTGACCCCGGCGCAGGAGCGGCAATCGGCACTTGACCGACTGAGACCGATTCGCGGCAAGTTGGACGGTGTCGGAACGCGCTACAGTCGGGCCGTTAATCTGCTGAAATACGGCTTGCCAGTTGTTGCTTTGCTGGTTGTTCTGGTGGTTATTGGCTGGCCTGGTGTGCAAAAGGAAACTGAAGGCTTCAGGATCACCTTTACATCATTTGTTCAGGATGAAGACGGTGCACCTGGCATGCTCAATGCTCGTTTCGTCGGCTCGGACAAGGCCAATCGACCCTTTGTTATTACCGCTGAATCAGCCCGACAGGACCCAAAAAATGAGGGTTTTGTGCGCCTGAACAATTTGCAGGCAGACCTTACGCTAAGCAGTGGCATCTGGTTGACCATGACCGCCACTCGGGGTGATTACAACAGCGAAATCCGTTCGTTGTCACTGTTAGCCCCTGTCGATATTTTCTCCGATGTTGGCTACGAATTTCATGCGGGTGATACAGTTGTTAATCTTAAGGACAATGAAGCGCGCAGTGACCAGCCTGTGAATGGCCAGGGCGCATTTGGGTCCGTTCAGGCGCAGTCATTTGTTATGTCTGAGAGCGGCCAGCGTATGAAATTCATTGGCAACGTCAAAATGGTGATTATTCCTGGCCAAAAATCCAGATGATCCGGTGAGAAATATTCCAGACCGGGGTCGCCCTGGTGTATTCATCCCGGATATTTTCCGGTTTTTCCGTGCCTCTTTGCATCCACTGGCTTATGATTGGTTTATGAACGTGTTTCAAATTGCTAAATTCTTGAACTTCAAAGCCGCTGTGGTTGTGATGGCAGTGTTTCTGGCTGGATTGGCCGGTCAGTCACAGGGTCAGGCACAAAGCCTGGTGACGACAAAACATGATTCCAGCCAGCCTATCGAAATAACGGCTGACCAGCTTGAGGTTCAGCAAGAAAAGCAATTGGCGACCTTCAGCGGGAATGTCCAGGCCATTCAAGGCGATATTCGTCTGCAAGCAGCCAGCCTGCAGGTCCGTTACCGGGCCCAGGACGGCAACGCGGACGTTGAAGGTTCAATATCCCGAATTATTGCAAAAGGTGAAGTTTTCTTTTCCTCCCCAGGCCAAACCGCGAGAGGCGACAGCGGAGTTTACGATGTCGATAAAAGTCTGGTCACACTGGACGGCAATGTTGTGCTGACACGTGAGGATAATGTCATTCGTGGCAATCGTTTGGTATTGAACCTGGCCACGGGAAGGAGCAAGGTGTCAGGGGCACCTTCAGGCGGCACCGGACGTGTTCGCGGTCTGTTTGTACCGAACAAGAAAACAGCAAAATAGATGACCGGCAAGCCGGCTATTCAATCTTGATCCAAAGGTGACAAGTTAAGCCAGAATGACCCCAGAATGACCAACGACAACGATAGTTCCACGCCGCTTCAGGGGGATGGCCCTCGACTGGTAAGTGAAAATACTGGTTTGCAGGCGCTTCAAATTGGCAAAAGCTTCAAAAAGCGGCCAGTCCTGAGAGATATCAGCCTGAGTGTCCAGCGCGGCGAGGCCGTCGGCCTGTTAGGCCCCAACGGTGCGGGTAAAACAACCTGCTTTTATATCATTACCGGTTTGATAGGTGCGGACCACGGCACCATATCTTTGGATGGGCATGATATTACGGATTTACCGATGTATCGCCGGGCGCGACTGGGCGTTGGCTACCTGCCCCAGGAGGCCTCAATTTTCCGTGGCCTTTCTGTTGAAAATAATTTACGGGCCGTCCTGGAAGTCGTTGAGCCGGTTCGAGACGTACGTGAGGCAATACTGGATGATTTGCTGGCAGAATTTTCGATATCTCACCTCAGGCGTGCGCCGGCTATGGCCCTGTCCGGCGGTGAGCGTCGGCGCGTCGAAATTGCCAGAGCTCTCGCCTCGCGCCCCAGCTTCATGCTTCTTGACGAACCACTGGCTGGCATTGACCCGATCGCTGTCAGCGATATCCGTGACCTGGTATCGCACCTCAAAGACCGGGGTATTGGCGTATTGATAACGGATCATAATGTACGTGAAACACTGGATATCATCGACCGCGCCTATATCATCCATGAAGGGCGCGTCTTGATGGAAGGGGCCCCGGAAGAAATAGTCGCGCATGAGGATGTCCGCCGCGTGTATCTGGGCGAACGATTTAGTCTATAGGCTTTTTTTGAATGGTATTGTCGCCGAAAGTTGAACTCCGCCAAGGCCAGCAACTGGTTATGACGCCACAGTTGCAACAGGCCATCAAGCTGTTGCAGTTCAATAATATGGAACTCAGCGAGTATGTTGAGGGCGAACTGGAAACAAATCCCCTGCTGGAAATGATTGATCCTGACGCCCCGGAGCGGGGCGACAGTGATGGTAACGAAGGTACCGAACAACAAACTGAGCAAGCCAACACAACGGCCGAAGCAGATGGCACCCGCGACACTGAGGTCCGCGACAGCGTCGACCTTTCCACTGGCGAGAACATGCCTGAGGTCAACGATGCGCCACTGGATGTTGCCGATGGGGACATGTTCGAACCGGATGCGCCAGAAGTTGGCCCGCAGAATGATTTCGCGGATCAGGGATCAAACGAATTGAGCATGAGCGGCTCCCAGATGTCGAGCACAGGCGGGAGCAGTGATTTTTCCGGCAATGATTTCGGGATCGACCAGAATATTGCGGAAGAAGTATCCTTGGCGGATCATCTGCGAGAGCAGTTGAATGTGGATGTTGTAGATGCCGTGGACCGCATGATCGGCATCCATCTGATTGATCTGGTGAACGAGGCAGGATACCTCGTGGGCGATATCGATTCCATTGCAGAAATGGTTGGCTGTCCGGTTGAACAGGTTGAGGCTTCATTGGAGAAGCTACAAAAATTCGATCCTCCCGGCGTGTTTGCGCGCAACCTGCCGGAATGCCTGGCCATTCAATTACGTGAGCTGGATCGCTTTGACCCTGCCATGGAAACGTTTCTGGAAAACCTGGAACTGGTCGCCCGTCACGAAACCGGACAGCTGGCTAAATTATGTGGCGTTGATGCTGAAGACATCGCCGACATGGTCGATGAGATCAAGGACCTGAACCCTAAACCTGGCCTCGCCTTTGGTAGTGAAGTGATGCAGCCCGTGGTGCCGGATGTCTTTGTTCGGCCAAACCCAGGAGGAGGCTGGCTGGTTGAACTGAACAGCGAAACCCTGCCTCGGGTTTTGGTCAATATGCGCTATCACGCCCAGATCAAAGGCACCGCCATGCGGGAAGAAGACAAGGCATATATTACGGATCGTCTGAATTCAGCAAACTGGTTGGTCAAGTCTTTGGATCAACGCGCCAATACGATCCTGCGTGTGGCCACAGAACTGATCCGCCAACAGGATAATTTTTTGGTCAAAGGCGTGCGTTACCTGAGGCCGTTGAATTTGCGTGATATCGCTGATGTTATTGAAATGCATGAAAGTACGGTCAGCCGGGTAACGGCCAACAAATACCTGGCAACACCACGCGGCATTTACCCAATGAAGTATTTTTTTACGGCGGCTATTGCATCCACATCCGGTGGAGAAGCACATTCCGCCGAAGCGGTCCGCGACAGAATTCGCGAATTGATCGACAATGAACCACCAACCAAAATTCTTTCTGATGACAAGATTGTTAATTTGCTGAAAGGGCAGGGCCTGGATATCGCCCGTCGAACCGTTGCAAAATACCGTGAAGCCATGAGAATTCCGTCGTCAGTGGAGCGGCGACGCCAAAAAAAGCTGAGGGTCTGAGGGTCCTCTGAATACCGTCATTTATCGAATGATCGCCGGTGTCATCGTAAAGTGACGTTAAAAATTGAGTAAAATCAACGCCGTAATGTAGTGGTTGACAGCAGCCATGCGCGGACTTAGTTTCCGCGCACCCTGAGATCAGGGCCTCATATTACAAATTGATTTTTTTCCCACCGGCTTAGTACAAGGAACCGGGATATACCCTATGCAGGTTACCGTTAAAGGAAAACAAATGGACGTAGGCGAGAGCCTGCGCGGCCAAGTCGAAATGCGCCTTGAAGGCAGCGTTTCAAAATATTTTAACAACGCCATTGAAGCCAATGTTGTGTTCACAAAAATTCGCAATGGCTTTGAAGCTGACTGTGGCGTGCACATCGGTTCCGGCATGACATTGCAGTCCCATGGCGAAGGCGGCGATGCTCATGTCGCTTTTGATGCGGCTCTGGAACGCCTGGACAAACAATTGCGTCGCTACAAGCGCCGCATCAATGACCACCATAAATCACCGCGCGGCGGATCTACGCCTGCGCAAAGTTATATTCTTGCTCCGGAAGATGAAAACTCTGCCGAGAGTGAAGATGGTGCACCCTTGATCATTGCTGAAGGCACAACTGATTTGCCGGAAGTCACAGTTGGTGAAGCTGTCATGCGGATGGATCTTGCAGATGCGCCCGTCTTCATGTTTCACAACAGTGCCCACGGACGTTTGAACGTCGTGTATCGACGTGCCGACGGCAACTACGGCTGGATTGATCCGTCCACCGCTGAGCTGAATAACGGGAACTAAAATGGAAATCACAGATATCCTGAAGCCGAATTGCGTGCTGGCCAATTTCAAGGCCAGCAGCAAGAAACAGGCGCTTCAGGAATTGGCGCAACGGGCGGCGGATATAACCGGCGCCCAAGAGCGTGCCATTTTCGACGTCTTGCTCGAACGCGAGCGTCTTGGCACCACTGGTGTTGGCAATGGCATCGCTATTCCGCACGGCAAGCTGGCTCAGCTGGAACAGTTGCAAGGCATGTTTGCCCGGCTGGAAGTGCCGGTGGATTTCGAGTCCATTGACGAACAGCCTGTCGACTTGATCTTCCTGCTGTTGGCACCGGAAGAAGCCGGTGCCGATCACCTGAAAGCATTGGCCCGGGTATCGCGCCTGTTGCGGGACAAAAATATTTGTGAAAAGCTGCGCGGTACAGATGAAGCCGATGCCCTTTTTGCCTTATTGTCTGAAACTGCACATTCCAACGCAGCCTGATACAACCAGACACGACCTCAAAAGCGGCCAGGCTTCGCGAACGAAAAATCGAAGGCCTGGCACCATGCGACTAATTAACAGGTTCGTTCTGGTAAACAGGTTTGTTCTGGCGGCCCTTGCAGCACTGTGGCTGCCTCTGCCCATTGCCGTGGCCGCCAACGGTCAGCCACCGGCATTTGATTTCCCCCTGAAGTGCAAGCCAGGGCAGCGCTGTTTTATCCAAAACTATGTCGATCAAGCACCTGGCCCTCAGGCCGAAGATTTCGCCTGTGGCAATCTTTCATATGATGGCCACAAGGGCACGGACTTCAGGGTTTCTGATCTGGCTGAACTTGCCAAAGGCATCACAGTTGTTGCGGCGGCAGATGGTCGAATAAAGGCCACGCGTGATGGCATGCCTGACCGTGATTATCGCGATGCTGATGCCAAATTAGTTCGCAACATGGAATGCGGTAATGGCGTCATTATTGATCATGGGGACGGCTGGCACAGCAAATATTGTCACATGCGTCGCGGCAGTATTCTGCCGCCCAACGGCTCGGTCGTTGTCGCTGGTCAGGCTTTGGGCCTGATGGGTCTCTCAGGCAAAACATCGTTCCCGCATTTACATTTTGAAGTTACCTTCAAGGAAAAGTTTGTTGATCCGTTCACGGGTTTGCATCAGCGCCAGGCCCAAACATGTACCGTCAATGCTCGCACAAATACCTTGTGGCATCGGACTGCTGCAACGCAACTTATCTATAAAGCCAGTGGTATCATCAGTAGCGGTTTTGCGACCACAAAACCTGATATCAAACAAATCGAAAAAGGAAAATTCAAGCTGCAGCAGGCGTCCGTGCAGGTTCCGGTCTTGCTGTATTGGATACAAATGTACGGATTACAACCGGGTGATAAAGCTGAGATCGTGGTGACGCGACCGGACGGCACGATGCTCGCTCAGACCCGGGATATCCACACCGGCAGCCACAAGGCACAATGGTACGCCTTTGTCGGCAAGCGACGCCCCAAAGGTGGTCGATGGCCAGCGGGTGATTACACTGGCCGCTACAAATTGTCCCGAGTATCCGAAGACGGCAGCTGGCAAGAAGTATTATCTGTTGAGCGGAAAATTAAGCTTGGAGATTTTTAGGGCGGCTTGGTTTCAAACTAAAACGCTGCGCTCCCGCAAACTCACTGTGGGCAACGATAACAAGAGCAGAAGCGACTCCGTCTAAACCGGAATAGCTCTAGTGAACGCTGACCGGCGTGTAGTCATGTGAAAGGGCTGCGGCAAAAGCCACTTCCCGATCCGCCAGAATAGCCAATTCAGTGCCATCGGCGGCATATACGCCATAGGCCTGATCACCATCGACGGTAACCGATTTAACATAGGCAATTGTCGGATCTTCCAAAGCTGCCATGGCCGCTTCAAGATCGGGTGCCAAAGATATTTTGCTGTCTGTGTACATGGGAATTACCTTAACCACAAAGTGTGAAAATTTCGTTATTCAGCCATATTTGCGACGTTAATCGCATTATTTTGGCCCTTTTCGCCGCTTTCGATCTTGATCGTGCGCACGGGCGCTTCGACCTGGGGGCGCTCCAGCGCCACATGCAACAATCCATTATCGGTATGCGCACCCGTAACTTCAATGCCATCTGCCAGCACGAAAGATCGCTGAAATTGTCGGGAGGCAATGCCGCGGTGCAGATAAATCCGCTCATCGTCATCCTCTTCCTGACGGCGTCCGCGAATGACCAATTGATTATCTTCGATGGTGACCTGTAAATCGCCAAGGGTAAAGCCGGCGACCGCAACGGTAATGCGAATACCGTTTTCACCAATTTGCTCAATGTTATAAGGTGGATAGCCCTCTCCGCTGGATTTGGCGACACGATCAAGCGTGCGCTCAATCTGTTCGAAACCTAATAGCAGGGGACTGTTAAACAGGGAAACCCGGGACATCTTGTGCGCCTCCTCCTCTGAGCGAGAGCGATAAAACCAACAACTGCGAGAGCGATAAAACCAACAACTGCGAGAGCGATAAAACCAACAACTGCGAGAGCGATAAAACCAACAACTGCGAGAGCGATAAAACCAACAACTGCGAGAG
>Ga0233443_1000173_pt1 | contig 79560 bp, 104 predicted proteins | sample SI_123_September_2_FD_182784 | JGI IMG/M metagenome (GOLD analysis project Ga0233443, IMG submission 182784) | Seawater microbial communities from Saanich Inlet, British Columbia, Canada - SI_123_September2016_200_MG | ecosystem: Environmental > Aquatic > Marine > Inlet | place: Canada: British...
CTAAGACAGATGCTTTAATAGCACAAACCGCTTCTGAAACTTCAAAGAATAATGCTGTAGCTGCACAAACTGCTGCTGAAAGTGCTGAAGGTTTATCTCAACAATGGGCAACTAAGACCGATGGTGCTGTTGATGGTGGAGAATACTCTGCTAAGTATCACGCAAGTAATGCTAGTACCGATGCAGGTACAGCGAGTACTAAGGCTACTTCAGCTACTGCTTCTGCTACAACTGCCACAACTCAAGCTGGCATATCAACTACTAAAGCTGGTGAGGCTTATTATTCTTATGCAGCTGCTACAACAAAAGCTTCAGAGGCTAATACCTCTAAGTTAGCTGCGGCAACTTCTGCTACAGCAGCATCAACATCTGCTAGCGATGCCGCGGATAGTGCATCTGAAGCCACTGATAAAGCTGGTAACACTGCAGCGGATGCGATGGATTCTGCTGATTCGGCGGCAGAAGCTTTAAGTTCTGCTTCGGCAGCTGCAGCATCTGCAAGTGCTGCTGCTTCTACATTGGCTGATAGATACACTAAGGCTGAGACTGATGCTAAGGTTGTAGAATTAAGTCCTCCAGCTACTAAAGCTCACGTTGATTCTTTAGGTATCAATGCTGCTACATTAACTGGTTCTTTGCCTGCTATCTCTGGTGCTGCTCTAACAGATATAGATGCTGCTACAGTATCTACAACAGACCCTAGTAGTCCTGCTCAAGGTGATATGTGGTTTGATACTACTACTGGTGTTAACTCTATGAAAGTATGGTCAGGCTCAGGTTGGGACCAAATGAGTAATAAGTTTTCAGCTACAGGTGGTACAGAGACAACATACTCATCAGGTGGTGTTACTTATAAAGTTCATACATTTACATCATCAGGTACGTTCACTGCTGAATCTTCAGGCACTGTTGACTATCTTGTAGTTGCAGGCGGTGGCGCGGGTGGTAACTTCGGTGGAGGTGGTGGTGCAGGTGGTATGCGTGTTATTACCAATACATCGGTATCAGCACAAGACTATTCAATAGTAGTTGGTGCTGGTGGTTCAGGAACTAGCGGACAAGGGCTTAATGGTAATAATTCTGTAGCACTAGGTAACACTTCTGCTGGCGGCGGTGGTGGTGGTTATCGTGGCGTTGGTGGTGGCGCCGGCACGGGTTCTGTTGGCTCTTCAGGTGGCTCAGGAGGTGGCGGTGGAAACGGTAACACCACAGGTGCTGCTGGTGGTTCAGGAACTAGCGGACAAGGCTTTAGTGGTTCTGCTGGTAGGAGTGGTACAGATGGAAGCAACCCTAATCATCTAGGTGGTGCTGGTGGTGGTGCTGGTGAAGTTGGCAACCTTTGGGTTGTTGGTGTAAAGGGTGCTGATGGTGGTGATGGTCTTAATAATAACTACAAGACAGGGTCAAATATTACATACGCTGGTGGCGGTGGTGGAACGACATACAATGCAACAGGTACTCGTGGTGCTGGTGGTGCTGGTGGTGGTGGTGCTGGTGGCTACGGTACTTCTAATGGTATTAATGGTGTAACCAACCTTGGTGGCGGCGGTGGCTCTTCAGGTCATCAAGCTGCAAGTGGTTCTGGTGGCTCTGGTATTGTAATCATTCGTTACGCAGTTTAATAGGAGAACAAATATGGCACATTATGCAAAAGTAAGTAATAGTTTAGTAACAGAAGTAATAGTTGCAGAAGCTGAGTTCTTCGATACATTCGTAGATTCAAGTCCAGGCGAGTGGGTACAAACATCATACAACACATCAGGTGGAGTTCACTCAGAAGGTAACACACCTCTAAGAAAGAACTACGCAGGAGTAGGTTATACCTATGACTCAGTTCGTGACGCTTTCATTCCACCTCAACCATTCCCTAGCTGGACTCTTAACGAAGATACTTGTCAATATGAAGCTCCAGTAGCATACCCAGATGATGATAAGATGTATAATTGGGATGAAGACACTACCTCTTGGGTAGAAACAACAGAAGAATAAAACCATATGCTAACCCTATTAACAAGTATACTACCAATTGCCTTAGGATTCTTTGCTAAGTTAACAGCATTGAATATGCAGGCAAAGCAAGAATCACAGAAGATGCAAATGGAAGTACTACTCGCAAGAGAATCTTCTATATCTGATGCTAGAGATGCAGCAAATAAAGAAAGTCCAATAGCAGCTCTTAACAGGCGCTTAATCATTTGGGTAATGTTATTCTTAATAGTAATATATGTAATGGCTCCGTTATTCATGGATATCCCTACAGCAATTCCAATTGTTCAAGAGGGCTTTAGTTTTCTTGGGTTTCAAATAACACCAGATGTTATTGAGTATGAGATGGTAAGAGGTTTAATCAAATACGATGAAGTGTTTGCATGGACTTCGCTTATTGTAGAAATGTATTTTGGTGCTTCAATAGCAAAAGGTAAGTAATGTTTGATTACTGGATTAGATATTGTAATGCCAGTGACTGTTCAAGATTGGATGAAACATTCAGTCCTTGCAATCATTTCATTCTACTTCGGTACAGGAGCTGCTAAAGCTTAGATATAAATAGTAGTATGATTGGAATTATTGGTTATGGAATGGTGGGAAAGGCTGTCGAACACGGCTTTCCTAATACAACTCACATTATATCGGACCCTGCGTATAACAAGGTAAGTATAGCTGACGTTTGCAATGCAAATCCCGATGCTATCTTTGTCGCAGTACCCACGCCTGATGATAACTCAAACTACGAAATACTTAAGACAGTATTAGATGTCATATTTGACTCTGAATATACAGGATTAGTAGTTGTTAAGTCAACCATATTACCCCACCACTTAATACCATACGATGTATTATATAACCCAGAGTTCTTATCGGAAAAAACAAACCTCGAAGACTTTATTAATCCTCCAATGTTAATTATTGGCGGAGATAAAGCACAAGAATTAGCCGACATATATACTAAGTACTCTATTGTAAAAACTGATAAAGTATTCCTTACCTCTATTGAAAATGCAAGTCATATTAAATATATGATGAATACGTTTTATGCAATGAAGGTAACCTTTATGAATGAGATGTATGATGTTGTAGGTAAGGACAATTGGAAAGAAGTAACAGGGATATTAAAGCAACACCCTTGGATGGGAACACATCACTTTGATGTTCCAGGCCATGATGGTAAGAGAGGCTTTGGTGGTGCATGTTTTCCAAAGGATACTAAAGCCTTAGCAAATGAATATGATATTAAATTATTAAAGACAACGCTTGAATTAAATGAAAACTTTATTAGTCGTCCTATCTGAATTATGTAACTTAGACTGCTCATATTGTGATATGGAGAAGACATCTAATAAGTCGATCGATGTTGATTTATTCTTAAAAGAGTTTGAGTTATTAAGAGAAACATATCCTGAAGAGATCATTAAAGTAGACTTCTTTGGGGGTGAGCCTCTTCTCCAATTAGACAAAGTCAAATATATTATTAATCATATCAATGATGATAATATCAAATACTTTATGCCGACCAACGGTTTAAAGATGACTAAAAAATCCAAGCAGTATCTTCTTGATAATAATGTAGAGTTGTCATTAAGCTTTGACGGGCTATGGCAGGACCTCAATAGGAAGCAGTTAACCGGTAAAGGAACCTTACAGCATTACTTAGAAAAGAAAGACCTGTTTAAAGGCATGAAGTGCCATACAATGATTAGCACAGGCAACTATAATTTATTAGAAAATCATCTGTTTATTCTAAATGAATTTGGTATCGTGCCAGACATGACCCTCGTTAGGGATAGAGGTATATGGGACATAGAATCTGTAACTGCTTTGAATAAAGGAATACAAGAGTTATTCGACTGGTACAGAGAAAATCCAAGTGAACCAATGCCATTCCTAATTCTATTCTATCTTAGACATTTCTTATTATATGAAAGTAAGAAGTATGTAGTTGAATCATGCGGTGCGGGCGTAGATCTGTTCTCATTCTCTGAAGATAAGGTTGTCCCTTGTAATAGATTTAAAGATGACTTGGTTGCCACTAACAATATAACATCATATGTACACACGAGTGCGTGTAACACATGCTCTGTAAAGAACTATTGCAAGAAGGGTTGTTTATATGAGCAGATAAAGAATGAAGGTCCAATAGTCGACATATGTACCATATATAAATATATCTATAAAGCAATAGCGATTCTCGTAAAAGACTTACGCGACAACAAAGACTTTAAAATGATTATAATGGAAGAGTTGAATAATGAATAGTATTGAAAATATAAATCAATCGATGTATAAGGCAAGCACTCATTTGATTGAAGCCGCAAAGTACCTATCAGACACAGGATTCAAAGATGAAAGCATTTCTTTAATGTCTTTAGCCGATAAGCTATTAGATGTTATTGTACCTGAACCAGAGAAGATTACTGAAGAGAAGATGAATAATATTATGGATGAGATTATAAATTATGGCAATTAAAAACCAGTTTACACTTGAGATAACAACTACAGCTTTATGTAACCTTGATTGCACGTATTGCTTCGAAGGATTAAAGACCGATAAACAAAAGTTAGATGAAAAGGTTGATGTACTAAAATTAAGGATTCAAGAGTTGCTTGATTCCGAATGGTTTAATGACAAATATGACGAGCTTAACTTATCATTTTGGGGTGGTGAACCTACATTAAACTTTAAACTTGTTACAGAGATTATCCAAGCATATCAAGATAATCCAAAGGTAAGTTACCATATATACACTAATGCTTATGATCGTAATAGATTAAATAAGATTATTGATAATGTCGATACATCTAACTTGCATATTCAAGTGTCGTACGACGGCAAAGATATTAATGATGTATTCCGTGTACTTAAAACCGGTAAAACAACCTCTGATAAAGTTGTAGAGAATATTAAATACTTAAGCGATCGAGGTATATCAACATCGATGAAAGCTACTATGCCATTAACAGCAATGGGATCTTTATATTCATCTTGGAAAGACCATGAAAGGTTATATAAAGAATTGCCTAATGTTCGTGTAGCATACGCCCCGACCATTGACTATGTATCGGATATTGATATTAATGGATTGCCAGATCTAATAGATAGCTTTAAGCATGGTATGATGAAGATTGCTAAAGAAGAGATTGAATTCCATAAAGAACACAGTCACTTCTTATGTACTTGGTTTACGGAGAACGATGCAAAGACCCATTGCTCATCTGGTGTAAACATGCACGCTATAGACGTTGATGGTAATTCTTATGCATGTCACGGGTCATTATATTCTCCTAACAAAGATGAGATGAAAGGTGGACATATAGACGATGATAGTTTTATAAATAATATTATAAAAATGAGTGATTCTTTAAGAGAACCAATCCAAGAGGTATCAGATATATGTAATGGTTGCGTAGCAACTACATGTATGATATGTCCGGTAATTTCTCTAGATAACTCGAAGAAAGATAATTTTAACGATAAGTGGACTGATCGTTGGGTCAACAACATGTGTGGATTCTTTAAAGCATTTGGTGAGATTGATAGATCTGTTCAGTATTATATAAACAAGAGGAATTAGTATGGCCCAACCAGCAAATCATTGTTCAAATCACGGCACCGGCACAAGCACGTGTTCTAATCATAGGTCATCATGTTCTACTAATCGAACACTATCTTTAAGTAGCGATTATGGCGTGCCTGGTCATGTCATTAGAGCATCGGATATAGAGAACGTTAGAACTAGAATTAGAGATGAAATGTCTCGATGGAACTTACACTCAAATTACAATTATGCATTAAGATCGCCAAGCTCAATATCAAGTGGCTCATCAATCATTGATAATCACGCAGAAGACTTAGTACAAATGGTTAATGATATGAACGGCGGTGGAACATTTGGAGATCTTAATGGTGATCTTATTGAAGATAGTCATTGGGATATTATCAGAGATCGATATAATGTAATTAGACAAAACTGTATCTGTAACTCGGATTGTGCATGTAATAATGTTTGTGCTTGCCATAATGATTGTGCATGTAACTATTCAGATGAAAGATTGAAAAGAGATATCGAATTTATTGAAGAAAGAAATGGTCTTAACATATACAACTTTAAATACTTATGGGATGATACTATTAAAACCGGTGTTATGGCACAAGAGATTCTTAAAAGTAAATGGAAAGATGCTGTACATCAAGATAGAAAGGGTTATTATATGGTAGACTATTCAATGCTACCTAAATTTTAAAACGGAGTTATATTATGATATATGAATTAGCATTAGTGATTGATAAAGGTACTTTTTGGGAAGTAACCAATGTCACAAAGAATACATTAGACAACTTAGCAAATCGAAATGAGACGATGCTCAAGTTATCTTATATAGCTTATAAACAGATCAAAGCTGGATTAAGTGAAAATAAGATAGTACAAATCACTAAGGAAATGATGACCGATGAGGTTATGCCTGGTGAAGTACGGTATATTACTATCGGTGAAGAAGATGATATAGTGGATCATCGTAATGCAGCCTTGGCTAAAGTAAGAATGCTAGCAAATCCAACATTAGCTTCTATTGCCGGTTTAACTATGTACGGATTCATTGTACTTAACAATGATTTGGTTAATGCAGGATATGCTATTACCAACGACAATAGAGAAGAGAAATACTTATCTATTTTAGAGACCGGTGATGAAGAGCTTATTAATAAATTAGAAGATTACTTAAACTATAAAGATGAGATTGAACGTGTGGCTCAACTAGAACGCAAGTTCTCGAAGTACGTAACTGAAATAAATAATGCACCACTTGAGGATATAGAAGGTATTCAAAATAAATTCTTAGAAGACTTCTATGCGACATATTGATTGGTGTTGTCTATAAATGGCAGGTCCACAATAAACTAAACGGATCGGTATTTTATGCATTCGAACATGCAGCATATCTAAACTGCCCTTTATACCTTGTTAATATTAATGATAAAGACTTAGCTCTTCTTAAGAGTATCTTTGACGCTAAATATAATATTCCTCTTGATATTATAACTCCTATAAGTTTAATCGATTTATATAAAATTAAACTTGATAAAACACTAATACTCGATATTAGAACTTTCACTGAGGTAAAAGAATTTCTATCTAATGATATCCATGTATTCTCAAACGAAGCACATGATATGTTCAGATATAAGAATGATCGAACAGTAACATACTACGGCTCATACAAATATCAGAACTATGATATATTTAACTATCTCAAATTAAACTTTAATATATTCCAAGAGTCTACTGGTGGAGAAGGTACATTCGTGTCAGGTCTAAGAGTGCCCAATTCAATGCCGAATCTTAATAAGCCATTACTTAAAAAACATGGTAGCGGGCAAGGGGATATATTTAACAAGATTGATACTATACATTATATACATACACTACTTGATACGAACAATAGGATTATACCTGAAGCATTTTTCCACAATAAAAAAATTGTGATTGATGATCAGAACCCAACATTAATAGATTCAATAACATTTAGATATAATGATATAATGGAAAATGGTTTAGGTAACTATACATTAAGCAAGGAGGATAAACTTGTCAAAGCTATTACAACTTGATCCTAAGATAGACTTATGGTTGTCATATACATGGAGTAACAATGATCATGGTATTTGTGGTCATGTCTATGAGGTGATTGATTATTATATGATACTCAAAGATCACTTCAACGTTGGTATATTATTCGCTGAGAAGTTTGAATTAGACCTATCTAAGTATGATTTTGAATTAGATGAAAGTGTTATTACGTACTGTGACAAACCTTCAGTAGTTAAAGGGACTAACATATTATTCGTTGATGGTGGTGTAAACAGTAATATGAATAAAACTCTGTTGTTTGATAATATATTCTATTTTGCCTGTGGTAATAAAGAAGTTAAAGATAATGATAAAGATAACGTATACATATTGCAAGATGATAGGGTGTATGATCCAGTTAAAAAGAATGGTATTAACTATAAGAAAAGAATTTTGCTTGATAGACTAAATCCGGTTGTCGTACATGATGATAGACCGATGGTATATACCACCACTAACTGTAGAGAAACAGACTTAACAGGATTACCAAGTAACACATTAGTTGTATCTGATAAAGAGTATGAAGAATTCGAATGTGTTAAACCACCGGTTAAAGATATATTCGAAAAGTTTCATACATTCATATATACACCCGTTGCGCGCAAGTGGGACTGCTCGCCAAGATTTATCGTAGAGTGCGAACACCACGGCAAAGAAGTTGAGTACCATAACATCGATTATTGGGAAGAAGATAAAGGGTTATACTGGAGAAAGTGGGATATTGATAACGATTTTGATTCGCTGTATTTAAAAGAAGATGATGAAATAATATGTATAATCAAGCAAGTACTTTCAAATTAATACCTAGAGATGCGCCTATTAATAATAGGGCTAAGTTGGACACTGGTACCCATTGCAACTATAAATGTGACTTCTGTTATTATAAGACTCAATTAGATGTAGTAACAAATTTAGATGTAATCAAAGAACGAATCGATTACTTAGTTGAATGTGGTATAACTGAAGTGGATCTTAGTGGTGGTGAATCATCTATTCATAAAGAATGGTTTGATATATTAGACTATTGTACTGATAAAGGATTGTACATATCATGTTTAAGTAATGGATTTAAGTTCGCTAAGAAGGAATTCATTCAGAAGAGCTATAACCATGGATTAAGAGAGATTCTATTCTCTGTACACGGGTATGACACCACATCTCATGACATGTTGGTGGGTCGCAAGCATGCATATAAGAATATCATTAAAGCTATTGGGAATGCACAAGAGCTTGGTATGGTTGTCCGAGTTAATTGTACAATAACAGAATCCAATTATAAACACTTAGATGAGTTCGTTCTAATGATGAATGAGCTTAAACCATTACAAGTAAACTTTCTCCCTTTAAACTATTGGGACGATGCTAAACAACAAAGTGCATTGAACTATAAAGAGGTCTCTCCGTATATCCATAAGGCTATTGATACATTAAACATTGAAGAGATTAACGTACGGTATATTCCATTCTGTTTTATGAAGGGATATGAGAAGCATGTTGTCGGATACTTCCAACATATATATGATGTTAAAGACTGGAACATTGCAGTGTATGATCATAGTATTAATCCTGAGGAATATAAGAAAGATAGAGTTAAAGCGATGTTTGATGCGGCCAAAAGAAACAGAATAAATACATATATTAAAAAGAAAGAGTGCTTGCAATGTAAGTACTACTTCGTATGTGATGGTATAGAGCATGATCAAGAAGTATTTCCAGAAGATGGCGAGAAGGTGTTATTATGAATAACATAAAACAGGTATTGAATCCTACAGACATTGAATCTATAGAGCTAGGTTTAATTAATAAATGTGTGTTAGACTGTAGACTATGTTTAAGACAAGAGGCTATAACAGACAATTTGGAAAAAGATGTAGCAATTGACTTAGGTACTTTATCGAAATTTATGGATCAACTGCCTAATCTCAAACAGGTAGATTTAGTAGGTTCTATATCAGAACCAACCTTGCATAAACAATTTTATGGTATCATAAAGTATATCAAGGGACGTAACTTAAAGATTAGACTATCAACTAACGGCAATACATTTTCGTTAAATTGGTGGGCTAATCTAGGTAAGTTAATGGATGAACGTGATATAGTAAGGTTTGCTGTTGATGGATCTACACAAGAAATACATGCTAAATACAGAGTCAATGGTAAACTGTCTAAGGTGTTAGCTTGTCACACCGCGTTTAAAAGTACATCACGGAGTATTACCGTGTTACAAAATATACTATTCGCATATAATATAGATGATCAAGATAATGTGCGGGCGTTATTTATGAAAGAAAACTTTGATATATGTGAATTTACACATACAGGTGGATTTGATTTCACAGGAACACCCGCCTTGATAAAGGATAATATACTCCCGGTTAAAGACTTATTATCAAGTTATAATAAACTCACCCGAGATCATACAGTTAATATGAAATTAAACTGCGCGGCCTTTATGGGGAAGTATGTATATCTAAATCACTTGGGTTGTGTTCTACCATGTGATGATATGGAAGAGACTACATTCATCTCGCCCAGTAATAACATAACTATATATAATAATACTATAGATGAATGCTTCGCTCATGTAAATTCCATAATATCTAAAAGGTTTTTCTGCAACACATGTTCTGAGTGTTGTGGCCAGCTCCATCATGATATACGTAAAGAATACCCAATTATACAATATAATAGAAATGGCGATTCAGAATCTTTGTATAAATTTAGAGAAGTGATGAATATAATATGAATATAAATGAAATACACACATTAGAGATCGGACTAATTAATAAATGTACTTTATCGTGCCCGTTGTGTTTGCGCAATGATAAAGTGTTAATGGGTAGGTTAAAAAAGAATGAAAGCTTGGATTGGCAAGTTTTAAGAAACTTCTTAGATACTCTAGTGAACTTAGAGAGGGTAGTACTTATGGGGGCAGTATCAGAACCAACGTTATATCCTGAGTTCTTTGAGTTGATAAAATACCTAAAATGTCGTAACTTAAAAGTCAGATTATGTACGTCTGGGTCTACACATGACGAAGCTTGGTGGGCTAAGCTTGGACCGATGCTGGATGAAAATGATATCACAAGATTCCCGGTAGATGGGTCTACACAAGAGCTTCATTCTAAATATCGGAGAGGGTCTGTATTAAATGATGTATTAAAGTACCACGCTGCATTTAAATCAGCTAGTGCTTGTACTACTATTTTACAGCATATTATATTTCAATATAACGAACATGATAAAGATAATATAAGGGACATATACTTTAAAGAAAACTTTGATCTTTTAGAGATGAGTCCATGCTATGAACCCAATCTTAATATGAAAAACGTAGAAAAAGATGGGATCATTCCAATTAAAACCCTATTCAATTATCAGCGATTGAAAAACCAAGCTGTTAATAATAAACCAAAAATATGGAAGGGATGTCCGGAAGCTAGAGATAATGCAGCATACTTAGGTCATAGGGGATTACTAGTCCCATGCAATGAGCAGGAAGATGCACATTTCAAGATGGATACATTTGTAAATATATATGACAATAGTATTGATGAGGTTATTGAATATCTAAACGTTATATTAAATGGTATAAACACGGATGATACATGTTTGAGGTCATGTACTGAAATGGGACAAAGAGAATGTTTCATTTTTCCAATAACCCAATATAATAAAGTCGGTGATAAGTATGAGTTAATAGACTTTAGAGAGTGTATGAAACGATGATACATACACACACAGAATGGGGCAAACTTAAAGAAGTAATTGTAGGTAGAGAATTGGAGTTACCTATGAGAATGATGGACATTACATTTAAAATATTTTATAACAGCAACTTACAACATACACAATTCACTGCATACAACGATTATAGAATCTCTCCAAAACTAATACAAGAAAGAATAGATGATTTAGATGGTTTAGCCAAAGCGTTAGAGGATGAGGGGATCGTAGTTAAACGTCCTAATGTTGTAGATAAGTCAGTATTAATCAATACCCCTAACTTTAAATCTGTGTTGAGTTCTGCTTCAAATGTGAGGGATTTAACATTAACGTATAAGAATAAAATTATTGAGACCCCACCTTTAGTTAGAGGTAGGTACTTCGAAAATAACAACTTGATTAATATATTTAAGGAACACTTCATGAGTGGTTCTGAATGGGTTCGAGCTCCTAATGTACTATTATCGGATGAAACATTCGATAGCGATGAATGGGATAATGATAGAGACTTGATTAACGTATCATCTAAATGGGATCTTGGTATTGATGCCGCTCAATATTTAAAGTTAGGTACGGATGTATTTTGCAACATATCTACATATAATCATGCGCTTGGCTCAAAATGGGTTAACCAGATGTTGGGAGAAGGCGTTACGGTTCATATGATAGATTCGATGATAGATAATCATTTAGATGGAACGATACTACCATTACGGCCAGGAGTATTTTTGGTTAATGAAAGTACATTATCTAAACCTATTAAGGAATACCTCCCGGATAAATTTAAAGATTGGAAGTTCATTAGTGTAAACGAAGGTGTGAAGCATCAGAAAAATTACGACACATATAATACACCATTTGTTCAATTGAGCAGTTATCGTGGTATGGATATGAATGTATTAAGTATTGACGAAAATACAGTGCTGGTTAATTCTGATGCCACGAGTACAATTAGTTTATTAAAAGAAGAAAGTTTTAGAGTGATCCCTATACAATTAAGACATTGTGAATTGTTTGGTGGTGGCATTCATTGTAGCACATTAGATACAATACGAGAGGATGAGTTTAAAGATTATACATTATGATATATTTAATATCGCGTATCGATGAGCAAGCACATTCCCATAATATTGCTATAGCTAACATAGTATCGGAGGTGTATAATCATAAAGTGTTCGTGCCGCATTTGCATAACCCATATAATATACCCCACAATAAGATGGAATATAAGACGTTTAAAACTGACCTCACTAAGATGAAAGAATCATCTATGGGCGTTATAGCATTGCCTGTAGGCAACGATTGTTCCGGAGAAATTGGATGGTTCGCTGGAAATAATAAAGCGGTTATTGCTATTATCAAGAGCACCGAGTATATGTCTAGTGCTGACCAGATAGAATCACTTTCATCTATGTGGATGATAAAGGGATTTATTGATGAGGTTGTGGTATTTAACGAACATGACCAATTGGTATTACTCAATGATCCTATACTTAAGGATAAGGTAACATTATGGTTATAGAGGTCAATGAGTATTTACTAAACCGCTTAAGCGAAGTAAACGTATTAGATATAGAAATAGAGGGGGATTTGGTTGAACCCACTTACTTTTTTTATATATCATCAACTACGTATAATAAGCTTGTTGATGAATTCTTTCCAAGTGCTGATTTATTACAAGGCTTGGTTAAAACCTATAATGGGTGCTTATTTAAAATTGAACTAAAAGACAATAAAGTTGAAATCTTAATTGGGTTTGAATTAGGAGATCATACTTTAACTATGGTATTTGATGATGAGTATAAATTAGTTGATATTAAATTTTATACATTGGTTGAAGAAGTGGGTATATACAAGGTATGTTATAAGATAAAGCTTTCAAGTATTAGTTCGTTATACTACAATTATGAAGTCAATGGTATATGGACGAGTTATGCACCACCTATTAGTATGTACACCGAGGTATTTTCGGCAACAAAGTATACTATAGCCGATAAATTAAGACACCTGCGTAAAGAGTATACTAAACATAAGGACGTACCAAGTGTACACTTTGATGATGTTATGGTTATATCAAACATTAAAGATTACCAAGATGTGTTAACATATGCTGGATCAAATTTAAACATTAAGCCAACTATAAATAAATTACTACAGCTGTTAATTATAGAGGAGTATAATGAGTTTATCAAACAACATAGCATTAATAACAACTATTGAAGGTGACCTTAAGGATATCAATACCTTAAAGCAGGGATATATTAGATGTTACGAACAAGAGGCAGTTCAGTGTTTTACTGAGTGGCGAAAGAATGCTGGCTGGTTGAAAGATGTTCCTATATATTGTATTGCGTTAACCAAGAACACGATATCACAAGAAACAAAAGATATCTTTAAAGAACTTAATGTTAATTACATTGAAAAATTCTATCCTGAAACTGAACTTTATCAAAACGGATATTGGAATATACCACTATCTGGTAAATATTTTGAAGAAGAACTTAAAGAAGACATCTTAATTAAAATTGATTTAGACATGTATCTTATTAAAGAACTGTCTAAAGAGATGTTTAATATTGAGAGAGGCACAACAACAGTTGGTAGGTATGACCCATTGTCGGCAAAACATAATACCAATAAGTTAACGTTTCCAGAAAGATATGGTCAACCATGGGATACTGGTTTAGTGATTACACACAGGGCCACTGGTTTTTTTGGAAAGTTTTATAACAAATTAAAACAAATTACATCTGAATTTGAAGATGGCACCTTTGAGAGTTTATACGGATTACATATTAAAGAACATGACAACGATCATGGTGTTGATTATGGTGCTATCGAAGAGTTTGCGGTGTCTATCATGTACACGGATGAAGATGCCAAATTAATTCCACAATTTAAATACAACTTAGGCGAGTTTTACGCACCGATAGACATATACACAGATGAAGAAGTTCAAGAGATATACTTCTTCCATGAACATATACCACTTCAGGAGATTGGCTATGATAAATTCAAGACACGTATTGAATACTTCCATCGCATTAATCACGGTAATTGAATCTGATCTAATTAATATAGATTCTAATAATACACATAACACTAGGCTATTTGAAAGAGAAGCTATATTGTCGTTTAGTCATTGGCGTAACAATGCTGGAATATATAAAGATATTCCCATATATGCAGTGTGTATTACAAAAAATACTATATCAAAAGATACTAAAGATAAGTTTAAAGAATTAAATGTAACTTATATTGAAAGTTATCAAGCGGTCACAGAGTCGTTTGATTGTGGGTTTTATAATAAACCACTAGGATGTAAGGTGCTTGAAGAGACCTTAACAGAAGATATATTAATTCATATAGACTTGGACATGTATTTAATGAGAGAGCCTACCATACCTTTCAAAAATGCATGCATGGTATATGATACACACCAACTACATAAAGAACGTATACATAAAAACGGTGAGGTGATAGACACATATAACACATGTTATATGGTTACTAAACGCAAAGATAAGATATTTTCTAAGTGGTGGGATAAACTAAAACAACTTGATGAGGATTACATATTAGATCGTAGTGAGTTTGATAAACTATATGATAACCTAGAGTATAGAAAATTAGAAGAGTTGTCGTTTGATTTATTATCATTAGACATAGAGATTTACAATATACCAAACTCTTTGTTTGGGGAGACATATACCCCATTAGCTAGTATGAATAAATTAGAATTGAATAATATCACCTTTCACCACTATCACATATATACATCATTAGTTGAGTACAACTGGTTTGCTGGATATAGGGAATACACAAAATGTTTTCTTTAAAAATCCCTAAAATGATGTGTGTGCCAATAACAGACAAGTGTCATTTGCGATGTGGGTTCTGTTATAATAGTAATGATTATTTCAAAACAGCTAAGCACATGGATATTGATGAGTTTAAGGATATTGTTGATTGGCTCATATCAGAAGGAATATCTTATATTGATATAACCCCTGCGGTGGGAGAAGCTTTGTTAATCCCAAACCTTCATGAATTTCTGGACTATTTAGATAACTCGAGTATTGATAAGTATTTATTAATTACATCACTGGCTGTTAAAGATATATCAGTATTAAAGGATCGTCATAAAATAGATATAGAGGTTAGTTTATATGGGGAAAACGCAGAACAATATATAAAAACCACTGGGAGGGATGTGTTTGATTTGGTCTTACCCAACATTAAAGAATTGACTAAAGATGGTATTACTATATTAAAACGCTTTAAAGAGCCTATAACATCAACAGATCTTCGACTAATAACGAAATTCGATAATGTGAAGTTAGTTGATTATAGTGATGATCGCGGATTAGAGTATGCATCAAAAACTGGGGAAGTACGAGAGTGTGTGTTCATGAAAGAACCTTTGGTTACTAAGCGGGGAATTAGTTTGTGTTGTAAGGATCATAAGATTGAGGACTTGGTTATTGGTCAGGTTGGTGAAAGTCTAAAAGATATATATAATAACATATCAATAGATGATGTCAAGTGTTCTATTGAATGTGATTGGTTTATAGATGCATCCACAGATTGATCCAACTGAACATGATCTTATAATAAGATTCTTTGGAATTGATCCAACCTCCAATATACTTTCTGGAAATCTTAATCTGGGAACAAGCGATTTTAGAAATATAATAGACTTCTATAGGTTTGAATATAAAGATAGAGAAGCTGCGTTTTGGGATGTTGTATATCCAAAATCGTTGTTATATCCTAATATAGAAATACCTATTACAATGACACGTGTGGCATTAGATTGGGTTGATTATGTTACAAAGGTTGATGTATCATATACTATTGATGATAATAAACTTATAATGAATACCTCCCCACAAGGTGATCGGTATAATAAAATGTTACAACTGATATGTTGTATGATATTTGTATCAGATTTTAATAATATGAGTGATGATAAAAAATATATAGACACGAGTGCGGCTTGGCTGATTATAATGAAGATAGCAAATGAATAACCATGAATTTATAAAGATGTTTGAGGATGAGTTGAGTACCTACACCGGTGCACCTTATGTAGTCCTTACAGACTCATGTACTAATGCGGTGTTCTTAATGTTAAAGTATCTAGATATACAAACCACTATTAGTATTCCAAATCATACGTACATCTCTATCCCCCAACAGATTATACATGCTGGAGGTTGCGTCGAGTGGAATACTGAAGAATGGATAGGTTCTTATAATTTAAAGAATACTCCTATCTGGGATAGTGCTGTCGGGTTCCATAAAGATATGTACATTAAAGATCAATTCATGTGTTTATCATTTCAACAAAAGAAAGCATTACCCATTGGAAAAGGAGGAGCTATTCTATTATCCAAAAAAGAAGATTATGAAATTCTTAAACGAATGGCATGGGATGGAAGAGACGCTTCTGTATCTGTTGAAAGGGATATAAATAATATTATACTAGGATATCATATGAACATGACCCCTAATGATGCGGTTAATGGATTATTACTACTTAATCAATTTACCGCGGTAAAGGATAATCAGGGATGTTGGTTAGACTACCCTAACTTAGACGTAACAAAAGTAAATGGAGAAACATAAATGGATAAAAATCCAAATCGAACGTGTTGTGATGATGGCAAGTGCTATCGCCATGATGTAATTAATAAGCTGGAGAGTGAATTTAATATTATTGAAGCACTTGATGAACTAGAATGGGGATATACTCACACGTTTGTATTCATCGAAGATAAGCTATACTATTACAAACCTGAACTTATATCACAAATCGCGGCGGATGCTGCTATATGGGATGAGTCTTATACAGGAGACTTTAAAGCTTCGGTTGATGAGATATCATCATTGTTAAATCAAGAAGTAATATTGACTGATGTTTATAGTAAATTAGATGAGTATATTAGAAGTGGTATTAACGGGATGCCAACATTCATTGAAGAGACTGAGAGTTTCTTAGTATTTGCGGATCCGAAGGCTGAGGTGATGCCTGTTGATGAGTGGAAAAATAATCTATTGAATATTAAAAATAGTTTCAGTGATGATATTAATCCATTGTTAGAAGTGTTTGGTGATAATGAGCTTTATATAAAGGGTAACCAAGTATATTGCTATGATATACTAGCCTTTGAAAATAACACTAATGGTAAGTTAGGAGTATTTAGTGAGGCTGATGATAAAATAGTGTTTAGTGCATTTGGCGAGTTAGATCCAACACAAGCTAAAGTCGTGGATCTGCTTAAAGAGTTATAAATGAATATATTATTATTAGGCGGTGCCGGTTTTATTGGTACCCATTTAGCCAAACGGTTAAAAGGTGAAGGACATAACATAACAATCATTGATTCGTTGAGCACATCAGTATCTCCGGATTATGGTGTTAACTTTATTAAAGGCGATGTGGCTACAATGGATTTAGATATCCAATTAATGGAAGCTGACTTAGTATATTACTTGGCAGGATCTGTTGGAGTAGAATACATTGATAAGAATCCATCAAGCACTCTATTCAATAACATTGACTTAATGACTAAGTTAATCCCTGCCTTTGAAAGAGCACAAACAAAAGTAATATTCTCATCCACTTCTGAAGTATATGGTGAAGGACCTTTCAACGAAGACAACGCATTAAGTATTGGTTCCCCTAATAAATTAAGATGGGGTTATGCTTGTGCTAAGTTAATGACTGAGTTCATGATAAAGGCTTCTACATTCCCATCGGTTATTGTAAGATTCTTTAATGTAGTGGGACCTGGTCAATCCGCTGATTATGGTATGGTCCTACCTAGAATGGTAGCGGCGGCAAAGACCGGACAAAACTTAATTATATATGGCGATGGCAAACAAGTTAGATCATTCTGTCACATCAAAGATGCTATTGATGCTCTTATATTATTACAAGATGCTGAGGGTATATACAATGTTGGTAATGATACCCCCTCAACAATGAATGAGTTAGCAACGGCTGTATTAAGAGAAATAGCCACAACATCTAATATGAAGTATCGACCTTATGAGAAAGATTTCTCTAAAGAACATGGTGATATATACTATAGGGTACCTGATATTACTAAGCTTAAAGAGCTCGGGTATGAACCTAAATATGATTTGAAAGATATTATAAGAGATATGTTATGAAGATAGTTTTTATATTTGCTCATCCAGATGATGAAGCGTATGGACCTGCTGGTACTATACACAAGTTAGCTAACGCTGGCCATAGTGTATCGGTGGTTGTTATGTGTAAAGGTAATAGGCCTGGTGCTGAAGAAGTATGTGATGATAGAATGGAAGCCTTTAAAAAGAGTTGTAGTTCATTAGGGGCTACAGGAACTATGTTCTTAAACAACGATTGTAAGTTAAAGTATGGAGAAACTCTTAAACAAATAGAAGGAGTTATTAACGATCTTCAACCAGAAGTAGTGTATACTCATAATATATCTGACATTCATAAAGATCATAGGTTAGTTGCAGAGTGTGTAATAGTAGCTACTAGGCCGAAGCCTGAGTCATCTATTAAAGAATTATATATGTGCGAGATCCCAGCATCTACTGATTGGGCATTTGGTCAATTAGGTGAGGCATTCCAACCTAATGTTTATAAAGATGTATCAATGGAAATATATAAGAAGCAACAGGTGATGGGATATTATGCAACAGAAGTATATGAATATCCAGATGCTAGATCAATTGAAAGTATGGAAACTTTAGCGATGTATAGAGGTAAGACTGTTGGCATGCATAGAGCTGAAGCGTTTAAGCAGGTATATCGACTCGACTAGATCCATAGAAGTCAGTGAAACCATAAGGCTTTAAAAGACCTGCATATAAACCATCTAGTTCTTCGTTGTAAGGAAAACAAAATGATGTTGGTATATAATCTAATTCTTTCTTAAACCACGCTAGCATAAGTTCTGTATCTTCTTTGATATGTTTAACCTTATCAACTAACTTAGGGATTTTAGATACATCTTTATGATAATGGGAATGGCCACCTATCTCTATACCCATATTGATTATCTCTTTGATTTGATCAATAGTCATATAGTTTTCAGTATTACCTTTAAACGCCTTTACATGAGCACTACGACAATCAATAAACTCTTCTGATTGTTTACCCCTACATATTATATTAGACGAGATAAAGAATATCTTATCATTAGGTAAGTCTTTACCGTATAGATACTGAGAGTATAGACCATCATCAAAGGTACACAATCCCTTTGGTATATTAGTGTCTTCTTTCATTTCGTGTATCATTAATACCATAATCTATCTATATCCTACCTTTCAGGCCATTCTTATATTATACACCATATATCATTTGTAATATGTATAAATAAGTAATATAGTTTAATTTAAGGGTATCCTTGAGCAAAAAGAAAGTAGCCCCCAGTGCATTAGCACTGATGAACAAGCAACACTTTGAACTACAGGATGCAGAACCACTTAACGGTAAGCAACATGAATTCTTTGCTAATTACGCCGGAGGTAAGTCCCAAGTCCTAGCAGGTTCTGCTGGTACTGGTAAAACCTTTATGACATTGTTTAAAGCATTTGAAGAGATATTAAAGGCTAAGGTTAATTACCGAAGGATAGTTATTATTCGTTCGGCGGTTGCCACTAGAGACATTGGTCATCTCCCAGGAACCTTAGAGGAGAAGCAGGCCATTTATGAAATACCTTATGTTGGTATTTGTAATGAGTTGTTTGGACGTGGTGATGCGTATGCTTTAATGAAGAAGAATGGTATCATCGATTTTATGCTTACTTCTTATGTTCGTGGTATAACTCTTGATGAGACTATTGTTATTGTTGATGAGTTTCAAAACTTAACAGCACACGAAGCAGATTCAATCATTACTCGTTTAGGTAAGGGTTCAAAGATTATATTTTGTGGTGATACATGTCAAACAGACTTCACCAGAAACAACGAAAAGGATATTGATAAGTTCCTTGCTGTAGTAAATAGAATGCCACAATGGTTTGATATTAACGAATTTGAATCAGGTGATATTGTACGAAGTGGTATTGTTAAGGAATACATTAAGACAAAGGAGAGAATGGGATGATTAATTTTAAAGAATTAAGAGAAGCCAAAGGCAAATCTAAGAAAGAAATTAAAGAGGTCGCTCAAGACGAGTTGATGCATAGTTTAGCTAATGCATTTTATGGTGATGAGGCTAAAGATAAAGCTGTATTTGCTGAAATGGATAAACAAATGAAACGTATTGAAAAGCTATTTGGGTATAAGCCTGGGTCTTGGCGTAGAGGTGGTTAATATGGAAGTTGTTACATTGTTACCATATATTAATGGCGCACTAATGATGGCAACGTGTGATTGGTCTCCTTGGATGTATTGCGTTTGATCCAAAACATAAAAGATATAAATAACTATAACATATAAAGGGATTGCCCTATGAAAGAGAAGGTAGCATCACTAGAGACTAAAATGGCTCTATTACAAAGTGATATAAATACTATTAAGAACAGGGAACCTCAATTACCAGAGTGGCTTAGAAATTCTGCAATTATAGTTCTTATGGCTATGTTTGGTCAGATTGTTACTGCGGTTTGGTGGGCGTCAAGTATGACCGCTAATTTAGAGCACATTAACAATGATGTGGGAATGAACACCGAGTTTAGAATATCATATCCAAAGATGCATGCAGAAACTATGGTAAGTTTACACGGGCTAAAGAAGGACGCAGAGCATACCGGGGCTATGGTTAAAGACATTAAAAGCAAGTTAAAATTTATTGATATAAAGGATCAAAGGGATCAAAGGAACACAAAATGAAAACACTACAACAAATAAGAGAAGCATCAGGCGACAAAGAAGCATACCAAAAGTTCTTTCAAGGGTTATTAAAGAAGTTCGGCGTTAAATCACCTGCAGAATTAGATGATGCAAAGAAGAAGGAATTCTTTAATGCTATTGAAAAGGGTTGGGAAGGTAAATCTGAAGAGCTTGAAACATATAAGAAAACTTTAGAGGCTTGTGATCACGAGGAAGAGGAGTAAGTAATGATTAATTTTAGTGCGTTAAGAGAGGCATTTAATGCTTCTTTAATAAAAAAAGCTTGTGCCATTGCTAACTCAAAGAAGTTTAAAGATGGTGATTATGACCATGCTTATGCTGCTATTGAGAAGTTAAAGAAAGGTTTAGCTGATGAGCCTAAAGTTGCAGCATGTTTAAAGAAAGCTAATGAATCAATAGCCTTAGCAGAAGATGACCTTGAGGAAGGTGTAGCAGTTGATATGCGAACTAAAGGTTATAAAGAAGCTATCGCAAGAGGCCTAAGTAAAGAAGCTAAAAAGAAATTAAAAGCTGAGAATTCTAAGACTTTACAAGATGCTAATAACGCTTTACTAGGTAAGAACGAAAATATGACTGCTGGTGGGAATGATTCAACTGGTCCTATCGCAGGCCATGATAAACCATTAAGTAAGAAAAAGAAAATCATGAAGCGCAAAGGATTTAAAGAATCCATTGAACTTGAAGAAGTGTTCAACCAAGCTCAAATGAAAAAAGCTATTGGTATTGCACGCAAATCAAGAGGTAACTATGACAAAGCCTATGCTGAAATCGAAAAGATTAAGAAAGGTTTAGGTGATGAAGATATTATTGCTCATGTATTAAAGAAAGCCAATGAGTCAGTTGAAATTGAAGAAGGTTCAAATGGACTTGAAATTCAAGAAAGTGTAAACTTTAAGGCAATGTCTGATAAAAAATTATTAGACTGGATTAAAAAGAATGATACTGAAGACAGAGTAACACCTGTATTTGCTCGAATGATTTTAACTGCTTATAAAGAAAAGAGACGCAGAAAACTGAAGACTGAAGAAGCATACGACAGAGGTTCTATTCGTGATTTTAAAGTTGGTGATAAAGTAAAATTCGTAGATGATAAATCTAGTCACCATGGGCAAACGGGAAAAATAACTAAATTGATTGGTGGTATTGGCGCAAGACAAAAAGCTCATGTTAAATTAGATAAAACAAAGAAAACAGTAATTGATATTTTAACATCAACTGATTTAATTAAAGAATCAGTTGAAGAAGCAGTTTCAATGAAAAATGCAAAAGGTATTGGTTTTGGTAAGAAAGGTGGATACGATAAGTATGTAACACTTGCTAAGAAGAAAAATGCTAAATCATATAAAGATGTATTGAAAGTATTATCACGTGAAGGTTTAGGTAAAGAAGAACTTGACAATGTTGCCGATTATGTAATGAATGCTTTAGGTGAGTCTGTTGACTTCTCATTAGAAGATGATTCTGGTTTACGAGATATGATTACATATACACAATTAATGGAAGGCGCTAATGTTAAATCAACTATGTCTGATTTAAACAAAAAGATGTCTTTACTAAAGACCGATGTTAAGGGTGGAAACATTAACGATATTATCACAAGATTGACGTCAATTGAAATCTTCATGGGCAAGGCAATAAAAGATTTAAACAAACTTGTTAAAGAATCAGTTGAACTTGAAGAAGCAAAAGGCAGTGATTGTACTATTCAGAATGATGGTAGAAATAACATCGCTGTATGTATTGATGGTCTTTCATTTGCTGATGCTCGTAAGGGTACACGTGGCGCTATGATGAATATTGATGGCTTTAAAAAGAAAGCTAAAGTTGCTTATGCAGATTCTAAAGGTAAACCTACTATCCCAGCTGTTAAGAAAGAAATCAAAGCATTAGGGGCTAAGAACTTCTATGCTAAATGGCAAGCGGATTCATCATCTTATAAAGACGATTCGGTAAAGATCTGGTTCACTAAGTAATGGCAAAGGTAACCAGCAGGCCTGAATTAATCGATCATTGCATGAGGGCATTAGGTGCCCCTGTGCTTGAGATTAATGTTGACGAGGATCAAGTAGAAGATAGAATTGATGATGCCTTACAGTATTATCAAGAGTATCATTCTGATGCTGTTGTTCGCGCTTACTTTAAACACCAGTTAACTGCTGATGATATAACTAATAGCTATATTGCTATACCTGATTCTATCACTTCAGTCACTAAGATATTAGATATGAAGAGTGGTGAGTCTGAAGCTATGTTTAACGCTGAATATCAAATGCGTTTAGCCGATATGAATACTTGGGGAATGCAAAGTTCTATCCAAGTGTTTGGCCAGAAGATGCAACACCTTGCTTTATTAGATCATCAACTGAATAGCTCTGAGCTACTTAGATTCAATCGTCATATGAATAGACTATATGTTGATGAAGGCTTTGGTAGTCTTCAAGCGGGTAGTTGTTCTATTATTGCTCATACCACTAAAACTGCTTGTGAAGCGGCAAGTGGTATATGGACAGAAGCGGGTTTCATAATCATTGAAGGTTTTGAAATTGTTGATCCACAAACATACTCCGATGTATATAACGATATGTTCTTAAAGAAATATTGTACAGCTCTTATTAAAAGACAATGGGGTGCTAACATGAGTAAGTTCGAAGGTATGCAATTACCTGGTGGAGTTACTATGAATGGTCTTCAAATCTTTCAAGATGCTGTTGAAGAAATTAATAAATTAGAAGAAGAAATGGCTTTGGCTTGGCAGATGCCGGACGACTTTATTATGGGTTAAACACTATGGCAACTTCAGTATATTTTTCAGGCTCGGTAAAAACTGAACAAGAACTCTATGAGGATTTGATCACCGAGTCTATGCAGATTTATGGACAAGATATTGTTTATATACCCCGCCAAGAAATTAGTAAGGACGAGATCCTTAATGAATCCTATTCAAGATTTACAGACTCTTATGTAGTTGAAATGTACATAGAGAATGCTGATGGATTTGAAGGTGATGGAGATCTATTAGCTAAGTTTGGTTTAGAGATTAGAGATCAAGCAACATTTATTGTTGCTAAACGCAGATGGCAAAAGCAGGTTGGCAAATGGTTATCAACAGCTCAAGGTGAATCGGATTCATTTAGACCTATGGAAGGAGATTTGTTATATCTTCCAATGTCTAAGAGTATCTTTGAAATCAAGTTTGTTGAACATGAAATGCCTTTCTATCAATTACAGAACTTACCTGTATATAAATTACAAGCTGAATTGTTCGAGTACTCAGATGAAGAGTTTGATACTGATATAGATACTATTGATCAAATAGAAACCCTTAATGCTACTTCATATACATACACACTAACTACTGGTACAGGTACATATAAGATTGGTGAAACTGTTACACAATGGACCGGTGTTAATGATGCTGGTGGTTTACCTATTAATATCGAAGGTGAAGTTGCTGCTTGGGAAGATTTAGGTTTGTCTACCGGTAACCTAACCGTGGTATCACTTAGCACTACCGATGGCGCCTTTAGACAATTATATGTTGATGCTGATATAACTAAACAGGTTATTGGTACAGAATCAGGAGCTACATACAATGTGTTAATTGCTGATACTGCCACTAATTACAACAGAGACGAATATGCTGCTAATGATATATTCGAAACAGAAGCTGATGGTATTATAGACTTCTCTGAAACTAACCCATTTGGAATGCCATAATGTTTTCTGATCATTTCTACAATTCAAGCACAAGACGGATGGTATCCGTGTTCGGATCAATGTTCAATAACATATCTGTTGAAAAGACTGATAGTGCTGGTAAAGTGTTACAACATATTAAAGTACCATTAGCCTATGGCCCGAGACAGAAGTTCTTATCAAGAGCTAAAGACTTAGATGACACTAAGATTGCTATTAAGTTACCACGTCTTTCATTTGAAATAACTGATATGACATATGATGGTCAATCAAGAATTAATAAGAGTAATAAATATGTTAAGGTTGATCCATTAGATAAGAAGAACGTTACTGCATTGGGTGCACCCGCTGTATATAAAGTGGGGTTTGAGTTAAACATTATGACTAAGACTCAAGATGAAGCATTACAAATCTTAGAGCAAATCTTACCTATGTTCCAACCAGACTATACTGTTACGATTACAGATATACCTGCGATGGAAATCAAGTCAGACGTTCCTATTGTATTAACTGGTGTAGGGCTTAATGATGAATATGAAGGTGACTTCTTAAGCAGAAGAACTATTGTATATACTTTGTCATTTGAAACACGTATACGTTACTATAAAGGTATTCAGAAACGCGGTATTATTGATAAGACAGAAGTATACTATAAAGATACAGATTCAAGAGAGAACATGGAAGTACAAAAGGTTGATGGAACAACCCTACCATATACGGAGACAATCGACTTTTTTAATGAACCGTAGGACATATATTATATGAGTGATAAAGATTTAAATAATGATTATGAAAAGATAAGAAAGTCTCTTTATGATTTAACCGATCAAGGTGATGAAGCTATTGAGCTCATGATGGAGCTTGCTAGGGAATCTGAACATCCACGCGCATTTGAAGTGCTCGGCCAACTAATCAAACAAAATGCAGAGATCAGTGAAAAGATCTTAAAGATGCATAAGACCAAAAAAGAAGTAGAGAAGGTAGATACTCCAGCCTTAGATGCTGCCGGGTCAATAACTAATAACAATGTGTTTATTGGATCTACTGCTGACCTACAGAAAATGCTACATGATGAGAAAGTGATTGATGTCGAACCAAGCCAGTAATACTTATTTAGGTAACCCGCGGGTACGTGGGGCTGATACTGCGCACCCCTGGACCAAAGAAGAACTGGTCGAATATGCACGTTGTGCAAAAGATCCTGTGTACTTCGCTAAAAAGTATTGTAAGGTAATTCATGTTGACCACGGGCTAGTACCATTTGAGTTGTATGATTATCAAGAGAAGATGTTTGAGCACTTTAATAGTAATCGATTCTCTATCGTATTAGCATGTAGACAATCAGGTAAATCAATATCAACTGTTGCTTATCTATTATGGTATATCCTATTTAAAGGAGAACAGGTTGTAGGTATCCTTGCTAACAAAGGTGCTACGGCTCGTGAAATGCTGGGTCGTATTACGTTGATGCTTGAAAATGTCCCATTCTTTCTCCAACCTGGGTGTAAAGCTTTAAACAAAGGTTCAATTGAATTTTCAAATAACTCTAGAATCATAGCCGCGGCTACTTCATCAAGTTCAGTTCGTGGTATGTCTATGAACCTAGTGTATCTTGATGAGTTTGCATTCGTTGAAAGAGATGTTGAGTTCTATACATCAACCTATCCTGTTATCTCCTCTGGTACTTCAACCAAAATTATTATTACATCGACACGTAATGGTGTTAATAACATGTTTAATAAGATATATGAAGGAGCCGTCCAAGGTACTAATGAATTCAAATCATTTAGAGTAGACTGGTGGGACGTACCTGGTAGAGATGAAGCGTGGAAGCAGATGACTATTGCTAATACGTCAGAGCTTCAATTCAAACAAGAATTTGGTAACGAAGTCATTGGGGCAGGTAATACTCTAATCAATGCTGAAACCCTAATATCAATGCAATCAATAGATCCTATTGCTATTAAAGAATCTGGCTCCCTTAACATGTACAAGGAACCTATCTTAGGGCATAACTATATCATGGCAGTTGACGTAGCACGCGGTAGAGGTATGGACTATTCAACCTTTAATATCATTGATGTATCATCAAGCCCTATGGAACAAGTGTGTGCGTATAGGGATAATATGATCTCCCCGCTACTATTACCTGACGTTATATATAAGTATGCTAATCACTACAATGAAGCCTATGTTATTGTTGAAAGTAATGACCAAGGAGCGGTGGTATGTAATGGATTATATTACGACTTAGAATATGAATTTGTCCATGTAGAATCATTAGTTAAAGCTAATTCTATTGGTGTTACTATGAATAAAAAGATTAAACGAATTGGTTGCTCTAACATTAAAGACATCATCGAACAAGGTAAATTAAAAATTAATGATAATGAAACCATTATTGAAGCATCATCATTTGTATCTAAAGGGTCATCTTATGAAGCAGATAAAAATGGTCATGATGACCTAATGATGAACCTAGTTATGTTCGGCTGGTTCTCAACAACCCCATTCTTTCAAGAGGCAACAGACATCGATATGAAAGCTATGTTGTATCATGAAAAGACCAAACAGATTGAAGATGATTTAATACCAGTAGGAATATTTAGCGAGCAAGAAGAGATCGATAATCCATGGGTAATATGGAAAGGCTAGGTATTATAAATAACTATATTGAATATAAACGTATTATGAATAAACTTATTACATCTTTGATTAGGAGAAGAAAACAATGGCATTTCTAGTATCACCTGGAGTACAGGTAAAAGAAATCGATTTGACTAATGTTATCCCTGCAACGTCTGCATCAATTGGAGCAATCGCTGGTTCATTCCAGTGGGGCCCAGCCGATACGATTATTACAGTAGGATCAGAAAAACAATTAGTACAAATCTTTGGTCAACCGAATAATGACACATATAATACTGTGTTATCGGCTGCTCAATTTTTAAGCTACGCAAACTCATTAAGAGTAGTGCGAGCAGTAGGCGCAACAGCGTTAAACGCAACATCATCAGGCACAGGTACACTACTGAAGAATGCTGATGCGGTAGAATCATACAGCGGTTCAGAAGAATTTGCCGCTAAATACCCAGGTGTTATTGGTAACAATATTGGTATTCATATATGTACAGATTCAGTCGGCTTTAATACATGGATATATAAAGATGCATTCAATTCAGCTCCAGGAACTTCAGCAGGAACTCTTGCTTTAGGCGGATCTAATGACGAAATACATATTGCAATTATTGATACTACAGGCGCTATTACAGGCACCGCAAATAGTGTATTAGAAACATATTCATATGTTTCACAGGCTTCTAATGCTAAATCTGCTGATGGTACATCAAACTACTGGGTGGATGTTATTAATAGTCAATCGGCTTGGTTAAATGTATTAAATGCTCCTATTGAATTAGCAGATTCAGGTGCAGTTATGGCTGGAACAACTTTTGATACAACAATTGATGGTGCAGCAGATAATATTTTTCATGAAACATTATCCGGTGCAGCCGATGATAATACATTAACAACTGGTGAGCTTATTGCTGGTTACGATATGTTTGCAGATGCTGAAACTGTTGAAGTTTCATTAATCATGAATGGTGATGTTAAAGCTGGTGCTGATGCAACAACTGTTGCTAATCATATTATTGCTTTAGCTGAATCACGTAAAGATTGTGTTGCGTTTGTTTCGCCTCCAATTGCTGCTTCTGTTAATAATACAACTCCTGTTACAGATATTAAGACTTGGAGAGATTCACTTACTTCATCATCTTATGCGTTTGCTGACTCAGGTGCTTTATATGTGTACGACAAGTACAATGATAAGTATCGTTGGTTAGCTGCTTCTGGTTCTATGGCTGGTTTATCTGCTAATGCTGATATGGTTGCTGATGCTTGGTTTAGTCCTGCTGGTTTCACACGTGGTAACCTACGTAATGTAACTAAGCTTGCATTCAATCCTAAGCAAGTACAAAGAGATGATTTATACAAAGTAGGTATTAACCCTATCGTTGCATTCCCTGGTGCTGGTACATTGTTATACGGTGATAAGACATTACAGTATAAAGCTTCTGCATTTGATAGAATCAACGTACGTAGATTATTCATTACTCTTGAAAAGGCTATTTCAAAAGCTTCTAAAGCGTCTTTATTCGAATTCAATGATGAATTCACTAGAGCTCAATTTAGAAACATGACTGAACCATTCTTAAGGGATATCAAGGGACGTAGAGGAATTACAGACTTTAAAGTAGTTTGTGATGATACTAATAATACTGGTAACGTAATCGATACTAATCGATTTGTTGCAGATATTTATATCAAACCTGCACGTTCAATTAATTTTATTACATTAAACTTCATCGCTACAAGAACTGGTGTTGAATTTAGTGAAATCGCTGGAGGTAATTAATCATGGCTATTTTAGGTGTAGACGATTTTAAAGCAAAATTAACCGGTGGTGGCGCAAGAGCTAATTTATTCAAGGCAACTTTAGGTTTCCCTGCATATGTTACTTCTGATGTATCGCTAGCATCATTTATGGTTAAAGCAGCTCAACTTCCATCATCAGTAATTAGTCCAATCATGGTTCCTTTCCGTGGTAGACAATTACAGATTGCTGGTGACAGAACTTTTGAACCTTGGACAATTACTATCATTAATGATACAAACTTCTCGGTTCGTGATTCTTTTGAACAATGGATGAATGGTATTAACCAACATAACAATAACACTGGTTTAACTAACCCTAATGATTACATGTCTGACATGATCATTGATCAGTTAGATAAAGATGGTACTGTTGTTAAAGGTTATAACATCAGAGGTTGTTTTCCAACTAATCTTGGAGCAATTGAAGTATCTTACGATACTGAAAATACGATTGAAGAGTTCACTGTTGAACTACAAGTACAATATTGGGAAAGCAATAAAACTACTTAATCAATAAACTAAAGGGGTCTTCTTCGGAAGGCTCTTTTATAAAGGTTATAAATAATTATAGTCTTTATAAAAGAGCACAACAATATAATTATGGCAGAAGAGAACAAATTATTCGGATTTTCTTTCAAAAGAAAGAAATCAGTAGAAAAAGTTAAAGCAAAATCATTCGTTCAAGATAACGAGGATGGTGCGTATCAAATATCTCCATCAGGTGGTTACTTTGGTCAGTACATTGATATTTCAGGTGATCAATTCCAGAATGATGCAGATCTTATATACAAGTATAGACAGATCTCGGTTTACCCTGAGATTGATGCTGCTGTTGAAGATATTACTAATGAAGCTATTACGGTATCGGATGATAACAAAATAGTATCATTAAACCTTGATGACTTAGAACAACCAGATAACATTAAGAAATTAATACATGAAGAGTTTGAAGCGGTTCTTAGAATCCTTGATTTTTCATCTAATGGTTATGACTTATTCAGGCGTTGGTATATTGATGGTCGTTTATTCTATCATGTGGTGATTGGTGATAAAGAAGGTACTGGTATTGTAGACCTTAAGCTCATTGACCCTACTAAAATCCGCAAGATTAAAGAGATTGAAAAGGTTATTGATCCTCAAACTAAAGCAGAATTAGTTAGAGAGGTTGGTGAATACTACCTATACCAAGAGCAAGAACATGTTACAAACTCTGAAGGTCTTAAAATATCAACAGATGCTATCATTCAAATCAACTCAGGTTTATTAAATGATACACGTGATAAGGTAATTGGTTACCTCCACAAAGCTTTAAAGCCAATGAATCAGTTATCTATGATGGAAGATTCATTAGTTATTTACAGAGTAAGTAGAGCACCTGAACGCCGTATATTCTATATTGATGTTGGTAATTTACCTAAGGGTAAAGCCGAAGAGTACTTGAATAATACAATGAATAAGTATCGTAATAAAGTTGTATACGATGCGGAGACTGGTGCTATTAAAGATGAGAAGGCTCATCGTTCAGTCATGGAAGACTTTTGGTTACCTCGTCGTGAAGGCGGTAGAGGTACAGAGATTGATACTCTTCCTGGTGGTCAAAACCTAGGTGAGATTGATGATATTATGTACTTCCAAAAGAAATTATATAAAGCATTAAATGTACCGGCCTCTAGATTAGAAGCTGACACTACATTTAATATTGGTAGATCATCTGAAGTTACTAGAGACGAGCTTAAGTTCCAGAAGTTTATTGATCGTGTTCGTACTAGATTTGCTGGCTTATTCTTAGAGGTTCTTAAGAGACAATTGATTCTTAAGAAGATTATTGTACCAAGCGATTGGAGAACTATTAAGCATGAGATAGCCGTTGAATATGAACGTGATAACTATTATGCTGAACTTAAAGAATCAGAGATACTTAAAGAAAGATTAGATAGTCTATCAATGATGGACGAATATGTCGGTGTTTACTTCTCCCAAGAATGGGTTAAGAAGAAGATTCTTAATATGAATGATAAAGACATTGAAGAGATGCAGAAGCAAATGGATTCAGAAGGCGATCAAGATATTGATGCCGATTTAATGGATTAGAAACATAAATTTATATAAATATATTATACAAGAGGAATAAATAATGGATATTAAAGATTTAATTGATGACATTGGTAAAGGTGATGCCCAAGCATCTAATAACACATTTAATAGTATTGTGTTAAGCAAGATGAATGTGGCTTTAGATGCTCGTAAAGAGGTAATCGCTAATGACATGTATGGTTCTAATGAGCCAATTAACACAGAGGAACCTAAGGCAGATGCTAACATTTAAACAATCATTTAATACTTTATTAGAAAGTAAAATGAAATTGCCTAAGGGCGAGACTATAGTAAAGGAGATTAGCAAGCTTGGCAAGAGCAAAGATGTTAATGCTCTTATTACTGGTAAGGCCAACAAGTTTATTCTATACGTAGATGAAACTAAACTAGATACTTTTAAATCAGTTAAAGATGCTGAAAAAGGTCTTAAAGAATTTTTAAAGGTAATGGGAGTATAACATGAATTTACATGAAGCTAGTATAGATCTATTAGAAGGTAAAGCAGAAGGTCAAATAATTAGTAAAATGCTTACTATGACTAAGGCTTTAATGAAAGAAGTAGATAAGTTATCTAAAATTGATAATGGTGATTTGCATGATCAAATTACTAATATGGATCATTTTACTACAAAATTACGTGATACAATTTTAAGAGCAAATAAGGTAAACCCTAAGTAATGAATATTAACGAAGCATACACCAGTATTAATGCTGTTGTGTTAAACGAGAAGTTTGACGAGAGGAAAGCTGAGGTAACACTTAAAGACTTGAAAATGGTATATGGTCAAGCTAAAATGATTGGTGCTAGTAAGGCTGCACAAGACGAATTAAAGAGAGTTTACTCAAGATTAGTGAGTGATTGGTTTGGTCATAATGAAGCTGGGAAACGTAAAATACCAACGGAGTTAAAATAATATGAAGTTAATAGCAGAATATACAAATGAAGGTTTAGGTTACTCGATTACTGAAGGAAAGAATGGTAAGAAAGAAACTTATATCGAAGGAATTTTTATGCAAGCGGAAGGCAAGAATAGAAATGGACGAGTTTATACTCGCGAAGTCCTTACTGCTGCAGTGGATAGATACAACAATGAACAAGTAATGACCGGTAGAGCCGTAGGTGAATTAAATCACCCAGAAGGCCCTTCGATCAACTTAGATAAAGTTAGTCACAGAATTACAGAACTTAAATGGAACGGTAATAATGTGATTGGTAAAGCACTAGTGTTAGATACTCCAATGGGTCAGATCGTAAAAGGTTTGGTCGAAGGTGGTGTTCAACTTGGTGTTTCAAGTCGTGGTATGGGAAGTTTGGAAAATAGAAATGGTGTTAGCTATGTGAAAGATGATTTTATGCTTTCAACTGTTGACATCGTGCAGGATCCATCAGCACCTAATGCATTTGTAAATGGCATTATGGAAGGTGTTGATTGGAAAATGGATGGCACAGGTCATTATATCCAAACAATTGAAGAAGGTGAGACTGAAATGATGGAAACAGTAACAGAAGAAGTGGTGGATAACACTGCATCTGAAGTTACTGGATTTGAGCATTTCCTCTCTAAACTATAACTCTAACAGGAGTAAATAATATGTCAGAAGAAATTAAAGACATCGCTGAAGAGGTTATTGTTGAGGAAACTAATACAGAAGTAGAAGCTCCCTTAACAGAAGCTCGTACGATATCTGCAATTAATGCATCTTTACAAGAAATGAATAAAGATGAATTGGATGCAATCTTTGAAGCTGCTGAGAAAGCTAAAGCGAAAGCTAAAGTTGAATCGGAAGATGAAGATGAAGATGAAGATGAAGACGGTGATGACGAAGAAGGTGAAGTAGAAAACGAGAAGAAAGAAGCTAAAGCTAAAACTAAGAAGGAGTCTAAAAAGGACAAATTCAAAGAAGATATTGATGCACTTGCCAATGGCGAAGATTCATTATCAGAAGGTTTTAAGGATAAAGCATCTATAATCTTTGAAGCTGCGTTACAATCAAAAGTGGCTACGACAGTTGTTGAATTAGAAGAGCGTTATGCATCTGATTTAACTGAAGAAGTAGAAGCTATTAAAGAAGACTTAGTTGATAAGGTAGATGGTTACCTTAACTACGTTGTTGAGAATTGGATGACCGAGAATGAAGTTGCTATTGAGCACTCTCTTAAGTCTGAAATCACAGAGTCATTTATCAACGCATTACATGGCGTGTTTGTTGAACACCACATCAATGTACCAGAAGATAAGGTTGAAATTGTTGATGCCTTAACTGAAGAAGTAACTGATGCTAAAGATCAATTGAATGCAAGTCAAGAAGCTAACATGGAATTATCAGAGAAAGTTAAAGCTTTCGAACGTAAGTCTATCGTTGCTGAAGCATGCGAGGGTTTAGCTGCTACTGAAGCTGCAAAATTAACTGAATTATCAGAAGCTATTGAAGCTGAAGACAATTCTGATTTTGCTTCTAAAGTCGCGACAATCAAAGAGTCTTACCTTAACAAAGACGAAACACAAGTTGATGTATCGGAAATCGATGCAATCAGCGAAGAAAGTGAAAAAGCAACGGTATTAAGTGATTCAATGCAATCATACTTATCAGCTATTTCATCTACTAAATAATTCTAATAGGAGAAAACACATGGAATTAAACGCAACACAACTACAAGAAAAATGGAACCCAGTATTAGAAGCTTCTGATGCAGGTACTATTACAGACGCATACAAACGTTCAGTAACAGCAATCGTTCTTGAAAACCAAGAGAAAGCCCTTAACGAAACTCGTATGGCTGCTGGCGGTACTGACGCAACTGGCGCGATTAACAACTGGGATCCAGTAATGATCTCACTAGTTCGTCGTTCTACACCTAACTTACTAGCATTTGATATTGCTGGTGTTCAACCAATGACTGGTCCTACTGGCTTGATCTTCGCTATGAAGTCAAACTACTCAGACGGTACTGCTGGAGCAGACGGTATTTCAGGTAATGCTGATGACGTTGCACCTACAGAAGCACTATTTAACGAACCTAATACTTCGTTCTCTGGTAAAGCTGGTGGCGCAAGAATGACTACGCTAGAAGCTGAAGGTAACAACTACAACGAAATGGGTTTCTCTATCGAGAAGCAAGTTGTTGAAGCTGAATCTCGTCAATTACGTGCTCAGTACACAATGGAATTAGCTCAAGACCTTAAAGCTGTACACGGTCTTAATGCTGAAACTGAATTGGCTAACATCCTTTCTTCTGAAATCTTAGGTGAAATTAACCGTGAGATGATTAAGAAAATCAATGCACAAGCTGTTGCATTTACTGCATTTGATGCTACTCCAGTTACTGGTACTTCTAAAGGTCGTTGGGAAGTTGAAGTATTCAAATCACTTATTACACATTTTGAAAAGGCTGCAAACGCAATTGCAATCGCTACAAGACGTGGTAAGGGTAACTTTGCTATCATCTCTTCTGGTGTAGCTGCTGCATTAAATGCAACAGGTTCAGTTCAGTATGGTAACGTTGCAACAACTGGTCTTGCTGATGTAAATGGTAACTTATTTATTGGTACACTTAACGGTGGCATCAAGTTATATGTTGATCCATTTGCTGCAACTGACTATGTAACTGTTGGTTATAAAGGTACTAACGCTTATGATGCTGGTATGTTCTACTGCCCATACGTTCCTTTATCAATGATGAAGACAATTGGTGAGAATGACTTCCAACCTAAGATTGGTTTCAAGACTCGTTACGGCGTAACTCATAACCCATTTACTTCGGGTGTTGACGGTGCTAACACGTACTACCAAACGTTTGCTGTAACTAACCTATAATAGGTAAGTAACAACTTAACGTGAGAGCCCCTTAATTGGGGCTTTTTTGTGCCTGAAATACGTATAAATAATAACATGCCAAATTACTTAAATCCAACCTCATTCGTATTACAGTTAGATACTGTAGTTTACCCAACAGCTGAATTTACTGTTCAAACTATGATTCTCCCAGACGTTACAGTCGACGGAGCACAATATCATACTCCATCTAGGTCTATTGCAATTGCAGCAGATAAGATAACGTATGGTGCTTTTGAATGTTCATTCTTAGTTGATGAGAACCTAATCAATTATAAAGAGATTTATGATTGGTTATATAATCAAGTGAATAACAATAACAGCGCTGCTAACGTAAGAGACTTAACTCTTAATATTCTATCGAGCTCCAATCTCCTAACTAAACAGATTAGATTTATTGATGCTTACCCTACAAACCTTTCATCATTACCTTTTGATATAACAACAACAGACGTGGAATACTTAACTGCGGTTGTTTCATTTAATTACTCATATTTCGAAATAGTATAACATGTCATGTCACTCTAAGTGGTGTTTATGGATAACAGCTATGTCTCAACTAACAGTGGCTTCTGTTATTGTATATGCAGGTCTTGTAGTTGGTTCTCACATGGAATCTTGGACCAAATCATTTAAACAAGGCTCTGACGATTTACATTCAATTAGAATTAATATGAATTCAATGACTTATTCAATGGAGTCTATCAATACAGATATGACAACGATGAATAATACAACTCTAGCAATGGAGAAACATATCCACGAGTTAAATGATAACATCACGGTGATCAACAAACAAATGTATTTAATGAATGGATCGGTTAGCAACATGGCCAACAAATTCTCACCGAGAGGTATGGCAAGAAGTTTTATGCCTTTTTAAGTGATATAAATAAAACTATATTATGAAGGTTATATTATGGACATACAAGAAATACTTGACATGTGGGAAAAAGATGGAGTCATCGACCAGTTTAAATTAGACGACACAACAATCAAAAACGCTACATTGCACTCAAAATACTTGAGTCTTATTACCGTAGCCAAACTCAAAAAGAAAACAATACAGCAATCATATGATAACCTACTTAAAGATAAGTGGTTGTATTATAATGGGAAGATGTCGCAATCTGAAATGGATATTAGAAAATGGGATTACGACCCGTTCAATGGACTTAACAAACCACTCAAAGGTGATCTAAATCATTGGTATAATTCAGATAAGGATATACAAAAGAGCCAGGCTGAACTAGAGTACTATAAAGTTATTATAGAAACACTAAAAGAGATATTAGATGCTATAAAATGGAGACATTCTCAAATAAAGAATATCATTGAATGGCGGAAGTTTGAGGCGGGCGTGTGATTGATATAAAGTTAGAAAAGATTGACGAAGCATATTTAAGAGTTATCTCTGATGATAGGGGTATCATGATGGAGCTGTCTGAGTTCTTTACCTTCTTCGTTCCCGGTTACAAACATATGCCGGCATTTAAGAATAAGATGTGGGACGGCAAGTTACGCTTACTTGATTTAAGAACTAATAAGATATACAGCGGACTACAAAAGTATATAGAACAATTCTGTATTGAACGTAACTATTCAATTGAAGTACCGTACCAAGAACCATTTGATGATAATATAGATTGGGTGGATCTATTACCGCTAGGTAATATTAAACCTAGAGATTACCAGAAAGATGCAGTCAAATATGGATTGAGTAATCGTAAAGGACTGTTGGTAAGTCCTACAGCTTCAGGCAAATCTTTAATCATATACCTGTTAATTCGATACTTCATGGAATATAATAAGAGTAAGAAGATATTGCTTATTGTACCTACAACATCACTTGTTAAACAAATGTATGGTGACTTTGCTGATTATTCCAAGGATGACGAAACGTTTAATCCTAATGTATGTCACCAAATCATGGCTGGTATTGACAAGAATGCAGATACACAAATCTATATCAGTACGTGGCAATCCATATACAAGATGCCTAAAGAATATTTTCAACAATTTGGTATGGTGATAGGAGATGAAGCACATAACTTTAAAGCTAAATCACTAACATCTATTCTTACGAAGTGTTCTAATGCTGAGTATAGATTCGGTTTAACCGGTACACTTGATGGTACACAAACGCATAAGCTAGTATTAGAAGGTTTGTTCGGGCCTGTATATAATGTTACAAGTACCAAAGCATTGATTGATGACAATCACTTATCAGATTTAGATATTGAAGTGGTGCTCTTGAAGCATCCTGAGGAAATGTGTAAGGTAATATCCAAGTTAAAATATCCTGATGAAATCTCGCACATTGTCTCTTATGATCCTCGCAATAAATTTATTAAGAATCTAGCATTAGATCAGAAGGGTAATACATTAGTTCTATTTCAATTTGTAGAGAAGCATGGCATACCATTACATAAGATGATTGCTGATGCAGCACATAAAGATAGAAGAATATTCTTTGTAGCAGGCATGACAGACGCAGACACACGCGAGGATATAAGAGCTATTACAGAAACTCAGAATGATGCTATTATCGTAGCAAGTTTAGGCACATTCTCCACAGGTATTAACATTAAGAATCTCCATAACATTATCTTTGCATCTCCAAGTAAGTCTCAGATCAAAGTATTACAGAGTATTGGACGTGTTCTTCGTAAATCTGCTACAGGCCAACCAGCAAAAGTATATGATATTGCTGATGATCTCCATTGGAAAAGCCGTAAAAATTATACTCTTAACCATAGTGCTGAACGGATTAAGATATATGCTAAACAGAAATTTAGATTTAAAATACACGAGGTGGAGCTATTATAAATACATATATGGAAGAAGATAATAAACTACCAACCACATTAGAAGAACTACCAATCAAGTTCTTTAAATTAATGAGTGGTGAATCAATTATATCATACACACATGATGTTGATAATGAGTATTGTATCGGGTTAGAAGAACCTATGACAGTATCTACTAATACAGAACATGACTATGTTTTAACTCCTTGGATACCATTTGCCGATGGTAGAGTACATATATTAGAAGCTATGAATGTTGTTATTGAATCTCCTGTAGATACTCATATGAAGGCTCAGTATATGAAAATAGTACTTAATACTATAATAGAAGATAATATCAAACCTGAATCTAAAGTACTTCATTAAATATATAGTACTATCCTGGCTCGACTACTTAGTCTATTATATCACACTTTACGGTAAATGTACACCCTTTTATCACTTATTTTTAAAATAAAAAATAAACAGCTATTTAGTGTACTTTTAGTAAGAAATATGTTATAATAGATCTATAAACTTTATAATTAATGAGACTTATATCATGACTGAAAAGATCAAACCAAGAGACAAACCCCATTACGTAAACAACAGAGACTTCTCTTATGCAGTAGTTGATTACGTCACCGCTTATAAGAAAGCTCAAGAAGACACTCCCGATAAACTCCCACAAGTAACAGATTATATTGCTACATGTTTTATGAAAATATGTGAAGGATTAAGTCATAAACCTAACTTTGTAAGATACACTTATAGAGATGAAATGGTAATGGACGGGGTAGAGAATTGTCTTAAAGCAGTATACAACTATAATATTGAAGCTGCTACAAGAACTGGTAAGCCCAATGCATTCTCTTACTTCACTCAAATCGCTTACTTTGCATTTGTTAGACGTATCATTAAAGAAAAGAAACAAGCCGACATTAAGTATAGATTCATGGAACAAGCAGATGTAGAACAATTCATGGTTGGCATTGATGTTAATAACCCTGTTGATAGCGCATTCATTAATACATTAAGAGAGAAGATATCTAAGATCCGTATTAAGGATGAGGCTATCAAAGAGTTTGCTAAAGAAGAAAAGGAAGTTAAGAAAAAGGGTTTGGAGTTGTTTACAGTATGAAAATTGCTGTAATATCGGATACACATTGTGGTGTAAGAAACTCATCAGAAATCTTTATGCAATACCAAGAGGAATTTTATAGAGATATATTCTTCCCATATTTAAAAGAACATGATATTACTAACATCTTTCATTTAGGTGATTACTATGATCATCGTAAGAATATTAACTTTAAAGCACTTAATCATAATAGAAAAGTATTCCTTGAACCTTTAAAGGATAATGGTATTCATATGGATATCATTCCAGGTAATCATGATGTCTTCCATAAGAATACAAACGATCTCACCTCTTTAAAAGAGTTGTTAGGTTACTATACTGCTAATGTAAGTATTATACAAAATCCCACTGAATTACATGGCGTACATCTTATACCGTGGATCAACCAAGAGAACTACGTTGAGTTTGTTGATTATATTAAAAAGAATAGTGGTATACTCATGGGTCATCTAGAACTTAAAGGATTCGATGTTCTTAAAGGATTTGCTGCACCACATGGCATGGATGGGACATTATTTAAACATTACGACAGTGTCTATTCAGGTCATTATCATACACAATCTGAACACGGTAATATTAAATACCTTGGTGCTCAAATGGAGTTTACTTGGAATGATGCACATGATCCTAAATACTTTCATGTATATGATACTGAAACACATGAGATGACAGCAGTTCTTAACCCTATCACAATGTTTGAGAAGGTTTATTATGATGATACAGATATGTTCTATACCAACGGTGGATATGATGTATCATCGTTAAAGGACAAGTTTGTTAAAGTTATTGTTGAGAACAAGTGTAACCCGTATGAGTTTGACAAATTCATTGATGAGCTAGCTACAATTAATACTCATGAGTTAAAGATCATTGAAAATTTTAAAGAGTTCCTTGGTGATAACGTTGAAACATCTCTTGAAGATGTAGAGAACACACAAGAATTAATGGAAGACTATATCCAATCAGTTAATACAGATTTAGATAAAGGTAAACTAAAATCACTCATGAATAGCCTATATTCCGAAGCTGTAGATATGGAGATCCAATGATAGCATTTAAGAATATTACATGGAAGAATTTTTTATCAACAGGTGCTAATGAGATATCAATTGATTTGAATAGACATAAATCTACGTTAATCGTAGGACATAACGGTGCTGGTAAATCTACTATGTTAGATGCATTATCATTTGCTTTGTTTGGTAAACCCCATAGGAATGTTAAGAAGAACCAATTGATTAACTCGGTTAACGGTAAAGGTGCTTTGGTTGAGGTAGAGTTTGAAACATCTGGTCACAAGTTTAAAATCGCAAGAGGTATTAAACCAAACATCTTTGAGATATATCAAAACGATAAGATCATAGACCAGAGTGCTAACACTAGAGATTATCAGAAGTTCTTAGAACAAAATATCTTAAAGCTTAATCATAAGTCATTCCATCAGATTGTTGTTCTTGGGTCAAGTTCATTTGTGCCATTCATGCAATTACCACAACACCATAGGCGTGAAGTCATCGAGGACTTACTTGACGTTAATATTTTTTCTAAGATGAAGAGCATCTTAAAGGATCGTGCAACAGATACGAAAAGTCATTTTAAAGACACTAAGCTGCTATTAGATGCTGAAAAGAGTAAGATAATATATCAGCAGAATCATGTTAATAAATTAGATAGTTTGAATAAAGCAGCTATGGCATCTAAGGCTGATGATCTATTAGATCTTGAGAAAGACTTAAAGGATTGTGCGAATGACTTGCAGGCGAAGACAGAAGAGATGTTAGCCTTTGGTGATCTAGCAAAGATACAAAGTGACTTAAATACAAGCAATTCTGAAAAGACTAGTTTAACCCTGAACATGGGCGAGATCAAAAGTGGCATAAAGGCCTTAGTTACGAAGAGCAGGTTCTTTGAGGCAAATAATGAGTGTCCAACGTGCAAACAAAAGATCACAAAAGATCTTAAAATGCAACAAATGGAAGGCGTAAAGGATGCTGCAAAGGCTCTAGAAGACAGTCGTGTCCTGTGTTCACATAATATTGGCGATGTGGATAGTAACATTAGTGAGTTACACAGGTGCATCCAGGAGATCACTAGTGTAGGGTCAGAGATCAAGACTATCCAGATTAATATGCAAATGATTAATAACATGATAACAGAACATAACAATAAGAGTTATGAGATCACTGATGTTGCTGATGATCTTGCTGAGTTAAATAGATTAAAGAAGAGTGCTGATGAGTTACGAGATACCTTCGATGAGTTATCAGATAAGATGTTATATAATGATATAGCCAGTGAGATGCTTAAAGATACTGGTATTCGTACTAAGGTTATTAAAGAGTACTTACCTGCAATGAATATGTTAATCAATCAATATTTGCAAACACTAGACTTCTTTGTATCATTTAACTTAGATGAGAATTTCTCTGAAACTATTAAGAGTCGTCATCGAGATTCATTTGTATATGCTAACTTCTCTGAAGGTGAGAAGCAGCGTATAGATTTAGCATTATTATTTGCATGGCGTAAGATAGCTCAAATGAAGAATTCAACTAACACCAATTTATTAATACTTGATGAAACATTTGACTCAAGCCTAGATACAGATGGTGTCGACAATCTCATGAAAATTCTATATTCTTTAGATGAGAATACTAATACGTTTGTTATATCTCACAAGCCAGACTTATTAGAGTCTAAGCTTAAGTCAAAGATTGAGTTTAAAAAGCTTAATAACTTCTCTGCACTAGTGTAATTCCATATCTCTTTGGAGATATAGATGTATATCTCTTTGGAGATATAAAACCATATCCCTTTTTATTTCGCATTTAGTCAACATATTTTCTCCAGCTATGGTATAATAGAACTATAAACAATAAAAAAGGAAGTAGTTATGAATTTACAATCACAGGATTATTTAGCTAAGTTACTCGCTAAAGAAAATCTCACAGTTCAACATGGTAACTATCAGACAGCATCGTTCGATGTAATTAATCGTGTATTAAATCTTCCACTTTGGGCAGACAAAGGTAAAGCAGTTCATGACTTACTTGTAGGACATGAAGTAGGACACGCCTTATATACACCTTCAGACGGGTGGCATGACTCTGAAAAAGAGATTCCGGGTGTACCAAGAGATATGATTAATATCATTGAAGATATTAGAATTGAAAAGAAAATACAAGAGACTTATCCTGGTATCACTAGAGCATTCAGGCAAGGTTATAAAGTTTTGTTTGATGATAACTTATTTGGCACTGTTGGTAAAGATCTTACATCATATAACTTTATGGATAAATTAAATATTCATTCAAAGGGTAGAGGATATCACACAGTTAAATTTAATGAAACTGAACAGATGTTTGTTGATTTAGCTATGTCAGTTGATACTTGGGAAGACGTTTTAAATGCTTGTCAAGAGATTAATGATTGGTTAGCTAATAGAGAAGATTATGCTGAAGATGAAGAACAACCAACTACAGTAGTTGCACAAGATACAAATGAACAAAGTAACTCTACTGCGGGTAGTGATAGCGAAGATCAAACTGAAGAAGACGATGAGGACAGCACAAGTCAAAGTGGCAACAAGGAAAAAAGTGTAACAGATCAAACTGAAGAAGACGATGAGGACAGCACAAGTCAAAGTGGCAACAAGGAAAAAAGTGGCAACAAGGAAAAAAGTGTAACAGATCAAGCCCAAAGAGACAATGAAAGCGAATTGCTTGATACGAACGAAGATGGTAAACAACCTTTATATTCTTCTGGCATCTCTTATGACAATATTAAAAGATTAGTTGTTTCTTACCCACAGTTAAGAAAAGCCCGTAATGAATATGCTCCTAATTATGGTGTTTCATCATATACATGTAATGAGCTTGAACCAGAATTTGAAAAATTTCTAAAGGGTGGAATTAACAAGACTGTTAATTTGATGGCTAAAGAGTTTGAACGCAAGAAGGCTGCTTGGGAATACTCAAGAAGTACTGAAGCTAAGAAAGGTTCATTGAATATGAATAAGCTTCACCAATATCAATACTCAGAAGATATCTTTCTTACTGTTGATAGATTAGCACAAGCTAAATCACATGGCATTTTTATGTTACTTGATTTTTCAGGTTCTATGAATGGCATTTTAAGTGATGTTATTTCACAGACAATTACTATTGCTTTGTTTTGTAAAAAGGTTAATATTCCCTTTGAAGCTTATTCATTCACAACAGGTTATAATGATAGCATTACTGATGACCATATAGGTGATAATGATATTGAAAATATTCAAGGATTGAAGTTAGTTCAAATACTTTCATCATCATTAAATAGAGTTCAATTCAAAGAGAGTATTAAACATCTCTTTGCGGTTAAATTGGCGAGATCACATGGATACTCCACCCAATCATCAACATGTCCATTAGATAGCATGGGTGGTACTCCTCTTATTCAAAGTCTTATTGCATGTGAACCATTAATCAACGAGCTAAAAGCTAAGACTGGAATTCAGAACATGAATGTAATGATCTTAACTGACGGCATTGCAGATAGACTTAGAGTAGCTAATCAATATCATATTGATTCTAATGATATTGATATTGATGATGTAAGAATTAAATTTGGATCTAAAATTATTTCTGGCAAGTCTCGTGCAGAGCTTACTGCAAGCACTATTAAGATTCTTGGTGAGCTCACTAAATCAACTATGATTGGATTCTTCTTAGCCACAAATAGACACGATTTTTATTATGGTTATAATACTCTTAGTGATGATCCTAGAGCTTTCCATCCTGATGGATTTAATGGACTAGTTAAAGAATTTAATAGTGTTGGTGTTATGAACTTTAAAAAGTGTGGTGGTTATGATGATTATTTCATTGTTAAAGTTGGTAAAAAGGCTGATGATGAATTTGAAGTTAAACCTAATAAAAATGGTAATGATATTAAGATTAACGATGTTAAACGACAGTTCAGAAGTTTTTCAAAGTCTAACAAACAATCTAAGCAATTAGTTAATAAAATCACTGATGCTGTGGCTGCATAGTGTGTATAACCACCAACATCAATATATTATGTGTACACAGGACACGCTATCTCCAAAGGGATATAAAACCATATCTCTTTTTATTTCGCATTTAGTCTGACATCACTGTGAAACTATGGTATAATAGAACTATAAACAATAAAAAAGGAAGCAAAAAATGAATAAAAAATTAATAGAAAAACTACAAGAGAACTTCGCTGATCAGACTGAATTATCTCCTAAGCAAGTGATTGCTGCTGGTGCTGATGTTGGTATGACTCCAGGTGAAGTGTATAAAGAACTTAACGAATTTCCAAAGATTAGACGTGGTATATACGACATGGCTGGTGTAATGGTACCTTTCAAGACATCACAAAAGACTGCACCGGTTAAGAACATTGGTGTTTCATCAGTAAGCAACAATGAAGTATTTGTTCCAGAACGAGATAAAACCTTCGTTCAATGGGGTAACTTTTCAGATGTATTTAAAATTATTAAATCACAAATGTTCTATCCAACATTCATTACTGGTTTGTCTGGTAATGGTAAAACCTTCATGGTTGAACAAGCATGTGCTAAAGCTAACAGAGAATATGTAAGGGTTCAGATATCACCTGAGACTGATGAAGACGATTTGATTGGTGGCTTCAGATTGCTTAACGGTGAGACGGTGTTCCAAAAAGGTCCAGTGTTAAAAGCTATGGAAGCAGGTGCAATCCTTCTTATAGACGAGATTGATCGAGGTACTAACAAGATCATGTGCTTACAAGGTGTGTTAGAAGGCAAACCAATTCTTGTTAAAAAGACCGGTGAGGTTGTAACACCTAAAGAAGGATTCAATGTATTAGCTACGGCAAACACTAAAGGTAAAGGTTCTGATGATGGAAGATTCACAGCAGCTACAATTCTGGATGAAGCATTCTTAGAACGATTCACTATCACTGTTGAACAGAGTTACCCAGCTCCTGCAGTTGAAAAGAAAATCATTGCAAAACACATGGAAAAATTCGAAAAGATTGATAATGAATTCAATGATTTACTTGTAGGTTGGGCAGACACGATCAGAAAGACTTTCGAAGATGGCGGTGTTGATGAGATTATCTCTACTCGCAGACTATGTCACATTGTTCAGACATTTTCAATCTTCGGAAAAAGAGACAAGGCAATTGCTTTATGTGTTAATCGATTTGATAATGATACTAAAGAAGCTTTCCTTGATCTTTACACAAAGGTTGATGCTACTGTGTCTGGTGTTGGTGAATATCCAAATGATACTTCAACCAGTGAGTTTGATGTTCCTTATGCTGAGTACAAAATTTAATTAAAAATAAACAGCAAAACGGTGTACTTTTGCAGCGTTTTGTGTTATAATAGAATCTATGGAAAATAAAATAAACTACAAATATCATGAAGATAAACTTTTAAACGAGTTTATTCTTTATATAAATAAAACGTATGATCAACACTATTCTAGTGACGATGGTACACAGTCAATGGATCTTATATCTGCGACTGGAAAAGGCCTAGACTTTTGTTTAGGTAACGTTATTAAATATGCTGCAAGGTATGGTAAAAAGGCTGGAGCTAATCGAGCTGACCTTATCAAGATCATGCATTATAGTTTATTAGCATTGAATGAGCACGATTTAAATAATGAAAAGGAGTAAGAAATGAAAAAAGAAACATATACAACAACAACCGGCCTCACTGGGGTTTTAATTAGAAATAGAGATGCATTCGTTAATGGTTATGCCGTAAAGAGATTTGGTGAAAACTGGAAAAATGCTATCTTAAATTCAGCTAGCGATATTAAAACATATACAACAGAACAGTTGGAGACACTATGAAATTAAATAATAGCACGGTCGAAGTCTTAAAGAACTTCGCCGCAATCAATAGCAATATTGTTATTGGCACAGAAGGATTTGTTAGAAGTGTTGCGATCGCTAAGAACGTAATGGCTAAAGCAAATATCACAGATGCATTCCCGTATAAGTTTGGTGTATATGATTTGCCAGAATTTTTAAGCTGTTATAGCTTATTCGATGATGCTGAATTGACATTCTCTGATACTCAGAAGTTTGTGACATTCTCAGATGGTATTCAATCAATTAAATACTTCTTCTCTGATGTAGAGAATTTAGTTACATCAGACAAAGATATTACTATGCCTGAGAGTGCACTCACTTTCACCATTACAGATAGCCAACTTGCTTCTATACGTAAAGCATCTGGTGCACTGAAAGCTAATGACATGGTAATCACCAAGAATACTGAAGGTGGTTTATGGACAAAGTTAACTGTAACTGATCGTGATAATCCAACTTCAAACGAATTTAGTATCAATATTGCCAATTGCTCTATTGATACTGAAGAGAACTTTGAGTTTGTTTTTAATATAAACAACTTTAAGTTTAATCAAGCCGATGAATATAAATTCGAAGTAGCTTCGAAAATGATATCAAAGGTAACTACAGACAATGTTGACTATTGGTTAGCATTAGAAAAATCATCTAAAATCGGAGTATAATATGACAGATAAAGTAGAAGAAGCACAAGTAGAGGCAGAAGCACCAGGTATTGGTTTACAAGATATCGCGGCATGCGTACAAATCATTGATATTGTGACTAAACGAGGTGCCTTTGAAGGTGCTGAATTAGCCGATGTTGGTACTGTACGTAATCGTTTAACAGCATTCCTTGATGCTAATAAGCCAGCAGAACCAGATGCTGATGAAGATGCTGATAAAGAAGGCATGTAGTAAGACCCGCCCCTTTAGCTTAGTTGGTTAGAGCGTCCGACTCATAATCGGCAGGTCCACTGTTCAAGTCAGTGAAGGGGCACCAAATTATATTATAGGAATTATATTATGTTAGAGAGTGATAAGCAAGACGTGAAGAAAGTGATGGGTGATGTTATTGACTCAATGATTCGTATTGATAGTGAACGTGAATTCATTAAAGAGACAGTGAACGTACTATCTGAGAAACATGACATCAATAAAGCAGTACTTAAAAAAGTTGCTAATATTATGCATAAAGCCAATATGGCAGAAGTGCAAGCAACTAACAATGACATTGAAGATTTGTTCGAAGATTTGTCCAAATAACGGTGTACTTTTAGTACGCATTATGTTATAATAGATATAAGTTAACGCAAAGGTTTAAAGCTTAATAGCTCCTTTCCTTGTTTCCATTTTGGTTGTAATGGGCGTGAAACAACCACCTAATTATACTATGGAGATGTGAATGAGAAATGATTTTTTATGGGTTGAGAAATATCGCCCAGCCACTGTTGATGAATGTATTTTAGATAAGTCTTTAAAGACTACATTTAAACAAATAATCAAGAGTGGTGAGCTTCCAAACATGATGTTTACTGGTTCAGCTGGTATTGGTAAGACCACTGTAGCCAGAGCGCTTTGTAATGAAATGGGGCTTGATCATATAATCATTAACGGTTCGGAAGATGGAAACATCGATACTCTTCGTGGTAAAATCAAACAGTTCGCTTCAACTGTTTCATTACAGGGAGGATATAAAGTAGTCATTTTAGATGAGGCTGATTACCTAAACCCCCAATCTACTCAACCGGCTCTTCGTGGATTCATTGAAGAGTTCTCTAACAACTGTCGATTCATTCTAACTTGTAACTTCAAGAATAGAATTATTGAACCATTGCACTCACGGTGTTCTGTGTATGAATTCAATACTGGTTCAAAGGCTATCATGGCCGGTCAATTCATGGAACGTCTTAAGACTATCTTAACAACTGAACATATCAAGTTTGAAGATAGAGTTGTTGCTGAACTAATCATGAAACATATGCCTGACTGGAGGCGTGTCCTGAATGAATGTCAACGGTACAGTGTTGGTGGTACTATTGATGCAGGCATTCTAGTGACATTATCAGAAACGTCTATTAAAGAACTTATGGTTGACCTTAAGAAAAAGAACTTTAAAGGTATGCGTAAATGGGTTGTGGATAACATTGATATGGAGAGTGCTAAGTTATTCAGAATGATATATGATAACATGCTAGAGTATGTTGATCCTTCTTATATACCTCAATTGGTTATGACACTTGCCGACTACTCATATAAAGATGCATTCGTTGCAGATCATGAATTGAATACTGTTGCTTGTCTCACCGAGATCATGTCACAAGGTCAATTTAAATGACACTAAATCATAACACCAATGCCTTAGATAAGAATCCGTTCTCTTATTTAAATGCTATTAATAAAAATGTATGGTATCATTTTAAAGATACTGTAATAGATAACAAAGACTATCCGGCCTTTATGGTTAACCGCGGTCTTTCTTATTTTCCTGACACTGTGTTATACGCTAATGAGATGAATATGAAAGCACATGTCGATGGACAATTGCAATTCGCGTTTTATATAAATATTATCAGGAAACGCAAACGTTTCTCGAAGTGGAATAAAGCTTCTGAGTCTGATGATATAAAATGTATTAAAGAATACTACGGGTATTCGAATGAAAAGGCCAGAGACGTTCTTCCGCTTTTAACTAATAATCAGTTGAAAATTATAAAGGAACGTATAGATCATGGTGGAACTAAATGATGAGATAGCAAATTGGAATCCCGATATGATGTTGGAAGTGACACTAGCACAACCAGATGACTTCTTAAAAATAAGAGAGACCCTAACTAGAATGGGAGTTGCTTCAAAGAAGGACTCAAAATTATATCAGTCATGTCACATCCTTCATAAGCAAGGACGATATTTCATTACCCACTTTAAAGAGTTATTCTTACTAGATGGTAAGCCATCTAACCTAACAGAAAATGACATTGGTCGACGTAATACCATTGTTACCTTAATGTCTGATTGGGGTTTATTAGAAACAGTAGAGGTTATTGGTGCCACCGCCCCTCTTAACCAAATTAAAATTATTTCCCATAAGGATAAGTCCGAATGGGAATTATGCCCTAAGTACAACATAGGCATAAAATAGAATTTAAGGCATGCTTCGGGTGCCTTAATGTAGCAGTGATCCAAGAGGGTCACTATAATTAAAACTCGCTTAACAGGAGAAATGTATGACAAACTATCAAAGAGATCTATTCTTTGGATTCGACGACTTATTCAATTCGTTGAACAACCCTAAACAACAACAATCGTACCCGCCATATAATGTGGTAAAGAAAGATGATAATCATTACTTGATTGAAATCGCAGTGGCTGGATTCAAATTAAATGAAATCGATGTGGTCTTAAAGAAGGGAATCTTAACCGTTACAGGTACTAAAGATAAATTCGCAAATGGCGATGAATATATCCATAAGGGTATTTCAACGAGAGACTTTACAAGATCATTTACTTTAGCTGAGACTATTAAAGTGGTTGGTGCTGATATTGTTGATGGGGTGTTACTAATTGGATTAGAGAACACAACCCCAGAGGAAGACAAACCCCAAACTATTAAGTTAGGTGAATTCACCGCTAAAGCTAAAGAATTGCTTTTAGGCTAATAGTACATTACAGTATACATTAAGCTGTATACTGTATACTATATTATACATAATGGAGAAACACTAATGAGTGACCCAAAAATCGTAAGACTAGTAACAGGCGAAGAGCTTTTATGCAAGATAACAGACTCTAACGAAAACCATGTAACTATCGAAAACCCTCTAATTATTATCCCTACAGCCGATGCCAAGATTCAGTTCTTGCCTTATATGGCCTATGCGGATTTTAAAACTCTGCCACTGAGAACACAGGATATCATGTTTGTGGTTAATCCTTCATCTCGAATGGCTGATAAATTCTTAGAAGCTACTTCAGGTATTATAACAAATGATACAAAAATAGTTACATAAAAGGTGTACATTTGCTGTTAATTGTGTTATAATAGATACATGATTAACAAAAAACTATATACTAACGCATATCGATATGGCAGTAAAATTCGCTATATCGGCTATGAAGACGGAAAGCGTGTCCAACGCGCTGTCCCTTTCAAACCTACTCTTTACGTAACATCACAAGATACTTCTTCTAAATGGAAATCTCTTGACGGGAGTAACATTGAACCTATCAACTTTAGTTCAATGAGAGAAGCTTCAGACTTTGTCAAGCAATATTCTGGAGTCGACAAGTTTAACATATATGGTAATACCAATTATGCTATTCAATATCTGAATCAAGAATTCCCTGGCCAGATCGAATGGGATCCTAAACATATCAACATAACCTCTATCGATATTGAAACAAAATTCGAAGACGGTTTCCCTCACCCTGATATAGCAGATCAAGAAGTGACTGCAATCACATGCAAGAATAACATTGATGATATCTATTATGTCTTTGGTTGTGGTGAATATGATGTTGAGAAGTCATATATGCAAACCAACCAAGTGATATACACTAAATGTAATGATGAGAAAGAATTGCTTATGCGATATGTTATTCATATGCAAGATGTAGATATCATCACCGGTTGGAATGTACGTTTCTTTGATATACCATATCTTGTAAATAGAATTGCATCGGTATGTGGTGAAACTATAATGAAGAAGTTATCGCCTTGGGGTGATATTGCAGAACGAAAGATTGAAACCTTTGGTCATGCACGACAAACCTTTGAGTTAAAGGGTGTAACTATTCTTGACTATCTTGAAATATATAAGAAGTTTACGCATGTACCAAGAGAATCGTATAAACTAGATCATATTGCTCATGTTGAATTAGGTGAGAAGAAGTTATCCTATGAAGAGTTCGGTGATCTTAACATACTATATGCAAAGAACTATCAAAAGTTTATTGACTATAATATTAAAGACGTTGAGTTGATCGATCGCCTTGAGGATAAGCTAGGTCTTATTACGCTTGCAATGACAATGGCATACAAAGGTGGTGTTAACTATAACGATGTTATGGGTACTGTTGCTATTTGGGATTCAATTATTTATCGTGATCTAGACATGATCGGTATAGCTATTCCTCAACCAAAATCTCATAAGAAAGAATCTTATCCGGGTGGATATGTTAAAGATCCTATAGTTGGCAAGCATGACTGGGTTGTATCGTTTGACTTGAACTCACTTTATCCTTCGATCATTATGCAGTATAACATGAGTCCTGAAACTATCATTGTGGGTAAAGACTTGCAAGTGACAGTGGATAGTATATTAGATAATAAAGTTAAGAACTCAAGGCCTGATACGGCACTAGCCGCTAATGGTGTACGATTCGATACTTCTAAGCAAGGTGTACTCCCTCGTATTATTGAAGAGATGTACGAAGAGCGTGTATTAATTAAACAAAAAATGTTAAAAGCACAACAGGATTTAGAGAATTGTGATAAGTCAAATAAGACTGCAATTTATGAAGCTGAGAAAAGAATTGCTATTGCTAAGAATAATCAGTTAGCGATCAAGCTTCTTTTAAACTCGTTGTATGGTGCTATGGGTAATATATGGTTCAGATACTTTGATATACGTATTGCTACTGCCGTAACATTATCTGGACAAGCCACGATCAAATGGGCAGAGAAACATCTTAATGAATATTTAAACAAACTAATGGAGACAAATGGAAACACTGATTATGTTATTGCTATTGACACTGATAGTGTTTACGTCAACCTGGGTCCTCTTGTACATAAGCTTAACCCTCCTAACCCTGTTGACTTCCTTGATCAAGTTTGTGGCGGTAAATTGGAGAATGTCCTTGTTAACGCTTATAATGATTTATACTCTAGGTTGGGTGGTATCACTAATAAAATGGTCATGGGTCGAGAAGTTATTGCTGATCGAGGTATTTGGACAGCTAAGAAACGTTACATCTTAAATGTACATGATAACGAAGGTGTTCGATATACTAAGCCCAAGTTAAAGATTATGGGTATTGAAGCTATTAAGAGTTCTACCCCTGAGATATGTCGTGATGAATTAAAGAGTTTATTCACGACGATTATGACTAAGGACGAAGAAAGTGTTCAAAAACAAATTGCAGACTTTAAACAAGTATTCGTGTCAGCATCACCAGAGCAAGTAGCATTCCCTCGTGGTGTTAACGAGCTTGATAAATGGAAGGATAGCGAAACTGTATATTCGAAAGGTACACCTATTCATGTTCGTGGTGCACTCCTTCATAACAATTTTATTACAGAGAATAGACTTAAACGTCGTGTGAATCTAATTACACCAGGCGACAAGATTAAATTCACATATCTTAAGAAGCCTAATCCAATAAAGGAGAATGTAATCTCTTTCATTGATTATCTACCAAAGCAACTTAAGTTAGAATCATATATAGATTATGATATGCAATTTGATAAGACATATATGAGTGTGATAACACCGATTTTAGATTCGATCGGATGGAAAGCAGAACCAGAATTCACTTTAGAAAACTTTTTTTAAGGGTGTACTTTTACTGAGAACTATGGTATAATAGATATATAACGGAGAAAATATAATGAGTATAAATTGGCCACTAGACATGCACAAGATGCATGACAAATATGGAATTAACACACTAGTAAAGGGGATGGATGTAAGTACACTATCATCGTTTATTAGATTTAGAGCTGAATGCGTCCAAGAAGAAGTGGATGAGTTTAAAGATGCTATTAAAGCAAATGATGCTGAGGAGATGGTAGATGCACTAATCGATATGTGTGTATTTGCTATTGGAACATTAGACTTAATGGAAGTTGATGCTAACGAAGCATGGAATAAAGTTCTTAAAGCTAACATGGATAAGAGCGTTGGTATTAAAGAAGGAAGACCCAATCCTTTAGGACTACCAGATCTTATTAAACCTGAAGACTGGACAGCGCCGGATCATTTAGGCAATCATGGTGGATTCATTTACGTAGTATAATGACCGAGTTAACTCTTTACAAATCGATATACGATAATAAAACCCATAAGCGAATGAGCTTCGATTCATTTGCAAAGTTTGAAGACATGTTATATACACTGTCTAAGAAACCATTGCCCGACAAGCAATCAGCAATGTTAATGACACCTGCTATCTATTTACCTGACACGACCAGAGCAAATGATAACGTTGTATCGTGGGCTGGTTGGGCCGCGGTAGATGTTGATGTTGATGCTGAACAGATTTTAAAGGAGTTAACTAAAGAGTATTATTATGTATGTTATTCGACGGCATCGTCTACTAAAGAGAAACCTAAGTTTAGATTGGTATTCCCCTTAAGTAATGATGTTCCAGCTGATAAGATCAAACACTTTTGGTATGCTCTCAATAAAGAATTAAATGATATTGGTGATCCCCAAACAAAGGATCTATCGCGCATGTACTACATACCCGCTACGTACGCAGGCGCAGACAACTTCATCTTTACAAATAAAGGTGATGTAATGAACCCTAATGCTATTATGCTAAAGCACGATTATGTAGAGAAGACCGGTGGCAGCTTCATAGATAAGTTACCACCTGCGATCAGGGAACAAATGTTAGCACATCGTAGGAGCGTACTAACAAACACAAACATACACTGGACAAGTTATCATGATTGCCCATTTGTAAATAAAAAACTGGTAAATGAATATAGACTTATCAGTGAAACTGGATGGTATTCTAAGATGTATGGCATTATGCTAAACATTGCCGGGAATGCACTTCGCAAAAAATATCCAATAACGGCGTTGGAGATAACAACACTATGTAAGGAGATCGACAATGAGACAGGACAATGGTACAAAAATCGAGCATTTGTCAAAGAAGCTGAACGGGCTATTGAGTATGCCACAGCAGACAGTCCCGCTAGCGTTTATTCATTTTAGAAATAGAGAATGGGCAAAGGGAACATATAAGAATGAACTGGGAATGGATTCACTATTCCTTGAATGGTTATTACTTAAGCATGACCAGATTGAAGATGCTACAAGCTTAGGTCAAGGCTGGGAAAGTGATGGGATATTAGATGGATTTAAATTAGATTTTAAAGAAATTCAAAATCAGCATAGAACCTTTGGCATTCATACAAAAGAGAAATTTGATCAATACAAAAACAATTATGATAATGAATTGCTAGACCTCGTAGTGTTTTACTCAACACGCCGTAATTATAAAAATCCTAGATTATTAAAGGCTGGTGATAACGTTAAATTTTATTACCGAGGTCTTATTGATGTACAGGATATGCTTAATGAATCTAAGCCTAGTCAATACCCTAGGGGTTATAAATTCATTTCTTTAAACAATCAATTAATCACTAAATAGCTATGTACTTTTACCGAGAACTATGGTATAATAGATCTATAGACAGGAGTAAAAATGAAATTAGATAATGGTAAACCAAACATAGCACTTATCCCGCCAGAAGTGTTATTACAAATGGCTGAAGTCTTTGGCTTTGGTGCAGAGAAATATGGTATGAACGATTGGCGGAAAGATTATAGTGAATGGTCAAGAACATATTCATCTATTCAACGACACCTCAATGCATTTTGGATGGGAGAAGATCTTGATCCTGAATCAGGCAAACCCCACTTAACACATGCATTAACACAAATGGCAATACTATTAATGTATTACCATGAACATAAAGATATGGATGACAGATATAAAGGAGAAGAAAAATAATGTTTGTAGTACAAAATATAAAGTTTCCAACAGTCTATACACATGTAGACAGCACACAAAAGATTGCTATTTATCATAATAATAAAGATGGCAAATACACCACCCGGTTTTATGTTAACAATTATCAACCTAAAGATAAGCGATATCCACAACGAAGCTTCGGCAAGTCTTTCAAAACAATGGGTGAATCTTTAGATTTTGGTGAAAAGATATGTAGTCACTTATCTAAATTTGACGCGAATGATGAACGTGCACTTAAACGAATTTATGAGGAAACAAAATGAAGAAAATGAACGTAAGTGATATAAGAGAACATTTCAAACAGGCCTTAGCTAAAGAGGAATTCACCATTGATAAGACTGGAGCTAAGACTATTGAATTAATCGGAGCTTCTTTTATTGCTGATGAGAATGCTATCTTCGGCAAACCAGTTGATGGTTATATTGCTAAAGAGATTGAATGGTATGAGAGTATGTCAACTAATATCAATGACATTTATGGTGACGAACGTGATGCTCCTGCAGCTTGGAAATATGCTGCGGATAAGCATGGCAATATCAATTCAAACTATGGTAAGTTAATATTCTCTAAAGAATATCATAACCAATATTTTAATGTTAGAAATGAATTAGTTAACAACCCTGATGGACGAAGAGCTGAAATGGTTTACAATCGCCCATCGGTTTGGACCGAATTTGATAAAGGTGGTATGTCAGACTTCATCTGTACTAATGCAGTTACATATTATATCAGAAACAAGCAAATCCACTGTGTTGTTCAAATGAGATCTAATGATGTAGTCTTTGGATATAAGAATGATTACGCTTGGCAAAAGTATGTATTAGACTCTTTAGTTAAATACATTAACTTACATGAAGATCATCCGGACGAGTTATCAACTGGTGATATCCATTGGCAAGTACAGAATCTCCACGTATATGAAAAACATTTTGATTTGGTGGTATAATGAAAAAGATAATACATTTAATGGGAAGAGGTATTGAAGGATGTGGTGTAACAAAGTTCACGATTGAATTTGATAATTGGTTAAACAATAATGGGTATGATTCACAGATCATAGCACTCACCGACAAAAAGTGGAGTCGCAACAAGTCACATGTATTCAATGTTTCTGAAGTTAAATTCAAAAAGGATGATGAAGCTGCAGTAGTACTGAATCGTTGCAATGATGCCGATCTTGTTATTATTGAATCACTTCCATCTATAGCACATGATGAAAATGCAATCCTGAACTTTAAACGAGTTATTAATAGTACTACCACTGATATTATGTTAATACAACATGATCATTCAGCATTGTCTATTAGACGTAACGCTTGTCAGGAAGATGCTATCGACGCTTCTAAATATATTTACGCTCATGCATTAAGCAATGACTTTGCTAAGATCGTAGATGAATATACTAATACGTTGTGGAGTGACTCTAAAGAAGTAAGAACATTCCAACCTGCGATGGACTTTGATTTGGTGCGTGCTAAGTATTGGAAAGATATTGAAGAACAAGATCCACTTCACCATAAATGGATTGGTAGAACTACATCTTGGAAAGGATACAAAGAGATGTTTAAGTTTACAGAGTTACTTAAGAAAGAAGGTCATTTAGTTACTATGGAAGGCATTGAAAGATCACCTGCATTTATTGACTTTAAGAATTTAGGTGAGTTTCATTCACATGTAGCAGAAAATATTGAAGACATTGATTTAAAATATGGCTCAGATGCTTATGTATTTGGTCCTTATATCAATGATGACTTGTTACATCGTATGTCAAGAGTAGGTTTTGGTTATCAATTGTCTAGAATGAAAGAGAAATATATCTATCGTTCTATTGAATATACACATTGTGAGGTTGTATGTACCGGAACTATTCCAGTGTTTAACGCTGAGTACGGTAGATTAGTCACCCATAGATCTACTGATAACCGCATGATTAATGACAAGAACACCGGAACAATCTGGTTTGATCAACATAATATGGATGAATCACTAGCGTTAATAAATAAACTAGCCAGTGATAATGTAATGAGAAATGAGTGGAGAGAAATGGCCTTTGAATATTACAAAGATCACCAAGACTCAAATAATGTATTTAAGGAGATTATGAATGAAGTATGCTAGTATTGTCCCATTGATCGGCGGTGAAACTCTCGGAATGGAAAGCGCTTTTGGTAAACGACCAGAGTATATTTTATCTTATGATGTGTTTGCTAGTAACGATAAACACTTATTAGAATATTATAATTATGAAGTACCGTATCATGTTTTAGATAAAGATGATATGTCAAAGGTTAACCTTGAACAGGTGGACGTAGTTAATACTGTATGTCCTTGTGCTGGGTTAAGTTCGTTGAGTGTTTCTGCTAGTGCTGACTCATCTGTTAATGATTGGATGATTAATACTACTAAACATGTATTAGAGAATATGCAACCAAAGGTTTTTTGGGGTGAGAATGCGCCACGTCTTGCAACTAAATTGGGTTCACCGGTTGTCGAGAAGATACGTAAGATTGGAAAGGAGTATGGTTATACCTTTTCGATATACAAAACAAAGAGTCTATTGCATGGCTTAAGTCAGGTAAGAGATAGAACTTTCTACTTCTTTTGGAAAGGTGATGAAATCCCATTGTTTGAATATTATAATAGACCTAATCAAAACATGTGTGAAATGATTAGGTCAGTGCCGAGTGATCCAGCTGATCCAATGAATGTTCTTACATCTAATAAAGTTCCTTCACAAGATGATCATTACTATAAATTTATTCTTGAAGAGATTTGTGGTGGTATTACCCATAAAGAATTTGTGGCCAGTCTTGAGCCAGGTCGAAGTGTTAATGCCCAATGGTATATAGAGAAACACAGTGATTATACTAAAGTTGCTGATTGGTTAAGGAAGAATGGTAATCCAAAGGCTGCAGATAAAGCATTGAGAAATGCAGAGAAAATTGCTGGTGGTGGTAACCTTATGAGACGTACTAGTGAAATCCCATCTGATTATACAGGTGCCTTTGTTGGACATCTTCCTATGAACGTAACACACCCTGATGAAGATCGATACTTAACATATCGTGAAGCTATGGAGTTTATGAAGTTGCCTAGAGACTTTAATATTATTAGCCCTAAAAAGAACCTTAATCATATCTGTCAGAATGTACCTCTCACGACAGCAGCTGATATGGCAACTAATATTAAACGGTATTTAGAAGGGACATGTGAAATGATTAGAGATGATTATCTTATTCAAGACAATAAATCTAAGAAGCTAGTTATGACAAATAGGTCAAGTTCTTTAGAAGAATTTTTAAAATAACGGTGTACATTTACCGCGTTTTGTGTTATAATAGATCTATCAAGTAGAAAAAAGGAGAAATATATGAGTATAATGGATAAACTCAAGAAGAATAGTAGAATTAAGGAATCGGCAATCCTTAACAAATCTAAGCTATTCACTAATCAGGATATGGTACCTACATCAGTTCCGATGATTAACGTAGCATTGTCTGGTGATCCCGATGGTGGATTAACATCAGGCCTAACTGTACTTGCCGGACCATCGAAGCACTTCAAAACTTCGTTTGGTTTGTTAATGGCTGCAGCTTATCTTAAGAAACATGATGATGCTATTATGTTATTCTATGATTCAGAGTTCGGCTCACCACAATCATACTTTGAAAGTTTCGGTATTGACACTAGTAGAGTATTACATACACCAATCACTGACGTTGAAGAGCTAAAGTTTGATGTGGTAAATCAGTTAGAAGCTATCGAGAAAGAAGATAAAGTTATTATTGTTATTGACTCTATTGGTAACCTTGCATCTAAGAAAGAAATGGAAGATGCTAAGAATGAGAAGAGTGTTGCTGACATGTCACGTGCTAAAGCCTTGAAAGGTTTGTTTAGAATGTGTACACCATATCTTTCAATGAGAGATATTCCAATGCTTGCAATCAATCATACCTACCAAACAATGGAGATGTTCTCTAAAGCTGTTGTGTCTGGTGGAACTGGAATTTACTATAGTGCTGATAACATTTGGATCATTGGTAGACAACAAGAGAAAGAAGGTAAGGACATTAAAGGTTATAACTTTATTGTTAATATTGAAAAGTCTCGTTTCGTTAAAGAGAAGAGCAAGATTCCTATTGGTGTAACTTGGGAAGGTGGTATTGATCGATACACTGGTTTATTAGATGCTGCTATTGAAGGTGGATTTGTTGTTAAGCCTACGATGGGTTGGTATTCAAAAGTGAACACCGCAACCGGTGAAGTCTCCGAAGATAAGTTAAGAGCTAAAGCATTAGATGGCGAGTTCTGGGAACCTATCCTTAAAGATCAAGCCTTCAAAGACTTCTTAAAGAATAAGTATGAAATCGGTCATGCCACTATGATTAAAGGTGATATCTCTGAATGAATTTAGAAACATTAATATTACGTAACTTAATTCAAGATGAAAATTATACTAGAACAGTAATACCTCATATCAAGCCAAAATACTTTAATGGTCCTCATAAGATTTTATTCAATGAGATTGTTAAGTTTGTTACTGAATATGGTAAAATGCCTAACGTTGAAGCACTTAATGTTGAGCTTCAGAAGAATGGTAATATCCATCAAGATGAAATCGGTGAAGTGTTTGCTATCGCTAATGATTTGGATAAAGTGATTGAAGATACTAATGCAGAATGGTTAACGAAACAAACTGAGAAGTGGTGTCAAGATAGATCTATTTACCTTGCCATTATGGAATCTATTGATATTATTGATGGTAAGCATGACACACTTCAAAACAATGCATTGCCTGAATTATTAAGTGATGCATTAGGTGTTTCATTTGATACTAACATTGGCCATGACTATATTGATAACTCCGATGATCGCTATGAGTTTTATCATAGAGAGGAAGAACATTTACCGTTTGACTTAGAGATGTTTAACAAGATCACTAAAGGTGGACTTGTTAACAAGAGTTTGAATATTGCCCTTGCAGGCACAGGTGTAGGTAAGTCTTTGTTTATGTGTCATGTAGCTGCAGGTGCTTTAACACAGATGAAAAATGTGTTATACATATCTATGGAAATGTCCGAAGAAAGAGTTGCTGAACGTATTGATGCTAATCTGATGAATGTACCTATTGACCAGTTAGAGAACTTAAGTAAAGATATGTTCGATAAGAAGTTACATAAGATTGCTAACGGTGGTATTGGTAAGTTGATTGTTAAAGAATATCCTACAGGTGCTGCTAATGCTTCTCACTTCAGAGCCTTACTTAATGAGTTGAAGTTAAAGAAGGACTTCATACCAGATTTGATTTGTGTTGATTATCTAAACATTTGTTCTAGTAGTAGAATGAAAGCTGACGGTGCTGGTGGGTCATATCAATATGTTAAAGCCATTGCTGAAGAGCTACGTGGCTTGGCTATTGAGAATAACCTACCTATACTATCCGCGACTCAAACAACACGCGGTGGTTATGGTAATTCAGATGTAGGACTTGAAGATACTTCGGAATCATTTGGTCTACCAGCAACGGCAGATCTAATGTTTGCTTTAATCTCTACTGAAGAGTTGGAGAATCTAAATCAAATAATGGTGAAGCAATTAAAGAATAGATATAACGATCCAACAGGAGCTACAAAGAAATTTGTCGTTGGAATTGATCGAGCTAAGATGAGATTGTATGATGTCGAAGACTCTGCACAATCGTTAAATTTGGGTACTGTTCAAGCAAGTACCACTAACAACTTTGAAGGATTTACAGTATAATGAAAAGAACAAATAATATAAAAACAGTAGATAAGGTAGCAACACCAGTAACACACACCACAAGAACAAAAGCAACGTTAGTGAGTTATTCAACACCGTCAGAAGAGTTTAAAGAAGAAGGTTTGGATGATGTAAAAGACTTAGTTGCATACTGTGCTAGAGTAAGTAATCCATCCAACCAGCTTAATAAAGAGACCGCTGATAAGTTAATTGGGTACTTGATTAAACACCAACATTGGTCTCCATTAGAGATGGTAAGTGCTTGTATTGAAATTGAAACTACAAGAGATATTGCACGTCAAATCCTAAGACATAGATCATTTTCTTTCCAAGAGTTCTCTCAACGATATGCCGATCCTACTAAAGACCTATCATTTATGTTAAGAGAAGCTAGGTTACAAGATACTAAGAATAGACAGAACTCTATTGAAAATAACAATGAAGTATTAAGTGCTATGTGGAGAATCAAACAAGAGAACGTTATTAAAAATGCACTTAGCGCTTATAATTGGGCTATTGAGAATGGTATTGCTAAAGAACAAGCCAGAGCAGTATTGCCTGAAGGTAACACTATGAGTAGGATGTATATGAATGGAACTATTAGAAGTTGGATTCATTACATCGACCTACGATCTAAGAATGGAACTCAAAAAGAACATATTGAAGTTGCATTAGCGTGTGCTCAAGCTATTGATAAAATCTTTAAATTATGATACATACTAAGAAATGGGCTGATCGATACTTAAGCATTTGTAATGAAGTTGCTAGTTGGAGTAGAGACCCATCAACTCAGGTCGGTGCGGTAGTTGTAGGTGATAAAGGACAAATATTATCACAAGGTTATAACGGCTTTCCGCGAAACATCAGAGATAACGCTAATAGATATAATGATAAAAAGCGTAAGTATGAGTTAATAGTTCATGCTGAAATGAATGCTATTTACAATGCTACATTAAATGGCCAATCATTGCAAGGATCTACAATGTATATATCTGGTTTAGGTGTATGTCATGAATGTGCTAAAGCAATTATTCAAGTTGGTATTACACAAGTGGTTGCCCAATGTAAAGAGATAAAACCAGGTTGGGAAGATAGTTGTAATTTAACTAAAAAATTATTTGAAGAAGCTGGTATTGATTATTTATTAGAGGAGAAAAAATGATAGCAAATTATAAAGAAAGGGTAAAGAACTTATTTACTAAAAAGCCTAACTACAAAGAGCTGTATGAAGAAGAAAGAAAAACGGCAGAAGTCTTTGAATTTAAATACAATAAGTTAAGAAGACAGTTAAAGTCTATTATAAAAGAGTGTGATCAATAATGCCTGTAATGACAAAATGGGCGGTGATATTCCATAATGGTGTTCATAAATCATTATTGGGATTTGACAAAGCCCATATTAGACAAAAATACCCTAATGTAAAATCAGTATTTAAAATGGGAATTAAACACAACACAGGAGAAATAAAATGAGTAAGACAGCAATTGATGGCGTAAAGATACGCAAAGATAACAACGGCAATAGACTAAGTAAGAAGACTTATAGCCACGGCAGCTATAGATGCAAACGTAAGCCACAGTCAAAGAGATGCAAGAAGTAGTTGATTGGTTGAACATAGCGATAATCCTAATATTAGCTGGTATAGTAATGGGGATTGCGTTAATATCAGCATTGATATGGACACCGTTTTTATTATTAGGGATAGCATTAGATTATTATGAAAGCAGAAAAAGATTACGATAAGTGGTCCTTCGTTGAGAAGGATTTAGATCAAGAGCAATGGTTTATTAAGTTAGAAGGTGGGTTATATCATGGTGTTGTATATAGTTACGATGCTATTAAGTTGAATGAAGATGATGAATCCATTTCATTTGATTATGAGGTGGTTGATTATTTAGATGAAGATCCTCATGGCACTCCAAGATTCAACGAATGTGTTGGTGAAATTCTAAAGCTTGTGTTAGATGATGCTATGAAAGCAGGTGATTATGTTATAGGTAAGAAAGATGAACGAAGCCCTAATAATCCTAGCTGAAGAATGTGCCGAGGTCCAAGTTGAGGTGTCCAAGATACTTCGTTTTGGTGCTGAAGAAGGTAATTTAAAGAACCTTGAAAAAGAGATAGGTGATGTTATTGCAATGATGGCTATCTTAGCACATCAAGGTATTATTAATGAAGACGTGATAATGCGTAGAGTCCCATCTAAACTACGAAAGTTAAAGAAGTATAGCGATATTAAAGATTTAGATATTATTATTAAAAGTTTATAAATAGACTTATGAAACTAGTAATACTAACCAAAGACGTTAAGTCTGAAACTGTTGAGCGTCTATCCGCTGAAATGACTAAAACCGGTGGTGAAGTTTATGCGGTAAACCTTGAAGGTGCCTACCTTAAAGACAATAAGATATTCAACATCGATGATAAGAAGGGATTTGAAATATCCCCTCAAGATACAGTCGTTGCTGTTCGCGGGTCAATCACCCTTAAAGACTCTTATTTAGACCTACTATCTCAAATAGAAAAACGAAAAATCATGACGGTCAACAACCGCTTGTGTAATGAGATATGTGCTGATAAATTCAGAACTTCAATTATCCTCGATGAGGCTGGTATAGCTCAACCTAAGACCGCCTTAATTGCTATTGGTGATAATATCAAAACCAATTACCCTGAGCAAGCATTTAACAAACTAGATACTAAATTCCCAGTTATTCTTAAAACCCTACGTGGTGCTAAAGGTGTCGGTGTATTGCTTATTGAGAGTATGCAAGCTTTAGAATCTATTACCCAATTATTATATAAGCTTGATGAAAGCTCTGATTTGTTATTACAAGAATATATTAAATCAGACTTTGATATTAGAGTGCATGTATTAAATGGTGAAATCATTGGGGTTATGCAACGCAACGTGCCAGATGATGATTTTAGATCAAATTACGCGCAAGGTGCAACCACTGAAAAATATAAGCTATCTAAGAAAGAAGAGGAAGTTGCACTAGCAGCTGCTAACGCCGTTAGTGGTTATTGGGTTGGGGTAGATTTTATTCCTAATAAGGGTAATCCATTAGTACTTGAAGTGAATTCATCAGCAGGCACTGAGGGCATCGAGCAGACTATTGGATCATCTATTAATAGAAAAGTAATTAAAACCATAACTAACTCAGATAATTGGATTAAAGCTAAAACTGCGATTGGTGTTAGAGAAATATTTGAATTTGATTTGTTTGGTAAGATGAAGGCCAAATTAGATACTGGCAATTCTGTTAAGACTCTTGTTATGCATGCCGACGATCTTGTAGTTAAAAATGATAAAGTAACCTTTACATCCCACGGCCGTGAATATACAATGAAGCTGTATGGTATTAAAAAGATTAGATTAAATGGCGACAATGGATTAGAAGAGAGGCCTATGGTTATGTTAGACTTTACCTTTAATGGTGTTATTCATAAGAATGTAACCTTTACTTTAGATGATAGATCGACAAAAACAACTGAGGTATTAGTGAATAAAGATTGGATGATTGATAACTCATTCATCATCGATCCTAGTCTGATGTACACTTTAGGAGAATTATAAATATACTTATGCATAATTTTAAAAGCTTTTTAGGCGAAGGTAAATCTGAGATGTTATCAGAGAAACTTATCATGTTGAATAATGGTCGTAAAGACGGCCAAATCGTATTCCTCGCGGGTGGTGCTGGTTCTGGTAAGGGATTTGCTGCTACAAACTTCATGGAGAAGGAAAAGTTTAAGGTAAGAGATGTTGATGAGTGGAAGAAAGTGTTTCAAAAGATTGCTGATACTCAAGCAAAGTATCCAGAAATAAAAGGATTACACTTGAAGAAACCTGCTGATGTTGCTAAGCTTCATATGTTCATTAAGAAACTTGGTCTTAAAGATAAGACACTTGACTTAATGTTAGGGCAACTTAAAGATAGAAAGAAGTTACCTAATATCATGTTTGATATTACGGCTAAAGACACTAAAGATGTATCTCAATTCCTTCCAAGATTATTAGCAGCTGGTTATAACCCTGCCAACATTCATTTAGTATGGGTGTTAACCGATTATAAAATTGCGATTAAGCAGAATGCAGATAGAGATAGAGTTGTGCCTTCTGACATTATGTTGCAAACACATAAAGGCGCATCTGAAACTGTGTACTCATATGTCACAGGAGAAGGTAAGAAGATGCAAATTAATGGTGAGATACATGTAATTTTAAATAACAAAGAAAACACCGTTATGTTTACTCCTTCAGGCAATGATAGAACTTCTAAGATAAGTGGTAAGAAGAATGGCGTAGTTGTTAAAGACTTTACATACTTAACATTAAAGAAACGCGGCAAAGCACTGATCAAAATAGATAAGGTAATGAAACAACTATACCATTGGGTAATGGATAATATACCAAAGTCTGATTTTCAAAAAGCATTAACGGATACAATTAAGTAATGCTAAAATTTAATAATAACAGCAGGAAAAATTAAATAAGATGAAGTCATTTAAGTCTTTTGATCTGGTTGAAGCTACAAACTTAACAGCTTCTGAATTAGAAAAACCCAATTCAATTACAAAGAAATCAAGAGTAGGTATATTAATTAGCCTTATTAAAGCGGGTACACCTCTTGAAATGGTTAAAGGTAAACCGTTCGTGGTTACCGATAAAGAATTAGCCTTAGCTGGCATAGAACAATTTAAGAAAGATGGTAAGAACTTCGCTTTAGGTGTTGACGCGGCTGGTAAACCTATAATGAATAACCACCTTAAGAAATCAAAAGCTTTTGGCGGTGATGTAGCAGGTGCTGGTGGTGGTGCCGCAGCTACGGCAATCACAGAGTCTGCTCAATGTTTATGGTGTGCGGCCCTATTAGGTGAAGGACATACTAATCCTATTGAACATTTCACTGATGATGTCCTTAAAAAATATAAGTCATCTATTGATGTTGGCGGCACAAAGATGGTTGATATGCTAGGTATTGATGATGGTTGGAAAGAGTCTTCATACTTATCAGCACAATACTTAATTGCAAAGGGTTATATTAATAAGAATCAAGTGTTCCATAGAGATTCAAAGAAGATGAACACCATATACGCGGCTAAGTCATTAGCGTTTACTAATAATAATCTTGGTAAGTTTAATAATGATAAGTGGAACCCGGGAGATATCTGGGCTATCGATAAATCATTTGATATGAAATCATTAGACACTACTACCGTAAGACAATTGAATACCTCTATATTAGTAGCATTTAATAATAGAAGTTGTGTTGGTATTTCCCTTAAGAAAGTTGTTAAGAAAGCACAGAGTAATGAATATAACATTAAATTACCACCTGATGTTGCTGACTTTAAAATGGTTAAATGCGAATTGTCCTCAAATAAAGGAACATTTTGGTCAGCCAAATCTGGTAAAGTAACATATGATGGTGGTGAAATGAGTATAGCACCTAATTCATCAATGGGTACTAATAAAATGGAACTAAGAAATAAAAATGCTAAAGGCGGCGGTATTGGTTGGGGTGTTATTATTGATTCTGCTAAAATGGTATTTGGTCGTAAGATGAGAACCCATAAACAAATTCGAAAATTAGCAATTGCAATTGCTAAGAAAAAAGATAAGAGAGCTATTAGCGTATTCTATAAAGCCATTAATGACACCTCAACTAAAATGTCAAGGGCGGAGTTTGAAGAGAATATAAGTAAAAAGGATGCTCCTTGGCTTTCTGGTAAATTGGGTGCAGTATTTGTTTGTAGAATACTGGAATTGAATAAAGGACCTAAGGCTGATAGATTCATCACTAAAATTGTTAACTATGCTGGTTCTAAATCAGAAGATGCATCAGCATATGTTAAGATACATTAATAATAACAACAGGAAAATAAAATGAAAAATTTAAACGAAGCTGCACAGAGTGTGCTTAACGAAAGAGTTACTGAACGTGACGGCGCGTCAATTAATAAGATGTTTGAACTATACATGAAAACTATTGGTAGTGATAAATTCCAAAGTGCTGTATTAAAGCAATATAAAGATAATGATGAAATTGGTGCAGTTAAAGATGTATTCAAAAAATTCGACAGCAAGGTTACTAAAGTGATGAGAGATGATGCTGAGTGGTTAGGTTACTTCCTTGAAAACGACGGTGACGTATAATGAATGATTTAATAGAATCAGATTAAGCTTTAACGAATAGGAAACCCAATGATTAAGTTTAAGTCACATCTAACAGAAGCTAAGAACACACATATGATCCATATCGAGGATATGGTTATTGATGGTGGAGTTGATGGTACACGTGCAGCAATCAATGCTCTCCGTGATTTAAGGAATATGTTAGTGGGTCATACCAATGATACTAAAGCTGTTACGGTTAAATGGGATGGAGCACCTGCAGTATTTGCTGGCATTGATCCTACTGACGGAGAGTTCTTCGTTGCTAAAAAGGGTATCTTTAATAAAAACCCAAAGGTATATAAAAGTCATGATGACATTAACGCTGATACTTCAGGTGATCTGGCTGCTAAGCTTCGTATAGCATATACTGAATTAAAGAAAGTAGTTACTAAAGGTGTATTTCAAGGTGATATCATGTTCACTAAAGATGACCTTAAAGGTGAGACTATTGATGGACAAAGGTATATAACCTTCCACCCCAACACTATTGTTTATGCTATCCCAGTACAAAATGCTAAAGAAGTATTAGCCGCTAAGATAGGTGTTGTGTGGCATACTAAATATACAGGCTCTTCATTTGCCGGTATGAGTGCTTCATTCAATGTTAAAGATAGTGACTTTATTAAAACATCTAAGGTGTGGCAGAAGACTGCGGATTTGCCTGAAGATCATAGTGCAACGTTAAGTGAAAAGGATTCAAATACAATCTATCAACATTTATCTATTGCTGGTAAATTGTTTAATAAGATTAAATCGTCTACGCTTAAAGAGGTTTCAACAAATAAAGAGATTAATTTATATATTAATACTTTTAGAAACACTAAGGTTAGAGCTCAATCTGATATCACTAACACTAAGAAGCATGCAGAAGAATTAGTACAGTGGATCCATAACCGCTTTGACAAAGAGATTGATAAGCTTAAATCTGATAAGGGTAAGGCTAAGAAGAATGCTAAGAAGATTGAAGCATTGGCTTGGTTTAATAAAGATAATACTAAGAACCTTATATTAATGTTTGACATGCAAAATCATTTAGTCATCGTTAAGAGAATGTTACTCACCCATTTAGATTCTATAAAAAGTATAAATACCTTTGTAAAGACTAAAAACGGTTTTAAAGTGACAGGCTCAGAAGGTTATGTTGCTATAGACCATTTAACAAATGGTGCGTATAAGATCGTTAACCGTATGGAATTTAGTTATAACAATTTTAGTAAAGACATAATCAAAGGATGGGAATCTGATGGAAGAGGTTGACGAAAAAGTAAGTGCTCAAACCCGTATGAAGATGAAGCAGGCTTTTAAGAAGTCTGCATCTAAGCGTAAGATAGGTATGAAGAAAGCTTTGAATAAGCCGGCTTCTCCAGAGAAACTTAAGGGTATGGCAATGAAAAAGGCTAGAGATATGATTGCTGCTAAGATTCTTAAAAACAAAGATAAAAGTGACTTAGGTTTCGCTGCTAAAGATAAATTGGAAAAGCAACTTAATAAGAAGAAAGCAGTTATTGCTAAATTGGCTAAGAAGATCTTACCCAAAGTTAAAAGTGATAATAAAGAGAAAGTTGCTAAACACAAGGCCAGCAAATGATACATGGTTTTAAGGAACACTACTTAACAGAGAAAGCCTCTGAAGAGATTGTTATCTCTTTTGGTAGATTTAATCCACCAACAAATGGCCACGGTAAACTATTAACAGCAATTGCAAAGGCTGCTGGTAAGTCTACATATAAGGTATATCCATCACAAAGCGTTGATGCTAAAAAGAATCCATTGACCTTCACTGATAAAGTAAAGTTCATGCGTAAGATGTTCCCTAAGCACGCTCGATCTATTATTATGGATAAGAGTGTTAGAAACTTCTTTGATGCATTATCAGTAGCTTATGCTGATGGTTTTAAGAAATGTACTATCGTTGTTGGTTCGGACCGAGTTAAAGAATTTGATACGGTTTTAAATAAGTATAATGGTACTAAAGGTAAGCATGGTTTTTATGACTTTACTGATGGTGTTAAAGTAGTATCGGCTGGTGAAAGAGATCCAGACTCTGACGATGTATCAGGTATGTCAGCTTCTAAACTTAGAGCAGCTGCTGAAGATAACGATCTTATTACCTTCACTAAGGGTATGCCAAAAGGATTTAAAGGTGCAGAAGCCCTGATGAATGCTGTTCGATCTGGTATGGGTCTTAAGGAATCAAGATTATTTAAACAAGACACAAAGCTCAAGCGCTTGTCGATGTTAAGAGAGAAGTATGTAAAAGGTAACCTATTCGAAGTTGGTGATGAAGTATACATTGTTGAATCCCGCGAGAAGGTCACTATAAATAAACTATGTAGCAATTACGTAGAAGTTAATTTAAATGGAGAATCCAAGAACGTTTGGATCTCTGATATATGCAAGGAATAAGAATATGAGTTATAAAAAAGAAGGCGTTTTAGCCAACAGCACAATGACAGTAGAGCAAGGTATTGTTGACAATGGCACGGGACATGTATGGATTGGTGCTAAGGGCACATTTAGTAAAGCTGATTGCGAGGCTTTTAATGGCAAGAAGAAAGTTGAAGCTGTCAAACCTACTAAAAAGAAAGCAGATGGCCTTATGAATAAAATGAAAAAGAAATTGAAGAAATAAACCCCTCTTCATTATATTATGCTAAAATTGACTAAAGATAACTTCGAACTATATGCGTCGAAACATTACCAGACTAAAAAATGGGCAACCACTGAAGAGTTTAAGAACGATTTAGCGCGGTTCAAATACATCAATAGACTAGTCAATCGTTATTATCGCGATGATGATTTGAAAGAGCGTTTAATACTCAACCATATTATTACATTAGGCAATGTCTTCGGACCTAAAGTCACTAGTGAATTACTCATGGTGAAAACCGAGTGTCCATTGAAGAGTGTGATTAAAACCTTTCTGGTGTATTTGAACTATATGCCTGAAGAAGACTATGTTGATATCGTATTAGATTCAACTATAATAAACGCATTAAGAGAATTATAAATGGGAATATCAAGAGCAGCAGATTTATACTATACATACCGGTTTCTAAAAACATTAGTTACTGAGTGGAAAGATATGGATGCCTATAAAGAAGGTATCATTGATGGTGAGGGTAAGAATCTTATTAAGGCCCGTAAGCTACTAACCACTGACCAGAAGGATGCTTATACCACCTTCCATCGTTTAGTGTTTAACATCAAACGTATCTTAGAAAAGATCCCCTTTGGTAAATCAAGAATCGCTTCGTATGCAGCAGCACTTTATCTATTAAGAGAAGAGACTGGCATGAGTGAAGAACAACTAAACAGCGCTTTAGATGAGTTGGGTGTTGATATAACACCTGATTTAAATGAAGACAATCACAATCTCCTTCCTGGAGATTATATCTTAAATGAAACTTTAACCGATCGCATGGTTAAAGGCTCAGTGATATCATTAAGTAACACTATCCCAGCGGGTTCTTTTTCTGGAATTGATATATATAAGTCTACCACCGGTATTTTATTTACTGCATATAATGTAAAATAGGGTTTACTTTTGCGGTAAACTATGTTATAATATAACTATATTAAGTTATTTTTGAATTGAATTGGAGAAAGAATGTCAGACATACATGTCAAGAAGAGAGATGGTTCTCTAGAACCTTTAGACTATGATAAAATCCACGAAGTACTAGAAGTATGTGCTGATGGATTAAATGTATCGGTATCAGATACTGCGTTAAATGCACATATCAAATTAGTTAACAAAATATCAACAGTTAACATCCATCAAACATTAGTTAAATCAGCCGCAGAAAAAATCAGTCCACAAGAACCTGACTACGACGTGTATGCGGGCAGACTTCTTATTACACATATGAGAAAAGAAGTATATGGATCAAATGATCCTATTGACTTTTTATCGTATATTGAAAATAATGTAAAGAACAAATTATACTCGCCTGAGATTTTAGACTTCTATTCAGACGAGGTGATCGAAGAACTTGGGTCATTCCTTGATAGAGAGAACGACTTCAATAGAGGTTATGCTTCGATTGTTCAGATGGAAAGCAAGTACCTTATTAAAGATGTTAAGAGTGGCAAATCATTAGAGATGCCACAAGAAACATTCATGATTATTCCAATGGTTATCTTTGCTCATGAGAAGAATAGAAAGAAACTTATTATAGATTTTTATACAGCATTGAAAGACGATGAGATCTCATTACCTACACCGATTATATCAGGCGTAAGAACTCAGCTTAAGATGTTTAGTAGTTGTTGTAAGATTAAGATGGGTGATTCATCAGAGTCTATCTTATCTTCTGAGTATGCATTATCGCTTATGACATCTAAGAGAGCCGGTATTGGTATTGACATGGGACCGGTTAGAGGTATTATGGCTCCGGTCAAGAACAACACCGTTAAGCATACAGGAGCACTTCCTTTATTAAAAACTGTTGAGGCTGCTTCAAAACAATTCACTCAAAATTCATTACGTACTGGCGCTACAGTAGTAAACTATCCAATCTTCAATTGGGAGATAATGGATATTCTAGAATATAAAAACAATCAAGGTTCTAATACTACTAGGGCTAGGTTCATTGATTATACAATCGGCATTCCATCAATTTTTATTGAGAGGTTAATGAAGAAGCAAGACTTTACATTGTTCTCATCAGAAGAAGTACCTGAGTTATTTGAGCATTATGGCGATACTGAAAAGTTCAATGAAGCATACGAGATGTATGAGAATAAGCGTGGTATTAGAAAGAACAAAATCCCGGCATCTGAAATCTTTAATAAGTTAATTAAAGAACGTGTTGGTACTGGTAGAATCTATTTACATTTCTTAGATAACATTAATAAGCAAGGCTTGTTCTCAGAGCCAGTAACACAAACAAACTTGTGCTCAGAAATCTTCTTGCCAACTAAAGCAGTTAAGTTCGATGGGTTGAAACACACTAAATTTGATAATATCAGAGACTATGATTTAGATGATGGTATGATCTCATTATGTATTCTCGGCTGTGTTAACTTTGGCAAGCTATCTTCTATTACACGTATAGATAACTTAACTAAACTGATGGTTAGATTCTTAGATAACCTTATTGATATTCAAGAGTATCCGTTAGATGCTGCTGAGTGGCCAACGAAAGGATATAGATTCTTAGGTATTGGTATATCAGACTTTGCTCATTTCTTAGCTAAGTCAGAGGCAAGATTAGGAACAGTTAAAGCGAAAGAGTTAACACATAAGTGGGCTGAACGTTTCCAATACGGATTAATTAAAGCCTCTATGGAATTAGCTAAAGAACGTGGAGCATGTGAATACTTTGATAGATCAGAGTATTCTAAAGGTAAGTTGCCTATTGATACCTATAATAAGAATGTAGATCAAATTGTTGATAATAAGTTATTATGCGATTGGGAAAGTTTAAGAGAAGATATTGCTAAACATGGTATGCGCAATATGTCTCTTTCTGCTATTCCTCCAACGGCGAGTTCATCATTGGTTAGTAATAGTACACAAGGTATTGATCCTATTCAAAGTGTGACAGATACATTTGAATCTGCAGCTTATACCGTTAAGAGTTTAGTTCCAGATCATGACAAAGAAAAGTACTATATGAAAGCTTGGGATATGCCAAACAATGATAGTTCTGAATACATTAAGCTTATGGCTATCCTCCAGAAGTTTATTGACCAAGGTATGAGTGTTAATCAATGGTATGACCTAACCAAAATCGAAGGAAAGATTCTAGATTCAAATAGAGTTAAAAGAGATATTATTACTGCATACAAATATGGGCTGAAGAGTTTATATTATATCAGAAGTAAAGATAAAGAAAATACTAGTGAAGTGATCCTTGAGGGTTGTGAATCTGGTGCATGTTCAATTTAAAGAAGGAGTATATATCATGAGTTGTAAAATATTTTCACTAGGTGAGACAGTACATAGTAAAGGCACAAGGTTATTTTTAGGTGAGAATTCATGTCATAGAAACATTCAGACATATCATGATCCGAAGTATCCTTGGATTCTGGACTTTGCAGAAGAGATGAGAAGTATTGGTAATTGGAGTAAGAATGAGATTGACTTATCAAAGGAGAAGAAAGACTTTGAATCACTAGATGAAGCCGGTAAGCATATCTATGAAGCAGGTTTAAAGTTTGCTATTACATTAGATAGTTGTGCTGGTCGTGCCCCTCTTCAGTTGTTTAATAATGGTGGTATATCTAATAACCCTGAATGGGAATTATATATTACAAATCACCAGAACAATGAGTTACTGCATTCAGAGTCTTATACGGAAATGGTTCGTGCAATCTATAATGATGTAGACCTATTCGTTGATTCTATCACATCGGATCCAGAAGTACAGAAAAGAGCTACTTCTATTTTAGGCGCATTCGATTGGGCAACAGGTGTATTTGATAGAATGGATGCTAACTCAACCGCTGTTAATCATGGTATGGCAAAACCTTTCCCTGAAGTTGATGAAAAGATGATTAAGACTGCAATTTACAAAGCTGCACTTGTTCTTAATATGTTTGAAGGTATTAGATTCTTCTGTACATTCGTTACTAACTGGAGTTTCTCTGAGCAACCAACTAAACTTATGGCTGGCTCAAGTAATATCTTTAAGCTAATTGCAAGAGATGAGATGATCCATTTAGATATTGTTCAACGTGTACTTAAAATGCTACGAACAGATGAGAGTGAAGGATTCGTTGAGATTGCACAAGAGCTTGAAGATGAAACATATGAAATGTTTGAAGTAGCATATAAAGAAGAGATGGATTGGGTTGAATATCTATTCTCTAAAGGCACTCCCCTGATTGGTATGAATGAACATATCTTGAAAGAGTACATGGATTATATCTTTGTGGTACGGATGACCAACATTGGTTTAAATCCATCTAAGCTAGGTCTTGCTATTGGACATAATCCATTACCGTGGGTAGATAATTACCTTGATTCAACTAATGTTAAGAGTGCACCGCAAGAGATTGAGAGTGTTAACTACATCGCTGCTATTGATTCAAGTAAAGATGAAGACTTTGATATGGAGGATTTATAATATGTTAGATAGAACAGGAAATGGATACCTTGAGGATCCAACAATTTGGTCGGAAGAAATAATGTTTGAAATGGCCAAGGAAGATGACATTGTATTAACAGAGTCTATGGTAAAGCAAATTATGCAAGCAAGAGAATACTTTGAAGAGAATCAAGCCGTGCCACCAATTAGAACATTCTCTAAGTATGTTGGTATTGATAAGAAGGTGCTATTCAAAGAATGGTTGACAGGTCCAATGAAACCTATTAGTAAGTATGGCGGAATGCCACAACCACGAGGTTGCGTGTAAATAACGGTGTACATTTGCTGAGAAATATGTTATAATAGATATATTAAAATGTATAAATAAATTTGCTATTCGTCTGAATAGTTAATGTAAGACAACCGGGACGTTGTGAAACTATTTTAAAACAACAAGAGGTAAGAAATATGTTAGATAAAATCAATGCTTGGATCAAAGCAGGTACAGAAACTGGTGTAGCACTAATTGCATTTGCAATCGTATTACAGGTTATTTTCGGTGGAACGGTTCCATTTGTAGGTGGTGACATCATCGCTACAATTACTGGTATCGTATCACAACTTGGTGCTCAAGGCCTAGTAGGTCTAGTAGCAGCTGCTGTACTATACAAGTTATTTAATAAGTAATAGCTCAAAGTTTAGTAGAACTTAAAACTACGAACCACTTCATAATGGGAGATAAGGTTAGGCTAAAGTCTATCGAGTGCTTCCACCAAATTTGGTAATTTATTACCATTTACTATTGATTGGAGTTATGATACACGGTGGTTCGAACCCACCCATCTCCACCAAAAGTGTATTATTAACAGTATGCTTTTGATGGGGATGACTTGGAATCGACATCGTAACAGAAGGTTAATAGTTGTAAGACCCAAAGTAAACGCTAACGCAAATACTTACGCAATCGCAGCCTGATAGGCATAGTGTGATTTGAGGATTTAGGCAGGATGAACCTTATAACCAAATCATCCTCCACCAAATTATAGTATATATAGATTGATTGATTAATTTACAGGAATGATTAAATGAACCACAATATTATATGGACAACTAACTACTGTCCATTTTGTGACAAAGCAAAGAGGCTTTTAGACAAAGCTAACATTGAATATGAAACACGGCTAGTTGATGAAGTGCAATGGACTAAAGCTGACTTACTAACATTAGCGCCTAACGCTACAACATACCCGCAAATCTTTTTAAACGATAACCATATTGGTGGTTCTGACGAATTAGAAGCATATCTATTTTTAGAGGAGACTTCTTTCGATGATCTGTAGAGAGTGTAATACAGAATATGAAGTTCTAGTTGATGTTGATGTTAAAGAAATGGTATCAACTGCTGAAATGGACATGGACACACCCTACTGCCCTTTCTGTGGTGAAGAGCAGGAGTGGCGAGATGGATTCGACGAAGTGGACGTATAAAGGAGAAGAGTTTACTTCAGAAGATGTTGGTGAGTACTATGGGTTTATCTACCGCATCACTAATCTTAGTAATGGACACGACTATCTTGGGAGAAAATATTTTAAAAGTAAGAGAAAACTTAAGCCTCTCAAAGGTAAAAAGAATAAAAGACACCGGATAGTTGAAACTGACTGGAAAGACTACTATGGTTCATCAAAAAGATTGTTAGAAGACATTGAAGAGTTAGGAAAGGAAAACTTTACAAGAGAAATCATAGAGCTATGTACTACAAGAGGTAATACAAACTATGCGGAATTGGTATGGCAAGTAAATGAAGAAGTGTTATTGAGAGAAGATTCTTATAATGGTATTATTGCTATTAAGATAGGGGTTGGATCAGTTAAAAATTATATAATGGAGAAAGAAGATGGTAATAGTTGATTATAATGGTATAGGCATTGGTTCTATAATGGGCCAATTGGGTAGAGGAGAAGAGTTAAGTGAAGAGCTTATTCGTCACGTAATTTTAAATAACTTACGCTCATACCGAGTTAAGTATCCTGAACATACCTACGGTCGGATGGTTATTGCATGTGATTCACGATCGTGGCGTAGAGATGTATTCCCTGAATATAAAGCTGCACGTACTACAAGTAAAATTGATGATGGTAAAGACTGGACGGAGATTTTTAGAATCTTAGATGTAGTTACTAATGATATCCGTGAGAACTTCCCGTATGCGGTGATTCGAGTAGAGAGTGCTGAAGCTGATGATATCATTGGTGCCTTGGTAGTCCACAAATCTGAGCCTCTTACAGGTGAGAAGATTGTTATTATTTCTGCTGATAAAGACTTTATTCAATTGCATCACCAAGGTCAAGTAATTCAATATAGTCCTATGCAACAAAAGATGGTTAAACCTGAATCTACGTCTCAACGATATGCATTTGAACATCTTATGAAAGGTGATTCGGGTGATGGTGTTCCAAATGTGTTAAGCCCTGATAACTCTTTCACTGATAAGATTAGACAAACCCCAATGAGAAAGAAACTACTAGACGAATGGTGGAATCATAAAGATGATCTTAAAGCTATTATGCCTGAAGAAGCATTTAGAAATTATATGAGAAATAGAGAAGTGATTGATCTAGATAGAACACCACAAAAGATTAAAGATGAATCGATTAAACAATACGAAACGTATAAATACCCTAAAGCAGGAAGTGTTTTAAACTTCTTGATTGAAAAACGAATGAATTTATTAATTGAATGTGCCGGAGAGTTTTAGGATGGAAATATACGAAGTATTAGAAGCAGTAGAAGCAGCTTTAACAAGAGAAGATAAAATGAAAGTGATTGCTAATAACGATAGTCTTGGTTTGCGCGATATATTAAAAGTTAACTTTAATAAAAAAATTAAGTTAAACATTGATAAAGGTGTTAATTGGACTCCATCAGAAACACATACTCAATCGTTAAAGGATATTACAAAACATTTACCAGCGTTAACCAACACTGAACTTGATAAAGCTAGAGCAACTAAATCATTTAAAGCTATGCTTGAACAAATCCACCCAATGGACGCTCAAGTATTACAAAATGCTGCTAAAGGTAAATTAAAATATAAAGGATTAACATCAGCATTAGTTGAAGAAGTATATGGAAATAAATTTATCTCTAAATGATTTTGCTATAATCACAGTATTTCTTATAGCAATTTGCTGTTTTTATTATTGTGCCACACATCTAAATGAATAATGCCAGTATATAACTTCGAACATAATAAAACTAAAGAAATTTGGGAAGACACTATGCCTTACGCAGATAAAGCTGCTTATATGGAAGAACATAATTGTCGTACAATATTCTTAACAACCCCTACGTTCGCTCGATCTTCGGGTGATCTCTATTCAAACACCAATGATGACTTCAAGGCTAAAATGAAAGGCCTTAAGAAACACTATCCAACTAAAGGTCCTAATAGAGCTTCAGGCTTAGATAATTGGTAAAATAGTTTAAATAACGGTGTACTTTTACTGTGTTTTGTGTTATAATAGATATATTACAACAACAATAATACACTATGTTTAAACATGAACCGATTGATTTAGGCTATGCTGATCTAGTATCATGCACAAAGGATACTGGTAGAACCTATACAACCCCACCAAATGAACACGGTAGAAATACCTATCCATCTATCACTACAATTTTAGGCATACAGTCTAAAGAAGCTATTGAAGCTTGGAAGAAGCGAGTCGGTGAAGATGTTGCTCGCCAAATAGGTTATCGTGCTAGTACCCGCGGGACAGCCGTTCATGAAATGGCAGAGAAATATGTTAACAACGATCCTATGTGGGGTGTAGCAATGCCTAATATTCTTGCAGACTTCATGCCTATTAAACCTATCCTTGACGAGAGACTATCACTTGTATATGGACAAGAGCTTGCATTATATTCTGACCATTTAAAACTTGCTGGACGAGTAGATTGTGTTGGAGTATTTGATGGTAAGATTTCTATTATTGATTATAAGACTAGTAAGAAGACCAAGAAGTTTGAGTGGGTTAAAAATTACTTCATCCAAGAAACATTTTATGCTATTGCTTGGGAAGAGAGAACAGGTATACCTATTAAACAATTAGTTACTATTATCGCGGTGGATGATGCTGAACCTCAAGTGTTTATTGAAGATCGTGATAATTGGGATAAGGAATTAGAGAGATGCATTAAGGAGTTTCATGAACAATAAAATAGACTTATGCGCTACGTGCACTAGAGCTCATAAAGACGGTTGTCCTATATGGCCAACTCTTAGAATCACACAGGAGTGCGTTGAATATATCCCTTTGGAGATATAAAACCATATCTCTAAATAATCTGAAATTAGGCAGCTTTTACCTGTACTTTTACTCCAACTTATGGTATAATAGAACTATAAACAATAAAAAAGGAAGTAAAAAATGAAAAAGATAAAAGAGTTTAATAAAGCAACATTAGTAGAATTTCGTAACGAATTGAATGATCTATTAGCAAAATATGAAAAGAAGTCTGGTGTTGAATTGCAATCTAAAGGTATTAGGTATACATCAAATACTATTACAGTATCTGTTGAAGGTAAACTTACCGGTACACAATCTAAAGACGTTAAAGCTTTAGAATTATTTACTAAGTTTAAAGAGAATGATATCATTGATATTAATCAACTAGGTAAAGTTAAGGTTGTTGGATATAACGTTAAAGCTAAAAAATATCCATATATTGTTGAAGCAACGAATGGTAAACAATACAAATTATCACATAATCAAGTTGAAGCTAGAAGAGGTATTGCATAATGAAAAGATATTCAAATAGTTTTGTAGGTACTTTTGATCCTACTGATGAAAAGATTGCAGAGATTAGAAAGACAATATCTGTAGCCAATAAGAAAACTGGTTCTAAATTGTATGTTAAATTAGCTGGTCGTGGAATCGATCGAATCGCTAAGATGACAAAATATTACATGCAGAAAGATAATGTAGACGAAAAAAGAGCGAGTTACTTCGCAAGATACAACGCTCAATCATATATTCCAATCTCTCTTGCAACAACAGTGGACGTATACATTTATGAAAGATAATATAATTTTAGTTGACTGTGATGGAGTCCTATTAGATTGGGAACCATACTTCTTCAACTACGTTAAAGATAGACATGATTTAGAGGTGAAACACCCTAATGAATATAATGTCGGTAAAGCCTTAGATATTCTCCCCGCTGAAGGTCACCGCTTAGTTGGTCAATTCAATTCTTCTGCTCACATGGCTAACTTAGGTCCATTACGTGACGCTGTTAAATATGTACGCAAGTTATATACTGATCATGGTTATAGGTTTCATGTAATCACTAGTCAAACATCGGATGATGCTGCTAAGGAATTTCGTAAGTATAACTTAGAAACATTGTTCGGTAAGGAAGTCTTTGAAGGTATTACTATATTAGGTCAAGGCGATGATAAAGATAAAGAATTAGCTAAGTGGAAAGACTCTGGTTGTTATTGGGTGGAAGATAAGCCTACCAATATCAAACATGGTTTTGAAGCTGGATTAAATCCTATCTTAGTAGCCCATGAACATAATATTAATGATTATGGTGATATCAGAGTTCAAGGTTGGAAAGAAATTTATAATAAAATAACAGGAGAAGTATAATGGTAGTATTATGTGTAATAATTTTAACTATTGTGGCATTTGGTTTGGGCTATGTAGTTGCAAGTGCAAGTATAAATTGGGAAACTA
>Ga0233443_1000175_pt1 | contig 78866 bp, 78 predicted proteins | sample SI_123_September_2_FD_182784 | JGI IMG/M metagenome (GOLD analysis project Ga0233443, IMG submission 182784) | Seawater microbial communities from Saanich Inlet, British Columbia, Canada - SI_123_September2016_200_MG | ecosystem: Environmental > Aquatic > Marine > Inlet | place: Canada: British...
TTGCAATCATTTCAGACACTTAAGTCTGACCCAGCTAAATCAAAACTGGCTAGAGAACAAAAAATCGCTGCAAGTCGTTGACCGTGTTGGCCATGTTCCCTGCGGCGACGAGGGGGGTTATAGGCCCCGCCCCCGAACCTGTAAAGCACTATTTGAAAAATTCTTCAAATGTTGTGCGCCTCAAGCCCGAAACACCACTATATGCAGGTCGGCAAAGGAGCGCAACACCGCAGTTTTCTGCGGGTTACAGAAAAAAAATCAACTTTCAAAAAAAATCGAAATTTTTACTATATCTAGTCATCCGTCCCAATTCTGGGGGCACCGGTGGACCCTGGAGAGGGGCCAAGGCTCTCAAGAATTTTTTGAGATTCGACCGCTTTGCGATGACATTCACTGATCATGGAGATGATATCGATATTATTCTGGAATACAATTCGGGCTTCGGGCCGCTGATCAGCTGAAATTCGGGCCATTTTGGTAACGATATCATTTTGCAATTGAAGCAACAGGTCTTCCAGCTTCCAACCTTTTGGATTGTCCGCACTCAACAAAAATTTGGTCATGTGGCTTTCTCCCTCCCCGGAGTCGTCTCAAACTGAGTGGCAAGCACAGCGCATATTCGCGACATACTCACGTCTCCAGCGCACCATCTTGTCGTTGAACTAAAGCATACTTTGGCTTTGGGGGAAACAAAGATGGAATCTTCTAGCATCCTGATGCCGCGGCAAAAACCAAATTGTCAGCCGAGACCGTCTGGCAGGCCTGGCATCCCTGGCAACCATAAAAGCTGCTATATTTGGATGGGTAACTGGACAACCAGCGTGCATCTAACATAATTGCATTAATGCTGGGTTCAAAAACAAGTTCAATATACAGGAACAACAATGGATACCTACGTCCCGGACATAGATGACCAGGCAGCCGAAGAGAATGGCAGCGGCACCCGTATCGGTCTGGCGTTAGGGAGTGGTGGCGCCAGAGGCTGGGCTCATATTGGTGTCATCCAGGCCTTGAACAAAGCGGGCATCCAACCAGAAATCGTATGTGGCACGTCAATCGGCAGCTTGATTGGTGCGGCACATCTTGGCGGCGCACTACCAGAACTAACGGACTGGGCCATCAATCTCAGTCGACTGGGCATACTGCGATATCTGGACATCCGCATGTTAGGCGGTGGCTTCATTGCAGGTCGAAAGCTGCAGGATCTGTTGGATGATGCCCTGGCCGGCAAGAAAATTGAAGACTTGGAACAACGGTTTGTTGCCGTTGCTACTGACCTTTCAACAGGACATGAAGTGTGGTTGCGCAAGGGGTCTCTTTCGGAAGCAGCCTGGGCGTCATTTGCCCTTCCCGGCATTTTTCCACCCGTCACCCGAAACAAACAGCTTCTGGTCGATGGTGCCTTGGTCAACCCGATCCCGGTATCTGCCTGCCGGGCGATGGGTGCGCGCCTGGTCATTGCAGTCAATTTAAATACAGATCACCTGGGGCGGCGACCTTCTACCGGATCGGAAAATGCGCCGACCAATCAGTCACTTCCTGAACAGGATATCGAATCAAATGGTCGCGTGACCGGTATGCTGAAACAATTTCTCGGTTTGAATAATCCTGAACTGGGATTGGTCAGTGTGATGGCGTCTTCCCTGAACATCATACAGGATCGCCTGACCCGCATTCGACTTGCTGGAGACCCACCAGATGTGACGATTTCACCTCATGTCGGTAATATCGCATTGTTGGAATTCAACCGGGCTACGGAAGCAATTGCAGAAGGAGAACGCGCGGTTGAACTTGCCTTGCCATCCTTGTGGGAGGCAATGGATATCCTGGGGATTCCGAAACCTGAACCCGGATTGCCGGCCAGAAACGGGTAGACCAAACAGCAGCCAATTACCCTGCTGTTGTAATATATTCACGCAAGGCACGGGCTTCTTGTTCAGACTCAGCGATCTTGTGTTTCACAACATCCCCAATACTGATCAAGCCCACGAGCCTGCCGTCTTCCACAACCGGTAAATGTCGGATACGTCTGTCCGTCATCATCAACATCACATCATCAATGGTATCCGAGGGACCACAGACGTGCACGTCACGGGTCATCATGCTGTCGACAGACATATCAAGGGCACCGGCACCATGCGCTGCTAAACCGCCAATGATATCACGTTCTGAAATTATCCCGGCAATACCGTCGGTTTTATCTGCGTCATCACTGACAAGTACAGCACCAATCCGCATTTCCCTGAGCAGTTTAGCCGTCTGCTGAACGGTATCGCTCGTCGCTACCTTGACGATGTCTGCACCCTTGACAGTAAGTATGTTTTCAACTTTCACGCCAACCCCCTTGCTATTGTTCATTACCAATGCACCAACGAGCGGTGCGATGCGAAACAAGTTCGGTTTAGTGGCTTCACTATAGCACGAGCTCTGACAATAGAAAAATCTCTTAATTGTAATTTGTGTAATTCAAACTGTCTCGCACGGTATCTGCTTTTATTTCAAAACATTATTGCAACCCTGTATTTCAGAAAGATCATGAAACATTAAAATATTGGCTCGTGAAAACATTGGGCCGTGAAGCTCGATCAGACCAGTCTGGCGCTTTCAAAAAAGGTCCGGGCAGCCCCCAGTTTATCTTCTCCATAAGCCGATGCGAAGGCAATACGACCTTCAGCCGTTGCCGTAACTTCAAGAATCGGTCGAAATAATGCCAAGGCTAGAGAGCGAAAATGAACTGTCTCAAAAGTCCAGTGCGCCAATGAATTATCAATTTTGGTTTCATGCTCCAGAGCTGTATTCAAAACGTCTACTGCCCACGAAAGCCGTCGGTCATAATCTTGAAAAGAAACCGCAAGTTCAATGAGCACTTTTGCCAGCAACCCCTGGGCTTCGACATCGTCAAAGTAGTCTTCCCATTCGAATTCATCACCATGTTTTTCTCGCAGGCGTCCAACAATAACTTCGCCCTTGTCACGTGCCTCCTGCAGAACATCAGAACCCAAAGCAAGTTGTAATACGGTCAAGAGTCCTGGAACGATGCGCCGGGACAAACCACCGTCTTCCGGCGAGCGTCCTCCATTTTCAACAAAAGAATCTGCAATCAGACGGACGACAAGGCGTCCGAGGTGATCGGATCGCTTGTCATCAAATTCACGTTGCTTCCGAGCCCGCTCGCAATCATCAAACGAACGTCGATAAATTGGTGCCAACATCTGTTGCTGACCCTGAAAGGCAAGCGCCTGCCTGGTCAGTTCCTGGATGTCTATGCCGCTGTCCGGATGACTGGCGACATATTCCACAAACAACTGGAGATGCTGTTCCGAGATAAACCGGCACCGCTGTGGCCCGGAGCCTCGTGCCGGTGTGACGCGGAAAGTCACCCCTCTGCTCCCTCTTCGACGATATCAACATAGCCCCGTTCAATCGCCCGCTTGAGCGCTTCCAAGGCTTCTACCGCCTCTTCATAGCGTTCACGCTTGCCTTTCAGAGAAGCGACAACATCTTCACTTGGAACCGCCGAGCCGGATTCAACCAGTTCGAATGCAGCGCCAAGGTACTCGGCCCGTACTCGACTCGTCATAATCGCAAATTTCAGAAAATAGTCTTTGGTAATCTGTGGGATTTTTTCATGAATGATCTCTCTGTTCACCATCCTGATACCGTGTTCCAACTCATCCAGAAAACGCCGCTGCGCGACAAGATCCTGATAATCGCCTTTGGCGCTGCTCATTCGCATTCCCTCCACGGAACTGTTCCCAAAACCTTCATGATGCTGCTCGAATAGAAGGTCAAGAACGCCACCAATTCAATGGCAAGAACTGATAATGCCATTGTTTTCTCTTAAAAACACTGGTTAACCTGTTAACGGACGTTAAACTCCTGTGGGTACAAGTTGATATATCGATTGTACCGGTATCCAGGGACTTTTTTTAGAGATTTATTTTTTATGTCAGATAAAGCCGACCTCGAACGACTTTCAGTCCTTATTGTTGAAGATAATAGTTTTATCCGGGACCTGCTGAGTGATGTTATGCGAACGATCGGTATCGGTCGGATATTTACGGCCGAGGATGGTCGCGACGCAATTGAGCTTTTGCAAACTGTTGCCACGGACCCTCTCAAGGCTGGAATTTCGGTGATTGATATCGTTATTTCCGACGTGTACATGCCGTCGCTTGATGGGCGAATGTTATTGCGCTGGATCAGAACCAGCAGTAAATCACCTGATCGTTTTGTCCCGACCCTGATGATTTCTGGTGCAGCGGATAGAGATATTGTCCGAAACTGTCGTGACCTTGGTGCCAGTGAATTTTTGGCCAAGCCTTTTTCGGCCAAAATTGTAGCAGACAAGATACTGCACACCATCATGCGCCCAAGAAAGTTTATTCTTGGTCCAACATATTTTGGACCCGAACGTCGGCGCACTGAACTTTTTCAGGACACAGAAAAGCGGAAGGTCAAGAAGGAAGATATCCAGATCATTCATTCAGACAAACCGCCAAAATCCATGCGCGACGATGCACAGGTTATTCACTTTGTATTTCGTAATCGGCTGTCTGATAAAATTGGTGCCTATAATCTGAAAGGCGTTCCGGAAATAGACATGAGCTTGATTGAACAAGCCGAGAAAAAAATTGAAGGCATGGCCGGGGATTATGCCGATTGGGTGTCAAAATCAATTCGTCAATTGTCATCCAGTCTCAAACAATTGCACGACGGCGAAGGTGATTCGAAAGAAATCATGGAGAAGCTCAACATTCTGGCCCACGAATTTCGTGGCCAGGGTGGCATCTTCGGTTACCCGCTGGTTACAAAATTTGGCAAGTCTCTGTATGATGCAACACTTGATTTGAACGTGAAGGTAACGCCAAACCACATCGATTTTTTCAAGGCACACGTTGATGCCATTAACGCAGTGATGAACGCGAAAATCAAAGGTAATGGCGGCGATATCGGCAAAAGTTTACTTGAAGGACTGGAACACGCCCAAGCCAACTTCGCCGAAAAATCAAACGTTGTAGAATAGGCCTTAGCTCAATATTGGTTCAAGCCTGTCCATGGCAGACGAGAGAATATCTGGCGTTGCGGCGAAGCAAAGGCGAAGATAGCCCTCCCCTGATTGACCGAAGGCCGCTCCTGGTGCCAAACCAACACCCGTTTCATTAAGAATTTTGCGGGCAAGTTCCAGACTGTCTTCCACACCGTCAACACGGAAAAAGGCATAGAATGCGGCTTCCGGAAACGGAAGGTGAACCCGGTCCATTCCGGACAAACGTTGGTAGACCAGATCACGCCCTTGGCGATATCCCTCGACAGTTTGCTTGACAAAATCCTCTCCGTCCCTGATCGCGACTATTGCCGCATGTTGAACAAATGTCGTGGGGCCTGAGATATTATATTCGTTCAGTTTCTCAAAGACTTCACCCATTGAAGGCGGTGCCGTCAACCATCCCAAACGCCAGCCTGTCATGGCCCAGGATTTGGAAAAACTGTTGAAGGCGATGACCGGATCTTCTGGTTCAGCAATTTCAATAAAGGACGGTGCATAGGGACGGTCGAAGATCAGCCGGGCATAGACTTCATCAGCCAACAACCAAATGCGTTTTTTTCGACAAAATTCCAACACTGCTTGCTGCTGCTCCACCGACATTACCCAGCCCGTAGGATTTCCAGGTGAGTTAACAAAAATTGCCCGTGTTCTCTCATCGCATGCAGCAAATAACCTCTCAAGATCAAGCTGCCATTTGCCGTCGACTTCCACCAGATCGACGGCCCGGGGCTCCCCACCCATAATGGCGACGGTTTCCCGGCAATTTGGCCAGAGCGGCGCAACAATGACAACATTGTCTCCGGGATCAACAATGGCCTCCATGACCAGCATAATACCGTTCATGGCGGCAACAGTTGTGGTGATGCGATCCTCGGCAACGTCAACGCCATAGAGATTGCTCATATAACCGGAGAGTGTCGAACGCAAAGGAGGTATGCCTCGGTTCTCAGTGTAAAATGTATGGCCGGCGGCAAGCGCCTCTGCAGCCGCATCACAGATGAATTTTGGTGTTGGAAAATTGGGTTCTCCAAACCACAAGGGCAGAACGTCATCCCGGTTCATGCCTTCCCGGCTGATAGCGCGTATTTTCGAGGCCTGGAGATTATGAATGGCATCCCGGACGGGTGCCGGAAGGTTATCTGATGTTGTCATTTTTTACCTGTTACTCTGGACCGTAGGCCAGTGCCTTTTCACATGATGATATCTTTCAAGCTGAATATCACCTGAATACAAATAGCGATAGAGGGGTCAAAGGACAATTCCCGATGAACACAATATTGCCACATCTGGATCGTTCTTTTGCCGCAATACCTGTCGATACATTACCCTTCAACCAAATTATTCTGAAGCGAAGGGCCGCACCATGTCGAACAGAAGTATGATAAAACCATTACTCCTTGTCATTGCATTGATGGCGACTGGCTGTACGGACCAGGTTGCCTTGCTTGATCGCACAACTGCCAGGGGAGATGCCTTTTCGCTTAACCTCACAGAGGAATACAAAAAGATTTCTGCCTATGAGGCCCACCAAATGGTCGATTGGAAAGACGCCGGATATTTTGCTGAAAAAGGCCTGGCCGCTGCGAAAGGCGCACATGTCAAACCCGAACGACCAGAAGACTGGCGCACACCTGCCAAAGCATTGGAGGAAATGAAGACGGGGTATCGCCGACTGGTTGCCATCCTGGAAACCGGTGTCCGCAGTGGCGACCCTCGAACCTCAGCCAAAGCGCAGGCGCGCTTCGATTGCTGGATAGAGCAGCAAGAAGAGAACTGGCAAAAAGATCATATTGCGGCTTGTAAGTCCGGTTTTGTGAAAGCGCTGACGGAACTGGAGGCGTCGCCGGAAGTCCAGGCGGCACGTTTTACGATGGTACTTTTCCCCCATGATTCTGCCCGCATTATCAATGACGAAATGCAAACAATGGCAAGCTTGATAAAACTGGCTGCAGATTTTGGTTTTTCATCCATTGAAGTTGCAGGGCACACCGACCGACGGGGTGCAGACAGTTACAATATGCGGCTGTCCAGATCCCGCGCCGATGCTGTTCGCCTGGCACTGGTCATGCAAGGCATTCCTCCAGCGTTAGTAAGAACCGTTGCCTATGGCGAGACCCGCCCCAGAGTAACAACTGCAGACGACGTCCAGGAACCCTTGAACCGGCGGGTTGAAATCCTGGTTCAAAAGCCAGAGGGACTGGGACAGGCTCCAAAATCTGCTCACTACAATACAGCAAAAGCTGAATAAAAGGCTTCCGGTGATCTTGGCGATGGAAGACGCCACTGATATCCTTGTCCATGAAACATAAGATCAACAGGACCCCTTCATGGCAATTTCAGACTACCAGTTCAGTTTTCTTTTTCGCGTCCGATATTCGGAGATCGATGGGCAAAGCATCGTTTTCAATGCCCACTACCTGACCTATTTCGACACCGCCCTGACAGAATATATGCGCCACCTGGGTTACGACTATAATGCCCAGGTGCGTGAGGAAAATACCGACTTCCATACCGTCAAAACTTTGGTTGAATACAAGTCACCCATTAACCTGGATGAGGAAATTGACGTTCATGTCCGGGCGGCCCGTTTGGGCCGATCCAGTCTTTCTTTCCAGGTTGAAATTCACGGTCATGGAAAAGATGATTTGCGGGCAACAGGTGAAATTGTCTGGGTAAATGCAGATCAAACCACCCATTCATCGGCCCCCTTGCCGCAAATTCTGGTCGACAAACTAACCGATTTCGAAGGGCCGGAAATTATTGCGGCCTGATCAAACCGCCATCAGCCCGGCAAGGCGTATAAAATTGACCAGCAGGCGTGGCACATCGGGTAACGAAATGTAATTCAAGGCATACTCAGGGGTAGGTGATTTCACCCATATCCGGGCCATATAGTCATGCGATGCTTCCGGATGAAACTGGATTGAGTACCAGTTGTCGCCGTGATCAATTGCCAGCGCAGGTGATTCTGGATCATTGGCGAGCACAGTGGTATTCTCCGGGGCTTCAAGAACATGGTCAAAGTTGCCAAAATGAAAAACCGGCAGGTCTCCAACCCCTTCAAACAGGGGATGGTTTCGCCCAGCGTCAGTCAGTGTGATCGCTGCGCTTGTTCCTTTCACACCACTGGCACGGGGAGCAACAGTCGATCCGGCCATAACGCACATCATCTGATGCCCGCCGCAAATTCCCAGAACGGGCCGCCCTGTTTCTCTCCAGCGCTCCAGCCATGCCATCAGAACTATTTGCCAGGGTTGGTTTTCATTGATTGAATGAACACTTCCACCGACGATGACGGCATCAATATTCAATGGATCGGGCAGCGCTTCACCGTTTGTGAATCCAATTGCCTGATAGTCAATGGTTTTCAGAACCCCCCATTCTCTCAGACGATTGGCCACAATAAGGCGATCATCGCCGGTATCCGGCAAATCATCATAGAGCAGCGGATCATACATATCCGGTGTGCCCATCATGGAGATATAGAGCAGACGTTTCTTGGCCATATCGGACATTTGCCCTGCAAACGTCGTCCCGTCAAGTCACAGCCGCAAAATGCACCGCAAGATCAACCGTTGATTTTGATTCTCTCTGCCTTGTCTTCGAGGGCAGCGGTTTTTCCGATCTTGATATTCAGAACACCGTCTTTGAATGTCGCTTCAATACTTTTGTCATTTGCATCTTCTGGCAAACGAAAAGATCTCTGAAAGGTTCCATAACTCCGCTCGGAAAAATAGAAAGATTTGCCCTCCTCCTTCTTCTCCGTTCGCTTTTCACCCTTGATGCCAAGCACCCTGTCATGAAGAGTAACATCAATGTCTTTTTCGGCCACACCTGGCAATTCGACATTAATCTCATAGGTATCTATCTTTGCGGATGCGTCCGCCGAAGGTGTGAAAAAGTCGGCAACCTTGTTCCCAAGGCTGCGCAAGGGATCAAGAACGCCTGGCCACCAGTCTGCGCCTTGCCCACCCTGAGCTGTGTACGATTTTTCGACCATGATCACATCCTCCATCCAAAGTTTTGACAAGATCAAAGGCAATCAAAGTGCCCTCTGCCTACATGTGGAGAATGCAAAGCAAAAACGAAATGTGGCAGGACGTCGCAGTAAAACGACGCCCTGTAATTACCTCATCCGGCTTCGAATAACCCGGTCGAAATTCAAGTCCTGGAAGTCAAACCAGAGATGGCTTCTTCATACTCAGACTTCAGACGTGAGATCAGGTCCGCTACCGGCGGCATATCGTCGATGGTGCCCACACCCTGGCCCGCAGACCAGACATTTTTCCAGGCTTTATGACTTTGATTTTCAGGGGTGAGTTCCTTGCCAAAATCAATTTCCTTTTTGGTGGGTAAGTTATCCGGATCAAGGCCCGCGCCTTCGATGGACTGTCGCAGGAAGCTGCCTGGCACACCTGACACAGCGGGTGTGTAGACGATATCACCGGCATTGGCCTCTGTAATCATAGTCTTGAATTCAGCCGGTGCGTTGCTTTCGGCTGTGTTGATAAAGCGTGTCCCGAGGTAGGCAAGGTCCGCCCCCATAGCCCTGGCGCCAGCGATACCCCGGCCATCCGAGATACAGCCTGCCATCAGAATCGTGCCATCGAATTCCGCCCGTACTTCTGGCAAAAAAGCGAAAGGATTCAAGGTCCCCGCGTGACCTCCAGCGCCATTACACACCAAAATCAAGCCATCAACTTTGGCCCGCATGGCACTGCGGGCATGACGCATGTTTGTGACATCATGAAAAACAACACCGCCATAGGAATGAACGGCTTCAACAAGTTCAGCAACGGCACCCAGTGACGTTATCACCAGTGGTGTCTTGTGTTTGACGATTATCTCGAGGTCGGCTTGCACACGCGGATTTGACCCGTGAACAATCAAATTAACACCGTAGGGGGCAGCCAGTTGGCCCGTTTCTTTTTCCCAGGCGGCAAGATCAGTTTCGATTTCCGTTAGCCATTCATCAAAGCCCTCTGTGCTTCGGTTATTGAGAGCCGGAAAAGTGCCAACGACGCCTGCCTTGCAGGTCTCCTTGACAATTTCCGGACCGGATACAAGAAACATGGGTGCCGCAACAGCAGGCAAGGAAAGGCGGCCTTCAAAAGAAGTCGGTAAAGGCATCAAGGGGCTCCATTAAAAAGTTTTGAGGATGTTGGGAAAATTGGTGTTGGACAAGGTTAGTGACGGGCTGTTTCTCCAGAGAGTATTGCCCCACATGTCGTTTGTTGCTCAGTCCGCTCCTTCGCGTTCGATCCGGTATCTTTTGCCGCTACCCAGTTTGTAGAGCTTGGCATAGTTCGTGTTATCAAATCTCTTGTGTTCCAGCACGATTCTGATATAGTGAACCTGCTCCATTGTCAGATCAAGTTTGTCAGCAATTTGCGTATCAGTCAGCCCCGTACCTTCGCGTTGTTTTTCAATCTCAGCCTGATCTCGTAACCTGACAGGATCGCCGCGCCGACTTTGAAAATTCAAACCCAGGAAAAAAATTTCATCACTGTATTTTTCCATCATCTGGTCGGTCACACCAAAGCGAAGTTTACTCATTGAGGCTCTCCTTCAACGGCTTCCCGTCTTGCTTTCGCCCGCCGAATAGGATCGGCCAGATCGGAACGTGTGGCAACGGGGCATACGCGCATGCATTCAAAACACTGTGCCAACAAACCGCCGGACCCAACCGACATTTTATACCACAGCGCTTTGTTCGATCCGCCAAACAAGGCGTCATCCCTGTCTTGAGGATTATCCGCAGCAATTGCGGCGGCAATGATTTGCGGCACAACTTCATATTGCTGGGTCATCTCGGCGCATTTGGCCATGTCATAGTCCATGGCCGACTGATTGCCGCTTTCGTCAATTTCACCATCCAGGCATTGGACTGGACAAAACTTCATGCAAGGCGTTCGTCCGGTACTTTCATACATACTGACGCAGCTGGGTGCCGGGCACGGATTCATCGTCATGGGGGCGTCTGGTTCCAGTTCCAGCTCGGTGAACACCGAGCCAAAATACATATAGCCATAATCCGGATGCAGCAGGATATCTCCGGCCAGGGACCGCGCACCAATACCTGCTACTTCGGCATGCAGTTTCAGGCTTTGCAACGGGTATCTCGCCCCCAGTTCCGGGTCCAGGTCAGGCGGACAATAAATTGACCTGGCCTCAAACTTGTTTTCAATGTAGTAGGCCATGCCATAGGCGATCTTGTAGGCAAGCGATTCTGTACTGCCAAAAAACGACAGGGCTTTGGCTGTGACCCCCCAGGCCCCCTGGGTTTGGCCGCCAACGCCAATTGATATAACCGACTTTACTTTTGGCATCAGATCAGTTGGACGGTGACCGGCAGGTGCAATGCGTTCAATTTCAGACAGGTCTGCAACGCCGACGGCCAACGCGCCTTTCTTTCGAGCGTAGGCAAACAGGCTTTCCTTGGCACCGCTGACATCAGGCCTGGTTTGGGACGAGCTCATCAATTCGATCTCCAAATTGTTTACGCTTTTGATTTTGGCTTGCTGCTGGTTCGATATCAAGGACAGCAGAGCAAACGGTTAGACAAACTTGCGTAACAAAGCACTGCCCTGCCCCGAAGCAAGCAATCCGCCAAACACAACAATTGCGGCACCAACAAAGGTCAGGCCATCCGGCAGGTCGGAGAAAACCAGGTACCCCAGCAACATGGCCCACAGCAGAAGTGCATAGTTAAAAGGCTGTAGCGTGGCGGCCGGTGCCGAATCCAGGGCTTTGAGCAAAATAATATGCCCGATACTGCCAACCGCGCCATTTAACAATAACAACCCCCACTCGACCATCGACGCCGATTGCCAGTGAAACGGCGCGATGATGCCAAACACAATCATACCGATAAACGCAGTATACAGGGCTGTTGTTTCCGGACGGTCCCCCAGCGAAACCCGCCGGGACAGCACCTGATATCCGGCCCAAAGAAACGCGCCGCCCAGGGGTAAAAGTGCTGCCCATGACATGACGCCTAAGCCGGGCCGGATGATAATTAGTGCACCAACAAACCCGATGGCAACGCTGATCCAGCGCCGTAATCCAATGGCTTCACCCAGCACCAGACCCGCCAGCATTGTACCAATGAGCGGGGCGACGGCGGCGATAGCATGGGCGTCAGCGAGGGGCATCAGACTAAAGGCGAGGATGAAGATGCTGACTTCAACCGCAAGCACAAGGGAGCGCAGTATTTGAGCCCCCGGCATACGGCTTTTGTAGATGCTGCGATCCCGCAATCGCATCGCCAGGCACAGGGAAAAAATAAAGAATATGACAAATCGAACTGCCAGGATTTGCATGAGCGGAAAACTTTGCGAGAGGTACTTGCCCGTCGCATCCATGGACGCAATAAAGAACATTGAGACGATCGTCAGGACGATTCCTGTGCTTATTTTGTCTTTCCGCATGTGGCCTTCCGGGTGATTATTAACGAGCATTTTAGGGGCAAACGCCGGACATGTCGTCGCAGGCAAGGAACATTTCTTCACCTCACCTGAACGTCATCGGACAAACTGTTGTTCTGAAGTGTCGAATTGGCAATAGTGATCGAACTCTACATTTTGAAGGCTGGAAACCGACATGGATGATTTTGATACAATATACGAGCGCGCAGCTGCCAGGCACGGTGGCTCGGACGTTATTGAAGCGCGCTTGAGTAAAGTAAAATCAACCCGGCAGTTAAAAGCTGTCAAGGATGATCGCTGGCTTGCTGAGATTGCCAAACGAATTTTTCAGGCTGGATTTGTCTGGAAAATCATCGAAGCAAAATGGCCTGGATTTGAAGAGGCATTTGAGCAATTTGATGTCGGTCATGTTGCTCATTTGTCAGACGATGAGATTGATGATCTGTTGAAGGATACGCGCATCGTCCGAAACGGGCAAAAAATTATCGCGGTTCGCGACAACGCCATATTCCTCAGCGAATTGCAGCAGGAACATGGTTCCGCCGCAAAGTTTTTTGCTGACTGGCCGTCTGACGATTTGATCGGCTTGCTTGATCTGATGAAAAATCGTGGCGCACGCCTGGGCGGCATGACGGGATGTTATTTCCTGCGTTTCATGGGCAAGGAATCTTTCATCTTCAGTCGCGATGTAACTGCGGCCCTGATCAGCATGGGGGTTGTCGACAAGGCGCCAACATCCAAAGTCGCAAGGCAAAAGGTTCAGGCGGCTTTCAACGAATGGAAAGAAGAAAGCGGTCGCAACATAACGCACATCAGCCAGGTTCTGGCCATGTCTGCTGACGGTTAGTATATTATGAGTTTTTGAATGTGACCAAATGCCACCTTGGGTCGCGCGCTGAATTCCCTTACTGATCACAGTTAAATTCAACGAACCCTGTTTCAGGAAAGCGAGAGTAAAAAATTGTTTGCCAAATTGATTACTGCATTTTTGTTGATGGTATTTTCATTCCCGGCCTTTGCAGCTACGGAACTGAAATGCCCTGTGGCACCGACCACGCCCTGGCGTACTGCCCTGAATGAAGCAGACCTCAAAAAATATGTGAACAGGCGCCATGACGGAAACTGGTCCTCATATATCGCAAAGTGGGAACGCCAAATTGACACCGCCCGCGATGTACTAGGCCGAAAGAAAGCCCTGATCATTCGCATTGACAAATCTCGCCTGCCGCTGAGAGGCGACGAGTTGGCGATATATATCACCGGCATGGAACAACGGGTGGAAACTGCCTATTGCCTTGCGGAAAGAAAGCGAATGGCCGAGAACATTCGGGAAATTGAGAAGCTTGGCCCGGCGGAATTGGCGAAACGAAGCGTTGCAGGGAAACGGACTGCCATTCAAGCTGGCTGCCAGAATTGCCATGGCGACCAAGGCGTCTCGAACAAACCGGAGATTCCTAACATTGGCGGTCAAAGACTGGGTTACCTTGCTAATCAACTCAGGGCCTTTCAGAAGGACAAAAGCATCAACACCCATTTATTCGGCAGCTCGATGCGCAGCGAAAAAATAATGCTTCAAAGTGCAAAAAACCTGACGCCCAAGAACAAACTTGATATTGCCGCTTACTACGCCTCACTCAATTGTGGTGGTGAAAATAATAAGGGAACCTCGGCACCCGACCAGCCGGAAAGCGCAAAAGTATGTATCGCCTGCCACGGAAATAACGGCAACAGTATCTCCCAGATGGTCCCCCGCCTTGCCGGTCAGAAGAAGGTTTATCTGGTAAACGAATTGCGCTCGTTCAGAATGACCAAAGGCAATTCAAGCTCATTTCGCTTTAACAACCGTCGTCATCATCAATTAATGTCAGCAATCGCCGGCCCACTTACAAACGTGGAGATGAGGGAATTGGCCGTCTGGTTTTCTTCGCAGACTTGCGAAAAATAAAGGCCCCGGGATTGGGGCGTTTGCGGCCAACAAAAGCTGGATGCCAAATAGATTGGCACCAGTGATTCCGTCAGGACAGCAATCGCTCTAGTTTTGACGTGTTTCCCGGTAGGCGACATACGTGGCCGCCGAGAAGATCAATCCACCCCCAACCCAGGTCCACAGGCCTGGTACCTCTGCGAACAACAGGTAGCCAACGATTGCGGCCCAGATCAATCGCGTGAAGTCGAGCGGCAAAATGGCCGTCGCTTCTGCTTCCTTGAAAGCCTGGGCCAGCATGACATGGCCAATGGACCCAAAAGCGCCAATGATAAACAAACCAACAAATTCTTCCGGTGTCGGCGTCCGCCAGACATAAAGCGCAGGTATCAGTGACATGGGTGTCATGAGGATTCCCATGTAGGCGGCAATGGAAATACTTGAATCTGTTTTGGCCAGCGATTTGATGATCAACATCGCTCCGCCCCAGATCGCTGATGCCCCCATGACAAGAACCAACCCCAGGCTGATTTCCTGGAATCCGGGGCGTAAAATAATCAGAGCGCCTGCGAAACCTACGGCCAGGGCTGTCCACCGACGTATCTTTGCCTTTTCACCCAGAAACAGGATGGCCCCGATTGTTGCGAATAAGGGGGCCAGAAAACTAAGTGCCGTTGCGTCCGCCAAGGGTGATATTTTCAGGGCTGAAAAAAACATCATCATGGAGAACACCTGCAGCACGGCGCGGGTCAGATGAAGTGAAAACCGTGTGGTGCGCAGTGTGGAAAAACCCACATTCCACAAAAGTGGCAGCAGGACAACCAAGCCAAAAATATTTCGGAAAAAAGCAATTTCAAAGGGATGCAAACCCTCAGTAGATGTCGGGCCACCAGATACCAAACGAATGGTACCGTGCATGCAAGAGAACATGGCACCAGCCAGAACAAGCAAAATCATGCCTTTCATTGTTGGTGGAATTCTTTGCCAGGTCGCTTTAATCGATATCAAGTAATTGGTCCAACGGAATCAGATGATCGGGTTCGGAAAGGTTGAGATCCAGCCTTAATCAAGAAAAATCCGGAACCTCAATTTTACGCTCGGGCGCGCTGCTACCCCGACTTTCAAAATAGTTGTCATATGTCGAGCCCGAACCTATCAGGACGCCGCCATCAACAATTAACTCTGATCCGGTACACATGGCGCTAAGCGGCCCCAGAAAGAACAGGACCGCATTGGCAATATCTTCCGGCGTGACCCAGCGCCCCAACGGCACATTTGCTGTGGCTTCAACAATTTTATCCTTGCTCATATGGCCATCGATCAATGGTGTCAGCGTGGGGCCAGGGCAGACGATATTTACGCGAATATTGTTGGGAGCCAGTTCGTAGGCCATGTGCCGCGAGGCACCAATCAGACCCCATTTCGATGCCGTATAATGCATGCCGGCGCCGAGAGAAATATTTTTACCGGCAACAGACGAGACATTAACGATGGCACCCCCGTTTGTTTTCATATGAGGCGTTGCTGCCCTGACACAATTGAAGGCACCTGTAAGGTTGATATCAAGAACCTTTTCCCAGTCCCCCTCGGGCATGTTTTCCATGGTTCGTGGCGGTGCAATCCCGGCATTATTGACCAGCATATCCATTGACCCGAACTTTTCAGCTGCGGCATCAACTGCCTTGTTCACAGACGTCCGGTCAGAAATGTCGACGGAATAAAAGGTCGCGTTATCGAGGCTGTCTGCCACCGCCTGACCCGCGGCATCATCGACATCAAACATTGCAACATTTGCGCCCGCAGCCGCTAGCGCGCGACTGACGGCCTCACCAATACCCTTGGCTGCACCCGTTACAATCGCTGTTTTCCCCACAAACCCGTCGGTCATGATATCCCCTGTAATTAATCTGACAAATTCTCAATTGAATAACTCAATTGCATAACTAGAGCGATTCTGGGCTTGGCGGGATCACTTCTGATTTTGGAGCTCACGTCTTCCTTATGAAATACGCTGCGCATCCGTCATGAGTGGAAACGCCCTGCCGGTTTCCATTCTGACACAACAAATCAGGGAATGCTAACCGCCTGAGAAAATCCAATCCCGCCAAATTAGTTCAAGTGAAAACCTGACTTCAAGCTTCTGACAAAAACACTTTGAGCCTGGAAGTTACTTCCAGGATGTCGATGGGCTTTGTAAGATATGCAGCAAAACCAGCTGCATTTCCACGCGCAACCTGCATCGGCAAGGCATTTGCACTCAAGGCAATCACAGGTAAATGAGCCGTTTTACTATTATCTTTCAGCCATGCCAGCGCTTCAAAACCATCCATGCCTGGCAAGCTGATATCCATAATGATCAGATCCGGTTGTTCATCCACCGCAATCCTTAATCCCTGCTCGGCATCCGTCGCCGATCGCAGGCTGACGCCATCCAGTCGATCTACGATCCGACGCATCAACAACAAGTTCGCCGGGTTATCCTCGACATACAAAATTCATCCCTTGATGCCGGAAAGATCAGCTGCACTATTCGAAATCACAGGTTCTTTGGTCGCAGTTGTCGACACAGCTTTCCCTGAGGTGTCTGTTTTGATTTCAATCCAGAAAGTTGATCCTTTTCCTTCATTGCTTTCATACCCCATGCGGCCACCCATCACTTCAACCAGACGGGCGCAAATGGAAAGACCAATACCTGTTCCCTCAATCTCGGTATTTTCAGCTCCAAGACGATTAAAAGCCTGAAACAGACCTTCCCGTTTGCTTTGCGGAATGCCTTTTCCTGTATCCGCAACAGAAATTCGCACGTGATCATCTTCCGTTGCAGAGGCAGACAAGATGATCCGTCCACCAATTACATTATATTTGACTGCATTGCTCAACAGATTGAGTAATACTTGTTTCAATCTGGTCGGGTCACCTACAATGACAAGATCATCGGATACATCTTGAGCGGTTGATATTCGCCTTTCATCTGCTGAACTTTCGATCGCAAGCATTGAATCTCTACATAGTTCAGCAACAGAAACAGGTTCGTCAGCTACTTCAATTTTTGAGGCTTCAATATTGGAGAAATCCAGAACATCATTGATTAGATTCAACAGGTGTCGACCGGCCTTCATGATGTAACGCAAGCTCTCATCTTGCTCGACAGATAATTCGGTGCGCGGGTCTTCCGCCATTAACTGGGTAAAACCCAGGATCGAATTCATGGGTGTTCGCAGCTCATGGCTCATGCTCGAGAGAAAATCCGTCTTCACCTGATTGGCCCGGTCGGCTTCATCCTTGGCAGCACGAAGCTCACTTTCAACTTCCTTCAGATGCGCAATATCCGTCACCACAAACAAGACGGTGTCATTTGCCTCAAATTGTACTGTCTCCGCTGAAATCATGCCCCAGAATATACTGCCGTTCCTGCGGACCAACATACATTCAAAGTTTTTGACCTTTTGCTGGCGGCCAATGCTCTTCCCCATCTCTATCGATATTTCGGGATCCGCAAACATCTTGTCTGGACTACTTTCCAGAAGATCTTCAGCCTTGAAGGCAAACATATCAGCGCCAGCATTATTGCAATAAAGAAATTCGTCACCATTCGTGGAGACAATAAAGATAGCGGCACCGCTTGCCTCTGCAATGGTGCGAAATTTCTCTTCACTTTCACGAACAGCCTTCTCAGCCGCCAGCCGATCCGTAAAGTCAGTATAAACCGACGCATAGCCGCTGTCCGGGAGAAGGTAGCGCCTGACATGTATTTTGCGGCCATCCCGGTTTTCGTATTCAGTATCAAAAGACTTTGATGCGCCCAACGAGCTATCGAAAAACTGATCTGCTTCATGAGGATCGCTTCCTTCTGCAAAAATCTTGTTTCCGATTAGTTCATTGAACAAAATACGACGCGGCAACCCTACCGCCAGATCATCCGGCTGGTACCACATTTCAGCAACTGTTTTGTTCCATGCGACAAGACAGTCGTTCGGATCCCATACGGCGAAGCCCTGGTCAATCGTATCCAGCGTAGTCTGCAACAACATGCGCTGTTCGGAAAGTTTTTGCCGACTTGTTTGCAAGGCAAATTCAGCCAGTTTCCTGTCCGTGATATCGTTCAACCCGGCGATAGAATGGGTAACTGTACCGTCCGGTGACTTCAGGGAAGAGACACTGACGTCTGCCCAGGCGATGGAACCATCATATCTTACATAACGCTTTTCCTGCCTGTATCGCTCTATCTTCCCGGCAAACAGGTTTCCCATATTCTTTAACGATAGGGTTTCGTCTTCATGATAGGTTAGTTCTTGAAAGGACGTGCACAGCATATCTTTTCTGCGATAGCCGAAGAACTGCAGCCAGGCTTCATTGCATTCGACAATCAAGCCGTCTTTGTCGGCGACGGCAATGCCGGTCGAGGCGAAGCCGATAATGGCGCTTGATCGTTCCTCAAGAATCCGCCGTTCTTCATTGCTCTTGACCGTCTCGGTAACATCCTTGGCAATGCCCCGTACGCAGATGAAAGAACCATCGGTATCGTCAAATACCGGTAAGCCGCTTAAAACAAAATGTCGAATGTCTCCGGATGCTGACACGTGAATTGCCATGACATTTCGAAATGGCTGTCGCCATTCCAGGTCGGGGGTCTGTTCCTTGACAGGGGTCAGTTGCCAAATATCGAAAAGGTTTCGCCCCAACAAGGCACTGCTGTGCTCACCCAACAAATCCTGAGAATTTTCTGACAAAAGCGTCAATTGGTGATCCCGATCTGTTTCCCAAACCAGATCTGCCGTGAGCCGAATAATATCGCGCAGTCTGTTTCTGTCAGTCCGCGAAGGAAGGCCATTTTCAGCCATCACACCCCCGAAAGCATAATAAGGCGCAAAATACGCAATCCGACTTCATCAAAATAAATCGAAATGCCACAGAAATCCTCTAACTTTAAATTTCCAGGTCCCGGATGGCCGACAAATAACTTTGATCGCGCCGCCAGCGGCCAATAACCTTTTTCGCCGACTCCTGGGTCATTTTTCCATATAACGACATCAGAGAACCGAGTTCGCGCTGAATTGTTGGCTCTTCAATCAGGCGTGCCCGTCTACTGCTGACGAACAGCTTTTCAAAACCTTCCGCATCTACGCCATACCCCTTGGCAGCGATGGCAAGCCCTTCCCCTCCAGGCTCGAACAATATCCGTTCAATCAAGCGCTTTCTTAAGCCCGTGCCTTCCCGCAACAAGGCTTCAAACAGCCTCACTTCACCGTCCACGATGCTCTGCACCAGAAGATCAGGCGTAATGCCCCCTTCTGCTTTCAGATTGGCTGCCAATTCATCAGCAGCATTATGTGTAATTCCCGCGGGGCCCCTGCCATGTTCCTCAAGAACCGCGACCTGCTCCAGCAAATCGTCGACAACATCCTGATCAAGATCATATTCAGCCAATATATGTCGTCTCAATGCGGCTGATACCCAGACGTACATTTTTTGGGCCAAATCAGGCTCCAGGTCGCTTCGCTGCAACAGGGGGTCCTGGAAAGTATCGACACGTTCAGATTCGTCGACAAGATATTCTCTGGTTTTGCGGGATATTTCAGCGCCGGAATTATTCAACAGGGCAACGACGACTGACTCATTTTCAGTTTCGACCAAGGCACCAGACACCGAAGCGCTGATACTCTCTCGTTGGGCAACTGCCAACTGGTGTTCAAAAGTCCGGTTGCGGATCACTTCGATCAGATCTGGATCCCTCAACAAGCTGCTTTTTTTCAGCACCGAAAAAGCGACTTCGATATCGTCATTCGCCAATTCGCGAACAATGTCAGCTGAGATGTACTGACTGTCGGCAAACTGCTCCGCAACGGCCTTTCGAACTTCTTTCTCCGTGTCACTCACCAGTTGATGCAATATGGCGTGCATCAACGTGGTTTCACGTTCGTTCAGTTCTTCGCTTCGGCCTTCAAATAAATCTGAAATCGCACGCAGCAGAGCTTTCCTGCCGTCAATCGACTTCTCACGCGCCAATTGCAGCAGACCATCTACGTCGATCTTTGAATTACCTGCATTGACTGAACTCATACCAATTGTTCCCTGCGAGTGTAGCGACCGTCAAAAGCGTGCCATCCAGGTCGAATCCCTATCAAATGGAATCGCTTCTGTCTGGAGCAAATTCAGAGAAAATGCTCCGGTTTATTAGCGCACACCTTGAACTTAAGGCAACGCTGCATTTCCGTGAAGTCCGGAAACGTTCTAATTTATAGGTCTCTTCTTATCGATCCACCATGCGAAATAACGATCCACCATACGAATTAATGAAATAAATCCCTTTTTCCAGAAATATTTTCACTTAATACAGGAATAACTGTTGCGCAAGATGATCTCATCCCGGAAAGTCAATATTCCCGACCGGCTCCAGAAAACTATATATTCCATACCAATCTAAGGCGAGACCGCCAAATGGCTATAGCACAAATACGCAAAGGAATGATTGATTCCTTTCGCGGAAAAATCTTTTACGGCTGGGTCATTCTCGCCGCCTGTACCGTTATGTTTTTCGCCAGCGGTCCTGGCCAATCGCATACTTTCAGTATTTTCATCCAGTCGCTAACCCGTGATCTGGGAATCGAACAGGCAGGTATCGCTTCAGCCTATGGCTTTGCGACACTTTTTGCGGCCCTGCTGCTGCCCAAATTAGGGCGATTTGTTGATCGATTTGGATCCTTTCGTATGTTCCTGGCCATCGGGATAATGCTTGGGTTCTCCTGCATCGGATTTGGTCTTGTCACAGACGGGTATTGGCTGGGGGCAAGCTTTGCGTCGCTTCGCTTTTTTGGTCAGGGTGCGCTGATGATGCTCTGCGCAACACTGTTGGCACAATGGTTTGAACAGAAACGCGGCTTTGCCATGGGTATCATGGCCATGGGGTTTGCCGCTTCCATCGCCATTCATCCGGCGCTTTCACAATGGTTGCTGGACAGTTTTGGCTGGCGGGATGCCTGGTTGGGCATGGGTATCATTTCCTGGGCCATTATTTTGCCACTAACCCTGCTGTTTGTGCAGAACAAGCCAGAACAGGTTGGCCTGTTACCAGATGGGAAACGACCGCAAGCCGACCACAACGATGCAACGGCAGACTCCAAACAAAGTGCAGAAAAAGGCTTAACACGCCATGAAGCCATCCGCACACCAACATTCTGGATCATTGCATTTGGCCTGTTTACACCGGCCATGTTGATCACAAGCCTGTTTTTCTTTCAAAAAGAAGTGTTGATATCCCAAGGCCAGCCAGAAACTCTGGCGGCCCTGGTCTTTACCGCAACGGGAATCATGATGGCGGTAAGCCTGCCCATGGTTGGCTGGATTCTGGATCGGGTCAGGACGCGATATGTGTTCTCTTGCTTTCACCTTTTGCTTTCCGCGACCCTCGTGATGATAAACTATGTCGACAGCCTGCCTACAGCGCTGGTTTATGGTGCGATGTTTGGTCTGTGCAATGCCTTCAGCATCACGTTTTTCGGTTATATCTGGGCCCATTATTTCGGCCGCAAGCATATCGGCAGCATCCAGGGTGTGGGCCAGATGGTGGGTGTCTTTGGCGCGTCCCTGGGACCTCTGCCCATGGGATTTGCCTATGATATGTTTGGAAACTATCATCAAATTTTGTTTGCCTTGGCCTTGCTTCCTTTGCTTGCTGCAACCTTGTCATTCTTTTTAAAGCCGCCCCTAAGCGAAGCTACATGAGCCAAGCCACAAATTAACAAGTTCCGACTCAAAACTTCAGGAAGCAAACATGAGCCCAAAATACATTCTGGTGAATGAAGCAGATGCCGTCGTCACCATTACATTCAACCGTCCGGATGCCCTGAATGCGCTCACCCCTGACCTGCTTTCGGAGACAGCCGAAGCCCTGCGCGAGATATCCGGTCGATCAGACGTCAGTGTCGTTGTCTTGACCGGCGCCGGTCGGGCATTTTCAGCCGGTGTCGACCTAAAGGCTCTGAACGATCTGGGGCTTGATCTGGCCGAAGGAAATGTCGGCGACAATCTAAACAATACCGCTCGCGAAGTTCAAACCCTGTTGGAAACAATGCCCCAGGCGACCATCGCCAAGGTCAACGGATTTTGCTTTACCGGCGGTGTCGAACTGATGCTGGCCTGCGACATTATCATCGCCGCAGAGGAGGCAAAATTCGGTGATACCCATGCCAAACTTGGATTACGCCCGACCTGGGGTATGACCCAGCGTTTGCCAAGGCGGGTCGGCATGATGCGAGCGCGGGAGCTGTCATTTACAGCCCGCACATTCAGCGGTGTGGAAGCCGCTCGGATGGGGCTGGCGCTGGAAGCTGTTCCCTTTGCCGAACTGGATACCTTTGTTGATCAGCTTTGCGCCGGCATCTGCCAGAATAGTGCTGGCTCCATCGCGGCTTACAAGGACCTTTACCAGGCTGCCGAAGACAAGGGCATTTCTGAAGGCCTGGCCTATGAAAAAGACACCAGCTATGTCGTTGCAGATGTTCGTGAGAGGATGGGAGCATTCCTGGCAAATCTTGGCCGAGCCCGTTCTTGATGGATCAGCTTCTCCCCTTGTGCCCAATGCCACCCTGCTAGATCACGCAATGCTGCGTTTCCGTCAAGACCTGAAAAACGGGAAAAACCAGGTTGGCTAAAGCTTTTCAGCTGCCTCTACAATCCGAAAATATGGAACGGAAAACATTGCGGTTGTTCCTTTCCCCGGTGCACTGATGATTGACAGGGTGCCGCCGTGTAGTTCAACCATATTTTTTGTCAGAGGCAGTCCCAGGCCCGTGCCACCTCTTTCCTTGCCAGTTTCAGTTTGCTCAAATTCCATTAGCGCGAGGGGGATATCCTCCGGCTTCATGCCATAACCTGTATCGCTGACAGAAATCATCAGGTCACCATCCCGGCGCATCTGCGAGCTGATTGTGACACAGCCACCGCCCGGCGTAAATTTCACGGCATTGGACAACAGGTTTACGATAATCTGTTTCATCATCCGGGCATCAGCTCGAACAACGGGGCCATTCATCGTCAGTTCTTTGTTGAGCAATATGCCCGACGATAAGGCGATCTCCCGGACCAAAGACAAAGAATCTTCCATGGCATCAGCGAAATCAAAAACGGTTTCCTCAATCACAGTCTTGCCAGCTTCAATTTTTGACAAATCCAGAACGTCATTTATCAAAGCCAGCAAATGGGCGCCTGAGTTTGAAATATCCTGAGAGTATTCACGTTGACGCTCGTTCAAATCTCCGGTGATACCCGCCAGCATCGCATCTGAGAAGCCGATAACGGCATTCAGTGGCGTCCTCAATTCATGGCTCATATTCGCCAGAAATTCTGATTTGGCCTGATTTGCAGCTTGTGCTTCTGAACGGGCCTCTTCCAGCATCCGTTCCGTTTCCTTTCGGCGCGTGATGTCATTGGTGACGCTGATCAGGTTCCCCTGGTCGTCCCGCGACCAGTAAACCTCCGCAATGCCGTCCCCCATCGGTTGTTCCTGATATAGGGAGTCGGGAATATTTTTTAGAAAATGGGCCCGCTCGTCTGCGATCTTCACGGGATCTCCGTCACCGTAATCTCCGCGTTTGGCCCGGTATAAAAGGACAGGGTAAATCGACTGACCAACGACAAACAGCTCTTCGGGAAGATTGCCAATTTCAAGGTACCGCGCACTGTAAACCTGTACGTTCAAATCCTTGTCGTACATCAGCACAGCGCCTTCAATATTGTCCAGGGCGCGGCGCAGTTGGTCTTCCTTGGCAGTTTTTTCTTTTTCCACCCTTTTTTGCTCACCAACATCTGTCAGTGTTATCATCACACTTCCAGAGGGCTGTGGAAAAATTGAAAGCCGGATAAACGACCCGTCCCTACCTTCAAACTCCCTTTCAATCTGCGTTTTCGATGCCAGCTCAGCGACCCTGAAATCAATGATGCCGTCTGTGTCGGCATCACCAAAATAGCCGCGGTCAATCATGCTTTGCAGAACGCCCTGCACGGATCTGCCCGCGAAAATTTCATCGGGCTGACATTTCAGGAGTTTGATATATCGATCATTGAAATATTCGTAGCAAAGATCTTTATCAAGTACGGCGTACCCAACTCTAAGGTTTTCCAGGACCAGCTTGAGCATCTGCATCTCATCTGCAGAATTGTCTAAAACTTCCAGTTGGGAGGCGTCAGGGGAAACAGTCAATTTTTTACTCAAGGTACTGGTTGCGGAAGAGGCAAGTGGCAATCAAACATAGGTGCTTCTGGTTTCTATGCTACCCCAATTCTAATTGGGTTCACAGCCATGAACCCGCGTCAAACCTCTACAACCTATGCATTCCATCCATGAGAATTATTTCTGTCAAAAGTGCTAATGTGGGTTAACTTCAAGTGTTTCAAGAGGAAAATGGAGGATGGTCGTCGTGCCGACGCCTGTTTGACCAAAAATTTCCAAATGCCCGCCATGCAGTTCGAGCAACTTTTTTGTCAAAGGGAGTCCCAAACCACTGCCTTCGTATTGCCGGTTTAGTTTCCCGTCGATTTGGCCAAAACTGGAGAGCGCCTTGGGGATATCTTCCGGACTTAGTCCGATACCCGTGTCCTTGACGCGGATTTCGAAGCTGGTGGCAGTTACTTTCCAGTCAACATAAACACCACCGCCATCTTCGGTAAATTTGACTGCGTTCGTCAAAAGATTAAGCATCATTTTTCGAAACATACTTTCGTCCGCGATAAATCTGACATCAGCCTGGGTCACATTATATCTGATATCGATATCTCTACTCTTTGCCCTGACCAGAACGATATCAATTATGCTGCGGCAAATTTGTTTGGCAGAAATTAGGGTTTTTTCAGGCACCAGGTTTCCGGCATCAAGGTTTGATAATTCCAGAATCTCATTAATTTTGTTCAGTAACTGCTCGCCGGAATCCAGAACTGAGCCGATATAGGATTGCTGACGGGGACTAAAACTATCCTCCATGTCCAACTGTAGAACCTGTGAAAACCCGAGGATTGCATTCAGAGGTGTTCTTAGTTCGTGGCTCATGTTCGCCAAAAATTCAGTCTTGGCCCGGTTGGCATATTCGGCCTGTTCCTTGGCCGAAAGAAGTTGTTCCTGATTGGACAGTCTAGACGTCACATCCCTGATAATAACGCTGTAAACGGTCTCACCTTCGATCGACAACTTTGAAATCGATGCATCAGCCGGAAATTCTTCGGCGTTCTTCCTGATGCCATAAACGATCCCGCGCTGTGCCATCAATCGACTTGCCATAGCTGACTTGTCGAATTGATGAACGTGGTTTTTATGGTCGCCGCGAAATCTTTCTGGCATCAGTATTTCCAGAGGCGCGCCGAGAACTTCCTCTGCTTCATAGCCGAACATTGCACAGGCACCCTGATTAAATGTTGTGATGACCTGGTCGGCGTTACAAATAACAATCGCGTCTGCACTGATGGATAACAAGCCTGACCACATCGCTTCGCGGGCCTTCAAGGCCAACTCAGCCTCTACCTGTTCCGTGATATCTATGGCGGTGCCTCGGTAGCCGACAAAATTATTATTGGCATCAAATTTTGGCTGGGCGTTTACAGACGCCCACAATCGCTTGCCAGGCGATTGATTACGGCAAAGATACATCTCTTTGATGGTGTCTCTGGCTTTCAATCGACGTAAAAATTGCTGTTGGGTCGGGTCGCAGGCAAGTTCGCCCAACACCTCATCGTGGGTCTTTCCGATCATATTTTTGGGGTTTTCGTGGCGCCCTTCAATGATACCAACGGACACATATGTGTATCGATAGTTGGCATCCATTTCCCAGAACCAGTCTGAAGCAACCTCAACAAAACCTTGCAAGCGCTCTTCAAGTTCCCTGATTCTGTCGCGATCATCCAACGAATTGGCTTCCGGGTCCTCCGGCATCTGTCCTGGTCATTATGATGTCTTGAAGCCGCTGATTTTGCGGCAGTTGTGGCTTTATTTGCACCTGTATCCCCCCATGTGCGTCGACAAGATATTGGCTCACGGCCAAAACTCCCCTTTTGAAATTCGTTCATGGCGAAATGCGTAAAACCAATTATCAAATAAGACTAATGAACCATAATGTTTAAATACTTGGAAGAATATATCAATCCAAAGTTGGGGGTATTTCGATCATCTTCAGAAATATTGCTTAAAATCATATATTCGGAATAGTTCTATTTTATAGACAGTCTACCATTAGTTGACCAAAGCCTTCAAACGAGCCAAGACCCAGTATTTTTGCACAACGCCAGAAAGTTGCCTGATTGCTGGTTATGACAGGCCTTTGGTACTTTTCTTCCAATCGGGAAATCATCTCGAGGGAAGGTAGATCAGTACAGCTGACAAACAGGGCTTCGGCTTCATCATTCATCACGTCCTCAACCAGTTCAAAAATATCCCCGGATGAAACAGTGTTGGTGTCCTTGCCGCCCTGCCGGCCCAGTCCGTTAATCGCAGTTACTTCAAAGCCACCAGCCTCCAGAAAATCCCGTTCGGCAGCGTAAACCCATTCCACATAGGGTGTTGCCACGGCAACACGTTTGACTTTCAGGGCTGTCAGCGCCTCCAGAACGGCGCTGGCGGTACAAACAGATGGCAGACCTGTTTGCTGTGTAATAGCCTGGGCAATGGTGAGGTCAAACCCTGGCCCCTTGAACAGACTTGCCGAGGTGCAGGCAAAGGCGACAACCGAAACGCCGGCGCTCGCAAGTGATTTCCCAAGTAACGGCGCATTATCAACCATGCCCTGAAATTGCTCTTCAAGTGGTTGAGTGCGACCAACATCAGCCCGGGCGAAATGAACGCCCAAGGCTGGATGATGAGCCGCATAGGCCTCGGACATGCGAATGAAGTTGTCTTCAGCCACCACGTTCAGGGACGGAACGATACACCCTATTCGTATTTTTTCAGGCACGCTTTCAGCTCCAAAACGGTTCGGCAGGATTGTTTGTGCAGGTCAATCCAATGAACATCCACACCGCCTGTTGAACGAAGGCACAAAACAACTTCATAATGCTTTTATTGGCATAATCCCTTTATAGGCGCATGCAAAAAACATCTGAACTATTCTCGCTATTGAAAAGATACCTTGTCCAGACCTATGCAGAAAATTGTTTATGACCAGCCCCTTGTTCACGGCACAATCAGAAATGTTGCCTTGTGGTTCATGAAAAAACGGGGATGGCGTATCGAAGGCACCTTACCGACGGAGCGAAAGTTCGTAGCTATTCTTGCCCATCATACCAGTAACTGGGATTTTCCCGTAGGCATTTCCATCGCTCTGTATTTCAAAGCCCGGGTTTTCTGGCTGGGAAAAAACTCCTTGTTTCTTGGCCCCATGGGGTCGTTGATGCGATGGTTTGGCGGCATCCCGGTGCATCGAATGGAACCGGCCGACCTGGTCGACGAGGTTGTTGGTTTCCTGAGCCATCAAGAGGATGCCGTCATTGGAATCACGCCGGAAGCCACGCGCAGTCGGGTCACCAGATGGAAAACCGGGTTCTATCGGATCGCCCATGCCCTTGATTTACCTATCGTGCTGGCCTACCTCGATTACAAACAAAAGGTCGGCGGCATCGGGCCAATCATTTATCCCTCCGGGGACTTTGAGGCTGACATGGCAAAGATCAGGGAATTTTACAAAACGGTAGAAGGCAAGTATCCCGACACCGGGAGTTTTGTCGGCGATGCTGAATACTAGTGCAAGTGTGAGTGCAGAAGAATATTCTTGCTTATTTCCTTGGACGCACAAATATTCTTCATATGAAAGATAACAGCAATTCGGAATTACAGACATTGCGCGAGCAGTTGCACCGGAGCGAAGAGCGTCTGCGCGACTTCGCCACGGTAACAGATGGCTGGCTGTTTGAAACCGATGCACAAAACAGATTTATCTGGATGTCCGAAAATGTTGAAAAAATTGTTGGTGTCAAAGCAGAGTGGCATTACGGGAAAACGCGGGAAGAAATCAGCTCGCAATCGGAAGAGATTCCAGGCTGGAATGAACACCTGCAAACCCTGAGGCGACATGAGCCCTTTTCCGACTTTGTGTTTCCTCGAAAAGGACCAGACCGAACCCAATGGCTGACCGTTTCCGGCACGCCGGTTTTTGATAAAACAGGCTCGTTCGCTGGTTATCGTGGCAAAGGAAGTGATATTACCCGTCAGGTCGTTGCCGAAAACGAAGCTCAGGCGGCGAGAAGGATGTTGGCCAACGCCGTCGAGAGCCTGAATGAATTGTTCGTATTGTGGGACGCTGCGGACAGGATTGTTATCTGCAATCAAAAATTCCGCGAAATAAACGCTGCCTTTATCAAATTTTGTGAACCCGGCACATCATTTGAATCTCACATTCGCGCGGGTTTGCGTGCTGGGGCCTACCCGGATGCACTTGACCGCGAAGAGGAATGGTATGCCGAGCGCCTTGCCCTGCACCAGGCCGCAGGCGAACCCCTTGAAATAATGCGCCAGGAAGGGCAGTGGATACTGCTGAACGAACAACGCTTGCCCGACGGTGCAACAGTGACGGTATCCACAGATATATCGCGCCTGAAAAGCGTTGAACAGATAAAGGACGAACTGGTCTCCACTGTCAGTCACGAGTTGCGCACACCCCTGACGGCAATCATGGGTGCCCTGAGATTGATCAATTCAGGCCGACTGGGTGACCTGCCACCAGAAATCAAAAAGCTTGCAAAAATAAGCGAAAACAATTCGCAACGCCTGGCAGACCTGGTGAACGATTTACTGGATCTCAACAAGCTGGCCAGTGGCAAGATGGAATTTGATGTTGCCATGGTTGATGTATCGAGCCTTGTTAGCCAGTCGCTGGAAATCAATGCGCCTTATGCAGATTCCTTTGACATCGATCTGACCTTCCTTGAACCCGAAACCCAGTGGAAAATATTGGCAGACGAAAGCCGGTTGTTGCAGGTTTTGACCAATTTGATTTCAAACGCCTGCAAGTTTTCCAGCGCCAAAAGTAAAATTGTGGTTTCGACTGCCAAGCGAGACTCATTTCTGCGTATCTCGGTTCAGGATTGGGGCAAAGGCATACCCACTGGTTTCCATGACAAGATTTTCACGCGTTTTTCACAAGTCGATGCTTCGGATAACCGGCTCACAAAAGGTACAGGTCTCGGCCTCAGCATCTGTCAGTCGATCATCGAAAAACTTGGCGGCAACATCGGCTTTGAGAGTGCCACCGGAGAAGGTTCGACTTTCTGGTTTGAAATTCCGTTAATATAAATGAGGCGTTCGGCAATTGCCGTCAAAACAGGGCGTCGATATCGTCCTGGGATAAGCCGTCGGCATCATCGACCACATCTGTAGTGCCAGCACCGTGAATAATGCCGCCCAACTGATCAATCAGCGCCTGCAATTCCATTGAAAGGGCGTTGGCGCTGAAGGTGATGTGCCCGGTATCTCCGCCGTCAATGACATCGGCCAGCTCCGAACATCCGCTGATCACGCGCTGATCAAATTTCTCCAGCGTAGTATCAAAGGCTTCACGATATCTGGCTTCACAGATGTCATAAGCTTCGATTGCCAAGGGTCCAATGGACAGCCCACTTGACTCAAAATGTTCTGCGTAGGTTATAGGCTTCCACTCATTTGCTTCCGCAAGCATGTCTTTGGCATCGCCAACAAGCCCGATCATTCCGATCAGCATCACGACTTCGTTCAAGTGATTACAATAATCAGTCGACAACAGTGTTGTGTCGTTGATCGTTGTATCCCTGACACGCTCCCTGATATCGTCGGAGGGTCCGCTTGTGTGTTCATTTAAAGTCATACTAACTCAAAGCTAACCAGTCGGGGCGGCAAAACCAAGGCACAATAACCCTGCCAGGCAAAGGTTTATCTCAATCAACCTAAATAACCCTGAAGATACTAATGTCAAACTCCGCTCATTCAACCTGTCAGGGCGATACCGGTTAAAATGGAAACATTTTTGCATCGTTCCTGGCGCGCAACCCGGGTAAATTGCAACGCTGGGCTTACATTACATTCATACCAATCTTTATTCGTGGAGCAGGCATTTTCTCAATAAGGAACATTTTCTCGACCGACACGACTGCGCGCGATAACAGTTTTCATTATTTGTGAAGTACCATCACCGATTTGCAGCCCCAATACATCTCGCAAGCGTTGTTCAAATGGCAAATCCCGGGAGTATCCGGCATGTCCATGCATCAACAGACAGCCGTGGATGGTCTCGTAAGCCAACAAGGGTGGCCACCATTTGCTCATGGCCGCTTCCGTCGTATGGGGGCGGCCATGATCTTTCAACCACAAAGCATTCAGGCACAACAAACGGGCCGCCTCAACTTTGGTATCGAATTCGGCCAATTTGTGGGAGACGCCCTGAAAGGCCGACAAGGGTTGACCAAAAGCGTGGCGTTCCTTCACAAATGCCCAGGCTTCATCAAGACTTTGACGTGCGGTTCCCAAACATTGCAGCCCGATCAAGGCGCGTGAAAAATCAAATCCCTGCATGACCTGTCTGAAGGCCATGCCTTCCTCCCCAAGCAGCAGATTTCCGGGCACCCGGACATTGTCAAAGAAGATCGATCCACGACCGATACAATGTTGCCCAAGGTCCTCAAACCGTGTTGTACGAATACCTGGCAAATCCATGGGCACTAGCAAGGCAGAAACGCCTTTGGCGCCCTGGCCGCCCTGGTCGCCCTCCCCTGAACGCGCAAATACGACCGTGGCTTCAGATTGATCCACCATGGAAATAGAGGTTTTTTCGCCGTTCAATATCCAATCATCACCATCCCGGCTCATCTTCAGGCGGAGAGCTGCCGCATCCGAGCCTCCCTGGGGTTCCGTCAAGGCGACGTTGATAATGACCTCGCCGGCTGTCAGTTTGGGTAACCATTCTTCAGCGACGTCACGATGTGCAAAACGTGCCAGAATTTGCCCTTCCAGCGAGCCCAGAATCTGGGCATAACCCATATTAAAATCAGCCTTGGCGATCTCCTCGATGATGACACCTGAATAGAGGGTATCGACCCCGCTGCCACCTGCCCATTCCGGCAATTCAGGTGCGATCAGGCCCATGGCCCCCATCTCCTGCAACAATTGACGGTCCAGAACACCATCTGTCTCACGCGCAGCATAGCCAGGTGCTATTTTTTCGCTGGCGAAGCGACGGGTTGTGTCACGTAGGGCAAGCAATTCTTCAGTTTCGAACATTGGGGTCCCCAAAAATATTCATACCAGGCACGTCGACGGCCTGGATACTTTCCGACATCATCGACATTAGCTTCAATTAGTGAACAAGGACAAACAGATGGACAAGGAACTCTTCGAAAAAGGTCTGGCAAAACGCAAATCTGTGCTGGGAGCAGACTATGTTGATGCTGCCATTACCAACGCACCCGATTTCAGCAAGCCCTTCCAGGAAATGATGACAGAGTTTTGCTGGGGTTTCGGCTGGGGGGACGATGTTTTACCTGCCAAGACCAGGTCAATGCTTAATCTGACAATGTTGGCGGCCTTGAATCGCATGCACGAGTGGGAACTTCACTTCAAGGGTGCCATGACAAATGATGTAAGCCGGGAAGAATTGCAGGCCATTATTCATGTGATCTTCATTTACTGCGGCACACCAGCAGCAGTGGAGTGTTTCAGGATTGCCAATCGTGTGCTGGCAGAAATGGACGCTGACTCTCATGCTGACTAACACACGTGTCATTCGGATTGAGTGGGGAGATTGTGACCCGCAGGGGATCGTCTTTAATCCAAGATTTTTTGTCTTTTTTGATGCCTGCACAGCTGGCTTGTTTACTGCTGCGGGCATTGATCTGTTTGGCATGCAAAAAGCTGGTACAATTGCAGGCATCCCCATGGCGGACACGCGCTCAAGGTTCTTCATGCCAGTACTTTTCGGGGATGAAGTATTGGTCAAAACGTCAGCCCTTGAGTTTCGTCGCTCAAGTTTTGACATACGTCATCAACTTTTTAAGGATGATCAGCTGGCTGTGGAAGGAACCGAGACAAGAATTTGGACAGAGAAAGCGCCGGATCGTCCCGGCGGTATGAAGTCCACTCCTTTTCCAGCACAATTTATCGAGCGCTTGTCATCCCCGGAGAACTGAAACCTGGATTCAGGGAGCACCATATGTGCAGAAACATTCGAACATTGACGCACCAGGAACCACCAGCAACTGATGCTCAAATCCTGGCTTCAGCGGAACAATTTGTTCGTAAAATCAGTGGCTTGCGGAAAGCACCAAAAGACCAGCAAGCTGTCTTTGAAAACGCAGCAGACGATATCGCCGGCATAGCCAAACGGCTGATTATGGCACTCGAAACGGCTTAGGATTCAATCACAGCCCGGATGGATTGGGCCAACTCTGCCTTGGTAAAGGGTTTGTTCAGAAGCTTGAAACCGGCTTCCAGCTTGCCTTGATGCACGACAGATCGATCCGTATATCCAGACATGAATAGAACGGAAACACCGGGGATATTTTGTACGATCTGCCTCGACAATTCAGGCCCATCCATGCCGCTGCCGAGCACGACATCCGTCAGCAGGACGTCCAGCGTCGGGTCTTCTTCAATTAACTGCAAGGCATCTGAGCCATTTGCGGCTTCCCTCACCTTGTAGCCCAACGAAACAAGCGAACGCCTTGCCGCCCGGCGCAAGAACTCGTCATCTTCCACCAGTAACACTGTTTCGCCCGTGCCCCGTGGCACTGTTTCATCGACAGGTACCGTCAAGGTCTCGCTGGCATCCTGCGCGCGTGGGATATAAAGCTTGATCGTTGTACCCTGGCCTTCTTCGCTGTAGATCGTCAGGTTGCCACCGGTTTGTTTGGCAAAGCCATATATGGAACTCAGGCCGAGGCCCGTGCCCTTGCCGATGGGCTTGGTCGTGAAAAATGGCTCAAAAGCGCGATCCAGCACCCGCTGAGACATCCCCGTGCCATTGTCCGTCAACGCTACAACCGCATATTCTCCTGGTTCAACTTCAATTTTGGCAGCCGCATAGCGGTCCGTCAGACGGACGTTATAGACATCGATGGTAAGCTTGCCACCTTCCGGCATGGCATCCCGGGCATTGATTGCAAGGTTCATGAAGGCATTTTCAACCTGGGCCGGATCGGCATCGCAGAGCCAAAGATCAGATGCAGTATTAACTTCGATCTCGATTTGCTCACCCAGCGTACGGCGCAAAATCTCAATCACATTCTGCAGTTGACGGCTCAGATCAATTGAACGCGGAGACAGATGCTGTTTGCGAGAAAAGGCCAGTAGTCCCTGATTGAGACTGGCCCCGCGTTGTGCAGAAGCAATGGCATCTTCAACCAGTTCCTGTGCCTCATCATCGTCTTCCAGTTTTTCGACTGCCAGTTCCAGATCAATAATGACTGAGGCCAGCAAGTTATTGAAATCGTGCGCTATTCCCCCGGTTAACTGGCCGATAGCCTGCATTTTCTGAGCGTGGCGGATGATCTCTTCGCGCTCGGTCCGTTCCGTCAAATCATGGATCGTACCCACATAGACAGTCTCGTCGCCGCGATTGATTTCACCGATTGCAAGGTGCAGGGGAAATACAGTGCCGTCTTTGCGCAGGCCCTGAACCTCGCGCCCGATACCGATAATTTTTGCCTCACCGGAAGTGGCGTAACTTGACATATATCTGTCATGCCGGTCTGAATCAGTCGACGGCATCAACATGTTTACGGAGTTACCAATCACTTCATCTGATTGATATCCAAAGATATTTTGGGCTGCAGGACTGAACATAAGCACTTTGCCTCGATCATCAATGGTGATGACCCCATCGACCATACTATCAAGAATAGCCGCAGTCTGGGCGCGCGAAACACTCAAGGCGGCCCGCTCATTGGCAAGTTCAGCTTTTTTGAGCTCCAGGGCTTTGTCTGATTGTCCGACGCTACCAGCACGGTATTTTGCCAGCAAAAACAGTAGCATAGCGCCACCCACTCCGGCACAAAGCACTGCAAAAGCAATGGCCCAATTCCCGGACTGAGAGAGTACAGCGCCGGCAACGACACCACCAACAATCAAAGCCAACAACAAGGCAGAGAGCAGTCGGTCCGGTGGAATCAGTTTTTCCTTGTCCGATTCTGCCTGCAGCTCGATCATTCATGTATCCTGTTACGTCGTTGAAAAAAAACGATAAACTTACTCATCTTGAGAACATTTTTTCAGCCCTCAAGAAAAGCAATTTGACACAGATCAAGCAAAATCCAAACTACTTTGGAAAAATACTAACTATAAAATATGCTTTATTGGTAACAAATTTGTATCTGTCAGGTAACCGAACTATTCGCCCATTCCCATTTCAATATAGCCGGAGGGACATACATCAGCGCAAATGTGACAGCCGATGCATTTGCTGTAGTCCGTATCGACGTACCGACCGAAGCTTTTAGTGTCTTTTTTGACCCGGAAAATAGCATCCTGCGGACAAAAAACGACACAGTTGTCGCACTCAAAGCACATGCCGCAGCTCATACAACGGTTTGCCTCGGCGCGGACCTGCTCTTCGGACAGGGCAACAATGCGTTCATCGAAATGCCCAAGAACCGCATCCGGTCCAATCGGTTCATCAAGCCGACGGTTTCGGGATTCATCCTGCCAATGACCGAGAAACAACTGGTCTGACGCAATGATCTCACGCATCGAGCGATCATCGTAATTGTGTACCGCAAATTTTGATGTCGATGTGCCCCGGACCTGTTCGTGATCATATTCTTCCGGTGCGTGGCCTTCTTCGCGCAATTTAGACAACAGATCAAAATGATGCACATCGACCTTGGGCCGACGACCTGGTTCCTGATGGGCGAAATATTGATCAATCGTGTCAACGGCGATGGATGCATGACCAATGGCCGTCGTCAGAAGATGCGGACGGACAGCATCCCCGACGATAAAATAGCCAGGCTTGGCAGGCACTTCAAAAAACTTACCAGCCTTGATCTTGCCGGAACCATCATCCAGCGCTTCAAGACCTTCAAGGTCCCCGCGCTGGCCGATAGCACCCACAATCAAATCACATTCAATATCGAATTCAGAACCTTCAACGACCGTCGTTTGCCCGCCACTCCAGGTCACTTCGGCAACGCGCAAGGCAATAGCGCGACCGTCGGCATCTTTAAGAACTTCAATGGGCAAGACGCTGCCGCGAACGCTGACACCCTCATGTTCCACATGTTCCAGCTCAGACTTTGAAGCTGGCATCTCGTTCAGGGGTTCACGCGACAGCACCGTCACATGGGCCCCCTGCCGGTTGGCGACGGTCGCCACATCATGCGTGGTGAAACCCAGAACAACCATTTCAGGTCGGTCTTTTTCACTCACTTCTTCGATATGACCCAAGCGGCGCGCCACTGCAGCCACGTCCATGGCCGTATCGCCACCGCCAATCACAACGACTTTTTCAGCTGTGTGCAGCAAGCGTCCGGTATTGAAGGCTTCCAGAAAATCAACGCCCGTCAGGCAATTCGATGCCCCTTCTGCTCCCGGAATTGGCAGTGTCGAGCCTTGCTTGGCACCAATGGCCACAACAACAGCATCGAACTGGTCTTCCAGATCCTGCAGGGAAACTTCGCGCCCGATCCGCGTGCCCAGGCGTAGTTCAACGCCCATATCTGTAATGCGCTGGATTTCTTTGCTTAACACATCACGCGGCGTGCGATAGCCGGGAATGCCATAGCGCATCAAACCACCGAGGTCTTCATGGTCGTCAAATATGGTAGCACCGTGTCCGCGACGCCTTAGATGATATGCCGTCGCCAAACCCGCCGGGCCGCCACCGATAATGGCAACCCGTTTACCTGTATCAACAGCAGTCGATTCAAAGGCCAGAGCTTCATCTATGGCATAGTCGCCGACATAGTGCTCAATGGAATTAATGCCGACAAATTCTTCAACGGCGTTTCGGTTACATCCATCTTCGCAAGGGGCTGGACAGACCCGTCCCATAATCGAAGGAAACGGGTTGGCATCCGTCATCCGGCGGAAAGCATATTCCTGCCATGGCGTTTCCGGATCTCCGGGCTTTTCAATACCCCGGGCGATGCTAAGCCAACCGCGTACATCTTCTCCAGATGGACAACTTCCCTGACAGGGCGGCGTCCGGTGTACATATGTCGGACATTTGTGGCTTTCATCAGCAGTGAAAATCTCTTCCGCCCAAGGCCCATGCTCATCGTCGCCGTCGCGATAACGACGCCGGGTGGGCTTTGAAGTCTCAGTACTGGTCGTATCTTCCCGGGATTGTTTGTCCATCTCGCCTGTGCCTGATTATCTATATTTTGATGTCATTTGCGCGGACCTTACATCATTAAATTAGACATTACTAATATAATTTTATTTGTAGGGTTAATTTTTTTTAGTCATCCAGCCATTTGCGAAGGAATCAATTGGAATTGTCCTCAGTCTGACGAAGGCTGTTCTTTCTGTTCAGACGTTCACGATGAAAAGTGTAAACCCCCATGGCAATGACAATAGCACTGCCTGTCAGGGTCCAGCCGTCAGGTATTTCATCAAAAATCACAATGCCCAGCACGATCGACCAGAGCAAAACTGTATAGCGAAAAGGTGAGACGAAGGCGATCTCGCCGACCCGCATGGCCATGATGCCAAAGAGATAGCCGCCGATCAAAAACAGGGCTGCACCGGCCAGCAATGAAAGTTCGGTGGTACTGACGGGTTTCCAGGGCTCAGTCAGTGACATCAACCCACCGACAATCGTAATCGATATAGCCGCAAGCAAGGCAATAAACAGCGACGGTGCACGTGCCGATAGATTTACGGTAACCAGGTCACGCAAGGTGACAAACAGAACCGCGCCAATGGCCCAATAGGCATATGCGTTAAATCCTTCCGCCCCTGGTCGAACAATAACCAGGACCCCGGCAAAGCCGACCAGGACGGCAAGGTAGCGACGCCAGCCAACGGCCTTTTTGAGAAATAGCGCCGCACCGACGGTAATAACCAGCGGCAAGGCCTGCAGGATCGCTGTCGCGTTGGCGATGGGCATGTTGAACAAGGCTGTAAGGAAACACACTGTGCCGCCGACTTCGCCAACAGTCCGAAGAACCATGGCTTTCCAGTCTGATCCCGGCAGGCGAACAAACAGCGCTTTCTGGTGCCACGCCAAAAGGCAAATAAACAGAGTGGCAAAAATACCGCGCAGCAACATCACCTGATAAATACTGAGATTAGCCGCCGTCAACTTGACTGTGGCGTCGTTGAAAACGAAGCCTGCCATGCTGGCTGCCATCAGCAAGGCGCCGCGAATATTCTCTGACCGATGATCCATCCCTATGGCTTCAGGGTTTTCGATCAGAAAATCAAGATGTCAGAGGAAAATAAGCCCGTGGCACACAGCTAATTCAGTGGCGTCGATGCTTTGTGGGTGATCATCAGTTTCACCGGCAAGATAGGCTTTGAAGACTTGTGCGTAATCATCAGCTTCACGGGCTTCACCTCGACCGCAGGCTTTGACAGTTTTATGGCTTTAGCCTTTGGGGTTGTGGCCTTTGCCGGCACCCCCTCAGGCTCAAGCTTCAATGGTTTTGCGGACTTACGTACAATTATGAGTTGATTTTTTGCCAAAGAATCCTTGCGAAGTGTATTCTTTGGCTCAAGCTTCAGTGATTTGGAAGATTTCCGGGCCGTCATGATTTTGTTTTCAGGCAGGCCCACCTTGCGAGGCGGATCCTTTGGCTGAAGCTTCACGCGCCGTGCAGGCTTCTTCACCATCATGGGAGGGTCTTGGGGTTGAAGTTTTTCAGACTCGGACTTTTCCTTGGGCGGGTTTCGCAAGGGGGGGCCCTTCGCCATGACTTTTTTTGGCATGATCAGGGGCTTTGGCGGGTGCAGAGGCTTGAGAGAGAAATTCCGGAACTGGGCGATCGACGTTTGATTTTGATCCCAATTGTTTCCCGGTCGTGATATGCCAAACTTCACATATTGCGTGCCACAGTCCGGCAGGTGAGCTAAATGGCCGCGCCCGATTCTTCTCCCATCCGACACCACATCAATCGCCAAAGTCGATCTCGATGTACGGGCAAAACGAATTTGCCAATTTTTCCAGCTGCGAAACTTCTCAACCTTCAGGTCCGGGTAGCGCTTGGGCTTCAAAACACCTGACGCCTGCAACAGGGAAAGCTCCAATTCACCTTTGTGCCACTTCAGCATCAGGCTGGGGGTGTCAGGACACGTCAGATTGAAATTCTGGATTTGCAGAAAATTTTCCTGCTTGCCGCTAAAGCCATCGCGGAACCGGGCATCGAACTTCAGGATCTGCGGTTCAGCTAAATCCAGATATCCTTGCTGGCTAAGTTCCGCCCGCTCCCAATAAGGGGCTCTCTTGCTGGCCAGTTTATCCGTACTGCAGCCGCCAATATCCTTGTCTTTCAGGGAAAATGTATATTGGCTTTTTTCACCTTCACCACTCAATTCAAGTGTGCCAGGGCGCACATCGCAATTGACAAAAAACCCGATTCCATTCGCCGGCGGTGGTGGTGGCGGCGGTGGCGGTTCAACAAGTTTACACCCGGCAATCACCAGTCCGGTTATCAACAAAGCCAAAGGCGTTTTCATTAAAGACAACAATCCTGTTTCGTCAGGGCACAAGTATACAAAGGAAAGCCCGCAATTGCAGCCGGTTCTGGCGTCAGATGTTTGGACAAAATCAAAATATCTGTGACTAAAGGATAATCATTTGCCAAAAAAGGACCGAATAGAAGTAGCAAAAGCCTCTGAATAATTCTTTAACCTGTCAGCCACCGAAATCTTTTTGGATTCACTTGTCAGCAATTCCGATTTCAGTTTGCGCTCGGCCATCAGTTTGGCAATCTCTTCCACCAATTCCGGACGGGTATGAAAAAGAGGCTCAATCGAACTCTTGGCGATTTCAAGCACCTGACATTCTGTGTGGGCGATGACACTGGCTGAGCGGTTCTCGCCGGTCAACAATGACATCTCGCCAAAGTAGTCATAGGTTCCCAATCTGGCGAGGTTCAAAATCTTGCCATCTTCAAGAAGTCGCTGAATCTGAACCATCCCGGTCAGGATGATATACATAGAATCGCCGGCTGTGTTTTCCGAAATAATTGCGCTGCCAGGACTCCAGGAGTGCATAACCCCGTCATGGGCCAGCTGAATGCGTTCAGTTTCATCAAGGGGCGCCAACAATGGAATTTGACGCAACAGCACGGCGACCTCAATTTCAGTGGCTTCGTGTGGCTCGCCGGGGCGGAATTCAATGTCTTGCGGACTGGCCGCAAAATTGAATCCGGCTTTTGTAAACAAGGCCCAGCAATGTCGTAATATTTCGTCCTTGGCGGAAAAATACTCTCGATAATTGCCGCAGTGAACAAAGACCATGTACTTGATCGGATGGTCTTCCGTATCCCACACCTTGATCGCCGGGGATGGTTCATCAAGCACCAAACTTGATTTCAGGGACGCTTCCAATATTAGCCGGCGCACCAGTTCCGGTGAAACTGAACGAGAAACGGTTAAATAAAACCAAAAACCATAGGCACCATCAGCTCTGTCGTAGTTATGAATTGCGGCGCCAGCCAGCTTGCCGTTGGGGACAATATGCACGGTATTATGCCAGGTTCGGATTTCAGTTGCCCGCCAGTCCATATTGATAATTTCACCCATTTCCCCGCCTTCAAGTTCAACCCAGTCACCTGTGACAAAGGGCTGCTCGATGGTCAGGCCAATTCCGGCAATGACATCCCCCAGAATAGGTTGCAAGGAGAGACCGAGGATACCGACGACAACGCCCGAAGATACCAACAAGCCCGTCATTGGCTGGTCAAAGATGAATGAGAGAATGGCGTAGGTCGCTGCCAAATAGACAAGAACGTTGAGAACATTCCAGATAATCCGTGGCACAACCCTGGTTTTGCTGGCCAGCACGCCTTGCCAGACAAACAACAGCAAGCCGCGATTAAGCAAATGCGCCGCGATCAAAATCAATGGTACGCTGTAGACGGGTCCTGTTACCTCATGCCCGACAGAATAATTCAGGGCAGAAAAGATGGTCACGATCAGAGAACCCAGGGCAAGAACCAGCAGGGGTTCGGCAATTGCCAGTACCAACCATGTTCGACGAGATTTTCTGAAAACTGTCGGCATTTGCAATTCAGCGATCATTACGACTGCGAATAACAGAATCCCAAATATGCCGAAAAAGCCGCGTTCATTCGTGAACGTGGACATCAGGCCTTCCAATTGATTCAAAAGAATATCAAACATCACGCATCAAGTTTACCAAAGACAAGCCACTCCCCCCAGATATTGCTTTCGCGCTATCATAGAAAGAAACAACCCTACTCTTCAACTTGTTGTTCAAGAATATTTTGTGATCAAAATCGAGCGAACAGACGTGTAGGGGGACGCGATTAGCCAGCGACGTAATTAACGAACCAGGTCGAATGATTGACCGATCGGTTGGCCGCCAACTTGTAAGTCAGGTCAATACAATCTGAGTATTTTCAATGAGTTGGGGCGCTTCCGGTTTAAACGGAAACGCCCCAATCATCATTGAAAGTTCGTAGTCAATCGACGGTCAGATTGATCCTTCAACAACAGTAAGACCAACTGATTCCCAGCCGTTCATACCGTTGCGGTAATAATAGATTTTAGATGCCGGATAGCCTTCACGCAGCATGGCGCGAATGGCTGTCGGGGATTGACCACACCACAAACCATTGCAATACAGCATAACGCTTTTGGCATTGCCACAATCCCATTTGTCACCGGATTTAGCACAACCCAGTTCATCAAGACGACCTGCGATTTCGGTGAAAGGAATGTTTTTGGAACTGGGGATCGTGCCCCGTACATGCCATTCAACGGTTCTGGCATCAATCAGGATACCCTGCTTTGCCTTGAGGAAATTAATGACCTCCAGTTCGCCAACGGTCTGGACGCCGGGCGCAACCTGATGAGGCTGAATGCAAAACGGCGGGCACTTGCGCGATGTCTTCGAGAAAGATTGATTGATAACGTTATTGGTATCTTGATTGCGTTTAATTTCAACTTTGCCATCTTCTGTGGCAACTGAAATGGATGAAATCTCTTTAGTGATACGAACTTCAGCAGTTGCCGCGGAAATTGATCCCAGACAAAAAGCCAGTCCCAGTGCGAATAATATTCTCATTATATTGCCTCTCCGTTTTTGATTTCCCTAATTCTGCCTGGCGATTGCCGGGCAGTTTTTGGAACGGGCGAAAATGAAACGACGACACGGCCGAAATTAACAATCGTCCTCACCCAGTTCCTCTTCTTCCTCCTCCTCATTTTCCTTCGGCTTTTCCTTTGTGCCCTCTTTCGGCTTGTCCTTGGTGCCTTCTTTCGGCTTCGTCTCGGCGACAATAATCATCGCCGGCGATTGCGCCCTGGTTCCTTGCAGACTGCTCTCTGCTTCATGGCCAGGTTTTGGCATGGCCAAAGCAGATTGATTACCCACAACTGACAGGATCGGCATCAATCCCGCCAACAAAACAAGGAGTTTAATAGTCTTCATCGTCAGTGGCCCTGCCTGGTTAAACAATCCTGAGACAACGATATCACACTATTTTTGTGTGTAAACGACATCTGCAAATTTAATCAACCCTCACGTTATTAATATAATTCTAATGTGAAACTAAAGTCTGGCCCTGAAATCGGCTCCCAAGTTCCAGGAATTTCAAGGCTTCAAGGCCCAACGCACATTAACTGTCACAGCAAAACTGATTTCCCCGGTTGCAACAGGTACCCGGGACGCGCTTTCCGCCATGGCACGTTGTGCCTGGATCATTGGTCGGGGGCGCGAAGCTGATTGAAGTTCCTGGATGGAGAGGATTTTACCCAAGGGTACATCCCCGGCATTCGTCAGGGTCGTCGCCTTCATCAAAGCGTTTTGCATGGCCTTGATCCGGGCTTGCTCACGCAGGGCGCTGGCATCATTGACAGAAAAGCGAATGTTGCCAATCTGATTGATACCCATGCTGACGGCCTTGTCCAAAAGAACACCTACCTGGCCTAGGTCCCTCACCCGGATACTGAGTTGATTTGAGACGGCATAGCCCGTCAATTCAGGCGCTGGTCGCTGGCCATTCTTGCCGGATTTTGGATAGACATAACGTGGCTGCATGGAAAACCCGGATGTTTGCAAATCGGCATTCGCAATACCTTCGGACGTCAGACCAGACAATACCCTGCCCATGGCGTCGTTATTGGCATCCAGCGCCTCGCGAGCTGTCTTGCCAATCCTGAGAACGGTGAGCAAAATCATCGCCGTGTCCGGCTGCCCACTGGCCGTGCCGGTGCCCGAGACTTCAATGTATGGTGCTGCCGCTTCGTCGGCGAGGACCGCCCGTGTTGTCGGCGTGACGAATAAACCCAGGCAAATCAAGGCTGAGAAAATTTTCCGGTTTATCATTTGTTTTCTTTCGTAGACTTGCTCAACAGCAATGGGGGCAGGAAAGAACAGGTTTGTGGCAACATTGTGGGCGAGATCAACGAACTTCTTCGTACTCGCGCGTCAGGCGGGCGACCAGATCTGCCGTGTCAGGAATATCGTCAATCAAGCCCACGCCCTGCCCGGCACTCCAAATCGACTTCCAGGCCGTCAGATGTTCGGGAAGATTGGGCTGAAACGGTCCATCAGGTGCGGGCAAATTATCCGCATCCAGGCCAACGGCGGTTAAGGAGGAACGCATGAAGTTGGCGGGCACACCACTGACTGCATTGGTATAGACAATGTCTTTGGTTTGCTCTGTTAACAACATGTTTTTGTAGGCGTCCTCCGCCATGGATTCGGTTGTCGCGATAAAGCGTGTGCCGAGGTAAGCCAGGTCGCCGCCCAACACCTCGACAGCGCGAACGGCCCGCCCGGTTGAGATACCGCCCGCGACAACGATGATACCATCGAAAAAGGAGCGCACCTGTTCGACCAGGGCCAGAGGGCTGACAGGGCCACCGTGTCCACCCGCCCCGGCGCAGACCAGGACCAGGCCATCGACGCCTGCTTCTATGGCTTTTTGTGCATGTTTGATAGTTGTCACATCATGCAGGATAAGCCCGCCCCATTCGTGAATGTCATCAACAACAGGGGCCGGATTGCCGACGGCTGTAATCACAAATTCTGGTTTGAATTTTCGACAGATATCCATGTCGGCAATCAATCGCTCACCGCGCATACGGGCGAGGCCCATGTTCACGGCATAAGGTGCCGTATGGGGCCCGGTGGCGGCATCGATCTGTGTCATCCAGCCGGCGAAATCTTCACTGCTCCGGCAATTCATGGCGGGAAAGGAGCCGATGATGCCCGACTGGCAAGCCGCGATCACAAGCTCTGGCCCGGAAACCAGAAACATGGGTGCGGCGATGACGGGGATTTTTAGTCGTTCACGGATAGACGCAGGCAAAGACATGGAAAGACCTTCAACGAGATTTACAGACCCCGTAATCGTAACCAATTCATGCTATCAATGAAAAGGTCAGAGCGTTTTAAGTTCTGTTTTTACAGTACATGATGCGCAATTGTTGATCAGCGCTTCAACCAGTGCCACATTGGGCTTACGCCTCATCCCCGGAAGCCGCCGCCCCTGCCTTTCCAGAATTCGAGAACATTCATGCCGTCTGCTCCCATCGTCAGCGCCAAAGGACTAATCAAACGCTATGGCGATCTTGAGGTCGTCAAGGGTATTGATTTTGAGGTCCCGCCCGCCCGTTGCACCGGTTTGCTGGGTCCCAACGGGGCGGGCAAATCAACGACCATGCGCATGATCATGGGACTGTCGACCCTGACCGACGGCACCCTGGATGTTTTCGGGGCCCCGATTCAGGCATTAAGCCGCGACAACAAGGCACGTATCGGACTGGTGCCTCAGGAATCCAATCTTGATCCTGATATCTCGGTTGTGGAAAATCTGGAACTTTACGGCCGTTATTTTGCCTTGGCCCTCCCGACCATCCGGGAACGTGTACCCAGATTGCTGGACTTCATGCAGCTGACAGAAAAATCTGATGCCCCCGTCAACACATTATCTGGCGGCATGAAAAGACGCCTTATTATCGCAAGGGCACTGATCAATGATCCTGAATTGATCATCCTGGATGAACCGACAACGGGACTTGATCCACAAGCCAGGGTGTTGATCTGGAAACAATTGCTTGATCTGAAACGACAGGGCCGGGCCTTGTTGTTGACAACGCACTATATGGACGAAGCGCAACAGCTTTGCGACAACATCGTGGTCATTGATGAAGGCACGATATTGGATGAAGGCACGCCGCAGGAGCTGATTGCCCGGCATGTCAAAAGCCACGTCATCGAGGTTCGTAAACCGCACCTTGCGAAATCACCGCCTGAAAGATGGGACCAGGAAGATATAGGCGAGACCGTTCTCTATTTTGTCCATCAAACAGATGAACTGATCGCCGATCTGCCCAGCAATGCCATTTATATGCAACGCCAGGCTAATCTTGAAGACGTGTTTTTGCGTATTACCGGCCGCACCTTGAGGGAAAACTGATGCAGACGCGGCCTTTGGGAATGAAACATATTCTGGCCGTTACTTATCGCCAGTACATCGTTTGGCGAAAAATGATCTGGCCCGCCATGGTGACCAATGTCGGCAATCCGGTGTTGTTTCTGTTTGCCTTTGGCTTTGGTCTCGGGCGCTTCATCGACACCATGGACGGCATAGATTACATGAGCTTCATTGTGCCAGGCATGATTGCTTATGCCGCCATGTTTGCCGCCAGTTTCGAGACCACCATTGGCTCCTTCACAAGATATTTTCTGTTAAAAAACTGGGATGCTGTGTTGGCGACCCCGGTATCTTTGCGTGAATTGCTGATGGGTGAAATTCTCTGGGCATCCTGCAAGGCAATGATTTCAGCCCTCAGCGTTTTGATTGTTGGCTGGTTGTGGGGCGGTGTCCCGTCCCCAGGCGGTGCCTTGCTGGCCCTGCCAATCATCTTCCTGTCGGCTGTGTGTTTCTCGTGCGTTGGGTTGGCGGCAACGGCCTATGCCAGCGGTTATGAATTTTTCAGTTATTTTTTCACCTTCTGGGTGACACCGATGTTCGTCTTTTGTGGTGTATTCTTCGAAATCTCACGTTTCCCGGAAGCCGTTCAGGTCATTGCCTGGTTGCTGCCCATGACGCATATCATTGCCATTATCCGGCCCCTGTGTACGGGCCTGCCTCTGGACATGACAATGGCCTCACTCCACACCGCCTACCTCATTGGCTTGAGTATCGCGGCCTTCATTTTCGCCCACCGCAAAATGCGCCAAAAACTGTTTGATTAAGTGATATCAGGCAGCGGGATCGAAACCGACTTCGATCATGATGTGATGGTGAATTTTGAAAAACACCTGCCGCACCCCTGAGCCCGGCACGACACGATCATCATAAGCGATACCGTCTTCCGTAAGGCGCAAGACGAGACCGTCATAGTCTTCTCCCCAAAAGGCCACGTGGTTCAATGCCCCTGTATCTGGTCCCGGCTCGCCATCCTCGACAGTCAGGTGAACGATGGGGTGTCCGTTGCCCCAGAGCCAGTATCCGGGGAAAGAGAACGGTGGCCGGTCGCCAACCTCAAGCCCCAGAAGACGTATGAAGGTATCTTTCACCCCTTCCAGGTCGCTGGTGCGAATATTGATGTGATCAAGTTTCATGGCCCTTGTTTATAGGGCTGTGCGATCATATTTACGAGACTGTATTTTTATTTCCGACATGCTGTCGCTATGAACAATCCTGCTTTTTCAAAATCGAGGTTTCCTCTGCCGCTCACCTGACGTAAAATCCCGTCCGAAATTCCCCCTCCCGAAATCCCCTCCCCCCCCAATCCCCCCTGGAGAATATTTGTATGCCGTCCCTGTTTACCCCCTTGTCCTTTAACCACGGTCCCGACATGAAAAACCGTTTCATGCTGGCACCGTTGACCAACACCCAAAGCCACGTGGATGGTCGTTTGTCTGACGACGAATTGAACTGGTTAGACATGCGCGCGAAAGGCGGGTTTGGTCTGACCATGACCTGTGCCTCTCATGTGCAAGCCGTTGGGCAGGGTTTTCCCGGTCAGCTGGGCGTTTTCTCCGATGATCATGTCGAAGGCCTGACCCGCGTGGCCGCTGCGATCAGGGATCAGGACAGTGTCTCCATTGTTCAATTACATCATGCCGGCAATCGATCACCCAAAGATCTGATTGGCGAGGCACCGGTTTGCCCCTCCGATGATGAAGAAACCGGTGCCCGCGCCTTGTCGAAATCTGAGGTCGAGGCTTTGACCGAAGACTTTATCCTTGCCGCCAAACGTGCCGAACTGGCGGGATTTGATGGCGTCGAAATCCACGGTGCCCACGGCTACATCATCGGTCAGTTTCTCAGCCCCGATATCAATCAGCGCAACGATGAGTATGGCGGCAGCCTGGAAAACCGTAGCCGGCTGTTGTTCGATATCATCCAGGGCGTACGGGATCGTTGCCGGGCAGACTTTAACATCGGCGTCAGGCTGTCGCCGGAGCGCTTTGGACAGCGCCTGGCTGACATCCGCGAAGTCGCCCAAAGATTGATGTCCGAGGCAAAAATAGATTTCCTTGATATGTCCCTATGGGATGTCTTCAAGGAACCGGAGGAAGAGGAATTCAAGGGCCGTTCCCTGTTGTCATACTTCGCCGATCTGGATCGGGGGAATGTCAAACTGGGTGTCGCCGGTAAAATTAATTCCGGTCCGGCAGCAGCTGAATGCCTCGCCCAGGGTGTCGATTTTGTCCTGATTGGCCGGGCTGCCATCCTGCATCATGATTTCCCGGTCCAGGTTGAAAAGGACCCTGATTTCACGGCAGTTAAATTACCGGTCTCAGCCGACTATTTGCGGTCCCAGGGCCTTGGTGAAGACTTTTTGGTCTATATGTCAGGTTGGAAGGGATTTGTTGAGGTATAAAATCAACTTTTGATAGTCAATCCGCTAATTATTTGCTGGACACATACTGTTTTGGCCCTAGATACTGAAATAGTTGAATAGAGTCAGAGTCAGCAGAGTATCTTCAGTGGATAAAACTTTGGTAAATACAATGATAAATGGGTACTTCGTCGCCTTGGTGGCGTTGGTATTTACCCTGATCCAACCCGTTCCAGTGGCAGCTGAAGAATTGCCATTGCGGTTTGGTATCCCGACCGAGGAATACCCGCCCTACCTGGTGAAGGGGGATGATGGCACGCTCGGAATTGTCGGAGATGCCTTCTCTGAAATAGCAAAAATGTCCGGCATTCGTATCACTGAGGTGAACCTGCCGCGAAAGAGACTACGAAAAATGATGGCAAAAGGTAAGCTTGATGCCATCTTTTCCGCCATTGAGTGGGAAGACGATGTCTCCAGGTATGTCTGGACAAACGGCATCATTCTGGTCTCCGACAACATCGTCATGCGAGCAGACAGTAACTTGCGGGTCAGACAGACTGCTGATTTGAAAGGTAAGTCCATCGTGGTCAGGGCAGATTACAAGTATCCCTCACTGGACCCGCTCATCACCAATGGTGAAGTTACGTCGCATAAGGCCAACAAGTTTGAAAACCTGCTGCGCATGGTCGAGAGAAAACATGTTGATTTGGGCATCATTGATCAGAATGTAGCCAAGTGGATAATTCGCAAAGAGGGTCTGAAGTTTTCTGCGCCTCTGCGTTTTGTGTCTCCGGGGTTTGACGAAGTCCAATACAGGGTCATTCTCCTGTCAAAAAAATGGCTGCCTCAAGTCGATGCTTTTAATGAGGCATTGGCGAAATTGAAGCACAGCGAGCGCTGGCAAGAAATTCTCAATCAGTATCGTTAGCGCGAATTCAAGGCTTTTCAGAGGTTTTGAAATTTCCTGAAAATACATTTACTTCGCCTGTTGCAGGAGGCTCAAACGGCGCGTAAAAACAGCGCTCCTGAAATCTTGACGAGGCCACTGATGAAACCGATTTCCGCAACTATTGCCGATGAACTGAACGTCAAGGAAACACAAGTCATCGCCGCCATTGAACTGCTGGATGACGGTGCCACGGTGCCTTTTGTTGCCCGATATCGCAAGGAAATCACCGGTGGCCTGGATGATATCCAGCTCAGGTCCCTGGAAGAGCGCCTGCGCTATCTACGAGAGCTTGAAAAACGCCGGGCCGCCATCATTTCCAGCATCGAAGATCAGGACAAAATGACCGACGACTTGCGGACGGCCATTCTAACCGCCGACAACAAGGCACGCCTGGAAGACCTTTACCTGCCCTATAAGCCAAAGCGCCGCACCAAGGCCATGATCGCCCGTGAGGCGGGCCTGGAGCCTTTGGCCCTTGGCTTGCTGGCCAACCCAACCCTTGATCCCGACGTCGAAGCCCTGAAGTATCTGCGGCCTGATGCTGAAGACGATACCATTGTTGCGGACGCCACTGCCGCCCTGGAGGGTGCCCGCCACATCCTGGTCGAACAGTTTTCGGAGGATGCGCAACTTGTCGGCGGTTTACGGGACTATATGTGGGAAAATGCCAAGCTTGTTTCTCGCGTTCTGGAAGGCAAGGAAAATGACGGGGCCAAGTTCAAGGATTATTTTGACTATGCCGAGGCCATTGCCAAGGTTCCATCACACCGGGCACTGGCCGTATTTCGCGGACGTAAAGAAGAAATCTTGCGCGTAACCATGGCGGTGGGTGATCCTGATACCCCGCCCCGCCCCCACCCTTGCGAATCCCGCATTGCCAATCAGTTTTCCATATCAGATCAGGGCCGCCCGGCAGATGCCTGGTTAATGAAAGTTGCGGGCTGGGCCTGGCGCGTTAAAATCGCCTTGCATATTGAGCTGGAATTGATGACCCGTTTGTGGAATGCCGCCGAAGAAGAAGGTATTCGGGTTTTTGCCGGCAACCTGCGCGACTTGCTGCTGGCAGCCCCTGCGGGTGCCCGCACCACCATCGCTCTTGATCCTGGCTTTCGTACAGGCGTCAAGGTCGCCGTTGTCGACGCCACGGGCAAACTGGTCGATACAGCCGTTATCTACCCCCATCAGCCACAAAAGCAGTGGGACGAATCCATCGCCACAATCTCCGGCCTGGCTATGCGCCACAAGGCCGAACTGATCTCCATTGGCAACGGCACCGCTTCACGTGAAACAGATCAGCTGGCCGCTGAAATTATCAAAAAGTACCCGGACCTGAAACTGACCAAGATCATGGTTTCCGAAGCAGGTGCCTCGATTTATTCCGCCTCGGAATATGCCTCAAAAGAAATGCCCGATATTGATGTCACCCTGCGTGGTGCGGCTTCCATTGGCCGCAGGCTGCAGGACCCGCTGGCCGAACTGGTGAAAATTGACCCCAAAGCCATCGGCGTTGGCCAATACCAGCACGACCTGTCGGAATTCCACCTGGAGCGTGCCCTGAATGGCGTTGTCGAGGATTGCGTGAATGCAGTGGGCGTTGACTTGAACATGGCTTCGTCTCCCCTGTTGGCCCGTGTGTCTGGCTTGGGCGAAGCACAGGCCCGCAACATTGTTGACTACCGCGATACCCACGGCGCCTTTGCCAGCCGTGAAGACCTGAAAAAAGTTTCTATGTTGGGTGACAAAACCTTTGAACAATGTGCGGGTTTCCTGCGCGTCATGGAAGGCGACAATCCTCTGGACCGGTCCTCGGTGCATCCCGAATCCTACCCCCTTGTTGAACGTATTCTGGGGTCCACCAAAATGGATATCCGGGAGCTGATTGGCAACAAGGGTAAGCTGGGCGAGATCGTTCAAAGCGACTTTGTCGACGATATCTATGGCGAAGCAACGATCCTGGACATCATTGAAGAATTGAAAAAACCAGGCCGCGATCCACGCCCGGAATTCAAGACGGCTGAATTCAAGGATGGCGTAGAAAAGGTTTCAGACCTCAAGCCCGGCATGATCCTGGAAGGCGTTGTCACCAACGTGGCCAACTTCGGTGCTTTCGTGGATGTGGGCGTCCACCAGGATGGCCTGGTCCACATCTCCCAACTATCCGGCACCTTCGTCAAGGACCCGCGCGAGGTCGTTAAACCAGGCGACGTGGTAAAAGTCACCGTCCAGGAAATCGACCTGCCCCGCAAACGCATTTCCCTGACCATGAAATCCGGCGAAGGCCACGCTACAAAGCCCGCCAAACACGCAAACCCCAAACCCGCCCGGCAGGAAAACAACAAATCAGGTGGCAAGCCTCAACAAAAGCGCGCCAAGCCAAAACCCCAACAGGAAACCGGCCTGACGGCACTGGCCGAAGCCTTTAACCGGGCAAAGATGAAGTAGGCTGGGTCCAGGCAGTCGAAACTTTTTCTTCCGAGGAAGGCATTTTCTGATAGGATTGGGGCCGTAATACAAAGCTGAGCAAGTTTACGCGGTCATCGATTTTTCAAAGATCGGAAGGCTTATGAAACACACAGCAAGATATTTCTCTCTACCCCGCCCAATTCTATCACGCGCAATAAAATTGCTGGGTTCTGCACTGATCGTGCTGGTCCCCATGTCACTTGCCTTATGGCCAGCGAGCGATGCCTTGAGTGTCGCCGGAAAATCAACTGGATGGTGTTCCGATAACAGCGGCAGAAATTTCCGTTGTGGCAGCGGTGGCGGTGGTGGAGGTGGCGGAGGCGCAGGTTGCGCAACTGCCTATCAAAACAGTGACGCCGCGATCAGTAAAAGCAATTCCAGCGGCTTGGTGACCGCCGGGAACCATGCCTGGGACCGGGGAGATTTTGCCAATGCGGCTGATCTGTACCATTCAGCCCTTGTTGAAAACCCGAACAACAGAACCGCACGCAGCAACCACAGCAACGCCATCAATAAACTGGGTGTGGACCGCTACGACATCGGGGATTATGACAGTGCCTTCCTGTTTTTTGATCGTGCCCTGCGCGATGCCCCCGCCAATAGAAGAGAAACAAAGAAGAAAAATCTCGCTTTGGCACAGTCGCGAATGTCTGGCAGTCTGAATTGTTCGACCTGCGGCAAAGCTGTTATCAGCGATGTCGGTTATGGTCTTGATAATTCCGCATCTTTCCTGAGCTATGCCAATCAGGCCGCGGCAAACTTTGATAATTGCACAAGGCGCATTTCCGATTCCTGCGACAACAGCAACGGGAAGTGGCTCAGGGGCATGATCAAAAACTGCTCCATAACCATTCAATCAATACAGGGAATCAAATCCTGTATCGCGGAAGCGTGGCGGAAAGTGAATTAAAGGCCCGCACCTACATCGTAATAACGATCTTGCCAAAATGCCCGGCGGCGCGCATGGCGTGGTAGGCGTCGCGGGCGTTGTCGAAGCTGAAGTCATCGCTGATGACCGGCTTCAGGCCGCTGGCTGAAATGGCGGCGTTCATGTCGGCGAACATCTGGCTTGATCCGACATAGACGCCTTGCAGGCGAATAGATTTCCGCATGACGGCAGTGGGGTTGATGTCACCACCTGTCAGCACACCAATCAGGGATATGGTGCCACCGACCCGGACCGCATCAATGGTGCGCGGCAAAGTGCCCCCGCCGCCTGTCTCAAGAGCGATATCAACGCCCTTGCCATCTGTCAGGCGCAGCACTTCTTCCTGCCATTCGGGATTGTCCCGGTAGTTGATCGTGGCCCAGGCCCCCATTTCTTTCGCCCGTGCCAATTTTGCATCTGATGACGAGGTAATGATCACACGCACACCGCACATGGCAGCAAATTGAAGACCAAAGATCGAGACCCCACCGGTGCCAAGCAACAGGATTGTATCACCTGGCTTCATGTCACCCTGGACCATCAAACAATTCCAGGCGGTCAGGCCGGCGCAAGGCAGGCAGGCCGCTTCCTGGAAGCTGAGATGGTCGGGAAAATGAATGACGCCCCCGGCAGCCAGGTTAACTTCTTCCGCCAGCACTCCATCCACAGCACCGCCCAAGGCTGTTGCCATCACCCCTGACGTGATCCCGCCCGCGGGCCAGTTCTGCATGAAACAACTGGCAACCCGGTCGCCGACCTGCAATCCAGTGACACCGGTTCCCAGCGCCGTAATTGTTCCAGCCCCATCGGAATTGGGCACACGCGGAAAGTCAAAGCCACGCCCAACCGGACTTTCAATGGTCGACAGGTCGCGATAATTAATGGAGTTCGCCTGCATCTTGACGCTGACTTCACCCGGACCTGGAACTGGCAGAGTGCGCTCGGTTAATGCCAGCGCATCAACGCCTTCAGGCCCCGTTATTTCATATGCACGCATGTTCTAACTCCCATTATGTGGCTCTACTGATCAATCAAATTCATCAATATACAACCTGACACAAACACTGATCAACCAATACCCGAATGGTACCACCTTGCGAAAAGAAAGAATTTCTTCTAACTATGCGGCATGAACCTGATTGACAAAATTCCCTTGGCCGGCCTGATCGCCGTAACTGTACTTATGGCGTTGGCACCCTTTAGTCCCCAGCCCCATTTACTGGAAAAATTCTCCATGCTGATGGCTGGCACCCTCACCAAACCCGTCGACATCTTCGATGTTTTTTGGCATCTATTGCCAGCGGCAATTTTGTTGATAAAACTTTATCGAAGCCGGCAGCAGCGGAGTTAACGCCACGAGCGTTCAGGTCAGCAAGTCCCGTATGGCCAGAACGGCCTGAATTGTCAGCTGTTCATCGGCATCTTCCAATGGCGTCCCTCGTGAGGAATGCTTGGCTACAACGATATCATTGATGCGGTCAACAAACAGGTACTGACCGTGGATGCCAAGGCAGAACAGAATTGGGTCTTGTTCATGTAAGGCATACCATTTACTGCGGTATCGAATATCCAGTCCGGGAAAATGGTCGACAAAATCGCCTGCCTGCCAGGTATCACGGTCGCCGCCGGTTTCAAGATCATTGATCCAGGCTTGGGGCACAACCTGGGTTTCACCGTGCCGACCGTTGTTGCTCAACAACTGCCCGACCCGCGCCAGGTCACGTGTGGTCACGCACATGCCCCCCGCGGCCCTTGGCGCACCCAGTCTGTCGACCGTGATATAGGCGCTGGTTCCGGCTCCCATAGGCTGCCAGAGGTGTTCACTCATGAGATCGGCGTAGCGCTGCCCGGCGGCCCGTTCAATCACCCAGGCCAGCATGTCTGTGTTGGGCGACACATAGTGAAAGCGCCCGCCGTGCGGCCCATCCGATGTTTTCAGACTTTCGAAGAAACTTCTCAGGTCAGACGGTTTATCGCCTGGCTCAGGCGGGTTCCAGTTGGTGGCCTTGCGGTAATCAATGATCGGACCTGAGGTAATCAGATAATCTTCGTCAAATTCGATTCCGGCGCGCATATCCAACAGATGTCTGATTGTTGCCCCTGCATAGGCCGTGTCCGCCAGCTCCGGTAGGTAAACCGTCACCTGTTTTGTATCATCCAGGATATGTTTATCGATCAATATGCCAGCCAGCAGGCCCAACATGGATTTGGACACCGACATCAGGATATGCGGCGTCGTCGATGTCATGTCGTTTCGATAGTGTTCGCAAACGATGCGCCCCTTGTGCAGGACAACAAAACCGTCCGTTGCGGTTTGTTCCAGATAGCCTTGCAGGTCAATCGACTGCCCGTCCCGGTCCAGCGACAGGCCGGAAAAATCAGCAGGGACACTCTCTAATGCAAATACATTTGCGGGGTTGTGCGCAATATCCGCAGAAGGCACGACTTCCCGCACATGCTGAAAGGCCCACTGATTAAAGGGGGATGTACGCCAGTTCGCCAGCGTAACCTGGGTCTCGGTGCTTGCCGGAAATAGATGCATAAGTGTCACTCAGAAAGCATCTGCAAAATTCTAATCCTCGGAAGGTAACTCTTCATCCGGATTAGAGGCTGGCTGACCTTCTGCCTCGGCTGCTTTTCGCTCCTTGGCTTCCAGTTTGGCAGCTGCGCGAGCAGCCTTTTTTTCCGCCTTGACCCGGTCACGTTCATTGCGCTCAAAATTATAGTTTGGTTTTCTGGCCATTATTTTTCCATATTTCAGCACCGACCATTAGCCGGATGCAACACCTGATCGGGACATGAAGCCCCGTCGTCAGGTATTAATTATCAAGATACACCTGCACAACAAGATACACGTGGCGAGCTTCAGAAGATAGCCTGTTAATCTTTTTCGCGGGCACGGGCCAATGCCGGACGGCCGTAACATTCGTCCATCCAGCGCAAAACATTGGCATAGGCGGAAAGGTCGGTTTTTGTTTGCTTCAGCAATACCATAACGCCCGCCAGATTAAGATCGGCAATGGTGAAGCTGTCACCCAACAAATACCGGCTGTTGGCCAGATGTTGATCCAAAACGGTTAAGGGCCGTTTCAAACCCTTTTCTGCGCCTTCAATGGCTTTCATATTGCGGTCTTCGTCCGAGACAAAAAACTTTTGCACCACAATACGCATCTGCAAAGGTTCAATTTCACTGATACCCCAGACCGACCATTGCTGGGCACGGGCTTCGTCCGCCGGGTTCGTCGTGTTGATATCGCTGCCATAGGTTCGGGCCAGGTAGAGGTTGATAGCCATGGATTCGCACAAGGTCAGATCACCATCGACCAAGGCTGGGATACGCCCATTGGGATTAACGGCAATATAGTCCGAAGCCTTGGACTCCTCGTTGTATTTTGTTGGCACATGATCATAGTCGATCCCGGTTTCCTCGATTGCCCACAGTGACCGTATTGCCCGTGATTGTGACGAACCATAAAGAACTGGCTTACCCATGTTGCTGCTACTCCAAATTTGAATTTTAATATGATCTGACAAGATCAAGTAAACTGATTCAGGCACACACACACGGCATCGTCAACAAGGAGACAAAAAGTGACTTCGACAAATCAGGCATGGCTCGACCAAGTTGCTGAGGAAACACTGGATCCTGATCTGCCGATTTGTGATCCGCACCACCATTTGTGGGAATTCCGCACTGAAAGAGCCGCCCACAAATACCTGCTGGAGGACATTTTGCTTGATGTGAACAGCGGCCACAATATTACCTCAACCGTGTTCATTGAATGTGGGGCCATGTATCGGGCGAACGAGACAGATGCCCTGCGTGTCGTGGGTGAGACGGAATTTGTGAACGGCATTGCCGCCATGAGCGCTTCTGGTCTTTATGGAGAGACCCGGATTGCAGCCGGCATCGTGGGTGCCGCAGACCTGACCCAGGAGGCAGACGTCGGCGCCTTGTTGGATGCTCATGTGGTCGCCGGTGGTGGCCGCTTCCGGGGTATTCGGCATCAGGTAAACTGGGACGCAAGCCCGGATGTCGGCAACGGTCGTCATGCCTTCCGCGAACATCTACTGCTGGATGCGGACTTCCGGCGTGGTTTTGCCGAACTGGCACCTCGAAACTTAAGCTTTGAAGCCTGGCTCTACCATCCGCAGATACCGGAACTCACCGATCTTGCCCGTGCCTTTCCCGATACGACAATAATCCTTAACCACTTTGGCGGGCCATTGGGCATCGGTCCCTATACCGGACAACTGGATGCAGATTTTCCAGGCTGGCAACAAAACATTACGGAACTTGCGACTTGCCCCAATGTTGTCGCCAAACTGGGCGGCATTAACATGGAATTAAACGGCTTTGGCTGGCACGAGCAGGACCGCCCACCCACCAGCACGGTCCTGATGGAAGCAACCCGTCGTTATTACGAACACACCATTGAACAGTTTGGCGTCGCGCGTTGCATGTTCGAATCAAACTTCCCCGTCGACATGGTGAGTTGTAGTTACAATGTCTTGTGGAATTCCTTCAAACGCCTGGCCGCCGATTACAGTGCGGTAGAAAAAGCCGCGCTGTTCCATGATACAGCGACGCGGGTTTATCGTCTGGAAAATTGATCAGCGGTCTATTCTTCACCAGACAGACTGATCATCACACCGATGGAAGGTACCAGGCTGCCATCGGCCACACGCTGATAAATAGCAGCAGCTTTATCCACGCCGTTGTGGTGTTCGATGTTCAGCCAGTTTCGGCTTTCCAGGGCCAGGCCACGCCAGGTTTCCTGGACCTGTTTGCCTAGTTCCGCAGGACCCCATTCTTTCAGTCTCTTTTCCGATTGCGAGGGGGCGAAAAAGAACAAGGGTTTCGGTCCTGGCAGGTCACCCGAAGGTGCAAATTTATCCCAATGGCTGGTACCGACCGCTGCACTGTGTTTCAGCCGATCCGCCAGGTGTTCATGTAAAGCCTTTTTCACATCACTGTTTCCGGCAATATCCACATACACGGATGGCACCTGATCGATTTCCGCCGCGATATGATCGTAATCAACAATCTGGTCACAGATACCCAGATCTTTGACAAAGGCCATGTTTTTTGCCGATGTCAGACCGATTACCTTCGGCCCTTTTCGTTTTGCCAGGCTGAGTAGTCCGATGGATGTTTTGCTGGAGGCACTGGAAACAATGAACTGTTCGGCCCCAAAATAATCGTTATCGACCATGAAGTCCCACAGTAAATACGACGTGGCATAGAGCGGTCGCAACAGGGACAAGCGGTCTTCCAGATCATCATCCAGATCCATAACATCCGTCAAAAGATCGTATTTGTTGTAGATCGGCGGCAAATCAGCCCGCACGGGTGTGATGTCGGAAAATCCATGTTTGCTTGTGCGACCCGGCATCACATCCAGATGGCTGGAAGGTGGAAAATAGCCAAAAAACCGCTCACCCTGGGTCACGTCCTCTACATTCGTTTCGACGACCTTGCCGATGCCCCAAACCGGCACCTTGCCCCAGCCCTCTTCCGCCGGAAAGAACTGCCAGTACTTCAAAACGTCTCCTGCCGCCGCATAGGTGACATTGTTTGCTGTCAAAGCAAACTTCTCGATCTCCAGCCGGATACAATCTGGCGCCAAAGCCGGTGCAGTTTCAGTAACAGCACGGATATCGGTAATGTCTGAGCGATTGACGAGTAGAGTTGTGACTTGCATGTTGTTTCCATATTCAGGGTTCGACAGGTAGTGGAGGGGAACTCTACCCTTGAACAGATGGAATGCAAAAGCGGCTTAAGGCAATATTTCCGCGTGGCTCGGCTTCAAGCGGATACCGCCGCCCTTGTCATCGGCACTGCATCCTGGTCATCACTTGCCAACTCTATCGTCATCAAATCAGCATGCTTGTCGGCAAAGGCCGCACTGATACGCGACAGGGCCTGCTTCGACGTCGGATGCGCTGATACTGTCTCCTGATAACGCCGCTGGTTTTCCGTAAGCGCAACGTTACCTACCCTTTCCATTTCCAGGCACTCCCTGGTCGCCGTCAAAATATCCTCTGCCGAACAATCCGTGGCTTCATAGACCGAGTGCGGAAAAAAGACGCCATGTTCCTGGCGGAACCAAAGTTGTTTTTCGAAGTTGACCAGATCCCCACTCGTCAAGTCTCTCGCCAAAGTCGGGAGATAAACGGCTTTATCTGAAAATGGTGGTGAATCGATTGTCCACATATTGACCATGACAAACGGCATATCCATCCATTCAGCAAACCAGCTTATGCCAGATGATCCGAACAATCCAAAGCCCGCATGGCTCGCAAGGATAAGATCATTGCGAAACGATGCCAGTGGACTGTTGGCATAATCGATCACATCAAATGCCCGATATATTTCCGGGTATGGCTCCCGCCCGAAATGCACCAGCTGAAAGCCCTCGTCCTTGAGGTGTTTCAGTGTCGGCAGATAATTTCGCGGGTCAAAAGATTTGGCGGCGCCTGAGCCAACAAAATCTTTTCCGCCAATTGTCTTGTGGCTGATCAGGGCAATCTTTCGGCCATGGGCTGCAATGAAGTTTTCCAGCTCCGGCGGCATTTCAAATCTGCGTGCCAGGCTGAACAATTGTCTGGTCTCTCGTTTCCGGCGATAAAGATCAGCCGTGTCCTGGGCCATTGATGCGGGCTCAACTACATAGAGCATATGCCCATCATCGGTTGGACGCTGACCAACAGTGCGGCCCTCAACAGGTGCAAACTTATAGGATGAGATACCCGCGTCTTCGACCAGGTCAGGCCGGAACAGGGATATGGCCCGCTCCATTTCTTCACCCATTTCAGACAACACAAAATTTATTGGCAAAGTAGGACCGTACAGGTCCTTGATAGCGTTTGTTCTCTCGTTATCCGGGCCCAGATAAATGGCAAAACCTGGCGCTTCGCCCAGCACCTGTTTGCAAATATGGTTATTGAGTTCAGCGAGTAAATGGCCGACGGCTTCACAGCTGACATTACCGACGAGCTTCCCGTCCTGAGCCTCAAGTAACTCTACGATACTTAGCGCAGAAAATAGTTTTTCTGACATAACCACCCCCGGTTTAGCCGAATTGCCTGGCTATGGCCGGTATACGCGTAACAGGTGAATCAAATATTAACCACGGTACTTGAAACTTGAAACCTGACTATCCGGGGAACGCTTCAAAACCAAGGCGAGGCAAAATGCCGATGAAGCCGCATGACCATAAAATCGCTTCAATTCAGCCCCCATCAATTCAGACTGGGGCTCGCCAATTTCCGATAACAGCAACTGTTTTTATCGACGACGCCCGCCTGAGGAAGAACCCTCGTTTGACGCGCCACTTCGCCAGGCTTTGGAGCCCTTGCAGCGGGGGCAAATCCGCTCTCCTGCCCAATTGCTTTGGAATGAAGTGGTGCACTTCAGGCATGACCTATTCTTCAGTTTCTGCACAGGATGTTCGGCGATTGGCGTGGCAGCAATCTGCATTTTTGTCATGATCTCTCCAAAATCTATTCAGGCCCGGACAATGGATTTGATATCAGCACGACGTTTGTTGGCGTGACGGGCGATCTCCTCGTCCTGGTTCTGAATCGCATCGCGCGCCAGATCCAGAATTTTGCCGCCCAGCGACTCATCCAGAAATTCACTCGCCACCCTGCGGTTTGAACTTATTGACCCGTCTTCATAATGTATGTTGAACATTACAAATGCGGCCTTCCCGCCCTTGGGTTTCTTCCTGGCCATCGATCTGTCTCCGTTTATCCGTGTGGTGACTTATCCGTGTGGTGACGGGCCAGTCAGACAGACTGGTTTCGCCTTGTCTGTACTGGCATCAATCCCGGGGTGCGAAGGTCACGTCACCTGTATATGAGCGGTGGCTCCGTGGCGCCCTTTGATAAGAGACTCTGCGTGATTGACCATCTTTTGGCCTTCCTCGCCGTTGATGACAAAGGCATGCCGCTCACCGGATTGGGTGCAGGTCACAAAATGTTGCAACCCATATCTGGTCAGAAAGTTTTCTTCGGTATTCATGATGTTTCCTTGAAATTCAGAGCGGTAATGGCATGCCACCTCCGGCAAAGCCGGGCACATCATTCGCTGAAATATTTAATATCGCCAAGAAGCCAGGCCAAAAAGGCTCACAGGCTCAGTCGTCAGACGATAACGTCGTAGCGTTATCACTCGGCTGGGGGAATAACGGGCTCAATTGATCCCGTAATTTAGTATGTCGTCAGTAGGTAGCAATCGCCCCCAACAAAGTTGGAGGCGATGCATAAACTAATTAGTCAATCAGTTTCAGGTCTTCAGCGGAAGCTTTTCCGTTTTGGCCAGGCTGCAGGTCGAAAGAAACTTTTTGACCTTCGTTCAGCGTGCTCAAACCAGCGCGCTCGACGGCTGAAATATGAACAAAAGCGTCACTTGCGCCATTCTCTTGCTCGATGAAACCAAAACCCTTGCTTGGGTTGAACCATTTAACAGTACCAGTAGCCATTAGTTATTTCCTTATAACAGGCGTCTCAATTCCGCGCCCCCACACCATGCGGTGGGCCGGTTAATTTACGATCACAATGTCAGGGATAACTAAGCTAAGCGGCGTACCGACTATCCAGGCATGCCAAAACAAATGCAAAACGTGTAGCGTTCATATGGTGCATTCACCTCAAATGTCAAGGCCAGAATGAATCCACCGGCATTCTGTCAGAGAGCTTCGCTCAGTACAGAGGCAATAAATACGAGTTTTTTTGCCTACACTTTTGTTCGAAATACCTTGTTGATATTCCGTATTCGATCCCACATTTAACTTTGGCCAACGTTTGTACATTTAAATAATATATACATAAAATACGATTTTAGACACATATAATAAATATTACTTAAATAATCACTGCTAAAAACTATATATACTACGATCCTATTAAATATTTATTGGTGCCTAATTACTCAACTCTAGAAATTTTTTACTAGTTTTATTTTGTTTTATTTAGTATATATATCTTTTTATGAAATTAATATAATACAATAATCAAATTTTTCTTTCCGAATACTGATCGACAGCTCCGCCTTATGCGAATGTTGTCTTGTGGTCCTGCGCCGCCACCGATACGCCATTCCGGTTCTACCGGAACCGTATTGCCACTGATCGTGCGCGCTAACTCGATTGTTCTCTGCCTGCCCTGCCGAATAGATTTGCCAGGCAAGGTAGTCTGCGATGCCGTCGGTGTATCGTTGCCGGTTCCCTGTTTTGATCCAAGGAGAAACCCGTGGCACCCGTTCCGATTGCCATCCAAGCCCTTGCCTGACGCTCTCCCTCGCAGCCTCTGTCGTGCCCTTAAGGCCCCCACCCGGTCGTGAATTCAAGCATGGCGCGACAGCCATCGTCTATTGTGAAGACAATTTCGGGAAAATGGACGGCAAAATCGCAAATGGACTTGTCCGTCACTCTCGCCAAAGCGATGCCAGACTATTTCATCTATGGTATGGCACCCTCGAGCGGCACTTTGTCCCCACTCAAACGTACCATTGTGCTCGACGCCATTGGCCTCGGGATGAATATCGTTAACGGACTGCTTCCCCTTGCCGGAATTACTGTCCTCGAGGCCAGCGGTGATCACCTCATCGTGGACACGGGCACACGCCAGCTGCCTATCGGTGCTGCAGAGTTCCTTGAAAGTTTTGCGAGAGGCGAGACCTTCGACAACCACAACAAGAATAGACGGAAGATCGGCTGACTCATTTTGAAAAAGCGCCTACTGTTCAGCTTGGTAGAGCCACATATTGGTTCCATGAGTAGCAATTGCCGACAAGCGTCTTGGTTTAAACGTACCGAAACCGGCCTCTTTCTGCATCATAGTTATTATGAAAATTAATTTGATTGATACAGTTTCGCGCTTCGAATCAGGAGATTTTTTAAATGCCTGCAATTAGTTGGTCGGACATTTATCTGACCGGTATCCCGGATATCGACAGAGACCACGAAAAAATCTTTTCCCTCGTTAACAAATTGCACGACAGTTTTGAAGCGGGCAGCGCTGACGATGAAGTTGACACTGCAATAATTCAGTTAGTGGATTACGTGAACGACCATTTCGCGCGCGAAGAAAGCTTGCTGGCTTCAATTCACTATATCAACTTGAAACCACACGCCACCGCCCACACGTCGCTCACCGCACAAATGAACAGCTATGCAGAAAACTACAAAACCAACCCTGAAACCTTTGATATGGATGATTTCATTGGCTTTCTGGTCAAATGGTTACAGACTCATATTCTGATTGAAGATATGGCCTATCTGAACTCTGTTCGACAATTGACAATACGGGTGTAGCGCTTCCCATTGAAGAAAAAGTCGGGCAATCTTCGGTTCAAGAATAATTTTCCTAAAAATATTGGTTCCCTGGAGTCATTGGCTTGAACGATCTCAATTACCCTGATTCCATAACATTAGTACAGATTGTATCTGATGGTGATGGCCCTTCCCTGTTTAAAGAAACAGAAATTCCATTCCATAACATTCACGCGCACGGTGCCGAGACTGAGGTTTTCCCGGCCAAGGAAGTTGCCTTTGTCTGGACGCCCGCTGACTTCGCGAAGGGTTTTCATACCGCCTCCCGCCGTCGACTCATTTTAGTTCTGGATGGTCAGATGGAAATAGAGGTCGGTCAGGGAGACCACAAGGTTTTTGGTACCGGAGACATGATCGATATTCTGGACACCACCGGGGAAGGTCATAAAACCCGCGTTGTTGGCGGACTTGACATGCATACTGCCTTAATCGAGATCGGTGAAAAGATTCGCCCCGACTGGACTTTGCTGGAAGACGCCCAACAACGGACCGGGCCTCTCACCCGGACAATGGCCGGACGAGACGGTGCCTCGCACTTCGTCGATGACACGCTGAGCTATTGTTACAACGCGCCGCTTGGTAAGGCCACTGCAGCGCTTCCTTTGGTGGGCTATCAATTTGTCTTCAAACCGGGCTCGCTGGACCACGGCTTTCACAATGCGCCGCAAAAACAATTTGTGCTCAATCTGACATCAGGAATGCAGGTTGAAACCAGCGACGCCAGGACGAGGGATATTCACCCTGGCGATATTTTTCTTGGCGGCGATACCACCGGTCAGGGCCATAAAACCCGTGCCATGAATGCCAAACCGAGACTTAGTATCTTTGCCCATTTGGCGAAATAGCAAACCCGATTTAGTCCAGGAACAGCCCTAGCTCATGACGACCTGAATATTGGTATATTCTTTCAGGCCTTCTTCGCCAAATTCAACGCCAATGCCTGAGCCTTTAACACCGCCAAAGGGTGCGTTGGGCTGGATCATGCCGTGTTTGTTAATCCAGACCGTGCCGCATTCCATTTTCAGGGCGATCTTTTTGGCCGCTTCAATATCGTTGGACCACACCGAGCCACCCAGACCATTGGGATTGTCGTTGGCCCGTTCCACGACTTCGTCGATATCGGAATAACGGATAATCGGCAGCGCCGGGCCAAACTGTTCTTCATCGACCAGTTTGACGCCGTGATCAACATCGGCGATCAGCGTAATTGGATAATAATAACCCTTGCCGTTGCCAACGCCATTTGGCTTGCCGCCCATCAGCACCCGACCGCCATTTTCGATGGCATCGTCGACCATGCCGGAAACTTTGTCATACTGCATTTTATTCTGGATCGGACCGAGCACGTTTTCTTCGTCCAGGCCATCTCCCATCTTCATATTCCCGGCGAAGGCCGTCAGTTCCTTGCAGACCTCGTCATAAATATCGTCATGCACATACAAACGCTTTAGCGCGGCACAGGTTTGGCCGCCATTGATGAACGCCCCCCAGAACAAGCCTTCGGCGATTTGTTTTGGATCAACATCCGGCAGCACGATACCGGCATCGTTGCCACCCAGTTCCAGGGTCAGGCGTTTGAGTGTTTCGGACGCGTCGGCCATAACTTTTTTGCCTGTAGCGCAGGAGCCTGTAAAAATAATTTTACCGATACCTTCATGGGATGACATGGCAGCACCCAGTTCGTCTCCACCTGCAATGAGGTTGACCACACCAGCAGGTAAAATCTGGTTCATGATTTCGACCATGCGGATGGTCGACAGCGGCGTGTAGGGTGACGGTTTGACGACAACGGTATTGCCCGCACGGATAGCCGGAATAATATGCCAGATGGCGATCATCACAGGCCAGTTCCAGGGCGTGATCGATCCTACAACGCCAATTGGCTTGCGGTGCATTTCCACCTTGCCCTCGTTGTTGTCCTGTAAAACTTCGACCGGCAGTTCAAGTTCAGCCGTGAAATGCGCCCATGCAGACGCGCCACCCAGTTCAAACCGTGAGCCCATACCATTCAGCGGCTTGCCCTGTTCCTGCGTCAGAAGCCTGGCCAGGTCTTCGGCATTTTCTTCCAATGCCGCGCCAATAGCGTGGCAGGCAGCGGCACGGTCTGCGTCAGGTTTATCGCTCCAACCTTTGAAAGCATCGTTGGCGGCTTTCACGGCATAATCCAGCTGCTCAAGATTTGCCTTTGGCGCATAACCAACAATCTCACCCGTCGACGGATTTTTGACATCAAATGTTTCGGATGTCTTTGTTGAGAACCCATTGATAATCAGGGGAAATTTTTCCATTGCCGATACCTCCATTGAACAACCAGCACCTTAAGGCGCTGGTTGTCTGCACACATGATTTGACTGATCGTTGCCCGTAGGTCGATCAAAAATTTGTTTGTTAATATCTATTTGTATACTGTATTCAAAAGCAATATATTTGCAAGTAATGAAATGCGTAGAGTGTTATCAACTCTTGTTGAAACACTTGATGTCTGTAACCCGTTGCAATGCAACGCATATATGAGACGAGGCGATTCGGATAAATCCGAAATCGCTCCAGACGGCCAAAGGATGAACAGTAATGCCCGTGAATACCCCCTACTGGTGGGATGCCATAGAGCGCGAAACCGATGCCCAACCAGAATTCAACAGCGAATATGATGCCGTCGTCGTGGGGGCCGGATTAACGGGCTCTTCCGCCGCACGTACACTGGCAAAAAATGGGGCTTCTGTGCTGGTTCTGGACGCCGAGGCCCCCGGCCACGGGGCGAGTACCAGAAATGGTGGCATGGTCGGTGAAGGCCACAGGGTTCCACTGCAAGTCATGGCCGCGCGTTACGGTATGGATACGGCACGGGACCTGCTGCGCGAGACCTATATGGAGCCTTTGGGCTTTGTCAAAAACCTTATTCAGGAAGAAAACCTCGACTGTGATTTTAAAACCCACGGTCGATTTCGCGGCATGTGGAACAAAGCAGAATATGACGCGACAGCCCAATCACTGGATGAGTTACGCGAAATAGCACCAATGAATGTGGAAATGATTTCGCCGGAAAAGATGAAGGCGGAAGTCAATACAAACATGTATGCCGGTGGCTTGCTGATACACGATCATGGCGGTCTGCACCCTGGCAAGTATCTATCCAGTATGGTTGATGCCGCCCGACGCGCCGGGGCCACGGTCTGTGGCAACACACCTGTCTCCGGTGTGAAGGCGACAGGTTCCGGCTTCGAGGTCATGACGGATCGGGGCCCGGTTCGTGCGGGCTCGGTTCTGATGGCAACCAATGGCTACACCAAAAAATCATTCTCGTGGTTGAAGCGACGGATTTTCCCGGTCACGGTTTATGTGATCGCCACAGAAGAACTGCCACCTGAACTCATCGAAGAACTCATGCCGGGCGGGCGCATGGTCGTGGAAACCCGGCACCGTCATTGTTATTACCGCCAATCCCCCGACGGCAAGCGCATCATCCTGGGTGCCCGTGCTGGCCTGTCGGAAATCCCTTTTGCCAAGGCTCAAAAAATATTGCATGGACTACTGGCGGAGATATTCCCCAAGCTCAAGAACGTGGGTATCAGTCACTGTTGGCGCGGCAATACAGGCTTCAGCTTTTCCTTCCTGCCCCACCTTGGTCAGCAGGAAGGCGTCTGGCATGCCATGGGGTTTTCCGGCAGCGGCAATGGCATGGCCCCCTATCTCGGCAACAAGGCGGCGCTCAATATGTTGGGTGTTCAGGGTCGAGAGACATCATTTACAAAGACGACGCTGGAAACAAAATTCTGGCATCGCGGCTGGCCCTGGTTCCTGCCCATCGCGCACGCCCTGTATCGGGTCGTCGACATTCGGGAAAACATGCGTCATCTGAAATAATAAGGTGGGCTGGTGAAATAACAAAAAGGGCCGGTATTTACACCGGCCCTTTCCATTTAACAATCAGTCGTTCTTACATGTTTGTCAGGTATCGATCCATCTCGACTTGCGTCACCTGATTGGCAAAAAACTCAAGCTCACGTTCGGCCTGGCTGACAATGATGCCCATGGAATTTTCACCCACAACGCCCGTCAGGAAGTTTGAATTTTTCGCCAGTGCGACGGCTGTTGCCAGATCGGTTGGAATGGGTTCGGCAGTTTCAGATTCGTAAGCGTTGCCCATCGTCTTTTCAGAGGGTGACAAACCTTGCTCGATCCCGTCCAGACCGGCAGCGATCTCGCAGGCGATCAGATAATAGGGATTGCAATCAGCTGAGCCATCGCGCTTTTCAACCCGCACAGCACTGTCTTTCCCCTCAATCACACGTAAGCCCACGGTGCGGTTGTCACCGCCCCAGGCTGAATTGATCGGGCAAAATGTATAGGGCTGGCGACGACGATAGGCGTTGGGTGTGCCCGAGGCGACCAGGGACATTTCAGCCATACGCTTTTGCATGCCGCCGAGGTAATTCATGCCAAGGGCAGATAGCTTGCCACCGTCCGAAAAGGCGTTCTTGCCATCTTTCCAAAGCGAGTGATGGACATGAAAGCCACTGCCAGATTCTTCAATGAAAGGTTTTGCCATAAAGGTTGCCAGATAATTCTGGGACACGGCCAGTTCTTTCACCAAACTGCGAAATGCCACGGCCCGGTCTGCTGCCAACAAGGCTTCGGAATAGCGGATATTCACTTCGACTTGCCCGGCGGCATATTCCGGGTTGGATTGTTCAATGGGGATTCCCACATCGTTGAGATACCGACGGATCGGCCCGAGAACATGTTCCAAAGCGGCGGCCCTGGCCAGACCGTAAACCTGGATACCGCTGTCCCGTGGTTTCAGGGTTTCCGGGTCCAGCAGATAGAATTCCAGCTCCGCCCCGATATTGACTTCATAGCCCATATCTTCGGCACGTTTGAGAACCTTGATCAGGGCGTTGCGCGGATCAATGGGGATGGGCTGATGATCAACGGATTCGAAACGGCCAAAACAAAAAGCGACACCCTCCTCCCACGGTACGGCATAGGCTTCACGCGCCGGAAACAGATGCATGTCGGGATAGCCATTGTCAAAGTTGACATAAGGCGTGTCCCAGACATCGCATGTCATATCGATGGCCAGCGTCGCAATAGATAAAGCGGCGCCACTTTCACAAACCGTTGGCCAATGGCTGGCCGGAATGCGTTTGCCGCGCATGATGCCGTTGGCATCGCCTGCCCCCAGGACCACAGTGTGCGTGCCTTCAGGTAACTCTGTAACAGTTCCGCTCATCGTCTTCCTCCCCAGGAAAATGAGCTGGCAGTTTACCCTGCCAACAAGTTTAGTAGTAGATCCTGATCAAGCGTGAAGCAATTCCTACCAAGTATAGGGCTTATCAATGCCCGCCATCTTAACACCTGTGAACGCAGAAGCCTCAAAAGACATCGAACGCAGGTCTTCCATTTCAAGGTTATGAACACTGGACTTGCCACAAGCTTTGGCCAGGGCCGTGATTTCCATGGTCATGGCTGTCAAATAACGAGCGACACGTTCGGCACCTGCGGCTACATCCATGCGTTCTTCCAGATGTGGCTCCTGTGTCGCCACACCAACCGGACACAAGCCCGTATGACAGTGATGACAGGCACCTGGCGACGTCCCAAGCTTGGCATAATCTTCTTCATAACAAGGTGAATTACAGCCGAGCGAAATCATGGCACCGTTGCCGATCATCACAGCATCAGCCCCGAGAGCCAGACATTTGGCCGCATCAACACCGGAGCGAATACCCCCGGCAGCGACAAGACTGACCTTGCCGGACATGCCGCAATCTTCCAATGCTTTACGGGCCGCTGGTATGGCGCTCATGGTTGGAATACCGGTGTGGTTCAACAACATCTCAGGCGACGCACCTGTGCCACCTTCGGCACCATCGACGACAACGACATCCACACCAGCCTTGGCGGCAACAGCGACATCATAAAGCGGACGCGTTGCACCCATCTTCAGGAAAATTGGCACCTGATAGTTGGTTGCGATCCGCAGTTCCTCGACCTTCACAGCCAGATCATCTGCACCGAGAAAATCGGGGTGACGAATAGTTGAGCGTTGATCGACACCTTCCGGCAACGTGCGAATGTCGGAAATACGTTTGCTGACTTTCATACCCAGCAACAGCCCGCCAGTACCCGGCTTGGCACCTTGTCCCACCACCAGCTCCAGCGCATCGGCGCGGCGCAAATGGTCGAGATCCAGGCCGTAACGGGACGGTGACATTTGATAAAGCAAACTAGTTGAAGCCTCACGCTCCTCTTCCAGCATGCCGCCTTCACCGGTACAGGTCATGGTGCCCACTTTGGACGCACCGTAACCAAGGGCGGCTTTGGCATTTGCCGACAACGCACCGAAAGACATGGATGCGATATAGATCGGAATTTTCATCTCGATAGGTTTTTCGACCAGACCACTGCCACCGCCAAGAACCGTCGTGGCATCGCAGCTTTCACGATAACCTTCCAGCGGTAAACGGGTCATGGTCGCGGGCACAAAAGTCAGATCATCGAACGTCGGCATCTGTTTGTTGAACGTATTGTAACCACGAACCTGATACCGCCCCAGTTGCGACAGGGCATGAACTTCGGAAAGCGCCTCCGGTGTCCACCTGGTTGAGCCACCCCGGTCATAAGATGACGGCACGCCGGGTGGGCGTCCTTCAATCCTGCCGCCGCCATAAGCAACGGCTTCCTCGGAAGGCATTTCAAAGGGATATTCGTATTTGTCTTCTATATCATTAGCCATGCGTTTGCATCCCGACTTTCAAAGTACCATAGGCGTTGACCAGAGATCATTTTGCGCCATTCACGTGAACTGTCATTAAGGCCGAGGGGTTCAAGAATACCCTCAACTTCGGCTACATCTTCGGCGCTGGGCTCAATGATATTTACATCAACACCAAGGCTTTCAACTTCGCCTGCCACCCAGACTTCGCCCTCCCACAGCGCATCAGCGCAGGAGGCACCGGCACCGCCCAAGGCGATGATCTTGCCGGAATGAGACATAAAGCCGGACTGGTAGCCGATTTTGCCTTCAACAATGATGTTGCCGCCCTTCATGGCCACGCCACAGCGTGGACCTGAATCGCCTTTGACATGGATGGTGCCACCCAGCATTGCCGCACCAACCGACATGCCGGCATAGCCACCGACGGTTATGTGTCCCTTGGCCATGGCTTCACCAATGCCCCAACCGCCGTTGCGCTCGATGGTTATAGTGGCACCGTTGTTGAGCCCACCGCAGTAATATCCGACGCTGCCTTCAAAATGGATGTTGGCACCATCAGGCAACCCAATACCCAGATTGTGACGCGACAGCGTGTTGCGGACGATGATCTTTTCACCTGTTTTGCAGGCGGCCTGGATGTCCTCGTTGATCTCCCGGATATGGCGGTCGCCGACTTCGATTATGATGTCACTCATGCGGCTGCCCTCCGGTTACCGACACCCCAGATGTCCGTCATGCTTGGTCCATCGTAATTAATGATATCTGATTCGTCCGGCACCACCCGACGTACGGCTTGTTCCTCAGTTGCAGCAGCCAGCTCGCCATTGTTCTGTACGGTCACAAGTGGCTTCATGGCGAAACGGTCCTTGGCAAAACCAATGCCGTCGGGCTGGGCAATCATGTAAGTGAAAACACCGTCAATGGATGTGATCGACTTGGTCAGCGCTTGTTCCATGGTCAAACCGTTTTTCATTTGGTCAGACACCCAGACAGCAATTAACTCACTGTCGTTGTAGGTCAGGAAGCGATAGCCCATGTGCTCCAGCTTGGTGCGCCAGGTGTAATAATCCGTGATTTGGCCGTTATGAACGATAGCAACATCCGGAAACGGGCGGGCCCAGAACGGGTGGCTGGCGTTCGGTAGCACAGAGCTTTCCGTGGCCAGACGAGCATGCCCGAGGCCATGTGTGCCGATCAATTCACGCACACCATGTTTGTTCGCCACATCATCAGAACTGCCGACATCCTTGATAATTTCCAGGGACCGCCCACAAGACTGCACTTCAAAACGATCCGTAATCTCGTCAGCGTCGTTAATCCACCGGGTCACATCCTTTGGATCACTGATCACCATCCGGGTGCAATAGTGACTGTCTTCGTTGGTCACAAATGTCGGGTCTTCGATGAAATCCGATCCATGCGACTTCAGAATATTCCGGAAATCATCCATATCTGAATCGATTGAGGTTTTATCAAAACCCATGCCGCGCAACACATATCCGGTATCACGTGGAATGCCGTAGATGGCAAATCCCGTACTGTCTGATCCCCGGTGTTCCTGGGCGACCATCAGTTCAACGAGATCATCCCCGACTTTCCCCGGGGCGTTAAGTATTCGGCCTGCAATTCCACACATATCAATTTGTCCTGTTTGTATACTGTATACAAGATACAGTTTGGAGATTTACGCGCTTTGTCACACCTGCACAAGACTTAGGTCTGGCTTTCGACAAAAAAAGTGAGAACTCTACGGTTCTAAACAGGTCCCTGCTCACAGATTCCCCCTGGATGTCTGTCATCTCATGGGCTCCGGATTGGTCGCGATCATGCCGTTGGGCCGATACATCAGGAACAGCACAAGAATCAACAGTACCGCCGCATCCCGGAAAACAACCAGGTCGTCCGGCAGGATGCTGAGAAGCGTCGCTTCAAGAAACCCCAGGAAGAAACCGCCGTACAAGGCCCCTTTGGGATTCGTCAGCCCACCTATGATTGCCGCGATCAAAGCCTTGATCATTGGTGTCAGGCCCAGTGTCGGAAAGACGGCACCGCGTTGAGATATCCACAGTAAGGCGGCAATCCCTGCCAGAACGCCGGACAGGAAGAAAGCCAAGGCAATAACCCGGTTCGCTTTGATGCCCATGACACGGGCAACGTCGAAATCATCAGCCGAGGCCCGAAGGCCAATGCCCATCCGTGAATGCGTCAGGAAATAACGCAGCAGCAACAGCGAGCCGATGGCCACGATGATTGTGAAAACCTGAGCCCGACCAATGAAAATTTCACCAATGGTGAAATAACCGGAAAGGAATTCAGGAATTGGAATGGGCTTGGATCGTGGGCTGATGGCGATCTGAAAAATGACATGCAAGGCCCCGGAAATGGCAAACGAGGTAATCAGCAAACTCATCGGGCTTTGCCCGCGTAGTGGTCGAAAGGCAATACGCTCCATGGCCACCGCACACAGCCCGGCAAAGACGATGGCGATGAGAACCGCGACCCAGAAAGGCGTGCCCGCCAAGGTCAGAAACAGCAGGCAATAGCCGAACAGGGTCATCAAATCACCGTGGGCGAAATTCAGGAACCCCAACTGACCAAAAACAACAACCAGCCCCAGAGCCAGCAAGGCATAGATGCTGCCAAGGCTGAGGATGGTAACAATATACTGGACAAATTCTTCCATCGTCGTTCCTGTACCTGACTAACCGGCTGTGCCGAGATAGCTGTCATGAATTTCGGGATCATCCGCCAATTCGGCTGCGAACCCGGATTTAACAATCAGTCCCAGTTCCATGACATAAGCCCGATCTGCAACGGCGAGGCTCTTGCTGATATTTTGTTCGACCAGCAGGATCGTCACGCCATAACCGCGTAGTTCAGAAATAATTTCGAAAACCTGGGACACAATCTTTGGGGCCAACCCTAAAGAAGGTTCATCCAGAATGAGAAACTCAGGGTCGGACACCAGGGCACGGGCAATCGCCAGCATTTGTTGTTCGCCACCGGACAAAGTGCCGGAAACCTGATCGCGCCGTTCCTGAAGTGTCGGGAAATGTGCCATGACCCGGTCGATACGTTCTGCCGCCACATCCTTGGACAATGTCGTCCCGCCGGCTTTCAGGTTTTCAAGTACAGAAAGTGACTTGAAGACGCGACGCCCTTCTGGCGAATAGGACATACCCAGACCAACCCGATTTTCAACGGACACCCTGGTCAGGGTCTGACCCTTCATCAACATGTCACCGGCGGTAATCGGCACCAGGCCCATGATGGCATTCAGCGTGGTCGATTTTCCAGCGCCATTGGCACCGATAATCGTGACCAATTCCCCTTTTCCAACGTTAAAGGAGATGCCTTTTACGGCGGCAACAGCCCCGTAGGAAACTTCAATATCCTGGACAACTAACATGAAAGGTTCTGGTCAATTCATTAGAGTAAAATGGTTTTCAGCAGGCTGCAGGAAAATAGTGACACCAACAGCCTGCTGAAAATCCAGAGTTATTTCTTGGCCGTCGGAATTTCAGACGGGTCAAGCTTGATGGACTTCAGGTACGTTCCTTTGCCACCATCGATGCGCATAATATGCACGGGCAAGTTTGGAAGCTTGCCAACACCTTTGTAGGTGACAGAACCAATTTCTGTTTGCACATTCTCCAACTGGCCAAAGGCATCACGAACAGCTTTGGCGTCCGTTGTCCCAGCAGCTTTGGCTGCAGCTGCGACCAGGCGCATGGCAGAATAACCCACCATGGCAGGATAATAAGCATCTGCGTTGCCATACTTCTTTGCGTAGGCTTTGACAAATGCGTCTGCTGAAGCACTGGCAGCAGGTGCTGCCATTGTGACGTAGTGAACGCCTTCAACAACCTTGCCCAGTCCCTTGACGGACGGGTTATCCAGAACGTCCGGACCGAGGTAGGTAGATTTGATACCGGCTGCGCGAAGCTGGTTGATGAAAATAGGGAAGTCATTGTCAAAAGGCATGCCGACAATGACGTCAGGCTCTTGTGGCAACTTCTTGATGGCAGAGACAACCTTGGAAAATTCCTGTTGGTCATAGGCAAAAGAAGACTGACCAATGACCTTGCCGCCTTGCTTTTCAAACAAGTCCTTGAAATACAGCGGCAGGAATTCTGTGTAGGGATCAAAATCTGATGTGACGATGTAGGCCGTCTTTGCCTTCAGATCATTGTAGGCAAATTTAGCGTAAACTCCGCCCATGTGGGCATCCGACATCATCACCAGATAACTGCCGCCACCGGCGCGGGCCGGAATGGTTGGCTGTGAGGCAATGGTATGCATGATCAACAAATCTTTACTTCTGACCATTGAGCCTGCGGCAATCGCCGCGGGTGAAATCGCACTGGAAATAAAGGCACTCATCTTTTGCTTCTTGAGCAATTCACCAACCGAGATAGCCGCCTTTTGAACATCAGAACCATCGTCGCGCTCAATCAGTTTGATCGGATATTTACCGTTCAGGCCACCGCCTTTGTTGGCTTCCTCGATATACATCGAAACACCCTGCATAAAGGGGGTATCGTAAGCGGCCATAAATCCAGTGCGGGCGCTGACGGCGCCAATGACAAAATCTTCGGCACTTACAGGTGTTGTCGTTAGTCCGGCAAGACTGGTAATCGCCAGGCCGGCAGCCAGTAGTTTTTTCACAGACATGATCATTCCTCTGTTGGGGGGTTGAACTTGATTTTATTGTTACAGGTGATCGGTTTCCTCTCCGACATAGGCCTCAATGACAGCCGCATTGGTGGCGATATCTTTGGGCAATCCTTCCGCAATGAGCTGACCTTTGTTCAACACATAAATCCGGTCACATAGTTGCATGACCATTTTCAGGTCATGTTCGACAAGCAGAATGCCGATACCGAATTTGGAAACAATTTGCTGAAGACCTTTCTTCAGGTCTTCTGTTTCCACGGAGTTCATTCCTGCAACTGGTTCGTCCAGCAACAGGAAATCTGGTTCCAGCGCCAACGCCCTGGCAATCTCCAGCCTGCGCTGGTCGCCATAGGCAAGGTTGCCGGAATTAGTGTGGGCCTTGTCGCCAAGATTGAGGAAGTTCAGCCAGCCCATGGCCGTCGCTTCAACTTCTCGTCTGCCAAGGCCAGGTGACTGTACGGTCACGGCCGCGATGACATTTTCAAGCGCACTGAGTGAAGTAAACAACCTGATATTCTGGAACGTTCGTCCAAGGCCTTTACGCGCCAATTTGACGGCGCTCCATTCTGTGCCGACTTCATTGTTTAATTCGATCTTGCCATCAGTCGCAAAAAGAGAACCTGTCAGCACATTGATAAAGGTCGTTTTGCCTGCGCCGTTAGGACCGATCAGTCCGATGATCTCCCCTGCCCCGACCTTGATCCCGACATCTTCCAAGGCGTTCAGGCCGGAATATGATTTCGACAAGTTGTGTGTTTCAAGGACGCGTTCAGCGGAGACTTTATATGTTGGCAGTTCTGTATGTTTTCCCGCGTCGTCTTTGTTGGCCGCGAAGACGTTGAACATGGTGGCGATTTCCCGATAGCCCAAAACGCCTTGTGGCCGGGTATAGAGAATGATCAGGATCATGATCGAAAACGAGATCGCTGTTAGACCAAAGACAAGCGGGAATTCAAAACCGAAGATCGTTTCAGTGCCGGCAAAGGTGCCGAGATGTTCTTCCGTCTTGCGAAAAATCTCTTCGGCTATGGTAATCACTACCGCACCGACGACGCAGCCACTGACCGACCGGTACCCACCCAGAATAATCATGGCGACCAGGGCGAAGGTTTTCTCCAGGTAGAATCCGCTGGGTGAAATGACGCCAATGACATGACCGTAAAGCGCGCCCGCCAAGCCGACGATCCCGGCGCTAAGGACCCAGAACATGAAAATATGGAATTGTGGCTCGATGCCGATTGAGCGTGAGGCCTGTTCTTCATCGCGGGTTGCTTCAAGGTTGCGGGCAAAGCGCGTACTTTTCATATAAAAGGCAATGCCCAGGGCCACGACCATCGTGCCGATGAAAACCGGCCAGGTGGCCTGATCTACGGGCAGGCCGTAAAGGGATTGTTTGCCGTTGGTCAGGGGTTTTGCGCCAATGAACACCAGATAGAATATAACGACCAAGCCAAAGCTGGCGATCACGGCAGAGGTATCCCGAAGCCGCATCATGACGGCACCGGAAATCACACCGAGCAACATGCAGACCAATGCCGCAACGGGTAATGCCATGGCCAGCGACCATTCGGCTTCCTGGACAAAAAGCGGCATATCGGGGAGGAGAAACGATTTCATGGCAGCTGGCAGCGTGAACCAGGCGGCCACGTAGGCACCAACGCCAAAAAAGGCCACATGCCCAAGGGACAGAATGCCACTGGTGCCTGAAAAGAGGCCGAGGCCGACAGCAGCAATGATGTTGACGCAACCGAGAAGCAGCAATTCGCGTCCGACGACCTCGGTCGCTGATGCGGCCCAGACAATACCAATGATGACTGGCAACAACAGCCCAAAAGAAACAGCGCACTCTCTTGTACGCTGGTCAATCATTTGACAGATACTTGTGACAGATACCGGGCGACAGACACCAGGCGCAAAGGCAAGGAAGGTCTGTCTCCTATTTTGAAGTTTGCTAACAGGTAGACGGACTTGTCTCCTGTCTTATCTGTTCGTCTCCGCCTCAAGAACATAGTTGAGGCCTTCCCTGTAATGCCACGCAATATTGATATTGTCTTTGGCGATGTAGGCCGGGATCTCGCGCCCCGGTTTCTTGTTATTGTCCGTAGTCTATCTTGCCGTTCTCATCATGGATAATTGCATCCACTTCGATCTCAACCATCATGCCCGGCGTCGTTAAACCGGCCTGAACACCCGTCAAAACGGGTTCAATATCTTTGAATAGCTCGCCGTGGGCCTTGATAAATCCGCCGGCATCACGCATATCCGTGACATAGGCTTTGGTCCGCACGACATGACGCATTTCCGCCCCGACAGCGCCCAGTGCTTTTTCAATTTGATCAAAGATGAAGATCGACTGAGCATAGATATCAAAAGGGGATTGCAGCTCGCCATTGTGCATCGACGTGGTGCCTGCGATATATACGAACGGTCCAACGCGCTTGGCTCGTGAGTACGAACCCATTTTTTCGAAACGACCGCTACCTTGTGCTGTTAAAACTACCATGTATCCTGTATACAGTATTTAATGTGAAAGGCAAACGATGAAATTCAAGCGCGCCCCCATTGTTCAACCGCGACTGGCACTCGATGTCTACGAGCAGATTCTCTATGCCATCGTCAACGGACAGTTCGAGCCGGGTGAACGTCTGATCCAGGAACAGATCGCCGAAGAGATCAATGTCAGCCGCACACCTGTGCGCGAGGCTTTGCTGCGTCTGGAACAGGAAGGCGTGCTGGTTCAGACAGGCCGCAAGGGCTTTTCAATCCGCAATATTTCTGACAAAGAAGTTCGTTCACTCTATGGCGCGCGCGAAGCAATTGAAGGCTACGCCGCTTACCGGATGGCCGAGGATCGCTCACCTGAAAAACTGGCCATCATCAAAGCCAATGTCGACGCGGAATTGGTGAGTGGTGAGCAAACGCTCGAAGAAGAATTCATCGCCAACAAGGACATCCATCGGCTGATCGTTGAGCAAGTCGGCAATCCTGCCCTGCTGGACATGTTTGATAATATCTGGAACCGCGGCATCTCATTGTGGCTGTTTGCAGCCACGCGCGGCGATGAAGCTTCCGTACAGCCCGAAGTTCATGTCGACCTGTATAACGTCATCGCCACCGGCACACCGGAAGAAGCCCACACAGAAATGATCCGACACGTTCGCGCCGGGCTGAGCCTGCATCTCAGCGACGACTAAAGCCTCGCACCAACAAAATTAGTACCATATCAGATGACCGGGAATCGTCTTAAGTCCCGACACGCGGATTATGATTCCAGGCTATTTCAGCAACGCTAATAGGGCACAACGGAAGAATGATTTATTGCCTACAGGATTGGTTGGTTAAATCCCGCCTTCAGAAGATTTGAACATCCGCTGTGCAATGCCGTCTTTATCAAAAAATGCATGTTTGGCGGCACCCAAAAGATGAAGCCCAATGAGCGGTATAAACAGCTGTCCGGCGATCTCATGTACTTCTTCGAGCAATTTGTGTAAATCGCGATTGGCGTTCATGGGAGATGGCAAGGTAAACAGCCCGTATATATCGATACCTCGTCCCGCTGACCAGGGAATGAAGTAGCCGCTGACAATCACAACAAAGATGGACGCCAGAAACCCCCACAATACGATTTTCGAGAGGGTGTTATAGATCGCGGCCTGATCAGAAGCTGTCGACATGCCCCGCCTGATCCGATACCCGACCCGCCATAGTAAAAATACACCCGCGATGGCGCCACCACTAACATGAAAGACAAAGGATGCGCTTCCCCTGTCCCCTTCGTGTGTTGCAAATAAGGCAATCACAAGAATTGCAGTTAACCAGTGGAGGAATAGTGACAGTCTTGAATAGGCAGTTCGGTTGATGGCTTCTGACATTGCGTGAATTCCTGTACTAATGGCCCTCGAACCATACGGTGGAAAACCGGGCGTGGACACTGCTCAACTATATTATCGTCACGCTACATAAAACGGATTACAGGTCTGACCCCATGAGCATTGAATTTCTGATCACGTCTTTCATCCTTGTCATCGCCCCTGGTACTGGCGTCCTCTATACGCTGGCTTATGGATTGTCGCGGGGTGCCATGGGCAGCATTCATGCCGCAGTTGGATGTACAATGGGGATCGTGCCGCATCTGCTTTCCGCTATTCTCGGCCTGGCTGCCCTGTTGCACGCCAGTGCGACCGCCTTTCAAATCGCCAAATTCGTCGGCGTCGCCTATCTGCTATACATGGCATGGGGCGTTCTGCGTGAAAAAGGGGCGCTTTCGGTCGAGCGAAAAACCGATACGCGGTCGGGCCGTGAAATTATGGTCAAGGGCGCTCTGATCAATATTCTCAACCCGAAATTATCCATGTTTTTTCTGGCATTCCTGCCGCAATTTGTCAGTGGCACTGGAATGCAGGCGACATGGCAAATGGTTTTGCTGGGTGGCATTTTCATGGCGATGACACTGGCCGTTTTCATCTGCTACGGCTTGTTCGCAGCCGCTGTTCGCGACCAAATCATCACCCGGCCATTAGTTATGACCTGGGTGCGGCGCGCCTATGCCGGAGCTTTTGTCGCCATCGGTGCCAAATTGGCCTTCGCTGAGCGTTGATCAAGCGGCCTCTAATAGATTAACTACGGCCTGTGGCGCGTGTACATCTTATCGCGATCTGCTTCAATCCAGGTTTGGTCGTGCGAGGTTGGTTCTTTCGAGACACAAGCTGTGAGCAATGCCAACGCCCCTGCAACGAATAATATTCTTGTCAGTTGTCTTTGCATGCCTGCGCCCTTCATCTCTGTCGAATTATACTATTGATGTGGTGATATAGTTGCCTGCGCGCAAGGATAACCTACCAAAATCTCGCCACTAAATGTTGGAGAAGCACGGGCCAGGGTTGACTTGGGCTGACCAGGCCATTTCTTCGGTATCAGGCCGGCATGGTGGATACTTATTCTTCTTCACCAACACCTTCAAATATCCTGAAGTCCCGGTCAGCGCCGCCGTCCAGGACTTCCAGTGCCTTTTGATAAGCGGGGCTTTCATAGGCCGCGACGGCAGCCTCATAACTTTCAAATTCGATCAGGACTGTTCGTTCGGCAAGACCGTTTTCTCTTGCTTCTACTCTTCCGCCCTTGGCCAGAACCCTTCCTCCTGCAGCTGCAAGGGCTGGACCGGCGAGTTCACCGTAAGCCGGACCTTTAACTGGATCAGCCGTTCTTCTATGTGCGCTCAAGATATACCCTTTTGGCATAGCAAATTCCTCTTCCTGAAAAGCCCAAGGCTGTCACGCCCTGTCGTGCCTGGCAAGTCACTGTATCAGGTAAGATTGCTAACATCGTATTGGAAACCACAGTACCCGACTTAATAGGATAAAGCCCTGAAGTGATTCATACTTTGAGATTCTCCGACCAAAGAAAGTCTCAAAATATGCAGCAATTACTTGGCAAGGCCTTATCCACACCGTTAGGAGAG
>Ga0233443_1000178_pt1 | contig 78452 bp, 73 predicted proteins | sample SI_123_September_2_FD_182784 | JGI IMG/M metagenome (GOLD analysis project Ga0233443, IMG submission 182784) | Seawater microbial communities from Saanich Inlet, British Columbia, Canada - SI_123_September2016_200_MG | ecosystem: Environmental > Aquatic > Marine > Inlet | place: Canada: British...
GAAGTTTTGTTTGTCTTTTTTGTTACAAAAATAGGCGTGTAGTCGCTCTACATAACTATTTTTGTGGCAAAGAAGACGGACAAAAGAGCCAGTAAGATGGGTAGTTTATTTATTGCGAGTTACCTAATTATGTTCACCTACTCAATGATGTTGTTCAGCCTATTTTTAATGATGTTTTCCGCCTCAGTTGTGATGCGACTAACAAGCTGTTCGACACTTGGAATATCATTGATTAATCCTGCAATCATGCCTGCTGTCCAGACACCTTCATTAATCTCTCCCTGTTCGAGAGCTTGACGACCTTTGATGCCTGAAACCAAGTGTTGAATGTCAGAAAAACTATGTTTTGGCTGTTTTTCTATCTGATTGACCTCAATGGATACATTATTTTTAAAGACGCGTGCGGTATTTTTTAACGGTCGAAAAATCAATGTTGTTTGACGTTCGTCGGCATCAACCAGAGCTTGCTTAATATTGTGGTGAACAGGTGCTTCCTCAGTGGCTAAAAAACGTGTTCCCATGTTGATGCCATCTGCACCCAAAGCCAAAGCGGCAACCAGTCCTCTGGCATCACCAAAGCCTCCCGATGCAACCACGGGAATGGTTAATTTTTGAGTGGTGCCTGGAATTAAAATTAAGCCTGGAATGTCATCTTCTCCTGGATGACCAGCACATTCAAAGCCATCAATACTGACGGCGTCACAACCTACTTTTTCGGCTTTGATGGCATGACGGATAGAGGTGCATTTATGGATAACTTTAATGCCCGCTGCCTTTAATGTCGGCATGTAAGGTTCAGGATTGCGTCCTGCCGTTTCTACAATTTTAATGCCTGATTCAATGATGACTTTTGCATATTCCTCGTAAGGTACGGGTTTGATGGTTGGCATGATGGTTAAATTAACCCCAAAAGGGTTCGAGGTTAATTGCTGTGTTTTGCTTATTTCTTTGCGTAAATCTTCAGGAGTGGGTTGGGTCAGTGCCGTCAAAAAACCCAATGCACCAGCATTAGCTACAGCAGCAACCAGCTCTGCTTTGGATACCCATTGCATTCCACCTTGGATGATGGGGTGCTGAATGGAGAAAAGTTCGGTGATTCTGGTTTTCATAATTTATCTCGACTTTTAGGTATATACTTGTAAAGTATAACTCAATAGTTACGGGGTATTTATTGTATTTTTTGTGAAATTTTTTATACTCCTTACATTTTAATAAGGGGAAGCGAAATAAATAAACATCCAAATTGTGCAGGATTTTTGTTCGCCTTTGAGGCGCAAAAATAGGCGTATAGTCGAACTACACAACTATTTTTGCAACAAAAAAGGCGGACAAAAAAACAAGCAAGTTGGATGTTTATTTATTGCGCATCCCCTTATCATTAAAATAACCATTAAAATGGGTCAAACGTTTTTAAGTCGGGCGATTATATCAATTCTTAAGGATAAAACCTAAATATTATTTTTAAGCAAATATTTTAAACATAAATTAATCATTATGATCTATGCTTTTGAATACAACTGATCTTTTCAGTGCTTCTTAAAATATGTCTATGAGGATAATTCAGTGCAATTTATAAAAAGAATGATTTTAGTCGCTTTCATGGCAAGCACTATTTGTGCACCACTTTCATCAGCATTTGCCTGGTGGGGTAATAACAATACACCTTGGGGTAACAACGGATGGGGTGGCGCTCCTTGGAGTAATAATAATGGATGGGGAAATGCTCCCTGGAATTCATTTGGAAATGGCGGTGGTGGTGGCGGCCCATGGGATATGATGGGTGATGGAATGGGTGATTTTAATATTTCATTCAGCACTCGTTTTAATACTGACTGGCTCGGCAATGGCAACGGTTATGGCTATGGTTATAATCGCTACAATAATGGTTACAGAAACAACTACAATAATGGCTACCGTCGCTTTCCAGCAAGACCATTCTATGGACATGCTCCTCAACGATATGCTCCACGCCCACATTATGGCGCTCCCCGTGGACCAATACAAAAAAACCAGCCAAAACCAGTCATAAAAGATACAATCAAACAACCTAAGCCTAAAAAGGCCAATAAAACAGCAATTAAAGTACAGGAATCAACCGTCGCAACAACCAAACCTAAAACCACAAAGGCGGTTGAAGCAACAAAAGTGGTTGAACCCAAGAAATAACTCAACGTTAGGAACGGGCACAAAATAACTTCCCGTTCTTGATTTCATATTTATTTTAAATTCAAATGATCTAATTGAATAAAAGTGTAGGAATAGTCACTCTATTTTGAGCTTTTATGATTGAAGATCATTTGAAGGTGAAGTGAAGATGGAATTAAGAATGGGAAGTTGTTTCATGCTCGTTCCTTAACTTTCGTACCAAACTTTTTAACCATGAAAGGCATGAAGATAATGAAGAAAAAGCCTCATAACTTTCATGGTTAAAATCAAAATATCAATTATGTATTATGACGCTTGGAATAGTTTTTTCGATATTTTAAAATGGCCAAATACTCCACGTAGAATCCAAACTGGATTGACACTTCTTAAGTTGGCTGCGATATCTAACTCCATTTTTTTTAACTTTGCTGGCAACCTTTAACAACCACTTCTTTTTATTGTAACTTTTCCGTTTATATCCACCATGACCTTCATGATAAACAAGATAAAGCCGATAAGCGTCAGTTTTGGGTATTTTCAGCATCTTTTTCGTGATTTTTCCGTACCAACCAATAAAATCAACCGCATCATCAAAGTCATCACGATCAGCCCCCCAGTTACCCGTATCTTTCATATACCATTTCCAGGTTCCATCCTGAACTTGAGCATAACCATAAGCCGATGATGTGCGTACCCAGGGAATAAATCCCAACAATCTACTCCTAGGTGGACGAGCGTTGTATAAAAATTTTGATTCTTGATATAGAATAGCCAACTGAACATGAATCGGAACCCCCCATTTTTCATATGAATTTTTGGTGGCTTTATACCAACTGGATTTTTCCTTAAATATTGCACAAGCATTGTTAATATTATTAGGTGGATTTGAGGCGCATCCGATCAAATTAAGTGCTAATAAACCAATAACCAATCTCTGAACAATCATTTTTTAATTTCAACCCTATTTATTATTTATGCATATCTCAAAGTTCCAATACGACTTACCCACTGAATTAATTGCACAAAAACCTTTAGCAGAAAGAACAGCCAGTCGCTTGCTTTATCTGGGCAATGAATTAGAAGACCTTGGTTTCACTCAACTATTAGATAAAATTAAAGCCAATGACTTATTGGTATTCAACAATACCAAAGTCATACCTGCCAGGCTCTATGGCCACAAAGAAACAGGTGGTAAAGTTGAAATATTGATTGAACGCATTTTATCATCGACACAAGCATTAGTTCAACTCAAGGCAAGTAAAAAACCCAAAATTGACAGCATAATTTCACTTGAATGCGGTACTCAATTAAAAATATATAATAGACAAGAGCAATGGTTTAGCATTCAACTGGTAAACCAGCAACAGAATCTATTGGATTTACTTGAAAAAGTAGGCCACATTCCATTACCCCCATACATTAAAAGAGAGGATCAGGAGCAGGATAAACAACGCTACCAAACGGTTTACGCAGAACATCCTGGTGCGGTCGCCGCTCCCACTGCTGGACTACATTTTGACCAAGAATTAATCAACAAAATACAACAACAAGGCATCAAGACCACCCACATTACTTTGCATGTTGGTGCGGGTACTTTCCAACCAGTCAGGGTTAACAATATCAAAGACCACAAAATGCACAATGAATTTATTGAAGTCAGCCAACAAACCTGTGAATTAGTTAAACAAACACAACAACAAAATGGTCGAATTATTGCGGTTGGCACAACATCTGTCAGAGCATTAGAAACGGCTTCTACCGATGGCATTATTAAACCATTTAAAGGTAAAACCAACATCTTTATTTATCCAGGCTATCATTTTAATTGTATTGATGCTTTAATTACCAATTTCCACCTATCGGAATCAACACTACTGATGTTAGTCAGTGCATTGGGTGGATATGAACAAATTATGTCGGCTTATCAGCACGCTATTCAAAAAAAATATCGTTTTTTTAGTTATGGCGATGCAATGATGATCCTAAATCAAGCAAGATAGAAAGGGAATAACATGACAGAACTCATTATAGAAGACACAAAATTGGGTGACGGAGAAGAAGTCACTGGAGCAGGCCAAACAGTTAAAGTTCATTATACTGGCTGGTTAAAAGATGGCACCAAGTTTGACTCAAGTCACGACAGGAATGATCCATTCAGTTTTCCTGTCGCTTGCCATTATGTTATCCCTGGCTGGGACCAAGGTGTTGTCGGCATGAAAGTCGGCGGCACAAGAAAATTAACCATTCCACCAGAACTAGGATATGGCGCAGCAGGTGCTGGCGGTGTTATTCCACCCAATGCAACCTTAGTTTTTGACATTGAATTATTGGAAGTATCTTCTTAATAAGGGGAGGCGAAATAAATAAATATCCAAATTTCGCAGGATTTTTATTCGCCTTTGAGGCGCAAAAATAGGCGTATAGTCGAACTATACAACTATTTTTGCAACAAAAAAGGTGGACAAAAAAACAAGCAAGTTGGATGTTTATTTATTGCGCATCTCCTAATTATTGTGACATCTGTTTTTTCTGTCATTGCCCACCTATTGCATGGCAGAAATTTAAGCAGGTGATTTTATTTCGTGCTCGTTCTCGTTCCTTACTATTTTATATATAAGAAATATCTTTCATCAATGAAACCAAGCGTTCCAACCTCATGATAGAATCATTCATCATCAATAAATTTTGTTTTTGAATTAAAGTCAACGGTAGCAACTCAGCCAAGCGATAACTTACCCAACAAGCATCATCATATCGAGTGCCAATATTGGCATAATGATGACCTAAATTTTCAATAATTTTCTCTAATAAACTTGCCAATACTTGAAACTCTTCAGGCAATTTGACAACCACATCCAACGAACATAATTCAATATTGGCAAGACTCAATTGATCTTTAGTCACACTGGTATTTTGAATTGTAAATCGCTGCTTTCCCGTTACAGTAATACTTAACAAACCATCATGACGAGTATGCCAATCAGAAATTTTTGCAATGGTCCCCATATTATGAGTGGTAGCGGCCTGCCCTGTTTCATTGCCCTCTTTGATTAAACAGATACCAAAATCTTCTTCATTTTTCAAACAACGACAAATCATATCGGTATAACGAGGTTCAAAAATTCTTAACGGTAACGGCCCCTCAGGAAATAAAACGGTATGAAGTGGAAACAAAGGTAATTTTGTTGAATAGGCAGTCATGAGTTTGATTCGCCCCAAACAGGCATTAAATCATGTTCGATATTTAATTGATCCAAGATTCTTGAAACCACAAAATCAATAATATCAGCAACACTTTTAGGATTATTATAGTAGCCAGGATTAGCAGGAAGAATAATAACGCCATTATTAGAAAGTTTTAACATATTCTCCAAGTGAATACTGGAAAAGGGTGTTTCACGAACCACTAAAATCAATGTTTTTCTTTCTTTAATGGCAACATCAGCGGCTCTTTCAATTAATGAATGACTGCTACCATTGGCAATGGCCGACAACGTACCTGTGGTACACGGACAAACCACCGTATGATCACTGACACCACTACCGCTGGCAATAGGAGCCATCCATTGCTGATTAGAAAAAAATGTTATTTGCCCTGGAGCCGCATTATACCACTTGGTCAAATAAGCTTCAGTTGCCCCACTTTGATTCGGGATTTTCAGCTCAGTTTCCATATTAATGACCATTTTTGCTGGATCAGACATCAATACAATAAGTGTTTTTTTCTGAGAAACCAAATACTCCAGCAAACGCAAACCATAAGCCGCTCCCGAAGCACCTGTAAAGATAAGAGTAATGGGTTTATTTTTCATTTTTAAACAAAAATTTAATTATTAATTATGAGCTACGAATGCTATTCAATCAGTATCTATGCTCATTCGTGATTCTAAAATATTCTGTCGATTTACCCAAAGGACATTAGGGGATGCGAAATAAATATCCAAATTGCGCATCCCCTTATATTCTATAAAACCTCTAATAAACGTGTATGAATATTTTGAAAGCCACCATTACTCATGACAACAATCACGTCAGATGGCTTAACCAATGCTGTCACTTGATCTATAATTGTCTGGATTGATTGATGAATAAAATAGGATTGAGCACTATTTTTAAATAATTCAGCAACATCCCAATCGATATCAGATGGTTGAAAAATCATTGATATATCGGCATCACTTAATGACTCAGCCAATGTTTGATTATGTATTCCCATTTTCATGGTATTGGATCTTGGCTCAAGAATAGCGATAATTCGAGAAGTCTTAAAATGGTTTTTAATGCCTTTGAGCGTCGTTTCAATGGCGGTCGGATGATGGGCAAAATCATCATAGACTCGCACATCATTTTTAATACCTTTTAACTCCATTCTTCGCTTAACATTTTTAAACGACCGAAGTGCCTCTAAACTTTTCTCAATTGAAACATTGGCATGATGAGTTGCCGCAATTGCAGACAAAGCATTAGAAACATTGTGATCACCTGTTAGTTGCCAATTCAATTGCCCAACATTTATCTCATTATAAAAAACATCACATTGCTGTCCATCTGACGCTTTATTTTGAATTGAAAAATTGGTGTTTGAATTTGAATCCAACGCCGTTGTTTCAGTTTGAGTCCAACACCCCATTTTTAAAATATTTTTTATATTTTCATCCGTATCAGGATAAATAATCAACCCATTACCAGGAACAATTCTAACCAAATGATGAAATTGTCTTTCAATAGACGCCAAATCAGGAAAAATATCGGCATGATCATATTCCACATTATTAATCACCAGCGTTTTAGGATGATAATGTACAAATTTTGAACGTTTATCAAAAAAAGCACTGTCATATTCATCGGCTTCTACCACAAAAAACGGAGACGCTCCCAACCTGGCTGACAACCCGAAATTAAGAGGAATACCACCAATTAAAAAACCTGGTTTCAAACCTGTATATTCTAATATCCAGGCAATCATACTGGCAGTGGTTGTTTTTCCATGAGTACCCGAAGCAGCAATCACCCAGCGATCTTTTAAAATGTGCTGATACAACCATTGAGGACCCGATGAATAGGAAAATTGTTGATTTAAAATATATTCAACCGACTCATTGCCTCTGGACATCGCATTACCAATGACAAAATGATCAATATCATCAGGCAACGATTCTATTTGATAACCTTCAATGAGCTGAATACCTACATTTTCTAACTGCGTACTCATAGGGGGATAAACGTTTTGATCTGATCCTGAAACTTCAATACCCATTTCACGGGCTAACAGGGCAATACCGCCCATAAATGTTCCACAGATACCTAGAATATGTATTTTCATGAAGTATGATGAGAGTTTATTATAATTTTTCTATATTTATTGGTTTTTTCAAAAGCACCTGAATAGTTAAAATTATTTAGATTTGCCTTTTTTCAAGAGTTTAAACCTTTTTAGGTCTTCCGCATATTTATTATGCATTTTTTTCATGTATTTTCGTTTTTTGTCAATTTCATTCTCATTATCTTTAACACTGTTCTCTAAAGCAGCAATCTGTTGTTTAATAATAGCTGGCACAGGTCTATTGGCAGCGACATATTCATCGGCATTGGATTGCAACGTAGTCAGTCGCTTTGATAAACGACGAATACTACCTTGTAACACTTCAATAGAAAGATCAACATTTGACAGCTGCTCATCTCTTGCAGAAATCAAATCATCTTCATCAGAATAAGTAGCAAGTAACACCCTGTCTTTCTTATCTTTTTTTGCCTGATTAACCCTTTGAATTCGTCTTTGCCTTGCATTTTCTTTGGCTTTTTGAGCTTCTTTTAATATTTGACTTTTAGTTTTTGCTCGCCTAATAGTCTGAACCGTAACACCGCTACTATTTTTCACCTCACGTTTATACTTTACCTGGTCGGGAGGCAAATGATCTGAAATTCTGGTCACCCCATTTTTATCGACCCATTTATAGAAACGTTTTGCGGCATGACTTGGGTCAACAAAGGTCAACAATGTTAAACTGGTTAGGAGGATTACGATGATGTTTTTATATTTGATCATGCTAATAATTTAAAAAATATTGTTTTTATTCTATTTTAGGAATAGTTTAAAATAGCCGAATTAATTAAAGTTTAGCAAATAACCAGCAAAAATCATTGAGTCTGGAAATAAATGACAAAAATACTTTGATATGAACCTATCAGAACAAATTATTTTATTAATCATCTCCTTTATTGCCAACGTATTATCTGCAATGGCTGGTGGTGGAGCAGGCCTATTACAGTTGCCCGCATTAATTATCCTCGGACTCCCTTTTGGCATTGCTTTAGCGACTCATAAAGTAGCCTCTGTTGCTTTAGGGCTTGGCGCGACCACTTGCCATCTCAAACAAAGTTCATTTGATTTCAAGTTTGCCAGCATCATATTAATGACAGGATTACCTGGTGTTTTTATTGGCGCCAGCTTTATACTGAAAGTCCCCGACCACATTGCCAACCTGTCACTGGGAATTCTAACCTGTAGTCTGGGCATTTTTTCTGCGATAAAAAAAGACTTTGGCCAACAACTGCACCCTAAAAGTCGACATTTATCAGGTTACATCAGGGGAGGAATGATATTATTTTTAATCGGAATTTTAAATGGTTCATTAACATCAGGCACGGGATTATTTGTTACCTTATGGCTCATTTACTGGTTTGGACTGGATTATAAAACAGCCATTGCCTACACACTGGTTTTAGTTGGCATATTTTGGAACGGTGTCGGAGCAATGACACTGGGTATTTTAGGTAGCATTGCCTGGGATTGGCTACCCGCTTTATTAATAGGATCATTTGCAGGAGGATACATCGGCGCAAAATTATCCATTAAAAAAGATAACCGACTCATTAAACGGCTATTTGAATTAATGACCATCAGTGTAGGCATACATTTAATTATTCGTGGTTTAGTTTAATTTGTATTTATAATATAATTAGCATATTTTAAAGTATTGGAAAAAATACAGTTTTATATTAACCGAAATAGACTCTAAAATATTTTGTTAATTTGCCCAAAAGGCATCATGTTAATCATCAGGAAAATCATGAGCAACAAAACACCAACTGACATCAATTTACATCAAAAATCCAAATTATTAATTATTAAATTTTCTGATGGGGAAGAATTTAAACTTCCCTGTGAATATTTACGCGTTTTCTCAACATCAGCCGAAACAAAAGTTTTAAAATCACCCGTAGTAGGCAAAGAAAATGTCAACATCAACGAAATCGAACCTCAAGGAAGTTATGCCATCCGCATACTGTTTGATGACGGACATGACACGGCTATCTATTCTTGGCAAACATTGTATGATTTGGGTGTTAACTATAAGAAAAACTGGAATGACTATTTAGAAAAAATTGAAAAATCAGGTCATCAACGTCAAACAAGCACAGACAGTGAACAAAAAAGCTTAAAGATCATTTATTTTGTCCATTATGTTAATATTTTCAAAAAACAACATGAAACCATAACCGTACCTAATGCAACCGAAACAGTCTCAGATTTATTGGCATTTTTAAGAAAACGAGGCAAAAAATGGAAAATATTAGAAGATGAAAAGGTCAAAATAACGGTCAATAAACATTTCGCTGAGTTGTTTACCAAACTCAGTGACAATGATGAAATAGGCATTGTCCCCAGTGAACCACAACAGCAAATTAAATAGTTCCTTGTGAAAACAGCTTTACATCCATGAAAAATTTTTCCCGTTGATCTGCATCAATTAATTGTTGCTCATCAATGTGAGGAATACTTCTCATCTCCAGAAACCGCTGAGAAAACAACCCCGCCCCATGACCAACAATATCACCCTGATCATTAAAAATTGGCACATCATGTAAACCACAACTGGGCGATCGACTTTTAAAGATATAGCCACAAAGTCCAATAAAATGACTGGCTCGGTTTTCAGCCACCATGAGTATCGGCTGAGTGACATTAATTGATTGATCTTCACGACCAACCACTTGCCTTATTTGATCAAATTCGACAACCTGAATAGGTGGTCGAGGAACAGTCATCCCTGCTTCAACTTCAGGACAAATGTTGACAAAATGAAAATACTCAGAAAATTCAGTATCAATCAACTGATTAAATGAATGCTTGCCATCATACCTCACTGAATCGCCCATCAAACAAGCACTGATAGCAACAGGAATTTTAGTTGTCAAATCAAAGCCAACATTGAGTTTGTTTTTGAATAATAGAAACCAACCCTGACACATGTTCGTCAGTATCATTTAGAGCAGGTAGGTAAGTATATTTTTCTCCGCCTGCCTGTAAAAAATATTGTCGATTTTCTTGTTCAATTTCTTCTAATGTTTCTAAACAGTCCGCTGAAAACCCAGGACAAATCACATGCACATTTTTTTTACCTTCACTGGGCAAAGATTTTAACCTTTCATCCAGATACGGCTGTAGCCAAGGTTTATAACCAAAACGAGACTGAAAACACAATTCCCACTGATCATCTTTCAACTCTAATTGCTGGCTAATTAATTTAACCGTTGCCTGACATTGTTCAAAATAAGGATCGCCATCATCACAATACGACTGAGGTATTCCATGAAATGAAATCAATAAATATTCAATCGGCTGTGCCGACTTGATTTGATTGGCAATGGCATTGATATATTCTGGCAAATGATAATAATATTGTAAAAACTGAATATTTGGAATAAAACGATTTTTCTCCAGCTCTTGATTAATCGCGGTATAGGTTGACCCTGTACTGCTACCAGAATATTGAGGATAAAGCGGAAAGACCAGTATATTTTGAATGGCTAGTTTTTTGATGTTTTCAAGTCCATTATGTATAGATGGTTCGCCATATCGCATGCTCAATTCAACCTGATAAGTCTGTGGACAAGCATTATCTAATACCGTCTGGATTTTTTGTTGCTGACGACGACTAATCGCCATTAATGGAGACCCTGCTTGAGTCCATATTTTTTGATAGAGTTTTGCAGATTTTTTAGGGCGTACGACTAAAATAATAAAATTTAAAATAACCCACCAAATAAGTTTTGGAATTTCAATCACTTTAGGGTCAGACAGAAACTGTCTTAAGTATTTTCTTAAGGCTTTGGGCGTTGGTGCATCTGGAGTCCCTAGATTAAGTAATAATACAGCAATATGGGGAGTTGATTTTGAATCTATTTGACTGTCTGACATAATGATGATGATCTGATTGAATTTAAACCATATTAAAGAATCAAATAAAAAACTCCAGTTTTTTTATCTTTTTTCCTCTTAGATACCCGCTCAATGTGAGTAAACATTCATTATTATTTGTTTTTATAATCTTATGGAGAAATATTAGACGATGTATTGAAAACTACAAATATTTGGGATTAAATAGAATCCCATTAGCATTCACAAGAAGATAACATGAAAATAATAGACCCCCACATACACATGAGTTCACGCACAACCGATGACTATCAACGCATGGCAGAACAAGGCATAGTTGCCGTGATCGAACCTGCCTTCTGGATGGGTCAAGCACGAACCAATGTGGGTCATTTCATAGATTATTTTTCATCATTGGTTGGTTGGGAACGTTTTAGAGCCTCACAATTTGGCATTAGCCATTACTGTGCAATTGGCTTAAATAGCAAAGAAGCCAACAATCAAGCATTGGCAGAAGAAGTCATGGCAATATTACCCCGATATTTATGCAAAGATGGTGTCGTGGCGGTGGGTGAAATTGGCTTTGATGAACAAACAGATTTAGAAGAACGATTTTTAAGAGAACAAATTGAGTTGGCCAAACAATACAATTTACCCATCATGGTTCATACACCTCATCGAGACAAGAAAAAAGGCACTGAAAAAACCATGGACATCATTGAAGAACATGGCGTCTCTCCCGCAGATGTGGTGATTGATCATAACAATGAAGAGACCGTAAAAATGGTATTAGACAGAGGTTATTGGACGGCCTTCACCATTTACCCCAATACCAAAATGGGCAATCAACGCATGGTAGAAATTGTGCATCAGTATGGTTCGGACAGAATCATTGTCGATTCCAGTGCTGACTGGGGCATATCGGACCCATTAGCCGTACCCAAAACAGCACAGTTAATGTTGCAAAGTAAAAAAATAACAACCAACATGATTCATGCAACTTGTTATCAAAATGCCCTCGACGCTTATTCAAGAAGCGGACAAATCAATGAAGATGACTGGAAAAACACGTCAATCAATCAAATGGAAATCTTTGAAGGAAATTCGGTATTGAGAGGTCAACAAGCCATCATTGAATAAAGAACGAATACCCCATTCCACTTTAATCTTGAAAAATATGGTTCAAAATTAATTGCTTTACTTCTGTTGCCTGAATTTTATTTTTAGTCAACAAATGATTGTCAGAAGAAATAAACAAGGGATTTCCTACCCCATCAGATAACTGACCGTGCGAACCTTTAACCAAACGATCATCCAATGGAATTAAATCCATCAACGTTCGTTGCCCTAGCTTTTTCTTCAGCAATCGCCATGCAATATGCAAAGCGGGGAATTTCAGCGTAGGATCAAGAAATAATTCAACAGGGTCATAACCAGGCTTACGATGAATATCAACCGTTTTTGCAAAATCAGGAGCATGGTCATCTGTTAACCAGTAATAATAACTAAACCATGAAGCCCGATTGGCAACCGCAACAAGCTCACCTGAACGGTCATGATTAAGCCCCATTGCTTTTTTCCCTGCTTCATCCAAAACAGCATCAACCAATGGCAGCGCCTGAATTTTCGACTTCACCACTGGAATCATGCTTTGATCACGGACGTAAATGTGTGCAACTTGATGGTCACAAACGGCAAAAACTTTTGATTGAGCCGTATCAATTAATTCGCCACCACGTTCATTTCGTGTCACCAACCACCCTGCTTTTCTGAATAATCGATTTAATTGGATTGGTGGCTTAGTAATATTGGAAATACTGTATTCTGACAGAATAATGATATGACAATCACTGTTTTCATATTCATCCATTAATGGCGACAACAACTGATCAACCTGTTTGATATGAGATTCTATGGCAGGATCAGTTGTCCCTAAACGCTGCAACGGATAGTCAAGATGGGGAATATAGATTAAACTTAAATCAGCTTTATATTGCGCATTAACTTTTTGATAACAATCCATAATCCACTGTGAAGACTCGATGGATGCCATCGGCCCCCAAAATTTAAACAATGGAAATTGCCCCAACTCATTTTGTAATCGATCGCGCAAATCAATGGGGGTTGTATAAACATCAGGAATTTTGATGCCGTCGGCCTGATAGATTGGTCTTGGTGTAACGGTAATATCACAATCAGATGCCATGTTGTACCACCAAAATAAATTGGCACAGGTAAAATGGGGATTGATTTTTTTGGCGCTTTGCCAAAGCTTTTCACCTTGCACAAGACGATTACTTTGTCGCCAAAAAAAAACCTCATCAAGCTCTCTAAAATACCAACCATTAGACACTACACCATGATCTTGTGGCATCAACCCCGTCAAATAAGTTGACTGTACCGTGCAAGTTACAGCAGGTAGAATAGGTTCAATATCTGATATCGAACCCTCTTCAGCCAATTTTTTCAAATTGGGTGTCTGCTCTGTAATCATAGATGCCGTCAACCCGACAATATTGCATACAATGGTTTTTTTCATGAAATATTGAGGCCTGCAACACCATCAGGGATACTTCGGTTTGCAGACTTCCGTTCATCCATATAATCATCAATCATTCGAGTCAGTTCTTCATTTAGCCTTTTTTTTAATCCAAATATTTGTTCCAAAGGTAAACCCAGGTGAATGGTTTTCAATACCATTTGATTCCAACTTTGATCGGGAAAATAATAAAAAGGATAGGCATTATTTAATGCGACTGAGCTAAAAATATCGGTCACATTAGATCGACAAGCCAATTGTAATTTTGCCAACCATACATCCGCATTTTCAAATAAGATTAAACCCTGATTAAAACTAATCAGTTCTTTGCTATCAGCCGTTGCCCAGAGCGTTTCAACCCATGTATTGTGTCTCTTTTCACTGCTCGACAAACAATTTAAAAAACACAATCTCACCACCTGATCAATGAACCAATTAACAGGTAACCAGTCATCAATTGTCTGATGAATCAAGTCTTGTTCCTGAGTAGTTAATGACAGCAACTGATGACTAATTTTTCTCCCCGTCAAACTCATGGTTTGATAAAATTCTGCTTCTGTTGGTTGCTTCGATAACAAATTAATGGCTTGATCAAACCACTCATATTCCTCATTTTTGAGTCGATCATTGATCATTTTTATTAAAATATTCTGAGTTATGGTCATATTTACGAACCTACAATCAAGCGTTGTAAAAAAAGCGTTAGAAAGAATAAACCCATAGCCATCATTGCCATTAAATTCATCCCCCCTGTTGATGCGACAATAATCATTGCATCAAGCAATGAAATGGATGCAATCAATAAAGTCACTGTATTACAATATTTATTGCCTTTAACGCCAAAAACAAACCAATACAGCACAGCCGCCGCCATGACAGAGACAACGATAGAAACCATGCCTCCTAACACATCACTTAAACCGAACAACAAAACGCCATTAACGACACCAATTAGCACAACATAGCCAATCACTACCTGCTGTTTTTTAGCGATCATTGTTAAACCAAGCACCCAACTCAATAAACATGTCGAATATACAATCAACGCCATTGAAATAACGGGTGCAATAGAAAAAGCAGCGGTAACATAAACCAATGCACGACACATTCCCATGATTAATGCACTGAAAGGATTGTTCTTATGCCATACATCATAAAGCAATACACAAACACATAAAATCAATCCTGCATACACAATTAAATGGTTGCTTTCAGCCATATTCAATGCCTGAAAAATGATTAAGCCCATGGCCACTAACATCATAAAACAAGCCCAGAATATGGCTTCTGTCAAACTCACACGATTTGATACAATTGGACGACTAGGGTTAAATTCTGCATCATATTTAACATCAAAAATATCATTAAAAAACATGCCAGACATATAAATTAAAACCATTGCCAACACAATGATCATAATATTAAATGACAGATGATCTACCCCAGCCAAAGCAACACCAGCCAACACATTACTTCCAATGGTCGGTAAATTTGAAACCCTGCCCAGACTTAATACCGTAACAAATTTCATGAAAAATGACTCATACACCAATCCAGTTCTTTGATAATATTTTGGCAAAGAGTTGCCGATGAATGTTCATTTTTTGGCAACACATTCCAAGTATAGGTTTCTATTTCAAAATGCTGAGTAAAGGGTGTTTGCTGATGTTTTTTTAACAGTTCAATAACAAATTCTTGCGTGGTTGCCAGTGACTGAATGTGTGAATCATAGACAGGAACATGAAAGTGAACACGCCATTCTCTATTTTTGTCAATTGTGGCATAAGCCAATGCATTTGAAATATCACTGAAACGCTTTAACCTATTAGCTGATTTTTCAATGACTTGATGTAGATATCGCTGCTCATCAAACATCATCAATTGTTTGACTGAATCTGCATGATTGGGGTTGACGCACAATCCCGAACTAACCTGAGCTTTGACAATAGAAATTCCATTGTTTAATAAAACTGACAAACAGTGGTCAGGATCTTCAAATTCAACAGCCGCATGACAAAAATCCAAACAAACCCCCAAATGTTGACGTAAATTAAGCTCTGCATCAACATAAGATAGCTTTAATTGCTTTGCTAAACTTGAAATGGCGGACTGGCTGACAATAAATTCATGGAAAAAATTAACCACCTCATCCATGGTTTCAAGAAAACAACAAGGTTCTGGTTCAAGCCCCAGTGCGATTACTTTTCCTGTTTGATATTTCAACTCAATCAAAAACTGTATAACTGACAACAAATTTTCAGAAAAAACCTGAGCAAATTCATCACTATTTTTAATCGTTGCTTTATATGCACCAGGCAAAGTGGAAATACTGGCAAAGGATAAATTACTGGGCATTAATTGAGATAAAATAGATGCCGTTTGTATCGTATAGTCAACACGTTTATGACTCGCCCAATCAGGCAAATAAACGTTTTCTTTGACAACTCCTTCACCAAAAGTACCATAAGGAAAGGCATTCATGGTGAAAACATAAAAATCATGTGCTTGTAACAATGCTTTAAATTCGGCCAGTTTTTGCGGATTTTTCAGCTCAGATACAGCGGCAAAGGACAATCTAAGTCCTAGACCAAAAGGATGATCTGGACAAATCATTTGCTTTATCATTGAGGTATGCTGTTGCAAATTATCACAGACCTCAACCAATGATTCTCCTGGATGAATATTGGTGCAATAACTTAAATGACAATTATTGGATAGTTTCATAAGTCTTTTTCAACCAAACCAAACTTTGTAACATCAACGCTTCATCTATCTCATGCACTTCAATTGCTTCCCCAATTCCTGTCAGCAAGGTAATTGAAAGCTCACCGCCCAAATGCTCTCGAAACTCACTTAACCCATTGAGTACAGCGACACGTCCCATCTCATCTTTTAAATTCAAGTCTTCATACCACAAAATGTAACCAAAATTTTGTAGCAAATTCTGCACTCGATTAAATGTTGTTTTATCCAGTAAATTGATGGTTAGTGCATAATGAGCATCCAGCAACATACCGATGGCAACCGCCTCTCCATGCCTGATACTATAACCAGACAAATCCTCCAATTTATGCGCCAGCCAATGCCCATAATCCAGTGGTCGAGCATTGCCTTTTTCAAAGGGATCGTTACCCGATACAATTTGAATTCCATGTAGTTTGGCACAATGCATAATGGAATAACTGATGGCAGACAATTCAAATTGAGTCAATGCGTCACAATGGTCTTCCAACCAATAAAAAAATTCTGCATCACGAATCAAACTGACTTTAATGGCTTCTGCCATACCTGCTCGGCGATCACGTTCAGATAATGTTTGCAAAAAAGAAAAATCACAAACAACAGCATCAGGAGGAGTAAATGTACCTAAAAAGTTTTTTCGCCCCAATAAGTTGATGCCATTTTTAACACCGATGCCTGCATCATTTTGAGCTAAAACTGTGGTTGGCAATCGAATTAATTTAATACCACGATGCGCTGTTGCTGCTACATATCCGACAAAATCTAAAATTGCACCACCACCGATAACGATGATTCGAGTCTGTCGGTCTACTTTTAAATCAACCACCGCACGATAAAGCAACTGCAATAATTCAGGATCATTTTTTGCTGATTCCCCTCCCTTAATCAACAGTGGTGTCGAAAGCAACTTAACGTGGGATAAATCAGCAAAATAGTTTGCAATATCAGCTTGTAATTGTGGAGTAGCATCGACAACATTTTGGTCAATCACAAACATCAAAGAAACAATTTGCTCACCATTGCAATCCATTATATTTTTTAACAGTGGATTGTTGATATTGAAAATATCTTGGGTGAAAAATATTGGGTAATTATAATTAATCGTAAAATTTTGTGAAATACATTGAGTTTGTTCGTTGTAATCAATTGTTGAATCTGTCATTTTTCAAAGATATATTCTGATAAGCTGGTATTTATATAAAACGTTGCTCATACTGGCATAATATTTTATTTTTGCAACAGCGTTTTTTCCTTATAAAAAGGACAGATATGTATTTACTCAAACTTCCCGAAAAAGCTGAAACACTTGACGACTTAAAACTCATGCTACAACAAGCGTTAGGGTTAGAACTAACCGTCATAGCACCTTACTTAACTGCATTATACACCATCAAAGACCCTGCAAGTCCTGCCGCAACCATTATTCAAAGTATTGTAGTTGAAGAAATGCTCCATATGGCAATGGATTTTAATTTAATCAATGCGATTGGCGGGAAAGGTGACTTGGTTGATGTTGCAGAAAAATTCAAAAATTTACCCGAACCATTACCTTATAAAGATGCTGACGGTGCAATAGTTAGTTTGCAAAAATGTAGCATAGAACAAGTAAAGTCCTTATTTTGTCGCATAGAACTGCCCTCAGAAAAATGGAAAGATCATCGTCCTTTCCCTGCCCAACCCAAAGACTTTGTTACTTTGGGACAATTTTATGAAGCCATCTGGCAAGTATTTGATAAATTGGGTGAAGACATTGTTCTTCCAGACACCGTACAGTATGGTCTACCCATTTATCAAACAGGTGGTGGTCGTTTATGGGAAGTTGATAGCCTACAAAAAGCCTTGGATTTAATCACACAAAACCAATTGCAAACAGCCAGTAATGATATTTCCCATGAAGAACCGTGGGGACCGAATGGTATGAAGGAAAAAGCCCATTATTATAAATTTTTAGACATTGCCAACGGTATTATTCCGATTGGAGATACTTATAATATGTTACCTAATTGCAAACCTGCCGACATTAAAGAAGAATTACCCAGTGATTTGAATTTATTATTTGATTATGGTTTTTCCATCATAGTAGATTCCATTGAACAGTTGTATGGAAAACAAGCAGACATTAACTGTTTTTTTGGTATGGCAATGACCGCAATGAACAAAATCATGAAACCACTTGCCTATTTAATGATGCAAATTCCAATTGACAACAATGGTTATCAAGATTTTGTGGCAGGCCCGTCTTTCATCTATTATCACATTAGAAACCCCGATGATGAACAAGGCAATCAACCTTACATCAAAGCCACCAGACTTGCCCGCAAATTATTGGATGGCAATCACTACCCTTGTGGCACACCTGAATTTAAAATGCTGACAACCGCTTACGACGGCTTTCAAACAATCACCCCCTACTTGCTTGATTACGAATAATGAAAAAGCTGAGTCTAATAATCATTGCATTAATGATGTGTTCTTTAACGGGATTCATCATTATAAACCCAGACCACCCTCCCTCATGGTTAGACCCCAGACTAACCATGTTAGAAAACAATATGGCAACAGCCATTGCGGGCATTTTGATTTTAGTCGCCGATGTATTTTTACCTGTTTTTAACAGCATGGTGATGGCCATCAATGGAAAAATATTTGGCTTATGGGGTGGTGCAACTTTAAGCGTGATTGGAAGTTTGGGCGCAGTCATTCTTGGCTATTTACTCGGTGTTGGCGGCAAAAACTGGGAGCATAAATTACTCAACCCAAAAGAACTAGAACAAGCCAATCATTTAATTACAAAATATGGAGCATTGGCACTGATTGTATCACGCCCTATCCCCATGTTGGCAGAAGCACTGACCATCGTGGCGGGTTTAAATGGTTTTGGGCTAAAACGTAGCTTATTTTATAGCATGATTGGTATTTTACCCGTCTCACTAGCATTTGCCATGATGGGTGACACCACGGAAGCAGGTGTCAAAGGATTTGTTGCGGTTATTGTAACCAGCACATTGTTTTGGTTGATTGGTCAGAGGTTAGTTGATAAGGGATGAGTGAAAAATCACAAATATGCAACATAAATTACCAGTTTTTCGAAATACTATCATTTAATATTTAAACTACTTTTTCCGATGTCCCATCGGACACCCTGTTGCAGCAATCGGTGGTTCTGGATTATTTTGTAACTTAGTCACCCACCGCACCAATAATTTCCGCTTGCCTGGACTTAAACACCGAGTAATCGGCATATAGATTGAACTTTCCCACAATTCAGGTTTAACAACGCCCGAAAATTGAACCGCTTTTGCAATCACTTCATCTCGGCTAGAAAAATCAATCAATTTACTCATGGCTGGCAAAATATAATCATAATATTGCAAAATTTCTGAGTAAATAAACTCATACGTCAAATGATCATCCTCAATATCATCATAATATTCTTCAGCTTCTGGCAATACTCTCACCGACATATAAGAACAAAACCCCAAACCAATTCCTCCTGCCTCAATAGAACAAGGAAAAGCAGGAAAATCAGGCGGATAAAAAACCAACTGACAAAAACCAGGTTGCACCACGGTTAAGGTAAATGAACCTTTGCCATCTTTGTCTACCTCAACCAGATGCGGAATATCAACAATTTTAGTTCGATGATCGGCTTCAACGGGACGATGATGAGCAAGGTGGTCGGCTAATCGAGGAAATTTATCGTCAGGGTTGTTATTGTCGGGCAATTTAACTTCTTGTACTATTTTGACCTGAACCTTTTCTGGCAACTCACACTTCCCTTTATAAATGACTTGAAAACTGACCTTTCTACTATCGCCTGGAGCCAAATAAAGTCCCCTGGTTTTAGCATCCAACGTCACTTGATACGGTGACTCCAGCAAAACAGGTTGCTCTTGGTCTTGTAAGCAAATAGACAATCGACCTTCATTAAAGATTTGTTGAGCGTTTTCAGCAAATTCATTGACAAATTGACTGACATCCAATTGAACTGTTCCGCCAAATTTTTGGTATTGTTGTTTATTATTGGGAATCACACCCAAATCAAATCGACCTTTCGAATGTTCCAGATAAAGTTTCAATTCACCTAAGGTTGCTTTTTCAGGCGTATCACACAATGGTTGAAATGCCGTATTGAAACCGCCCAAGTCTGGAAAACAATTGGAAATATCCAAACTCAACATATTGCCATTAATTTGACAATCAGACCAACCAGGGAAACAATAAAAGGTACTTTTTCCCGAAGGAGGTGGTTCTAAATAGCTGGGTAACATGCCATTGTCTGGGCGTGGAAATAATCCTCTGCCCACCGTATTAACCGAAGCAGGTTCATCTTCACTCCAAGGAGCAATACTGCCAACCGTCACCAAATATCCAATATTTTGTCGCTCTTCATTATAATTTGGTGAAGTTTGTAAGAAGAGATAAACCGTATAACGAACCACCAAACCTTTACCCATCATTGCCGCTTTTTCCAAAGCCTCAAGTGCTGGGCTAACAATTTTTTTGTCACCATCCTGATTAAAAAACTTGAGTCCAGCTTTGGGAATATTGTGATAAAAAGTAGCCGATGCACCATGCTGACTCATGGCAATTGCCAAATTACGCCACGGATTCATTTGTGTGGCATGACCTCTGGAAATTTGATCACTAAAAAAGCCAAACGTTGGCTCATCATTAAAAGGTGGTGGCGAACCCGCAGAAGATGTTTGCCCAAGACGAAAACCATCACAAAATATTTGAGTAGAATAAGAATCTTTAGGGTCTACATCTACCATCACCGCAGGAATTCGTTCTGGTCGGGAAAAAAGTCGTCCACCCAACAAACTAATGGGTTGGTTGATTAAAGGATCGTCTTGACTGGTTGCTCCCGACTCTAATTCAACGGATACAATAGAGGTATCTGCATCAAACAATGCACGAAAATCACCAAAGAAATTAGAATAAAAATTCTGCCCATCAGATAACATGTTGGCAAAATAATTTTCCATGTATTTATGGAATTGTTGCTTGGTCATGCTTTTGGCAAAACCTGTCAATGTAATGGTGGCTTCATCAACCACAGGATAGCCTGTCATATCAATGGCCGCATTGTTACCTGTTCCCGTACTGAGTTTGAGTTTACCCATGAAATTGAGGCGAGGTAAGGATAGAGTTGTCATTATTTGAGCCTATTTTGTGAGGTAGATTTATTGTTATTTACAATCCCAAAACAATCAGTTGAATCGTGTACTCAGTTCTCCGTAGATTCAACTGATTTTTTTAGGATTAAGTAGGTGACCATAATTATCTTAACAAAATTTTCGCTCAAGATTTTTTGACCTTTGGTGTTACTGCTCTGATTGCATAGAGGTCTATTCGGTCAGAGTAGTAGTGCCAAAGGGCGGAAAATATTGAGTGAAAATGTTAATATAATTATGGTCACCTACTTATGTGGCAATTATACTTAATAAGTCAGGGTTGGCAATTGTACTTCCATATAAAATATGAGCTGATCAATGCCCCGTATCACACGTAGCCAACCTGATAATAAATAAATCAGCTAAATAGCAATGAAAGCCGTCAAATCAGTCCGACAGGAAACTGAATGATTTTTTGAGATATCAACGATACTTCCTGACAATTATTAATCACCAACCCCAATGGAAGATCGTGTTTATCAACAAAATCAATCAATGTTGAAATTTGTTTTTTCTTGGTATGGGATGCATATTTTATTTCAATCGGTAACGTGCCGAAAGAACCATTAATGATAAGGTCAATCACGGCACCTTTTTTGGTTCGGTAATGAAAAAAATCCACATTAACTGTATCAGCGGTATTGACCCCTCTGATTATTTCTTGAATAACAAATCCTTCAAAAAATCGACCAAAATCAGGAAAAGCATCAAACTGTTCTGCTGATTCAATTTTACGTAAAAAAAATGACAAGGAAGAATCAACAAAATAGCCTTTGGGCATGGATATTGTATTTTTTATTTTACTGCTTTTATAGGCAGGTAAATTAAACCAAAAATAAGTACCTGCAATTATTTCAAGATAATCTCTAACCGTTTTTTCACCCACTTCGATCTCTCTCGCAATATCTGATTTATTGAGAATTCGACCATTGCAATAAGATAACATGGACAACAAACGACGATATTTTATTAAATCTAAACGTGGATATAATGTGCGGATATCTCGGTTAATATACTGATGAAAATAACTATCCATCCAGTTTTTGAAAAAAAAGGGAACTTTTGAAATAGCAGGTTCTGGGTATCCACCATAAAAAAAATGCTCCTTAATTGCTTTGATAGCCAATGGTTTTTCTTGAATTGTTTTGAGCAAGTCTATTGTATGATGATCCAGCGTATGATTGAAAATTTGATAGAATTGAGGAATTGTGTTTTCTTCTAATTCATTCATTTTCATGGGCGGAATTTCTAAAACAGCAATTCTTCCCGCCAAGGTTTCTGTAATTTGTTGTAACAAGTCAAAACTACTAGACCCCGTCAATAAAAATCGACCTTTTTTACTCCTATCCTGATCAATAACGCCTCTTAAATGATTAAAAAGAATGGGAGATTTTTGAGCTTCATCGATGATGATGTTTGAATGGTGTTCCGCAAGAAACAACAATGAATCTCCATTGACTCGATCAAATACATCATCTCTTTCAAGGTCAAAGTATGCCCAGTCTGGCCTGCACATTTTAGCCAGCGTTGTTTTTCCACATTGACGACCACCCAAAAGTGCGACAACGGGGAAAAACTCAAGCAAATTGTTTATTTTTTTGATTAGATTTCTCTTTAATGGTTCCATATTCGTATTCTATGTACGAATATGGAACTAATCAAGAAATATGGAGCTTTTAAAAATTTATTGAGAATAATGACATATCGTCACTTTACGGCAAACCTATTTATTTAAGGCAACTCGCAATAAATTAAATAGGAATCCCATTATGATTGATAACGTTGTAGCACAATGCTACAATAATTGCATTAGAGCAAAGTATATAGCGAGTTTATCATGGCAACATCTAGCATTAGATTAGAAAAAGCATTGGTTGAAAGAGCCAAAATATTGGGCACTGCTCATTCACGCTCTACAGCCAAACAAATAGAACACTGGGCAAAAATCGGAAAAATTATGGAAGACAATCCTGATCTTCCTTATGCTTTTGTTCAACAATCACTTATTGCACAAGCTGAAAAACAAGCTGGTAAGCTTGAGGAATATAGCTTTGGCTAAAGTCGAATCTATAAAACAAACACCAACTTTTAAAAAAACGGTTAAAAAACTTAAACATAATCAAAAAAAAGTGCTGGATATTGCCGTCAAAAAAATCATCGAAGACCCAGAGATCGGAGAACAAAAATCTGGTGACCTTGCTTTTATGCGAGTGCATAAGTTCACAATGGTTAATCAGTTGATGCTACTTGGTTATTCTTATGTTGAAGAAACGCTCACTTTAGAGCTACTCAACTTAGGTGTTCATGAGAATTTCTATCGTGATTCAAAGCGATTGTTTAATTAAATGGAAGTTTTAATAAAAACAGACAAAACTAAAGACTGGTACTGGTATATTAGGTTTTGTGGCTATTTTTGATGATGATATAGCTACTTTCATTATAATATTTGCTACTTCATTTGGGCTTATGGGGTTAACCAGACAGTTTAAACACCTTAATTCAACCCATAACGGTATAATTTCCTCTCCTACATCAACTGCTTTTTTACCTCCTGTGGGCATTACCAAACGTAACTTTGACTTTTTTTATTCGGAGTAACAAAATATGCTCTATAATAGTCAAAAAGTATACGACAACCTTGGTATTCTGATACAAAAACCTCTACCACTATTATTCTAAGAGAGTCAGCGAAAATATTCATGAAAAAAATAAAAAACAGAAAAATATACACACCCTTAATTGCCTTATGTCTCTCCAGCACATCCGTATTGGCTGAAACAAACCTCTACGGCTCTGGAGAAGATGTCGGTCTAGCACTGGATTGGTTACGAACGGAATCAGTTGAAGTCACCGTTGCATCAAAATTAAAAGAAACTGTTTTTGATGCCCCCTCATCTGTCACCGTTTTTACAGAGCAGGAAATTCATGATTTGGGTGTAACAAATTTATATGATTTATTAAACTATGTACCAGGCTTTCAAACTTTTAAAAATGCTGAAAATACGGAAGTAGATTCTGTTTCCATACGAGGCAGAATGCGCTCATTTGATGCCCGTGAATTTTTGCTCTTAATTGATGGGCAACGAGTCAACGAAGTCAATGGTGCGGCTAATTTTTCAAACAGTTTAATGACTCTGGACAATGTCAAACAAGTAGAAATTATTCGCGGTCCAGGCTCCGCTTTGTATGGTAGCAATGCATTTTTAGGTGTCATCAGCATTATCACCAACCCCAATAAGAAAAACGTAACTGCCAGAGCCAGTAGTTTTTCAGGAAAAGATATTTCGGTCAATTATGCAGGTGATTTGGGGGAGGGTTATTATTCTTTTTTTGCCAAAGCTTTTTCTGATAAAGGTGAAACCTACCGCAATGTGACGGATCAAATAGGTAAAACCGATGACGAAACACGTGACCCTCGTAATGGTATCGATTTATACACTGTCGCAGGTTATGATGATTTTAGCATAACTTTACGCCACTCTCATCGTGAATATGATGACTTTTTCTTCACAGGTTTTTTAGGAGATGACATTAATCACAGTGAAGCTGACCATAGCTTTATTAAATTAACTTACCAACCCATTCTCATGGAAAAACTGGATCTTGATATCAATGTTAGCCATGCTGTTACCGAATGGGATGCAAAGGGTTTTCTTTTTCCTGCAGGTTTTGAACTTGCACCTGGTTTTGCTTTATCTAATCGGGTCATTGCAGGGCCTACGATAAAATCCAGCCATACAGAAATTAAAGTTGATGCCAGTTATCCCTTATCAGAAAATCATATCATCAATGCGGGAATAGGATTTGCCAAACAAGAAATTAATGACAGTTCATTGCAATCCACACACAATCTGGTCACCTTTGAATTTCAGGGCGATGGTAATTTACACACCTTTAAAGGTGACGATTCATTTATCGACAATGAAGACAGAACCATTAGCAGTGCCTATTTTCAGGACAAATTAATATTAGATGCGGTTACTTTAATCGCTGGTGTTCGTGCAGATAACTACAGTGATTTTGGCTCAACCGTCAACCCTCGTTTGGCGGTCATTTATAGTACGGACTGGAAATCACGCTTTAAATTTATGTTTGGCTCTGCCTATAGAGCACCTGCATTTGATGAATTATATGTAAGGAACAACCCACAAGTACAAGGCAATAAAAATCTTAAACCTGAAGAAATTAAAACCATTGAACTGGCTTACTTTCAGCGCTTAGGTAACACCGAATTTTCAGCAACTTTATTTCATAACACAATCAGTGAGATAATTACAACAACTCCAATCACAGGTAGTTTTAGTGCCAATACTGTTATTAACCAGGGAGAAGAAAAAGTTAAGGGATTAGAATTTGAATTTAACAAACCCATTAACAATCACCTTGTCATGCGAGGCAGTTATACAATGATTACTTCGGGAGTTGATAACTTTTCACCTAACCGCTCAGGCTCTCTTATAGCCAATTATCATCAGGATCGTTTTAATATTAACCTGAGAACATCCTATCATGGTCGAATTGCGTCAATTCCAACAAGAGGAGGTTATTACCTGTTAAACTGTGCAGTCAATTACAAAGTTAATCCCAGTGTTTCAGTACAACTCAGCGGTCAAAACCTAAGTAATAAAGACTACCTTAGCCCCTCATCAAAAACCAATTTACTCCAGACCCCCAACCGAGGCCGTAACGTAGTGGCTGAACTGGAATACAAGTTTTAACCTAAACTTCCACCAAATAAATACCTACAAATATTGAATGAGAGAATTATCAATGGGTAAAATCATCGTCAGTGCATTATTGGAAAACTTCGTCACCGACACCTCTTACGGCGAAGTTGACCTGTTGGTGGATACAGGCGCAGCCTTAGTCGGATTAACGCCAGATATTATCCAAAAACTACAATTAATCAAAACAGGTGAACGCTGGTCAATCACCACCAACGGTCGAGTTAAGCGTAGTATTTATTCTGGTTTAAGAATTTCGGTCATGGATAGAACCGTGACATTAGAAGTCTGCGATCTTCCTTTGGGAACACCTAATTTACTGGGTTATATTGCCTTGGAATTAATGGATTTTATCGTCATACCCAATGAACAAAAATTAGCGGCTAATCCTGACCATCAAAATGAATTTTTGATGGATTTATGCTGATGCTCAATTAATCAGCCACCGCTATTTTTTCCCACACAAATTGTTTAATATTGCGCTCATTCCTGTCAAAGTTAATTCCAACAATATAAACCTCTCCCGAATATTTTTGAAAATACCGCTTTTCTTTGATTTGTTTTAAAGGTGCTTCATCGGTCACTTTGAACTCGAAAATATAAGTTTTATTGCCTGTCTGTAAAGTTAAATCCACCCTACCCTGACTGGTGATATCTTCCGCAATGATGGTCAGTCCTAAAGTAGCAAAATAAGCATACAAAACACTGGCATAAAAGCCTTCGTACTCGGCAATATTATTTTTAATGTGGTTGGTATAGGCAATACTGGCAAACAATCTTTTGATAATGGGTTCTAATTGTTCGATTTGTCCCGATTCAAACAAGTCATATAAATCATCGGCAATGGTATTTTTTTGTGTCGTATTCACCCATGAGTTCAGCAGATAATCGTGAAAACTTTGCTTAACTTCCAGATTTGGAAAATCCAGTCGGTAAATCAAGCGATTTCTCTTTTGTTGCACTGTTTTAATGGTTAAATAGCCCGCCTGAAACATAATGGTTTCTATGGCAAGATTTTTAATATCAAAACTATTGATGATATTTTGTTCGACAACGATCTGTTTAAAATGTGGTAAAAAATATTTTTTTTGTTGGATCAAATTGACCAAAAAAGTGGGCGTACCCGTTTCAAACCAATAATTTTCATACCGATGCTGATTTTTGATGAATAATAAAATATCAAATGGGTTATACATTTTATCGCCTAAAAAATTATAGCCGTTATACCAGGCTTTTAATTTTTCTAAATCTACACCTTTTAAATAGGCAATAAATTGGCTTTCAATATCTTGTTGAGTATATCCACAAATAGAACCATACTGAGGATTAAGAGTAATATCTTCCAGATTATTTAAACCACTAAAAATAGACACTTTACTGAATTGACTGACCCCTGTTAAAAACGCAAATTTAATGTAACGATCTGCATCTTTGATTTTGGTATAAAAATCTCTCAGTGCATCTCGAATGATCAGAGCCTGAGATATATTATTCAAATTATCTAAAATGGGCTTGTCATACTCATCTATTAAAATGACTACTTTCTGTTGGTATTTGTTATAAATATTGGCAATCAATTCTTTAAAGCAAAGATTGATATTGTTTGCTGACTGACAAGTGACTTGTAAGCGTTGCTTGTTATCATCCAAGATAGAAAACAGCTCAGCCGTTAAGTCATCCTTGTTGTGAATACCACCGCTAAAACTAATATGAATAACTGGATAGCTTTGATCCCATGAATAATTTTTATCGGCATACAAACCTTTAAATAATGGCTGATTCCCTTCAAACAATTCTTTCAATGTATCTAAAAACAATGATTTACCGAACCGTCTTGGGCGTGCTAAAAATACATATTTGAAATTTGCAATCAAATTCAAGGCAATTTGGGTTTTATCTATGTAAAGATTGCCTTCATCAATGACATCTTTAAAAGTTTGCTTGCCGATGGGTAGTTTTTTTAATTTATTCATGCCTTCGTTAACAACGGTATTTTTTATTACACGTCAGTCTTTTTAAATGAGTCATTATTTGAGTTTAGCATAAAAAAACAAACAATTATTTAATGAATATTTTCAAATAAAAGTATAATATACAGACATAAAGTATTTAAGTTTAAACCACAAAATATAGCATTCTAATTAATTATCGATATGTTTAGTCATCGAGTATTTTCTCATTTAATCACGACTCTGTGTATTGTTTTACTGACAATATCACCCGTTTTTGCTGATTCAATCAACACCATCAATTTTTATAATCCCGAAACCAACATCAGTAGCTTTACTTCGTTGAAACGATCTTACGATAATTATTTGTCAAAACTTAGCCCGTATCGGTTACAGCCCTTCAAAAACCCCAAAACATTTATAAGCATTAATACAGACAATAAACGACCTATTCTTCTGACATCTAGCTGGTTTTTTCAACAGCTAAATGGCCACTTCAAAAAACGTCTTAAAATTTCTTTAGTGGCAACAAAGAATGGCAAATCAACCGCAAGAAAAGTTCTGGTTACAAAAAAATCACTGATTAGCCCTGCTGATTTAAAACAGGGAGTGATCGCTTCTTCGGCAAATATCAGCTATGCAAAGGAAGTCCTGACAAAACTACTGGTTAAACAACCCGATGATTTAATTAAATCCATTCAATTTTTAAATGTTCCCAAAGATATTGACGCATTAATGTCTGTGGCATTTGGGGTTGCCGATGCGGCCATTACGCTTGAAAGCACAATGGAAAAATTGGCCCAATTTAATCCAGGTCAATACAAAACATTATCTATTTTATTGCGTACTGATGAAATTTTACTGCCTGTCTTATCATTTCCACAAAAAACATCCGCTGAAGAACAAAGCCTAATACGGATCTTTCAAGAAATGAAAACATCAAGATCAGGTCGGCGACAATTAAAAATGATTGGCATTGACGGCTGGAAAACAATTGATAACGTTGAATTGCGTAAAGCAGGTATTAACTGATGAATATCAATAACTCTCATCAACAAGTGAGCTTTAAATCATCAATGACTTTGTTTGTTCTGTTGTTGACTGTATTACTGTTAAACAATACAGCCTTTGCTAAAACCAAGGTTTTAATCATTAATTCAAATGGTGCTGTCCCAAAATACCAGCAAGCACAAACAGGATTTTCCAGTCATCATAATTTTTCCATTGATGTATTGGACATGAGTAAAACCAGAGTCAATGCCCGTCGAATTGCCCGCATTATTGACAGAAAATCTCCAGACTTGATTTATGCCATTGGTACTAAAGCCTACATGGCGGCCTACAATAATAAATTAACCATGCCCATGGTTTTCTCCTCCATCATTAACTGGAAAAGATTACCCACCAATAAGTACATTTATGGTGTTGCAGTTGAAGTTCCATTGAATTATCAATTGTTCATTTACCACTATTTTTTTCCTAAAATTCATAAAATAGGTATCCTTTACAATAAAACCTATAACGCTGAATTGGTTAATAAAGCGATGACAATCAGTAAAACAATGAATATTCAGGTGATCGCTCAACCTCTAAGACGTAATCAGTCTATTAATATAGTTGCTAAAAAATTACTTAAAAAAGTAGACGCAATCTGGTTGTTGGCTGACCCCGTGGTATTATCATCTCGAAAAAATGTTGTCAGCTTATTTAAGTTGGCAAATAGAGCGTCCGTACCCATTTTTTCTTATGAACCTGCCTTTAAAAACTTTGGCAGCACCCTGACAATTTCAGCAGACCCTAGAACCATTGGCAGTCAATCGGCAACATTGGCAACATTGGCAGAAAAAATTCTACTCAAACAAGACATTAAAAAACACCATCAAGATCCCGCAGGCACTCATATTATTTTGAATTTGAAACAGGTTGATGCATTACGTCTTCAATTTAATGAGGAATCTTTTGATTCCGTAACGGAGATTATTGAATGAATGGGAATAAACGATTTATCAGTATTCGCCTTCGTTTGATGTTTGCTTTATTGGGAATGATTTTTTGTTTACAGTTCATTTCAACACTTTTACAATATTTTGATCAACGAACCCAGTCAAAACAAGCATTGGAACGTCGTGTATTCCTAATTAAAAGCCACTTGAATGATAAAGGAAATTTGCTGGCAAAAAGTTTACTGAAACAATCAGAAGAGAGCGTTGCCTCCTTTAATTTTTTCGGTATCACTAAAATATTGGAAGAAGCCGTATTATCAGACAAGGCTCTGGATTACGCCATATTAATGAATAAATCTCGCATCGCATTTGCGCATACGGCTAAACCACAACTACAAAGTCAAATACTTGAGGAACAATCTGATTATTTTGCCGCCAATGTAATGACCCGTCAAATAAAAGAATATGATCAACAAGGCAATACGGTACTGGAATTTATTGAACCTTTGGTCATTAGCACCGAACCATGGGGAGTATTGAGACTTGGCATTTCGTTAAAACAACTACAGAATGAAATTGATCAATCGACTAAAAATAGCGAACAACGCATTAAAAACATAATACTTAAATCAATTCTTACGGCTTTAATTTTAGCGGTATTAGGTCTTGCCATTGTCATTGTCATTGCCAACAAACTATCTCACCCCATCATTGCACTGACCAAATCTACACGACAATTGGCAAAAGGTGACTTTTCGTCCGCATCTCAATTAAAAGTAAAATCAAATGACGAAATTGGCTTATTATCCAACACTTTTTCTAAGATGGCCAACCAACTACAAGACTCTTATCAGCAACTGGAAGAATACAGTAAAAACCTTGAGCATAAGGTTGAAGAGCGAACATTGGACTTACAAAACACCAACCATCAATTACAACAAAGCCAATCACAGCTAATCAAATCTAATTTACAGATTCAAAACAGCATTGAATATGCGAGTAATATCCAAAATTCATTATTGCCTTCAACTGATTCAATGAACGCTTTGTTTAATGATTATTTTGTCTGGTGGCAACCCAGAGACATTGTGGGTGGCGATATTTATCTACTTGAAAAAGTCAATAATGGTTTTTTAGTCATGGTCTTCGATTGTACGGGGCATGGCGTACCAGGAGCTTTCATGACAATGGTCACCAGTTCAGGTATCCGACATATTTTAGACAAGGGAATAACAAATGATCCTGGTGCAATTCTCTGTGAGCTCAACAATTTCATTAAAAACACATTAAAACAAGATAAATCAATTACCAATACAACCTCAGATGACGGTCTGGATGGAAGCATTTGTTATATCAATACCAATGAACAAAAAATTGTATTTGCTGGTGCAAAATCATCATTGCTAATGGTTTCCAATGGTGAACTGACCACTATTAAAGGCAATAATAAAAGCATTGGTTATAAACGCAGCACATATCATTACTCGTATAACAATCACGTCATCAATTATAAGACCGAAGACTCATTTTATTTATATTCTGATGGTTGTATTGATCAAAATGGTGATGAGGATCATTTTTGTTTTGGTCAACGTAAGTTTAGAAAGGAATTATTACAAAATATTACATTACCATTTGCCGAACAAAAACAAAAATTAGTAGAAAGACTGACAACTTACCAAGGAGAACAAACAACTAGAGATGATATCGTTGTGTTAGGATTTCGACTATGAATCCCCCCTAACACAAACAATACCCGAATAGTAAAAATCATACCTCTTCAAGCAAAAACTCGACATTTTCAAAGTCTTCCTGAAATTCTTCACCATATTCCTGCAATGTCTCGTTGCCTTTATCATACAACCAATGAATGACAATTTTGTTACCGTTCTCTCCTGCTTCATCCAACAAATCAAATATATCCAACAAAACTTTAGATGAGCTACTGTTGAAATAGGTTAGATGAAGCAAAAAATCAAATAAATCATCCTCTTTCATATTTTCAACATAATTGGTTAACCATTCAATAACACGGGCATAAAATTCAGCGGCATTTTCTGGGTAGGATTCACCTCTCATGAGAGCTTTATTTTGTGAAGCATAAAAATTGACTTCGGGCGTTGTTTCGGTCGAACTAATTAATAAGTTATCTATCATTTAAATTGTCACACTCATTGAAAAAAAGGAATATTGGTCATCAATTGAAGTCATTTCATATTCAATGGGTTCGCTTGACTTTCTGGCCATTTCTATTAAGCCAATTCCAGCACCAAGACTATCTTCTGGAGGTGCTTTTCTGCGCTGCTCTTTATAGTAGACTTTCAATTCTTGTTGATCCATTTGCAAAAGAATATTTAATTTTTCCTCAAGATAGGCATGTTTCTTCTTATCAACCACATTACCACAGATCACGCTGTATACAGAGTTTTGATTTCTGACAATGATGTAATTTTCATGGTTTTCATATTTGGATATTTCTTTGAGCTTTTGGTCATCAGAATAACGTATCATATTTTGAACCAGTTCAACAAAAATTGAAAAAACCTTGGTTTTAACTGATGTATTTTTCTCGTTATTTAACACATTACGCTGTATTGTTTTACCTAATTCAACCACATCATTCTGTGTCATCGGGCCTCTGAAATACAACATAAAACCTTGCTTATCCAACATTTTTTTACATTGTTTTATTGATTCATTTAACATGCTCTTATTTGTCCTTAGACATATAAACTTTCATCTACAAATAATTTTAGACTACATATAAAAAACCACAAGAAATTCAGACATTGATAATGCCTAATGATCAATATGTTGCGGCGTATTTTTGAACTTGACATACCCTTTAATAATATCCGACACTTTTTTCATGTTATAGGGTTTAACGATAAAACCTTTCGCCCCCAGAGATAATGCTTTTTTTACATTATCAATAGAACTTTCACCACTGACCATCACAACATAGGCATCGGACCTAATCTTCAAAATTTCTTCCAAACACTGCAAACCATCCTTGCCAGGCATATTAATGTCCAAAAAGACGATGTCTGTTTTTTTGGTTTTATAAACTCTGAGAACTTTTTCACCATCAGACACATCAATAATGTCATTAAGCTTAAGTTCTCGTAACATGGATGCCATTAACAGTCTCATTTCAACAACATCATCGGCAATTAAAATACTGGGTTTTTTCATGGATATTTAATTTATTTAAGTTTTATTGTGGGTTATCTCTACTAATAATAATACATTTTTCTCGCAACTCAGTAATTTGTTCCATTGCTTTATGAAACTCTTTATGTTTCAAATAATTTTCTGCTTGTTTTGAAATCTCTGTTAAATCATTAAAGCCAAAATTTCCTGCTGTTCCTTTCAAAGTGTGTAATTCAACGCCCAACATTGTCCAATCTTTCAGCTGAATTGCATTGTTTATTTGATCCACAATTTGTGGCAATCTTTTAACGAACTGCTCACTAAGAATCCTAATTGTTTCATCCATGGCATCACTGGAATCATCAAAATCAGCATCAAAATCCCAATCATCATCTGCCACATGACTGTCATCCTCTTTTTTAGTGGTTTGACAATTATTTTCTACCCGTTCAATAATAGCCTGATCACTCATCGAAATGCTTAAAAAATCGTCACAACATTGAATTTTGGAGTCATTTAATTTAGCAGGATCTAGTCCATCAACAATTGCCAAAACACGCCCCTGAAAAGCCAATTGTTGCAACATATTAATGGTTTTCTCAAACCCATCCATGCGATAATAAATGATGACTAGATCAATATCATCAGACAACATTAACTCCACAACCTCATCAGTTGCCGTACAATGATCAATGATTACTTTAGTGGGTTTATATATTTCAGTTAATCGATGCGTCAATTCTTTTCGATGATCACAAACCAACAGTCTTGCCGACAAATCAGGTCTTAATACTGTATTAATAGCATCCGTATCAACGGGTTTATTTTGTAACAAATCTTCAATTATTTTAGTGAATTTTTTTCTAATAATTGGTTTTGCAATCAGTGAATCACAACCAATTTTTTCGTAAGTTTCAAGATCACTTTTACTGACATTGGCAGTACAGGCAACGATGGGTTTAGGATAATTGGCTTGTCGCAAAATTCTTGTAGCTTCAACACCACTCATTATAGGCATTTGCATATCCATTAACACCAAATCAAAATCACCTGACAAGGCTTTATCAACTCCTATTTGACCATTTTCAGCGGATTCATGGGTTAGATTTAACTTTTTAAGAAAAATAGCAATTAAGTCTAAGTTTTGCTGATTATCTTCAACCACCAGCACATGACCTGACAGCTTTTTGTCAGCGGGTGTCTTTTGATGATTAATCGAATCCTTCTCGACATTTTTCAAGTAAGTTTTAAGGACATCATAAAACTTTTTCTTTTCGATTGGTTTTGCCAGAATGTCACGACAACCTGCATTTTTTAATGTATTTATATTGTCTTCAGTGACACCCCCCGTCAGTGCGATAACAGGCTTATCATAATTATTTGCAACAATTTGTTTAGTTGCTTCAATACCATCCATGACAGGCATATGCATATCCATTAATACCAAATCATATGAATTCGTTGACACTTTTTCTACGGCTACCTGCCCATTTTCTGCAACATCAACTGTCAACCCCACTTTTTCCAATAACAAGGCAATTAATTTTTGATTATCAATACCATCTTCTGCCAATAAAACATGGCCTTTTAGCATTGGAATAGACAATTTACTGGGCTTGATGATGACGGTTGATTCCATATCATCAAGATGATGAATTAGTTGTTGACTGGCAATTTCACCTGCATCCACACAAATATTAAAACAAGATCCTTGACCATAGACACTTTCTACGTCAATACCACCACCCAACATTTCCGCCAATCGTAACGACACATGCAACCCCAATCCAGTACCGCCATATTTTCTGGTGGTACTGCTATCCGCTTGCTCAAATGCAGAAAAAATTCGCTGCTGTTGATCTGCAGTCAGACCAATGCCACTATCAATAACAGAAAAATTCAATACATTTTTTTCGGCATCATAAGCAACAATCAGTTGAATACTGCCTTTTTCAGTAAATTTAATGGCATTGTTACATAAGTTAATAATTATTTGCTTGAGTCGTGTGGGGTCAGAATTAATTTGTCGGGGAAATGGAAACTTAAATTCTAACTTAAATGTAAGACCCTTTTTCACTGCAAAACCAACCAATAACATTTCGATTTCTTTAGCAAGAAAACAAGGATCCATTGGGATTTTTTCTATATCTAACTTATTGGCTTCAATTTTTGACAAATCAAGAATATCATTAACCAATGTCAATAAATGATTGCCATTATTAAGAATAATAGTAACCAGTTTTCTTGATTCTTTCTTTAAGCCTTCATCAAGCAATGTATCTGCAAAACCTAAAATAGCCGTCAATGGCGTACGAATTTCATGACTCATATTGGCCAGAAATAGACTTTTAGTTTCATTGGCGATAACCGCCTGATTTCTTGCTTCTTTTAATTGATCCACTAATGCAACCAACTTTTTCCTAGAAGCTTCTAACTCTTCTTCCGTTTGATTGCGTTCGATAACCCCCGCCAATGTACTTGCTACTGCCCATAAAAAATCCTGTTCATTTGAATTTTCTTCATGCCCTTCATTCAAATAAAGATTCAAAATTCCCAGCACATTACTTCCAGAAACAATGGGGACAATATAATGACCATGCTGTTTTTTATATTTGGACTGAATGGTGTGATCATCATCAACACAATTTTTAAAAATGAACCTTTTTTCTTTTGCTGACTGACCACATAAACAAACACCTGACTTTATACTGCTGCAGGCAAGCACAATATCATCCTCAATACCTTTATGCACAGCCATTTTAAACACAGTAGAATCTTCCTGATCAGCTAAAAAAATACAGCCACTACCTTGTAACTTGAAAGATTGGTTGGACAATATTTCATCCAAAATAAAAGACAATTGCTGCTTAAAGGCTATTGGTTTAAGAGATATTTGAATAATATTGGTCACTGTTTGTTGGATATTCAACAATTTTTCAGTTTTACTTTTTGCTGAGGTTAAATCACTTTGTTGCTGGTCATTCAATCGAGTCAGAATCTTCAGATTCCTAAACATTTTATTATAATTTCGTTGCATGTATTGCAAGTCTTTCAACAACGGGTTTTGTTCGTTGCCATCCTGCTGTTCTTTAATAACAGCATTTATTTGCTCAAGTACTTCTGTTTCATGCTTAAATAATGAATATTGTTTGGTATTTTCTGATTTTTTTTTCATAAATGTTGATATTTACTTATAATTCCTTCAATAAAAAAAACTGAAAAGTAGTCCCCTTCCCTAAGGAACGGGCACGAAACAACTTCCCATTCTTAATTCCATCTTCACTTCACCTTCAAACGATCTTCAATCACAAAAGCTCAGAATAGAGTGTGTAAATGAGCATTTTGAGACCATTTTTAACGCAGAGTTGGCGGAAAGATGAGTTTTCGGACAGCCTCCTAGCCCACCAATACCAGGCATCATAACATCCATCAATATCAAATCTGGCAATTGTTTGGTTGCAATTTTAAGCGCAGACTCGCAATAAATAAACTACCCATCTTACTGGCCTTTTTGTCCGTCTCCTTTACCACAAAAACAGTTGAGTAGAATGACTACACGCCTATTTTTATGGCAAAGAAGACGGACAAAAATTCTGCGCAATATGGGTAGTTTATTTGTTGCGTGTTACCTTATAAAAATAGTTGACCCAGACCTAAAAATCTACTGAGGGGAGTTGAAATAAATAAATATCCAAATAGTGAAGAATTTTTGTTTATTTTTGAGGCGCAAAAATAGGTGAACAAAAAGATTATTATACCCTTTGGGTACAAGCAAATTGGATGTTTATTTGTTGCCCTCCTTATAAGTCAATCAAGCACCACTAATCTGCCAGTTCATACCGCCCACACAGTTTGAGGGTTTGCCCCCATGATTCCCATCATAATTTTAGCTAGAATCGCATTAGGACTTAAAAAAATTCTAAAAATATTGGATGGAAAAGATGAAAAAACAAATTCAAAAAAACACACAGTTCAAATTAAAACCACTCATTATTGCGCTTGCCATTTCAACCATACCGACATCAGCCAGTTTTGCGAGCAACTTCAACAATAACCAATCAGCCTATTCAATGGCAATTGCCAGTATCAATGAAAATGGTGTCAAACCAGAATTATTGGATAAATCAACGACCACTGGCTACGCTACATTCATGAGTTTCCCAAAACAAACACCCTTGGGCTTTCAATCATTTGGTGCAACCAACCAGCAAAATGCCGAAGACAGGGCCAGAGCATTTTTAAATACGTTCCAAAATGCCTTTGTCAGCAGTCAACTTCAACAAGAATTAGAAGCCAGCAAAGTGGTTGAAAAAGACAGTTTGGGCATGAGCCATGTTAGATTCCAACAAAAAATCAATGGCGTCCCCGTTTCAACGGGCGAAATTGTCGTTCATTTGAATAATGGTGGTGTCACAGCGGTCAATTCTCGCTTATTAACCGATGTTGAAAATGACAATACCAGAGCATCTATTCACCCTGCCTATGCATTGAAAATTGCTCGCGATCACATCAAAACAATTTATCCAAAAACTTATTTTAGATTGTCTAAAGCAAAAAAAATATGGTTTAACAAAACACTTCACTTACAAACCAATCAACAAAAACAAACACAACTGTCATGGCAATTTGTTGCAACGGGTGCAGCCATTAGAGAAATTATCTGGGTAGATGCTAAAAATGGTGACATTTTGCATAACTACAGTCAAATCACAGAAAGTAAAAATCGTTATACTTATGATGCCAATCATTCAGAATCTCGCCCAGGTACATTACGACGCAATGAAAGCACTGGAAATGTTGGTGATCCAGACATTGATAATGCTCATAATTTTGCAGGAGACACCTATGACTATTATCTAAGCCAGCATAATAGAGATAGCTACGATAATAATGGTGCAACACTCATATCAACGGTCAAATATAAACAAAATTATTCCAATGCATTTTGGGATGGTCGACAAATGACTTATGGTGACGGCTTTGCTAATTCTGATGATGTAGTAGGACATGAGTTAACTCATGCAGTTACAGAATACACTGCTGGACTCATTTACCAAAATCAATCAGGTGCATTGAATGAATCATTCTCTGATATCTTTGGTGAAACCATTGACCTATTAAACACTTCTGGCAATGATTCGTCTTCCGTTCGCTGGGATATGGGAGAAGACATTCCCATTGGTGCTTTGAGAAATATGAAAAATCCAGCCATTCATGGACATCCAGCAAAAACATCTGACTCATCTTTTTATTGCGGTACTCAAGACAATGGTGGGGTCCATCATAACAGTGGCGTTCCTAACCATGCCTATGCTTTAATGGTCGATGGTGGTACTTATAATGGATATAACATCAGTGGCATTGGACTGACCAAAGCAGGAAAAATTCAATACAGAGCATTATCAAGATACCTAACTCAATCGAGTCGATTTTATGATGCCTATAGAGCATTGGTACAATCCTGCAATGATTTATATGGAAGCAATGGTATCGGTGGATCAGACTGTGTTCAGGTCGCCAATTCTGCAAAAGCAGTAGAAATGGACAAATCTGTTTGTGGCATCAGCGTCCCCAATGATGCTCCAGAACCCACCACAGGTGGGGGTGGAGGTGGCGGTGGTGGTGGTGGCGGAAGTTCCAGCTCATGCCCAACAGAAGCATTAACCTCTGCGTTACCAAACAAAGACTCATTACAAAACCAGCTCAGGTCTTTCCGTGACCAAGAATTATCAGAATCTGAAAAAGGCCAACGAATCACTGATCTTTATTACAAACACAGCGAGGAAATTAAACAGTTAATTAAAAAAGATAGACGATTACAATTAATGGGGTTTCGTCTGGTATTAAGAGCAACCAATTCTCTTAAACCAAGACAGATTAAAAAACAAAGCATCCCACTTGATGATCGCTATACAAAAATTGCCAAAAGCTTTTTACAACGAGTGAACGAAGTCGGTAGCGACAGTTTTAAAGCTGATTATCAAGAACTGGTTAAAGTGATAGATTCTTTACATGGACAAACGGTTGAACAACTTAAAAAGACTCTAAAACAATAGCCAATTTAAACTCTCAATAAAAAAAGCCCAATATTCATTGGGCTTTTTTTATGCGATTTCAATCGTAAGAAACGGTCACAAATAACTACCGATTCTCCATCGGTACATACACTCTTTTTTCATGACCACGATAAAGCTGTCTTGGCCGTCCTATGGCTTGCCCTTCCTCACTGATCATTTCCATCCACTGACTAATCCAGCCAACCGTTCTGGCGACTGAAAAGATAACCGTAAACATATTCATTGGAATATTCATCGCTGTTAAGATAATTCCTGTATAAAAATCTACATTAGGATACAGCTTTCTCTTAATAAAATATTCATCCTCCAACGCAATACGTTCAAGTTCCATGGCTATTTTAAATAACTCATTATCCTCAGCACCCAGTTCATGTAAAACTTCATGAGCCGTTTTACGCATGACTTTGGCTCTTGGATCAAAATTTTTGTAAACTCGATGACCAAATCCCATTAACCTGAAAGGGTCTGATTTATCTTTTGCTTTTTTAATATATTCACCAATGCGATCAATACTGCCAATTTCTCTCAACATCACTAGCACAGCCTCATTAGCTCCACCATGAGCTGGCCCCCACAAAGAACTGATTCCCGCAGAAATACAGGCAAAAGGATTAGCCTGAGATGAACCCGCTAATCTAACGGTGGATGTTGATGCATTTTGTTCATGATCGGCATGTAATATCAGTATTTTATCCAGTGCTTTACTAATGACGGGTGAAACTTCGTAATCATCACAAGGCACGGCAAACATCATGTGGAGAAAATTTTCCGTATATTGCAATTTATTTTGGGGGTACATGAACGCCTGGCCGATGGCATATTTATAAGTTGCCGCCGCAATGGTTGGAATTTTAGCCAACATTCGTATCGCTGAAATTTCACGGTGGCGAGGATCATGCACATCCAGAGAGTCATGATAAAAAGCAGAAAGAGCTCCGACCACACCAACCATAGTTGACATAGGATGAGCATCACGACGAAATCCAGAAAAGAACTGCAATAATTGTTCATGAACCATAGTATGTTGAGAAACTACCTTATGAAACCCTTTACACTGTTCCATTGATGGTAATTCACCATACATGAGTAAATAAGATGTTTCCAAAAAGGTACTGTGTTCTGCCAGTTCTTCTATTGGATAACCACGGTATAATAAAATACCTTCAGGGCCATCAATGTAGGTGATATCACTTTCACAAGAGGCAGTTGAACGAAACCCAGGATCTAAAGTAAACAAACCCATCTCTTTATAAAGACTTGTAATATCAACGGCAGGAGGACCGATCGTACCTTCCTTAATAGGCAACTCAAGTTCTTTTCCAGTACGATTATCACGAATTGTTAACGTTTTTTTTGACATTACTCACCTCTTTCATGGAACGCTTAAATTTGGAAATCAGAAAACACTAAGGTAACACGCAATAAATAAACTACCCATATTGCGCAGAATTTTTGTTCGTCTTCGTTTGTTACAAAAATAGGCGTGTAGTCGTTCTACTCAACTATTTTTGTAACAAAGAAGACAGACAAAAAAGTCAGTAAGATGGGTAGTTTATTTATTACGAGTTACCTAAGTATAATGTAAAATTGAAAAAATAAATCAATACATGGTTTTTTATCTATAAGCTGTACCTGAGACGCCTAATACCGAGCCAACTTAAAATTAAAATAACCAGAATGGAATAATTATGATGATGAATAACAACAACCGATATAAATCGTCGTTCTTTTATGAAATGCTGTGACTCTGTGTGATACACCGTCACAGACTGATTAAGATGTAATTGCTGATAATCATCTGATGCAGCCATTTCCCAGATAGTTTTATTGGAATGGGTTAAAAAATAACCAATAAAATACTGATATTCACCAAATATTATCTTATCCACCATTGAAGAACTGCGCTTTATTTGTTTATCAATGATTATTGTCTGATAAATTTCCCCATTGTCTTTCAATTGATTAAAATAATCGCTCGACTTACTTTGAATCAACAGTAACAAAATCATATTGACCAATAAAACAAATAGTAGCAAACCGATACACACTGACACTGTATTACAAACAAGACATAACTTGTGCGTTGTTGTCATTCTTGTTTGATGAATAACCGTTGAACACGATGCCTTACCCAATAACATCCCTAGGAGGCTGTCCGAAAACTCATCTTTCCGCCAATTCTGCGTTAAAAATGGTCTCAAAATGCTCATTTACACACGTAAACTGTGCTTTTTCGACAATTTTATGCCTTGATTTGACGAAAATCTGAGTTCTCGGACAGCCTCCTAGGAGCTTGTCCGAAAACGCAACTTCCTCCCTGAACTGCGTTAAAATTTGGCTTAAAATACTCATTTACACCAGCAAACTGCGATTTTTCGCCAAATTTTGCCTTATTCTGAATAAAATCTGCATTCTTGGACAAGCTCCTAGCAAAAACTTTCTGGCACAACAAAACCTCTTGACACTTCTTTCAAACCATTCTCATTTTCACTGATTTCCATCAACATCACAGGATAAAAATTTTCTTCTAAGTCATCGAAATGCTGTATCACTTCATCCAAAGAAAATGGCTTAACTTCCTCATTTAAACCCAATGGACTAAACCAAGAAAACTTTTCCAATACAATCCAGTTCACCTGTTCATGTTTAATATTCTTCAACTCATCAATAGACTGCCACCATCCCCTCAAATGGGTTGATGATGCTTGATAAGGCGATTGAATAATTTGACTACAAAATTCATCATAATGATAAAAAAAATAACCTTTTAATAAAATTTTTGATACTAAATTATTAATACCCATATCAGCCAAAAATGCTTCAGATTCTCTTGCTCCCGCCAATTGTGATTGAAAGTGTATGAGTTTGGATAGTTTTTGGTCTAAATTATCATTGGCATTTGGCCCTACCCACTTTTTCCAAGCACGTTTATTGTCCATGCTCAGATAAAATTTTATTGCGACTTCCCAATGAAAGTGTCTGTTTTTTTGCGGATCGAAAAATAAAAAATCAAATTCACCCAATGTTCTATCCCGATTTTTTATCTGCTTATTTCTGACGATATTTTCTACATTGGAAAGATGAGACAACCAAAAACAAACCAAATCTTCAAAATAATACCCCAAACGATGTGATGGACGTTGCTCAAGCATTTTCATCAATTCCGAGGGGCATTCATCAATATCCACTAGATGCTCATTGAATTGATGATAAAAATCAATTCTTGATTGGTCATCAAAAAACAACCAGCTATAGGTTGACTCATCCATTAAATAAGGGCTTTCAATCACCCATGCCAAGTCTCTCACTGCTTTATTTTTAAATTCATTCATTAATTTCATTGTCACGACCTGTTTGACTCGTTTAATATAGAAAGAAACTACCCACAAAAAATACCCACTATGAAATCATTTTATTTTATTTTTATACTTTTTATTACTAACAACATTTATGCAGATAATAATCCTTATTATCCTTGGATAATTTTTGATGGCAAAGAGACATCTCCCCGTCAATTTGAATCCTATAAACTCATCATTTTTGACAGTCAATCATACCCGCCTTTAAAACCTTTACTAGATAGAAATAAAATTATTTTAGGTTATTTAAGCTTAAATGAAGTACAAAAAAATCGAAATTATTTCCGCAATACAATCCAATCAACTCCAAAAACAAGTCAACAAAACCCTTTATCCCAAAAACAAAAAAAACTAGATCAACATAAAAACTGGACAAAATTAATCATCGAAGAATATTTACCACAAATGATTCATAGAGGTTTTCATGGTGTCCTGATTGAAACATTAAATCGGTCAGGCGACTCATCTCAACATTCCAAACAACGACAAACTGAATTGACATCAACATCCATCAATTTAATTAAAACCATTCATTACCATTATCCCCACCTAAAAATCATGCTAAAAACAGGTTATGATGTCTTACCTGCTGTCATCAATGATATTAACATGGTATTAACTGATTCCCTCTTCAGCCAATATGATTTTGCTGAAAAAAAATATTCTTTCGTCAATAAAGACAAATATCAACAACACCTGCAACAACTCAACAACCTCTACAAAAAGAATAGAAAACTAGTCATTTTCACTCTGGACTACTGGAAGCACAGTGACAAATCAAGCTTGAGAAAAATATACCAAACACACAAAACCAATGGATTTTTACCTTATGTATCAGAGGTACAATTAAACAAAGTTTATGAAGAACCCAAAAGGCAAAAGCAATGAATCCAGAATGGAATGATTTTTTACAGGGCTATAAAATCGAACATAATCACGAGTTTGGCAATAATACACTCTGCGATCTCACAGACTTTGACCTGATTACTTGCGACGGGAACGATGCCGACACTTTTTTACAAGGACAATTAACCAACGACATTAAAGAAGTGACTGAAAACCAAGCGCAACTGTCTGCCTATTGTTCACAAAAAGGTAGAATGTATGCAGTTTTTTTAATTCTTAAAGCCTCAAATACATTACAACTGTTCTGTCCTGCTGATATTAGCGATGGCATCATCAAACGTTTAAAAATGTATATTATGCGATCCAAGGTTAGCTTATTCAAAAATGAAGATTTAATACAATTTGGACTTTATGGTGACAATGCCACCGCACAACTCCAAAAATTTAACTCTACCTTACCGTCAGAAAATTACCAATCAGTTTCAGACAACGGACTGACAATCGTCAAATTACCAGGCAATGGAAATGGAAGTCGATATCAGCTCATAGCCGATTTAAACACCGCTAAGTCAGTCTGGAAAAAATTGGCATCTGAGTGCCATATTTCGACTTCTGATGCGTGGAGATTGCAACAGATTCATGCGGGAATACCAACAATATTTAGCCCAACAAGCGAAGCTTTTATTCCTCAAATGGCAAATTTACATCAAATGAATGCGGTTAACTTCAAGAAAGGCTGTTATGTTGGCCAGGAAATTGTCGCTAGAACACAATATTTAGGCAAAACCAAGCGACACATGATTACCGCCTCCTGCCCAGGGAATACGTTGTCCATTAAACCAGGGGATTTACTCTATAACTCTGCCAACAATGAACAAAAAGCAGGCAAAATCGTTGATGCTAAAACCGATGGTGAAAATATATTCTTATTGGCCGTCACCGAAATCAAATACAGTGAGTTTTTTATTGAAGTCGATCATGACTTTATAAAATTGGTGTTACTGAATATTCCCGCAGAATCAACTGAATAAGATAATTATGGTGACCTACTTAAGTTGGTCACCTTCTTAAAAGATAATAGCCAGTAATATTGAATGTTTTCAAAAGCCATGATATTTTTCTGAAATCTTTAGACTAATAATGGTAAACCAAAATGCCAGTCATCGCTGTAACTAACCCTAAAGGAGGTAGTGGTAAATCAACCATTACCTTTAATCTCGGAATTTTTCTTAAGCAGTTAGATTATCAGGTTTTCATGTTTGACCTGGACGAAACCAGTTCATTGACAGACTTGGTGAAAACACGCCCCAAAACGTTGCCAAAACTCTTTGTCAGCCACATAACATTTGACGACATTGGCTCAAACATTAAAAAGCTCACTGATTTGTCTAAAGACAATGTCATTTTAATGGATTTACCCGCCAGACTAACCGCTGAACAACTCGAAATCATTGTCACCTATACAGACATCATCATCACTCCCACATTACCCTCTGCCATCGATGCCCGTGTACTGGTTCAATATATCTTTTCAATCATGAAAGTTGGCAGTGACCGAATTGACGAAATTGATTTAGCAATGGTTGCCAATCGAGCCAAATTCAATACTAAGTCTTATAAGAAATTAACCAACGATTTAAGTCTATTACATTACCCTTATCTTGGTGGCTTACGAGATACTCAAAATTATGTTTTGTCTGCTGCACAAGGCATTGGAATTGCTGAACTTCCAAAAAGACTGACTAAAAAAGACATTGAACACTGGAAGCCTATTTTGGAATGGGTTGAAAACAATCTAAAATCCAGACTAATAGATAACCCATGACCCGTTTTAGTGTGACCGATACGCCACCCCAATATCAGCAACTATTTTTATTGAGTCATATGCGAGCAAATACCAGCTTGATTGGTCACATTTTAGGTTCACATCCCTCAATCAATGGTTATTACGAAATGCATTTAAGTTATCAATGCAAGGATGATCTGGTTAAACAAAAAAACCTTTACCTAAAACATGACCTTATAAAAGATAACAGTCAGTATTTATTCGATAAAATATTACACAATAAATATTTAATAAAACCTGAAAAATTAATTCCACAACACACTAAAATATTAATGACCACTCGATCTGCTGAAACCACCATCAAAAGCATTGTTGCATTATTTAAAAGTAAAACAGGCGAACATTCCTATGCCTCCCCTGACAATGCCACAAGGTATTTTACTGAACGCCTTAATCAATTGGCTGAGTTTTGCAAACAATACCCAAAAAGCTACCATTATTTCGATGCGGACCTAATTAGAACAACCCCAGATCTCCTCCTAAAATCATTGCAACAATGGCTCAATCTATCAACACCACTGAGCAAAACTTACCAATCTTTCTCACAAACAGGACTGCAACGTGCTGGAGATACCTCCGCAATGATCAAACAAGGCCACATCATTAATCAGCCGTCAAATTATGAAAATATTTTTATTCCGCCAGCTCTTTTACAAAAAGCAGAAGCCATTCATACCGAAGTAAAGTCTCTTTTGATAAAAAATGCGATTGAGACTGAAAGAATGACATGAATGACGACTCATCATTTTTAGATATTGCCGACCACCTTCCCATTAATCATGGAGACATGGTATTGATTGGTTCTGACGTTTTCTTGTTAGCGGCCAATTGTCGACGCTCGGCAAAAAGATTTGATGGTAATTTATTGATTGATAGCTTGATTCAAAAAGTCGGAAACACAGGAACTTTACTATTTCCAACATTCAACTGGGGATTTTGTCGTGGTGAAACATTTGATATCAAGCAGACAAAATCAGAAACAGGCTCACTGAGCCAACTAGCCCTTGCAAGACAGGATTTTCAACGCACTCAACACCCTATTTATTCATTTTCAGTCACTGGAAAACTGACTGACAAGCTCGTTTCATTGGACAATAAAAGTGCATTTGGCTCAGATTCTCCCTTTGGCCTACTGACGAAACATCATGCAAAGATGCTGATTATCGGTATTGAATACAATCATTCACTAACTTACGTCCATCATGTTGAAGAATTAACAGGTGTTCCCTATCGATCAATCAAAAACTTTCAAGCACCTTACATTGACAAAACGGGTGACAAAAATATTAAAGAATACTCAATGTATGTGCGCCGATTAGAGGCAGGAATCATTAATAACCTTAACCCCATTGGCCAAATTCTAGAAGATAAAAAAATTGCCAACATTCAGTATTTCTTTAATATAAAATTTGTCACTCTTGATTTAACCAAATCATTTCAAATCATCAAAAATGACATTGAAAATAATCATTCTAAAAATTTAGTCAATTTTTTAGATGCCTAGCCGATAAAGAATGTGCACGAAATAACTTTCTGTTCTTAGGGACGATTCATATTTATTTTAAATTCAGATGATCTGATTGAATAAAAGTGTAGGCATAGTCGCTCTATACGAACCTTTATAATTGAAGATCATATTAAAGATAGAAGTATTATTTCGTGCCCGTCCCAAAGCTTTATATTGCTGATTAAAAGGAATTAACATGCCCCTCAATGAAATATATAATATCGTTTATGAATCAATAGACCAATTCAATGAAATCAATGAAAGAAATTTGGAAAAATCCCCAGACACCGTTTTATTCGGTGCTGGCGGTCATCTTGAATCCATTGAACTGGTCACTCTCATTATTGAAATTGAAGACAACATCGACGATCAACTCGATCACTGCATCAGTATTGTCAGTGAAAAAGCCATGTCTCAAAGTGTCAGCCCATTTCAAACCATTGAAACTCTGGTAAATTACATACAATTAATCATTACAGAAGGTGACAACTAAAACCAATGATTATTTTAATTACTGGTAGCAGTCGGGGCATTGGTAGATATCTCGCTGAACATTATCTGTCTCAGGGACACATCGTCTTCGGTTGTAGTCGTAGTACTATCAATAACTATCACAAAAACTACAGCCATACCCCATTAGATGTTGCTGATGAGAAAGCAGTTAAAAAACTCTTCTCAAGCATTCGCAAAAAACATCACAAATTAGACGTTCTCATTAACAATGCAGGCATTGCCTCAATGAACCATCTGTTATTAACACCTGTTAAAACACTTGAAAAAATTATGCAGACCAATTTTACAGGCACCTTTTTATTTTGTAGAGAAGCCGCCAAATTGATGAAAAAAGCCAATACGGGTCGCATTGTAAATTTTACCACGGTTGCCAAACCATTAAACCTAGAAGGTGAAGCAATTTACGCAGCCTCCAAAGCAGCGGTAGAATCATTAACCAAAATTTCTGCCAAAGAATTCGCGCCACTCGGTATTACCGTAAATGCCATTGGACCAACCCCGATAGATACTGATTTAATCAAAAATGTACCTGAAATGAAAATGCAGCAATTAATTGCCAAACAAGCCATTGCTAAAAAAGGTTCTTTTGAAGATGTTTCCAATGTAATCGACTTCTACATCAAACCACAAAGCCAGTTTATTACTGGACAAATACTCTATCTTGGAGGAATTTAAAACCATGGCCATTGAATTTTTGTTAAAAGTAATGCAAGAAAATAAACATCGAACAGCCATTGTCTGGCATGACAAAAATTATAATTATCAATGGCTATTAGATACCACAGAAAAAATGAAGCAGGGCATTATTGATTCGGGTGTTAAACAAGGTGATGTTGTGGCTGTTGAAGCTGACTTTTCGCCCACGGCAGTTGCCGCATTACTGGCATTAATTCAACTAAAATGTGTATTTGTTCCACTCACCAGTGCCGTTAAAGAAAAAGCCCAAGAGTTTATTGAGGTGGGACAATGTGAATGGCTTGCAAAAATCAGTGCAACGGATCAAATTGAATTTCCCATTAAATTAAACAATACGGCTAACCACCCACATTATCAGCATTTACGCAAAACAGAGCACCCTGGTTTAGTATTATTTTCATCAGGATCAACGGGAAAAAGTAAAGCCGCTGTTCACGACTTAATAGGTATTTTAGAAAAATTTAAAGTCACCAGAAACCGAGTCACTGCCGTCACTTTTTTGCTTTATGATCATATTGGCGGACTGAATACGCTATTATATCTGTTATCCAATGGTGGCACTATCGTGACTGTTCCAGACAGGAGTCCTGATGCCGTTTTATCCTCTATTGATAAATACCAAGTCGCATTATTACCAACCTCTCCCACATTTATTAATTTAGTATTAATCAGTGAAGCCTATAAACGTTATGACTTATCCACTTTAAAAACAGTAACTTATGGCACTGAACCCATGCCAGAAAGTACGCTAAAACGCTTTAATAAGTTATTTCCTGAAATCAGATTACAACAAACCTATGGTTTATCAGAAATAGGTATTTTACGTTCAAAATCCAAAAACTCTCACTCTCTTTGGGTAAAACTGGGTGGAGAAGGTTTCAAAACTCGGGTTGTGGATAACATATTTCAAATCAAAGCTCAGTCCGCCATGTTAGGTTATCTTAACGCACCCAATCCATTTACAAAGGATGGCTGGTTTATTACAGGTGACCTTGTCGAACAAGAAGGTGATTATTTTAAGATTATTGGTAGAAAGTCTGAAATTATTAATGTGGGAGGCGAAAAAGTTCATCCCGTTGAAATAGAAAGCACCTTACAAAAACTTGATAACATTGCTGAAGTGACGGTTTATCCTGAAGCCAATATGATTACAGGACAAATGGTCTGCGTTAAGGTTCGCTTGAAACAAGAGGAAGATAAAAAGCTATTTAAAATACGCCTCAAAAAATATTGCAAGCAACATTTACAATCTTATAAACGCCCAGTAAGAATTAAAATTGATAAAAACCAACAGTTTAGCGAACGATTCAAGAAAGTTAGAGCTTAAGGATACATGCAACAAATATCCAAATTGTACAGAATTTTTATTCACCTTTGAGGCACAAAAATAGTTGTGTAGTTCGACTATACACCTATTTTTGTAACAAAAAAGACAAACAAAATTTCTTCGCAAATTGTAAAAGTTATTTTTGAATCGTCTAATTTGACATCAATCCAACTGTAACTCCTGCATTTTTAACAAATTGCTATAATGAGGATTATCTTCTACCTCATCAAATTCTTTATTTTCAAATGCTTTTTTAAGTTCCAGCATTCCATCTTCAACACTCACTTTGGCACGATAACCCAGTGTTGATTCAATTTTATCAAATTTAACTCGATAATTTCTTTCATCAACTGATTCAGTTCGCTTAATCAATTTAATGCCTGGAAAAACTTTCTGAGCAATATCTGCTAAATCGCTGATGGTATGATTCATTTCACTACTACCCACATTAAACACCTGCGCCCTGACTTTTTCTATGGGGGCATTCAATACGACCTGAATGGCATTTGCCACATCACTCACATGAACATTTGGGCGCCATTGATTGCCACCAAAAATGTCGATAGAGCCTTTTTGTATCGAATTTTTGGCAAAAACATTAACGACTAAATCAAATCGTGGACGATATGAGTGACCAAAAACAGTCCCTAATCTTAAAATAGTGGGAGCAAACAGTGGATTAGGTAAATGACAAACCGACAAAATAGATTGTTCAACCATGGTTTTTATTCGTGCATATAAAGAAACAGGGTTTAATGGAGATTGCTCGGTCAGCAATTCATCGGGATCTTTACTCGCGCCATAAACACTACAAGATGAAGTATAAACAAAACGGTTAATATTTAAGTGAGAACATAAATGAGCCATTGAATTAACCGACAAATAGTTTGTCTTCAAAGCCGCCTGAGGAGCCATCGAGCAGGCAGGATCCCCCACCAGTTCAGCAAGATATACAACCGCATCTATACCTTCAGATGCACAGACAATATCATCTATATTGGCGGCATCGCCATGAATAAATTTAAAATGCTCATCATTTTCAAGACTTTTCAATGAATGAGGATAATACAATAAGTTATCCAAAACTCGAACCGCCCAACCATTTTCAATTAACATTCTGGTTAAAACAGAGCCAATATAACCCGCACCACCAACAATTAAGGCTGTTTTCCTGCTGGGTTTTGAATCGTCTGCCTTAAAATAAGTCAATGAATCCAGATTGATCATACCGATTAATTTTAATTCATCATCAACCACTGGCACCATCGCATACATCAGTTCTAATTGACCATATTTTTTTCTAATACTGTCCAGTATTTTTCCTAAATTTTTATGGTTACTGATCTCTTTTTTCTTAATAAAAACGGGCTGTTTATTCATCACCTCTGATAATGCGGTATCAGCAGGCTGACCATTTAAAATGGCTTTTCTTAAATCTCCAGAAGACGCAACACCACAAAGCTCGCCTGCTTCATTAACAACTGAAATAATCATCCAATGATTATTTTCAAGACATTTAATGGCATCAACAATGGTACTCGATTCAGTTAAATCAAATGCGGGTATGATAAGATGCTCTAAACCTTTCATCATGGCAACTCCAATTATTTTTTTAACGGCATTATAACGCCTAATCAAATAGACTCATAACAGTAATCGTCAACATCATACTTTTCTGTAGTTTTATTTGAAAATAATTAATTTTTGCATTGTCAAATCGTTGACAGAACCCGAGGCAATTTTTAATATGGGGTAATTAAAAAATCAAATCTTCAATATTAACAACATGAGCTTAATTTACCCAGATACAACAGAAGAATCCACAACCGAAATTGAAGCATACTTTGACCGTTTATGGCCTTTATTTCGTAGTTTAACTGGAGATGGTGTTCGTCAGACTCATCAAATATTATCAGAAATCATTCCTTTTGAACGCATAGAAATAGCTTCTGGCACTGCTGTATTTGACTGGAATATTCCAAAAGAGTGGATAATTAACGAAGCTTACATCATTGCACCTTCTGGTGAAAAAATACTTGATATAAAAACCAACAATCTACATCTTGTCAACCCGTCCATCCCTTTTCAGGGTCAATTATCATGGCAAGAACTTGATCAACACCTGCATAGTCTTCCTGATATGCCAGAAGCCATTCCCTATGTCACCAGTTATTATCAAGATCGCTGGGGATTTTGTTTAAGCCACCAACAACGCCAACAACTGCCTAAAGAAGGGCAATATCAGGTTTTTATTGACTCTAAACTCATTGATGGCTCAATGACGCTATCTCACTTATTATTAGAAGGTGAAACAGATCAAGAGATTCTAATATCCACCTACACCTGCCACCCATCCATGGCAAACAATGAGTTATCAGGCCCTTTAGTGGCTGCATTTCTATATCGCCGATTGGCATCATTAGCAAAGCGCAAATATACCTATCGTTTCGTCTTTTGCCCAGAAACCATTGGTAGCATTGCCTATTTGTCGCTTTACGGCAAACAAATGAAAGAAAAAATGGTGGCAGGTTATGTCGTGACGTGTATTGGCCAAGACAAACATTTTTCTTATAAATATTCCAGACAAGAAAACTCAATGGCAGATCAAGCCGCCCAGATCATCTTAAGGGATCGCTTTCAAAACGACTGGAAACCATTGGGATTTGGCCCTACAGGTAGCGATGAACGACAATATTGCTCACCTGGCTTTAATTTACCTGTAGGCTCACTGATTAGAACCCCTTATGGAGCATTCCCAGAATACCACACCTCTCTTGACAACAAACAGCTCATCTCTTTTGACGCATTAAAAGAGTCCATTGATGTTTATTTTGATATTTGTATGGCAATGGAAAATAATCACAAATACCAAAACCTAATGCCATTTGGTGAACCACAATTAGGCAAAAGAGGACTTTGTTCAACTTTAGGTGCCAACAAACAAACCGAAGACTATTTAATCGCCATGAAATGGCTATTAAACCTTTCTGATGGTGACCATGACTTATTTCAAATTGCACAACGCAGTCACAGCCCTTTTCACCTATTATTAGAAAGTGCTAGAAGGTGTGAAGCAGTGGGATTATTAAAGAAAATCTAAAAATCCTTTCTCAAAAGAACACAACAAAATACATAAATTACAACAACTTACAAAAAACCCTCAGAAAAACTTAAAGATCCCACTTATCCTGTCGTTAACTTAAACAACAGAAACAAATTAAAAAAATACTTAGGGGATCAGCCATGTTATCAATCAATACAAACGTACATTCATTATTCGCACAAAGAAGTTTAAGTAGCTCACAAGGCACACTGGGAACTTCATTGGAAAGATTATCAACTGGCCTTAGAATCAACAGCGCCAAAGATGATGCGGCTGGACTTTTTATCTCACAAAAACAAACCTCAGACATTCGTGGTATCGACCAGTCAATTCGAAATGCTGGAGATGGTATCTCATTAGCACAAACTGCTGAAGGGGCATTAGGTCAAGTATCTAATAACGTTCAAAGATTACGAGAAATTGCTGTTCAAGCCTCTAATGGAACAGTTGAAGATCGAACAGGCCTACAAAAAGAAGCAGATCAGTTGACTCAAGAAATTTCAAGAATCATCCAAACAACCACTTTTAATGGAACCAGCTTATTTGATGTTAACGGCACGTCCAGTTTGACTTTCCAGGTTGGACAAGATGGAACGGCCAATAACCAAGTCTCTTTAACTTTAAGTGGCATGACAGGTGGTTTAATCTCAGCATTTGCCTCTTCACTGACTGCAACAGGTACTGTTAATGTGAGTTCAGCCTCAAGTGCAAGTGCGGCATTGGTTTCTCTTGAAACAGACATTGATGATATTTCAAAGCAACGAGCCACTTTTGGTGCATTACAAAATCGTTTTGAATCAGTCATCAGTAACTTACAAAATTATTCAGAAAACTTATCGGCTTCAAGAAGCCGAATCATGGACACTGACTTTGCCTCTGAAACAGCGAGCTTGACCAAAGCGCAAATTTTGCAACAAGCCTCAACCTCCATTTTAGCTCAAGCCAATCAGCTTCCACAGTCAGCGCTTTCTTTACTCGGATAGTAGTTGAAACAAACGTAGTTACATAACAGTAATCCCCAACTTGTTATGATTTGAGCCCTTATTTTTAAGGGCTTTTTTTTATTCTATTTTTAGCCCGATGAATTGTTTAGGTTTAATTACCGTCCCCAACTATAATTAAAAAGACATTAATTTTTTTCCTCCCTGCCAATCAAATGATCTTTACAAACTTTTTAAATTCATGGCTTAATAAACGTATTCCGATTGCCCGCCAGGTCACTCTGGATTATAAAAAAATTTTTGTCTTCCCGACAAAATATGGATTCCTATATTCTTTGATGCTGGCATTGATGCTAATTGGTTCAATCAACTATGCCAAAAGCTTGGGTTATGCTTTAACTTTTTGGTTAGCAAGCATTATTTTATTGGGAATTATTCATACTTACAAAAATTTGCTTGGGTTAACCATACAGCCAGGCAAACAAATGGCGGTATTTGCTGACCAAGAAATCACGCTCAATCTGAATATTATTAAACACTTTGAAAACAATCGTCATGATTCGATTATTTTTAAATATGGACAATCTGCTCGTCAGCTTTCATTGATTAATCAAACTAGTCAACAAATTCAGCTCAGACTTCCCGCACAAAAAAGAGGACGATTTCAACCTGAGCGAATACTCATTGAAACCTACTATCCACTAGGCCTAATTCGTGCATGGAGCTGGATAAAATTGGACATTCAAATTCTAATCTATCCCGCCCCATTAAAAAATGATGTGCTTAAATACGAAATTGTCCAACAAAATAATGAAACAAGTCGTGGACAATTGATGACAAAAGGCGGTGATGAGTATTACGGCATCAGAGATTATCAAAATGGTGATAATTTAAGACACGTTGCGTGGAAAAACTATGCCAAATCACAAAAACTTTCAACCAAATTGTTCGTTAATCATGCCTCTCCAAGTCGTGATATACATTGGCAAAATTTTCATGACAATAATATCGAATCATTACTTTCTAAAATGACTTATTGGGTCATTGAATTAAGCAAACAAGGCAAAGAATTCAGTTTAACACTGCCTGATAATTCTCATCTAAAACAAGGTTCTGGAACATCACATGAAACAAGCTGTCTTGAAGCATTGGCAAATTATTGATGATTAGCTTCCAAATCAGAAGAAATGGCTTGTTTTGGATCATATTAGCGCAATTGATCATTTTGCTGACTCATTTTTCCAGACTGCCATTCAGTCTTATCTTTTTTTGCTTGTTTTGTGTTGGCGTTAGAACAGCTATTTATTACGATAAAATAGATTACCCAAAAACCCTCATCAAGTTTTTATGCATCACATTGGGTCTCATTTTAACCATTCAGGAATACCACTCAATCATTGGCGTTGAACCAGGTGGAACATTATTAATCATCAGCAATTTTTTAAAACTGATTGAAATGAAACAAAAACGGGATATTTACATCACCATCATTTTAGGTTATTTCACCATTTTATCTGGCTTTTTATTTTCACAAACCATCAGCACAGCACTGTTAATGATTATCGCCACGGTCATAATGACGGCAGCACTCATTGGAGTTAACCAATCAAACTCACGTTTCCAGCCTTTCTTTGCCATACGTTATGCGGGAATCATCGTCTTACAAAGCGCACCGTTAATGCTACTCTTATTCATCTTTTTCCCAAGAATTCCTCCTTTATGGAATATTTCACTGGATGAAACAAGAGCGCAAACAGGTTTTTCTGACAGCATTTCTCCTGGCGATGTTTCCAATCTAAGCCAGTCCTCTGCCTTAGCATTTAGAGTCAAATTTGACTCACCCATTCCCGACCAGTCAAAACTGTATTGGAGAGGTCTAGTATTGTCTTCGTTTGACGGCAGATCATGGCGACGACTAAGTTACTCAATTGATAAAAGACGGGGCAATGAACCCAGTCAATATTGGGAAAATCAAATTTTGCAAAGTGATTCAGAAATAAATTATACCGTCACCTTACAACCGATGAATAAGAAATGGCTATTTACCTTAATGATGCCGTCTATCACGCAAAACAATCTGATTTTCAGATCCGATTTCACCACCATCACTGAACAGCCAATTCGCAAATTATTTCAATACCAACTGACTTCAAATCTTAATTTTTATTCATCGGGACAATTGACTTCACAACAAGCTGAAATTGAAACACGCTTACCTCAATGGTCAAATCAAAAATCCATAGAATTTGCCCGACAGCTTTATCAAAAATCCAACAATACTGCTGATTATATTGACAAGATATTAAATCACTTCACCACAGAACAATTTTATTACACCTTAAAACCACCTTTTCTTGGGAAAAACTCCGTTGATGACTTTTTATTCACCTCAAAAAAAGGATTTTGTGAACATTATGCCAGTAGTTTTGCATTTTTAATGCGGGCGGTTAACATACCTGCCAGAGTTGTAGTGGGTTATCAGGGAGGGGAAATCAATCCACTGGGAGACTATGTTGTCGTACATCAATATGATGCTCATGCATGGAATGAAGTCTGGATCGAAAACCGTGGCTGGGTTAGATTTGATCCAACAGCCGCTATTTCACCAACACGTATCGAAAAAGGCATTGAGCAAGCTGTTTCAAATGAAGATAGTTTTTTGGAAAATGATTATTTATCACTGTCCCGTTACAAATCAAACAACCTCATTAACTCCATCAGGCTCTATCTTGATTCCGCCAACTATCTATGGAATCAATGGGTCGTCAATTATAACACCCAAAAACAACTGGATTTTTTTAAAAATTGGTTTAAAGGTTTCACCAGAGAAACCATCATTTTATTGTTAGGCATTTTCATCAGTTGCACCACCCTATTATTGTCCTATTTTTTCATTTTAAAACTTAAACCAAAATCTGTTGACCCATTAACCAGAGACTATTTACATTTTTGCAAACAATTAAACAAAAAAGGACTTCATCGCCTCGAAATTGATACACCTCAAACTTTTGCAAATAAAATCATCTTAAAACACCCCGAATTAACCGATCGTATTAATTATCTCACCTACTTATATAATGAAACTCAGTACGGCAATAAGAAAAATAATGATGATAAAATCAAGCAGGCAATGAAACGTATTATCAAAAAGATACACAAACAATCTTAAAAATCTTCATTAGAAAAAAACACCAATTTAATGTATAGTTCTCGTCATTAAACCCCTAACCAACACAAATATTGAGGTAAATTAATTTTATGATAAATGTAAAAGACTGGATTGTTGGCTGGCAACGCATGTTTTTGGCTTGTTTTGAGTGGTTACCCGAACTCAAAGACAAGGAAATCCTTAAAATTGATATCATATCAGGTATCACAGTTGCACTGGTCTTGGTTCCACAATCAATGGCCTATGCTTCACTGGCTGGATTGCAACCTCAATACGGTTTATACGCATCATTTTTACCTGTCGTCATTGCCGCCATCTTCGGCTCATCAAGACAATTAGCCACGGGACCTGTTGCCGTTGTCTCATTAATGACTGCATCCGCATTATCCAGCTATGCCGTCACACCTGAAACCTATGCAATCTATGCTGGCTTATTGGCACTCATTGTTGGTGTATTTCAATTAAGTTTGGGTCTACTCCGACTGGGAATTCTGGTTGATTTTCTCTCACACCCAGTCGTCGTCGGCTTCACTAATGCTGCCGCCATCATTATCGGAACCTCTCAAATTGGTAAATTATTTGGCGTTGACCCCACAAAAGTTACTGCATTAAATGAAAGCACAGGTGCAACACATACCTATGAAAAAGTCTGGAACACCTTAAACATAGCAATTGACAACAGTCATTTTTATACCATATTGATGGCAGTTTTAGCCTTTGCCATCATGATTTTTCTAAAACGAAATTATCCAAAAATTCCAGCAGTATTAACAGCTGTAATCGTTACCATCATCGTATCAACCGTGACTGATTTTCAAGGAGCTGGTGGCTATGTTGTTGGCCACATCACTCCAGGATTGCCATCAATTCGTATTCCCGATCTTGCTGAAAATTGGCAAATCATCAAAGATTTATTTTTTATAGCCGTCACCATCTCTCTCATTGGTTTCATGGAAGCCATTTCCATTGCCAAAGCCATGGCCGCTCAAACCAGACAAAGATTAGACCCAAATCAGGAATTATTTGGTCAGGGACTATCAAACATCACCTCCTGCTTGTTTCAAGGTTATGCCGTCTCAGGCTCATTTTCTCGATCAGCGGTTAACATCAGTGCTGGTGCGGTTACAGGATTTTCCAGTGTTGTTACTTTTTTAGTGGTCGGCGTTACCTTAATGTGGTTAACCCCCTTACTGTTTAATCTACCCTTAGCAACATTAGCTGCTGTTATCATTATGGCTGTTATCAATCTGGTTAAAGTCAGCCCCATTATCCATGCTTGGAAAGTTCAAAAAATGGATGGTGCTGTTTCAATCATCACTTTTCTCTTAACTTTATACGTTGCACCACACCTGGAAATGGGTTTGGGTGTTGGTTTAATTTTATCCATTAGTTTTTACATTTTCAGAACCATGCGTCCCAACTTTGCAGAATTATCAATGCACCCTGATGGCACTTTACGTGATGCCAAACAACACAACTTAAAAACCTGTGATGCCATCACCATTTTAAGATTTGATGGAACATTATACTTCGCCAACGCAGGCTTTTTTGAAACCAGAGTTCTGGAAAACCTAGCTGAAAAACCTATGTTAAGATATTTAATTATTGACGCTGAAGGCATGAATCAAATGGATGCTTCTGGTGAAGATATGCTGTGTATTTTAAATGAACGATTAGAAAGTGCTGGCGTTATTTTATTAATAGCACGAGCCAAAAAACAACTCTATGATGCACTTGATAATTCAGGTTTTATCAAAGAATTGGGTAAAGAGCATTTTTTCAGACGACGAGGTGATGCACTTAAATTTGTCGCAGACAAAATGGGTGAAACAGTTGCAATGTGCTCACCATTAATCACCATTCCTGGCAGTGAAACTGAAACACCAAACAAACCCACGCCCGTTATCAGTGAAAATATCACCCAAAAAGAGCCAGGCAACACCAAACCTCAAACAACCATTGAGAAAAAAACTGATACTAAACAAGCTGCAAAAGAGAGCAACACCAGCAATCAGAATTTTTCTCAATTAAAAATGCCACAATACTTAAAAAGAGGTCCAAAACAGGAAGAATTATTACCTGTTTTATTCTTAAATAATGTTGATGAAGGTGATTATACCAGTGCATTGAAAACAATGCTGAATGATGATCAAACAATTGACTCCATTGACAACCTAAAGAAAACAATGAGCAATTGGAACAAAGACTTTAAAGAATGGGTTGAACGACCTCTTGCCGACTTAAACTACGTTTATTTATGGGCAGACAGTATCGACTTTAAGCTTTTTTCAAACAATTCAAAACAATCTATTTTACTGTTAATGGGTGTTAATACTGACGGTAAAAAAGAATTGATAGCTCTTGAAGAAGGCGATGCATCATCGGTCAAAGACTGGACACGATGCCTTGAAAATACCCAAAAAAGAGGATTATCCGTAGCCAAACTGGCAATATCAAATAGTGAATCTGGTTTCTTTGAAGCAGTCGAACAGCTAATGCCAAAAACAACCTGCCAGCACTGCTGGTCTTATAAAACAGATTATTTACTGGCGCAACTACCCAAAGCAGAACACACAAAAATCAAAAAATCTTTACGTGACATTTGGACTTGTGAAACAAGAGTAGCTGCAAGCAAAGCCTATACCGCAATGACCAATAGCTTAAAAGGTCACAAAGATGCTAAAGATACAATGTCAGCCTGTAGGACACAAATGTTGAATTACTATGATTTCCCTACACACCATTGGCAATTTATTCGCTCTACAACCTTACTTGAATCGATATTTACCTCAGTCTTACCCAAAAAGAATGAGCAACGGCAATCAACAAAAGACCAAAACACATTGCTATCAATGATTGGTCAATTATCTAAAGTTGCTGAAAATCGGTCAACCAAAGTCAAAGGATTTAAATTGTTAGCCGAAGTCAGCAACGGTGTGAAATTTAAAGACGGTCAATCAGTCTCTAAATAATCCCTAAAGGTGACTATTCAAAACCCCAAAGCCACCAACCAATTATTCAAATCAGTTGGTGTGCTTTTGATCTTAACCAATAGTGCTTGCAATACGACACAAACAAAGCCATTCAGTAACAGTATTACTCCCGTCAAATACATCCCTCATCAAAAAGGTGCAAACCCAGACCAACCCTACGGTTGGCTAACAACCGACAAAGAAAATGCCGAGGCTTTTCAAGTCAGCCTGAGCCAAAAAATATTTAATAAATTACAACAACAGTCAGGAAAAACATCAAGAAATGATGCTCTATTTAAATTTGCAGAAAACAAAGTAATCAAACAAGGATTTTGCAACAAGCAAGCGCAAACCGTTTCACGCACCTATAAACAAGATCATATTGAGTTGATTGTTAAATGCTTAGATAAGGCAACACGCAATAAATAAAATACCCATATTGCGCAGAAATTTTGTTTGTCTTTTTACAGGGGGAAAAGTAAGTAGGTGACCATAATTATATTAACATTTTCACTCAATATTTTCCGCCCTTTGGTGTTACTACTCTGACCGAATAGACCTCTATGCAATCAGAGCAGTAACACCAAAGGTCAAAAAATCTTGAGCGAAAATTTTGTTAAGATAATTATGGTCACCTACTTAGTTAAAAATAGAGTTAAAAAGCATTAAACTTGTCACCCATAGCGTGTTTTAGATTCCATTTTTTGGTGGTGTCTAAGGCACGTTCAAGTACAATTAATTTTTGGACTGTATTTGTTTTAAAATACTCTACTGTTTCATTTGCAATAATTACATCTAAACAGATTAGAGTTTCTTTGTCTCCATCGGTGGCAAGTAGAATTTCATTTTTCTTAAATTCCTCTTGCATGGTTAAAGTATAATTGAGTTTAAAACTATTTTTGATGAGTATTTCGGTGATCAATTCCTCTTTATTAAACAGTGAAACTAATTGTGCTTCTTTGTCATTGATGTATTGTTTAATCAATTCAATATTTTCTGCTTCTGTTTTTTCAGGGTCTGGAGCAAATTCAACTCTTGGGAAGTTTGATTTTTGCAATTTGAATACTTTGAAACCTAAACCTTTTAATTGCTCTTGTTTACTTTCTTGCTTGCTGACTAAATCAGGAATTGCCTCGTTCTTTTCTTTAATAATTTTTTCAACCACTCGTTTGTTGCGCTCAATAGTGACGTTGCTTATTTTTTTGTAACCTACTTTGTAGGCTTCACTTTTTTCGTCTGTTTGCTCTGGCAACTGTACTAAAATGTATTTCCTGTTTCCGCCATCCTCTTTATTGAGTTCTGTTATGGCTTGTCCCGTTGTTCCTGAACCTGCGAAGAAGTCTAGAATAATATCATTTTCATCCATTGACAGCTTTGATATTTGACTTAATAATCTTACTGGTTTTGGAGTATCAAATGAAGGTGACTGCAATAAGTCTTTTATTTCTTTTGTTGCTTCTTGATTATCGCCAACGGCTGACCTTAACCACAGTGTTGAAGGAGTCACACCTTGCTTTACTTCTGATAAAAACTTTTTCAAAGAAGGCACATTGCTTCCATCATTACCGAACCAAATTCTATTTTCTTTTACTAATTCCCTAAACTTATCTTCTGAAGACACCCAACATCTACTTGCAGGAGGATTAACAATTCTACCTGATGGTGTTTCTATTGGATAATCGTAAGCAACATTATATGTCTTTACAGAAAAATCAACAGCCTTCCAGTTACCCCTTGGATCATTATCACGATTTGTGTATCTATCATTTTGTTCTTTCGTTCGGTTTAATAAGTTTATTTCCCAACCAACATCTCCATTAGTCTTTTTGTTTTTCGCATAACAAATAATATGGTCGTGCATTTCTGAAAAATATTTTGCATCATTTTGGGGGCTGTATTTTTTTTGCCAAATAATATTTGCTACGAAATTTCCCTCTCCAAAAACTTCATCACACAACTTTCTCAAATGATGCACTTCATTATCATCGATAGAGATAAAAATCACCCCATCCTCTTTTAATAGCTGTCTTGCAATGAGTAATCGGCTGTACATCATATTCAGCCAATTACTATGAAAACGTCCATCTGTATCTACATTGGAATCTATTTTATAGCCATTTTCCGTTATTTCGGCATCTTCCCAATATTCCGCTTTATCTTGTTTCCAACGATCAGAATACACAAAGTCTTTGCCTGTATTGTAGGGTGGATCTATATAAATGCACTTTACTTGCTCACGATAGCTATTACTTAATAGTTTAAGCACGGCTAAATTTTCACCTTCAATAATAAGGTTTTCGCTTGTCGCAGGATTTACACTTCTTGCTTCATCATAAACCAGTGTTGCATCCGTAGGGGTAAAGGCATCTCTTTTAGCATTGCTTTTGCCAAACCATCTAAATTCATAACGCTCAATTTCGTTGACATTTTGTGGGTCAACTAATTTTTTGAGTTCACCAATGTTCAGTTTGCCATCATTGGTAAAAAGGTCGGGCATTAACTGTTTTAATTGCTCTAATCGCTCTGAGTTCCAATCGTGCGATTGTACGTTTTCCATTGGATTTTTCGTATTTGGTTTATCGTTGCTCATTATGCTTCTTCAATTGTTGCGTTAATTAACTGTATTATCTGCAATTTCTCTAAAGCATGGATAGTCTTTAACAGGTGCTTTGTACTGTACTTCTACACCTAATGTGGCAAAATGCTTTACGGCACATTCTATTTTATAAATTTCACTTTCTTTCAATGCCTTTTTATCGTTAATGTCGTTTGTTCCTTTGGTTTCAATGACAAAGTAGAATTCACTTTCTTTTCCATCTCTTAAACTTTTTCGTTTCATTACAATGGCAAAATCGGGACTGTAATTTCCAATAGGTGTTGGGATTTTGTAGTAAGCAGGTAACTTCATAAAACAAATAATTTCATCATCTAAATCTGCTCCTAAAGCAAAAAGACTTTCAACATCACTATCAACTAACATTCTATTGTAAAACCCTCTATTGGGTGTATCTCTATAATCTGAATCATTGACTTGTTTTATAAAGTCATTAAATTCAAAAGGAAAAGCTTCGTCTGTTAAATGGTAATTTAACCCTCTTATCATCTCTTCCAGTTCAATATTTTTTATTAAAGCTACTGCTTGGTGAATAAAGCAAGGAGGATTTTTAACAAATTCGTTATGTTGAATATCCTTTAAAATCGTATAGGTTGCTGAATAACTCAAACCTGTGTTTTCACTTAACTCTTCCATTAAATCTAAAGAGGTAAAATGTGCTTTTAGCTGGTAGTTTTCTTTTCCACCAAACTCTACATCAATACCTTCTTCTGTAATTGCCTCAATGGTTCGACTACTTACTTCTGCCACATAATCAGCAATTTCAATTTTATTCAAAGCCTCTTTACTTCTTTTAATTAAAGAGGCTTCATCAAAACCTACGGTATAATCCGTTTTTTTTGCTAAAGCATTCCAAAAGCGTTTAAAGGATTTATTGATGGTATCATTTTCACTCCGCTTGAAGTGAACCTCATTTTGTTTTTCGCCTTTGTGCGTATGAGTCATCTCTGCACCCATTTTCCCTAGTCCGTAAACCTCTTTTATCTCCTCTTGATATTGGGTTACAAAGGTTTCGTAGGTTTCATTTGGAATGACTGTCAATTGATTAATTCTCTCATCATCACTGACATTTAATTTATCATAGATACGCTGTCCTTTGGTATCTACACAAATTCTTAATCCTCTACCAATTTCTTGGCGTTTTTTAATTTCAGAAAAAGAATTGCTCAATGTGGCAATGTTAAAAATATTAGGATTATCCCAACCAACGCCCAAAGCTGAGTGTGAAAAAATGAACTCGATTTTATTGGAAACCGAATCGCCATAACTGAGTAAGCCTTCCTTATCTTTTAAAATCGCATCAAAAATATCCTTATTTTTTCGCATTGAGGTTTCGTTGTCCGTAAACTCATTTTTTGTGGTTTTCGCAAAATAAGCACCTTGGATCATTTCAATATGCTCTACTGTTGGCTCTTTATTGTCGTTAAATTCAGGATAGTTTTCTTTGTATTTTTCGATAAAAAGATTTTTAATTATCGGGTCATCACTGACATAATTGGCAACTTTATCAATAAAAATAAGCGAAAGGCATTTTATACCTTTTTCTTGTAGTTTTTGTTTTTTTGTAAAGTGCCGAAGTATGAGCCATTCTAATTGTAAAGCCCAAATACTTTGCACATTTCCAGAAGCTTGTTTTTCAAAAACCTCAACACCATTATGAAAACTAACAGACCACTTTCCAGTCCTTAAACTTTTGTTTATTCTGCTAATCGAATATTTTAAATAACTTGGATTGTTCGTTACTTTTCCTAAGTTATCACCATCCTTTAACCATTTTGTGTTTTTAAATTCAAACTTCCCTTTTGCTAATTGATGCCAAGCTTTCATTTTGACTTGAATTGGGATTTTACCGTTTTTGGCTTCTGATAACTCCAGTTTTAAAGTGGCTTCATCATTCATTTCTGTAACGGTTAAAACCTCTATTTTTTTTACCAATCCTTGTTTGTAACTGTCATAAGGTGTTAAACGATAGATTTTATTTCTTGTGACTTTGTGAGTTGCCGAATATCTAATTTTAAATAGAGGATTGAGTTTGGCGATTTGCTTGATGGAGTTTGGTGTATCCATTCCCTCTTGTGGCTCATCCATTATGATGATTGGGTTTGTTCGTCCAATAGATTCAATAAATGGGATGTTTGCAAAAAGGTCTTCTCTTTTGGCTTGGTTCAAAATTTTGTCTTCTGAGTTAAAAGAAGCCAAGGTCATCACCATTATTTGAGGATGTTGCTCCTCTACAAAATGGGTTACTTTATTGAGTCGTTTACTACTGTATTCAAATACTTTTGGTGTGAATCCGTAAATTTCTTCCAGTTGTTTTTCAAAAATTGAAAGTGCACTCAAAACGCCTTGTCGGATAGCAACCGAAGGAACAAGGATAATAAATTTTGTAAATCTGTAATGTTTGAACATTTCGTAAATGGACTTAATGTAAACAAGGGTTTTCCCTGTTCCTGTCTCCATTTCAATGGTTAATTCTTTTTCGCCCCTGAGTTCTGCAATTTCTTCATCAATTCCGTTTTCGAGCAAAATGGATTTGATGTTTTCTGTTAATTGCTCATTTGAAAGTGTGCATATATTTGAACGAATACCATCAGCACAAGCATTATCAAATGTATTTTTGTCATTTCCATCAAATACATTCACAACCAATTTTATCGCAGTTTCCTGATATTCTAATAGTTCTAATTTTAATTCCATGTTATTTCGTGCCCATTCCTAACCATTCAGGTTACTATAAGTAGGTCACCATAATTATTGCCTTTTCAACATCCGTACAAGACTGGCTTTAATAGATTTATGTCGCTGATAGGCTGCATAATTAAGCCCTATAAAAGCAACCATAACAATGGCATATGAACTCCAGACATAAAAACCATAACCGCCCATATTCAAAAATTCGTGAATACTTTCAAACTTCATACAATCACCTCCTTAACCCAACCTTTTCTTTTTTCTCTATTCAATACTTCATTACGAGTTTGCATTAAAATATAGGTCGCAAAAAACAAGTAATGAGCCAAAATCATCAACAATAATGGCCACAACATACTTGAATCAATAGAGGGTTGTCCCATTTTTGAAATGGTTGCCTTTTGATGCAAGGTATTCCACCAAATAACAGAATAGTGGATAATTGGGATATTCACCACACCGACCAATACCATAATACCACTCATTCGGTCGCCCAAATCTTTGTCTTCGATTGCTTGCTGTAGCGCAATAATTCCCAAATAAATAAAAAATAAAATTAATTCAGATGTTAAACGAGCATCCCAAACCCACCAAGCTCCCCACATTGGCTTCCCCCAAAGAGAACCAGTAACTAATGCAATTAAAGTAAAAACAGCCCCTATTGGCGCACAACTACGAGCCACCATATAAGCAATTTTTATTCGCCACACCATGGCTATAAATACTGAAACAGCCATGAACATATAGGCAGACATTGATAAAATTGCAGACGGCACATGCACATAAATAATACGAACACTTTCCCCCTGCTGATAATCTGGAGGAGAAAAAGCAAGCCCCCACCCGATTCCTGTCAGCAATACAACCCAACTAATTACAAAAAAATAAGGAATGAGTAGTGTGGCAAGATCATAAAAATATTTTGGCGATGCATATTTATGAAAACGTTCAAACATTTGAAAATCCTAAATTTATAAGCGCGTTTGTATGTATTCTGAAATTTTTTCTTTACCATCATCTTTAAATTTCACGAACCCCATTCCCAGATAAACTATTTCTTCAGATCCATAATGAATATAGACAACCTTACATTGAGCAATGACTTTATACATTTTTTCTTTAATAGAAAGACTGAATTCAACCTGAAATTTTTTACCTTTATCAGCGCTATATTCTGCTTGAACATATATACCACCTAAAGAAAGGTTTTTAATTCTAGCATAGGCCATCTTACCATTTGATTGGAGTATCCCAACCTTAACATCAGTTTTAACTCGGGGAAATTTTCTTTGTTCGTCAAAGGTACTATTTTCTGCTACTGAATTTTCAGGAGCAGTATTTTCATCAGCCATATTCTATCCTTTTCTATTTACCATAAAAGTATTTTCAACTAAAAAATGGTACTTTGTAGGGTTTATTAGAAATTTCACGAACCAACTTAGGTAATAAATAACCTGATAATCTCATCGAAATTTGGTGGTATACTTCTCTAATCTCTTCTTCTTCAAGATCAAAATGTATCGCCCCTTCTACCTTATCCATAGCATGAAGATAATAAGGGTATATATTATTTTCAAATAATTTTTCTGACAATGCCACCAACGCATCTGGATTATTATTAACACCCTTTAATAATACACTCTGATTCAACAAAACAAGCCTGGCTTCGCTTAATTTGTTTAACATAACACTAACAGAATCATCTATTTCATTGGCATGATTAATATGAAAAACAATAATCACTTTGAGTCGTGTACTACTGAATAAATTAACTAAAAACCTCGTCATTCGTTCGGGAATAATAATGGGTAACCGAGTATGTATTCTCAATTTTTTAATTTGAGGCTCAGACTCCAACAATTGTACCATCGATTGTAACTTTTGGTCGCTCACCGATAAAGGATCGCCACCACTCAAGATAACTTCATCTATGTCATTGTGTTGCTGCAAATATCGAGTTATTTGATGCATTTGTTTTATAGAAAAACTTGATTCAAGATAATTAAAATGACGTCTAAAACAATATCGACAGTGTACCGCACACGCCCCAGTCATTACAATTAACAAACGCCCATGATATTTATGTATCATACCGCTTCCTGCAATGGCATCAACATCCCCCACAGGGTCTTTAGTATACATTTTATTTAACAACAATTCTGCCTGAACAGGCAACAATTGTTTTAAAATAGGATCATCAACATCCCCTTTGACCATGCGACTCAGTAAATTTCTTGGAACTTTCAAATCAAAATTAGAAATTTTTGAATCATGATGACTCAAAAGATCAAAAATATCTGGCGCTAACTCTAATAAATCACACAATTCTTTCGGATCAGTTATTGCATTTGACAGTATTTTTTGCCATGCTTTGTCCTCTGTTTTTTGGGTTTTAGACACAATACTCATAAGCAATTCCAGTTAAAATAGTTGGCAATACCGAACATAACGCCTCACATCGTGGTAAAAATACTAATAGACACATAGTCAAGATTGATTTTTAAAACCACGGATGAACACTGATATTTACGCATAGAAAAAACACAGTTTCTGAAATTTTTATTTTAACCATAAAATTTTTCTTCATGCACTTTATGATTAAATAAATAGTGTTCATTTGTGGCTCTTTTAAACTTTGTTTTTCCAATACTTTACAATCATAGAGAAAATTAATGGCAAGTTACAGCACAAATGAATTCAAAGGTGGTCTAAAAATTCTTATTGATAAAGACCCATGCTCAATCATTGAAAATGAAATTGTTAAACCTGGCAAAGGACAAGCATTCAACCGTGTAAAAATTAGAAATCTAAAAACAGGCAGAGTGATTGAACGAACGTTCAAATCAGGTGAGTCTGTTGAAGCCGCTGATGTCATGGAAACTGAAATGCAATACTTATACTCTGATGGGGAATTCTGGCATTTCATGGATCAAGAATCTTTCGAGCAAACTTCAGCCGATAAAACAACGGTTGGTGAAGCCTATAAATGGCTGAAAGACCAAGATATTTGTACCCTACTCCTCTGGAATAATGCGCCCATCAGTGTTGAACCCCCTAATTTTGTCACATTAGAAATCACCGAAACAGACCCTGGCTTGAAAGGTGACACCTCAGGAGGTGGCAACAAACCTGCCACATTACAAACTGGAGCAATTGTCAAAGTTCCTCTTTTCATTCAAATTGGTGAAATTATTAAAGTAGACACTCGGTCAGGTGAATATGTCTCTCGCATCAAAGAATGATCCTAACGACTCACAACCGTCATCTTTCACTCCAACTCTGCGTTATTTTCACACTCAAATGGTCACATATTAATTATATGCCCCCATTTTCCGTGCGAACATGCTTTGAACTGGAGCAAAATATAAATGGTGTGAGTAGCCACCAATGATCAAACATTCATCATGGACACCATCAGCCAGTTCTAACACACTAAAAAAGAGATCAGATACATTACACACCATCCGATCTTTTTTTTACAACAGAAATATTTACGAAGTCGAAACTCCTTTACTATCCCAGTATTCAGTCACCGATCCCCACATTGACTCAATTTCAAGCAAACTGTATCAGGCAACATATTTTTTACAAACCTCTCCTGAATTCTTCATGAAACGTCTTCTGGCATCAAATAGTGATTCTATTTTTCAAATATGCAAGGCTTTTAGGCATGAACAATCCAGCCCAACTCATTCTGCAGAATTTACCATGCTCGAATGGTATCATATTGGTATAGACTATCATGCATTGATGAGTGAGGTTGAAGCGTTAATAACACCTTTACTGTCACAATCTATAGACGTAAAAAAATACAGCTATCAAAGTATCTTTTTCACTTATTGCCAACTGAACCCATTAAATTGCTCCATTCAACAGTTAGAACAATTTGTTGTTAATAATATTTCTGAAGTACAGCAGGCTGAAAATTTCTCCAGAGATGACTGGTTAGATTTAATCATGGCATTATTTATTCAGAAAAATATGCCCGATAATCAATTAATTTTTATTTTTGACTACCCTGCCTCACAAGCTTCTTTAGCTCAATTATCATCGATCAACCCTTTGGTTGCAGAACGATTTGAGTGTTTTTTCAATGGCATTGAACTAGCCAATGGCTTCCAGGAATTACAAAATGCCGAAATACAACAAGAACGCTTCAAAGAAAACCAAAATACTCGACAACACAATAAACAGCCAGCCATGGATATTGATATCCACTTTCTTCAAGCACTACAACATGGACTACCTTTTTGTTCAGGTGTCGCTTTAGGAATTGATCGATTGATGATGATTATTCTGAACAAACACAATATTGAAGAATGCATGAGTTTTTCCGACATTTAAACACATAAAACATATGATTTTTTATTATTTTAGTTACACTTAAATAAATAACCATGATTATTTTAGTAAAATTTTCTGAGCAAGTTTTTGACCTTAGCTATTGCGCCCTAATTGCATAGAAGCCTATTCGGTCAAAATCGGAGTGCCTAAGGGCAGAAAATATGCCTGAAAATGTTAAAATAAGGGGTCATAAAATAAATAAACACCCAATATTGCGCAGGATTTTTGTTCATATTATTTGTTGCATGCCCCCTAAATTATGGCCAGCTACTTACAACCAATGATAATAATAAAAAGTAACTCATCATGGATTTAGCTTCATTTTTTGGAATTCTTTCTGGCTTAGCACTTATTTTCTCGGCCATTTTTTTAAATGGTAATATTGAGGACTTTATCAACGTCCCAGGCATCATGATTGTCATGGGAGGAACATTTGCCGCAACATTTTTAACATTTCCTTTCAAAGACGTTATGTCCGCTTTTAAAGCAGCGTTTTTTGTGTTTGCACGAAAGAAAGAAGACCCTAATGTGATGATTGCCACCATGGTTGATTTGTGTAACATCACCCGTAAAAAAGGATTGATTTCATTACAAAATGTCAAAACCCGATCTATTTTTCTTAAACGAGCCGCTGCCTTAATTTCAGACAGTTCTGACGAAGAAACCATTAGAGCCACACTGAGAATTGAAATTGATTCATTAAAAATGCGCCACTATATTGTTCAAGAAATTTTTAGAAAAATGGCGATGTATGCCCCCTCATTTGGCATGATTGGAACATTAATTGGCTTGATTCAAATGCTGAGTAAATTAGATGACCCATCATCTATTGGCCCAGCAATGGCCGTTGCATTGTTAACCACCTTTTATGGGTCTTTACTCGCCACCATGATATTCCTCCCCATTGCAGGCAAATTGAAAACCCGTACAGTTGAACAAGTGGTTAATCTTGAAATTATCTTTGAAGGGGCCGTTTGTATTCTTAATGCCAACAGCCCAATGATGGTCTACGAACGCCTGTCTTCTTTCATCCCAAATAAAAGTCGTCGCCCCATGAAGTTTAAAGATACTGGAGGTGGCGGAGGTAAAGGTAAAAGAAAAGGTGGCGGTGGTAGCAGTGGCGGAATGCCGAGCTTAGGACTATAAAATAATGCACGAAGAACATAAAGATCAAATTTCAGAATTATTGGATGACCGTGATGAAAGCAACTCATGGCTCATTACCTATGCGGACATGGTTACATTACTTTTAGCATTTTTTATTGTTCTTTACGCAATATCTAATTTAAATATCGAAAAATTCAAACTTGCCATCTCATCTATTCAAAACACCATTCATGGTAGCGCCTCGGTTCAACTGGGCATTTCTGCCAGTATCCCAGAAGTTATCTACAAACCCATCAAATCAAAAAAACAAACAGAGGCTGAAAAAATACTTGAAGACCTTCAGGAAGTTATTGAAAACAAAACTTTAGAAGACCAACTGGATGCCTACATAGAAGAAGCACGTATCATCATACGCATTAAAGACCAACTTATATTTTCATCAGGATCTGCCACTCTAAACCCGACTGCAATCCCCATATTTGATTCAATTATAGAACTAACGGATAGCTATCCAGATTACGACATCAATATCAAAGGTCACACAGACAACATTCCGATCAACACCATTCCTTTTCCATCAAACTGGGAACTATCTGCCATTCGTGCCACTTCTGTCCTGCGCTACTTTATTGGCAATGGGGTTGATCCTATGCGTCTAACAGCAACAGGATATGGAGACTTAATGCCATTGACAGGAAATGACAGTAATTACAATAGAGCAATCAATCGTCGAGTCGAATTTGTGTTAGAGAAAAATACCAATAAATTTAGTAAAAAAGAAGACATTGAGATTTCTATTGAGAGATAAGGAATGGGCACGAAATAACTTCCCGTTCTTGGTTTCATATTTATTTTAAATTCAAATGATCTGATTGAATAAAAGTGTAGAAATAGTCACTCTATTTTGAGCTTTTATGATTGAATATCATTTGAAAGTGAAGTGAAGATGGAATTAAGAACGGGAAGTTATTTCGCGCCCATTCCTAAGGGGATGCGCAACATGGATAGTTTATTTATTGCGAGCTATTTCAAGACTGTCTTTTTTACGCTTTAAAATATACTCATCGAGTAGCATTAACACAACGCCCATTGTAATTACCGAATCGGCAACATTGAATGCGGGCCAATACCAATCCTGATAATGCACCTGAATAAAATCAATAACATAGCCATAAATACTCCGATCAATAACATTGCCGATTGCCCCTCCAATAATCATTGCCAGAGAAATTGCCTGCCACTTTTCATTCAATGGTATTTTTTTCAACCAAACAATCAAAACAATACTGACCAAAGATGCCAAAACAATAAAGAACCAACGCTGCCAACCACCTGCATCACTTAAAATGCTAAATGCAGCCCCTTCATTATGAGCCAATACAATATTAAAAAAGGGATTAACAACAATTGTTTCGTTCAAATGAAACTCAGCCATATATTTGGTTATTTGATCAAGAAAGATACAAACAACGGATAACCACAACCATTTTAACATGTATAAAAATTCCTGAACATGATGCCACTGCGTAGCAAAAACATTAATAAAAAATTAATCAACATTGATTAAGTATACAATCTAACTTCACCCTGACCATCAACATTATCAATACAACGACCACACAACTCTTTATGCTGCTCATTTTGCCCAACACTCTCGTTGTAATGCCAACAACGATCACATTTTTCATACTCGCTGGCTTTGGCTGTAATGGCTAATTTATCGACTGTAATTTCAATTGCATCATCTGGTTTATCTGTAAGAGGATGTATGGTTGCCTGAGAAGTAATGAATATAAACTTTAATTCATTACCCAGCTTTGAACATAATTGATAAGTTGGTTCATCACAATATAAGTCAATTTCAGCCATCAAAGATGAACCAATTTTTCCATCTTTTCTTAATTGCTCCAGTTCTTTGCTGATATTTTCTCTAATGTTGACAATATTATCCCAGAACTCTTGACTGAAAGCTTCATCCTTAGGTAATTTAGATAATTGATCATACCAACAATTGAGAAAAACAGACTGATTTCTTTGACCAGGAATCAACGTCCAGATTTCCTCAGCGGTAAAACTTAATATGGGGGCAATCCACCTCGTTAATGACTCAATAATATGCAACATAGCAGTTTGACATGATCGCCTTGCCAAACTTTGTTTTTGAGTGGTGTACAATCGATCTTTAATAATATCCAGATAAAAACCACCCAATTTAATCGAGCAAAATTGATGAATTTTTTGGTAAATCACATGAAACTGGTAATCATTATATTGTTTAATAATTTCTTCCTGCAATTGAGCAGTTTGATCCACCGCCCAACGATCCAATGGCAACATTTCATCAAAACCAACAAGTTCAGCATCAGCATTAAATTCGTGCAAGTTACCCAGAATAAAACGAGCCGTATTTCTAACTCGGCGATAAGTATCAGTCATCCGCCCAAGTATTTCATCCGACACATTCATTTCACATCGGTAATCAGTCCCTGCCACCCATAATCGAAGTACATCTGCCCCTAAATTATTCACCACTTTTTGTGGTGCGACCACATTACCGACTGATTTAGACATTTTCTTGCCTTTGGAATCAACGGTAAAACCATGAGTGAGAACAGATTTATAAGGAGGCTCTCCAGTCATTGCCATCGAAGTTAATAGTGATGACTGAAACCAACCACGATGTTGATCAGAACCTTCCAGATAAAGATCAGCAGGATACGCCAACAACTCATGACGTTTAATGACGCTGGCATGAGTCACACCCGAATCAAACCATACATCCAGAGTATCAGATACTTTTTCATAATAAGGTAAATCAGCCTCACTTAAAAACTCACTGGCATCGGCTTCAAACCAGCCATCAACACCTTGTTGTTCAATACACAAAGCCACTTTTTCGATAATAGCCAAAGTGTCTGGGTGCAACTCTCCCGTTTTATTATGAACAAATAAAGCAATGGGAACACCCCAGGTACGTTGCCGTGATATACACCAATCAGGCCGACCATCAATCATGCCGTGAATTCTTTCCAGCCCCCAATCAGGCATCCACTTCACGCCTTTTATTGCGTCTAAAGCTTGTTGGCGCAAACCTTGTTTATCCATACTGATAAACCACTGACTGGTGGCTCTAAAAATAATGGGGGTCTTATGTCGCCAGCAATGCGGATAACTGTGATTGATTTTATCATGATTCAATAAAGCATTATTTTGCTGTAGAACATCAACCACCTGAGCATTCGCCTTCCAAACATGTTGACCTTCAAAAAGCTCAGTCCCCTCAACAAAACAACCAAAATTATTCACAGGGTTATCAACTTCTAAACCATATTTTTTGCCGACAATAAAATCATCTTGACCATGACCTGGTGCCGTATGAACAACACCCGTTCCCGCTTCGGCAGTCACGTGATCACCTAAAATCACTGGAACAATCCGACGATAAAAAGGATGTCGTACTTTTAAGTTTTCTAATAGCTGACCTGAAAATTCTGTGATCACTTTAAATGACTCGATACCATAGCGACTCATAGCATCACTTGCCAGTGATTCTGCCAATACCAAAAATTTACTTTGATTTTGTTGCTGATATTCAATCAATACATATTGATACTCAGGGTTAACCGCAACTGCCTGATTGGCAGGTAATGTCCAAGGTGTTGTTGTCCAAATTACAATACCAACATGAGTCAATGATGAAAGATTAAAGTTTATTTTATTAGACAACTCCCCTACATCATCAAAATCAAATAAAACATCAATCGCAGATGACATTTTATCTTGATACTCAACCTCTGCTTCTGCCAACGCAGAACCGCAATCAGTACACCAATGAACAGGTTTTGCCCCTTGAGTCACATGACCATTTTTTACAATAGCCCCAAGAGACCTGACTATATCAGCCTCTGTTTTAAAATTCATGGTTAAATAAGGTTTATCCCAATCACCCAATATTCCCAAACGAACAAAATCAGTTTTTTGACGCTCAACTTGTTTCAATGCATATTCACGACATTTTTTTCTAAAACCCGATGCATCTACTTTTTTTCCAACCTTGCCTACTTTCTTTTCAACATTGAGTTCAATGGGCAAACCATGACAATCCCAACCTGGAACATAAGGTGCGTCAAAACCATTAAATGTCTGACTTTTTACAATGATATCTTTCAGAATTTTATTAACCGCATGACCAATATGAATCTCTCCATTAGCGTAAGGAGGACCATCATGCAATATGAATTTTTCACGACCGACCGAAAATTCTCTTATTTTTGAATACAAATCAATTTCTTGCCAATGTTTCAGCATTTTTGGCTCACGTTGAGACAAATTTGCCTTCATAGAAAACGATGTCCTGGGTAAATTTAACGTATTCTTATAATCTGCCACAACTTCTCCTGCCAATTAATCTTGTTCTCAAAAATAATTCGGATAATAGCATAAAAAACTAACCACTCTAAATTACTTTTTTCAACTATGCTTCTTAATACAGCCATTAAAATTAATACCTTAATTTATGAAACAGCTCAAAAGAATAATTAGAGATTCCCCTATTAATTTTAGAATCAAACGATTCAGTCCTGAAATATTTTCTATTTGGAAAAGAAATATTAATAGAATGGATTTAACAGAAACCAATGACAAAATATTAGAAGATGTCATAGACAGTATTGTATCGGCATTATCAACCATTAAAAAAAACAAGGATATTAAAAGTCAATCAACTTCCATTAGCTACGCTTTTGTTTGCGGGCATATTCAAGGTAGATTAGATGGCATTTGGCATAATCGATACATCATCCAAAAAAGCAGTACATTTAAAGAACTGTTACTGTTAAAATCCATGATGCTTGGAGTAATAGACGATCAAGCGAAACTATTAGAAATTCAATCTATTTATGACTCTCTACTGGAAGAAAATTTTTTAGACGATAATCCTATTAATTCAGAAAATGTTGTTTATCTTAATAAATTCCATGCAAACTCAACCCAAAACCCAGATGACTTTAAAAACAAATTAAAGTCTTTTCTTGAAGAGACTTTATTATTAAAATATGATCAAATTATTAAAAAGAATCCTGAAATATTTTGTCCCGATATCCAACCTTTCTTTTCACTGGAAGAAATCATTCATTTGATTAAACAATTATAAGGAACGATTGAAAAATGACTTACATTGTCGCCGAAGATTGCATTAAGTGTAAACACACAGATTGTGTTGAAGTATGTCCTGTCGACTGTTTTCATGAAGGACCCAACTTCTTAGTCATTGATCCAGAAGAATGCATTGACTGCGCACTTTGCGAACCTGAATGCCCCATTGAGGCTATTTATTCTGAAGATGATTTGCCTGAAGATCAAATTGAGTTTTTAAAGCTCAATGAAGAATTAGCTAAGACTTGGCCAATCATCACAGAAATGATTGACTCTCCTGCTGATGCCGATGACTGGGCTGGTAAACCAGATAAACTTAAGTTATTGGAGAGATAAAGCAACTCGCAATAACTTCCCGCTCTTGGTTTCATATTTTTTTATTCAAATGACCTGATTGAATAAAAGTGCAGGAATAGTCGCTCTATTCTGGGCTTTTTATGACTGAAGATTTAGATGAGATTTATCGAATCTTATGCATCAGTCATTTGAAAGCAAAGTGAAGATGAAGGCAAGAACGGGAAGTTGTTTGGTACCCGCTCCTTATTTAGGAACCCGAGTAATCTTTGCACCCAACATTCTCAGTTTTTCCTCAATTCGTTCATACCCCCTATCAATGTGATAAATTCTATCAACACATGTTTTGCCCTTGGCCACTAATCCCGCCAATACGAGACTTGCAGAAGCTCTTAAATCGGTTGCCATCACAGGTGCACCCGTCAGTTTTTCAACACCTCGAATAATGGCGGTATTACCATTAATATCTATTTTTGCCCCCATTCGCTGCATTTCCTGCACATGCATGAATCGATTTTCAAAAATTGTTTCCTGAATAGCTCCAACACCCTCTGCCACTGAATTTAATGCCGTAAATTGTGCCTGCATGTCTGTTGGAAATGCTGGATATGGAGCCGTTGTAATATCAACAGCTTGAGGTCTATTTCCTTGCATATCCAATATAATCCAGTCATCACCACACTGAATTTGTGCGCCCGCCAACTCCAGCTTTTGTAAAACAGAGTCCAATAAATCTGGCTGGGTATCCTTCACCTTTACTCGACCACGGGTAATAGCGGCTGCCACTAAAAAAGTACCTGTTTCAATTCTATCAGGAGTCACGCTATAATCAGCCGAATGTAATTCATCAACTCCCTCAATTTCAATGGTATCCGTTCCTGCCCCCGATATTTTTGCGCCCATCTGAATTAAGAAATTGGCCAAATCAACCACTTCAGGCTCTCGTGCAGCATTTTCTATCAAGGAAGTCCCTTTAGCCAGAGCAGCTGCCATCATTAAATTTTCTGTTCCTGTGACCGTCACCACATCAGAAACAATTTTTGCACCATGTAAACGTTTAGCCCGAGCACGAATATAACCTTCTTCAACCACGATATCTGCACCCATTTTTCGCAAACCATCAATATGAATATTAACGGGACGAGAACCGATTGCACAACCACCAGGCAAAGAAACATCTGCTTTCCCAAAACGTGATAACAATGGACCTAAAACCAAAATTGATGCCCTCATGGTCTTAACCAATTCATAAGGTGCAACAAACTTAGAAATGGTACTGGTATCCACCTCAACACTTAGTTTTTCATCAACAACTACCTGCACCCCCATTCGCATCAAAAGCTGAATGGTTGTGGTAACATCATTAAGATGAGGTATATTTTTTACCCTTACAATTTCGCTACACAACAATGTCCCTGCCAAGATAGGTAATGCCGCATTTTTAGCACCAGAAATCCTAACTTCACCATCCAGAGGACCATTATCTTCAATTATTAATTTATCCATTGTTTAATCCAATCATCTAAATTTGCCATTTCAGCTATTTTCATTAATTGTTCAGGCATATTTTGTAAACTAAAACTTTTATTCATGGCTTTTACATCACGATACCATTCTACTAACAATGCCAATCCCGCACTATCTGACCGACTCACGGCCTCTAAATCAATTTTTATTTTCTCATGTAATCGAAATAACTCTTGAGCCTTATTATAAACAGGCATTACAGAAGAAAAGTTGAGATCACCTGACACCCTAATAATACCATTTTGATCAATAATAACTTGTGCTTGACTTGCCAGCATAACTAAAACTTTTTTGTCGTATCAGAAAACTCATCTGATTTATTATATAAAAATTGCCCAATGACTTCTTCAAGAATGACCGCTGACTGGGTTAACTGAATTTCCTCCCCCTCAGACAAAATCTTATTTGATGCACCAGGCAATAAAGCAATGTATTGATTACCCAATAAACCAGAGGTGAAAATACTGGCAGAAGTGTCATCAGGCAATTTATTAAATTGACTATTTATCTGCATTGTCACCACGGCCTCATATGTTTCCTGATCAATTTTAATAGCGACAACATGACCTAACTTAACACCTGCCATGGTTATTTTTGCTTGCGTTTGTAAACCACCAACATTTTCAAATCTTGCCGTTATTTTATAACCATCCTCAGAATTTTTATGGCTTAAATTACTGACATCCATTGCCAGATAAAAAGCACCGACAAAACCAAATAAAACAAATAACCCGACCATACTTTCTATAAATTTTGAATTATTCATTATCTTAAACTCCATAGTTGAAGAACTTATAAAGCGACTCAAATTGCTTGCTTGGCGTAGTATATGA